>Ga0326728_10000135_pt1 | contig 301012 bp, 276 predicted proteins | sample MB3enrmetagenome_FD_207602 | JGI IMG/M metagenome (GOLD analysis project Ga0326728, IMG submission 207602) | Lab enriched peat soil microbial communities from McLean, Ithaca, NY, United States - MB31MN | ecosystem: Environmental > Terrestrial > Soil > Wetlands > Peat | place: USA: New York...
CCTGCGCCGGAGCGTCACCTACGGCCTCGGCGTGCTCCGCACGACCGCCCAGTACCGCCTGCAGCGCCTCGGCGTCCGCCACTACCCCTACCTCGCCGTCTCCCCCCTCCACGAGGCGGCGGCGTAGGGGGCGGCCGCGGCATCGTCCGCCGCGGCCGTCGCGTCACCACCGAGGTCTGAGCGCTGGTCGATCGGGTCGGGATCTGCATCAATGCCCGATCGATGCTTCGGCGAAGTGTTTGCTCGCGGCGGAACGAACGCTGGATCTTGCGAGGAGCGCATCGCCCGGCGGGTGTGGCAGCCGACGTATCGTCGATCAGCGCCCGCCCGTGACGTGGACCCGCCCCTACCATGGCCACATGGCCGAGCCGAGGGCGATCGCGCGGGTCACGAAGGTGGTCCGCGCCTCGATCCGCGGCCTGCTCGACCAGTCCCAGCCCTTCGGCCGCCTCGCCCTCGTTCACACGATCCAGGCGGCCGGCGCGACCTGCATCACGGTGTCGCTCGCGGGATCGCTCTTCTTCTCGATCTCGGCCAACGCAGCCGAGGGCAAGGTCCTTCTCTACCTGCTGCTCACCATCGCCCCCTTCGCGCTCGTCGGGCCGGCGCTCAGCCCGCTGCTCGACCGGGGTCGCGAGGCTCGCCGAACGAGCGTCGCGATCGCGAACCTCGGTTCGGCCGTGCTCTGTCTCTTGATGGCACGCGACGTCCACGGCCTGTTCTTGTTCCCCGAGGCGTTCGGCGTGCTCGTCCTCGGCAAGCTCTACCTTGTCGCGCGGGCCGCGCTCGTCCCGGAGATGGCCGCTTCCGGCGACGATCTCGCGAGCGCCAACGCCAAGCTCGCCGTGCTGGCGTCGCTCGCCGGGTTCACGACGGCACCCCTTGCTGTCGGGTTCCTGAAGATCGGCCCGCAGTGGTCGCTCTGTTTCGGCACGCTCGTGTTCCTGGCAGGGACGGCGGCGTCACTCCGGTTGCCGCGGCCGTCGCATCGCGTCGCCGTGGCAACCCCTTCTGCGCCGCGCGCCGAGTCCCGTTCCGACGAGACGGATCGTGTCACGCCGGCGCGCTTTGCTGAGGTTCGCCAGTACCGGCGCATCCTCGGTCTGCCCCTGTACCCGCCGGAGGTCCTTGCCGCGATCGGCGCGATGTCGATCGCGCGGGCGACAGTCGGCTTCGTCGAGTTCTTCTTGGCTTTCGGGCTGCGCCGTGAGCACGCCGCGACGTGGTGGTTCGGCGTCCTCATCGTTGCGAGCGCTGCTGGGTCCCTGATCGGTTCGATCGTCGTGCCGCGCCTGAGGCGCTACCTCACCGAGCGCCAGATCATCGTCGGCGCGCTCGCGTCGATCGTCGTCGGGTCGTTGGCGGCGGCGATCGTCGGCGGACTGTGGGCCCAGGTCATGCTGACCTTCGTCGTCGGCATCGGACCGACGAGCGCGAAGCCCGCGCTCGACTCGATCGTGCAGCGCAACGTCCCCGCGGCGCTGCTCGGCCGGGCGTTCGGCCGGCTGGAAACACGTCTGCAGCTGACGTGGGTCGTCGCGGCCGTGCTCGCCGTCGTGATCCCTTTCCCGCTGAAGTTCGGTGATGTCGTCGTCGCTCTGGCCTGCGCCGCCGCCTGCCTCTCCTACGGAACGTTCGGTGGCGCGTTGCGCCGACAGGCGACCCAGCGCCAGCTGCCGGGGCCGGCGCGGGTCAGCTGAATGATCGGTGCAGCCGACTCGGCGAGCTTCGTGCCTCCGTCCCGCGCCCCCGCCGCCGGTAGGGTGCGTCCGTGACGGACGCGGCGAAGAGGCCACGCGAGCTCGAAGCGATCGAGCTTCTCACGCGTCTCGTCGGCCCTCCCGCAGGTGACGAGGTCTGGATCGGTGACGACGCCGCCGTTCTCGAACCGGTGTCGGGGCGCGTGCTCTTCGCGACCGACCTCGCGGCGGAGGGGGTGCACTTCGACCGGCGCCAAGGAACGCTCGCCGACGTCGGCTGGCGGGTTCTCGTCCAGAACCTGAGCGACATCGCGGCGATGGCCGGACGGCCCCGTGCCGCCGTCGTCGCCGTTGCCGGCGCCGAGATCGACGAACTCGCCGAGATCTACAAGGGTCTCCTCGAGGCGTCGCGGCGCTTTCGGTGCCCGGTGGTCGGGGGTGATCTCTCCGACGCCACGGTCCTCAACCTCTCGGTGGCGATCCTCGGCGAGGTGGTCGGCACCGCGCCGGTTCTCCGCCGCGGGGCGAGACCGGGCGAGACGATCTACGTCACCGGCCCCCTCGGTGCGGCGTCGGCGGGGTTGCGCGAGCTGCGCGCGAATCCATCGGCCGCGTCGCCGTGCGTCGACGCGTTCCTCCGGCCCGAGCCCCGCCTCGCCGAGGGGATCGCGGCCGCCGTGGCCGGGGCGAGCGCCATGATCGATGTTTCCGACGGTTTCGGGATCGACCTGCGCCGGCTCGCTGACGCCTCGGGTGTCGGCGTGCTCCTAGACGAGCTTCCGATCGCGTCCGGCGCGTCGCGGGAAGAGGCCTTCGGAGGCGGCGAGGACTACGAGCTCATCTTCGTCGACCCCGACCCGGAGCGAGTGGAAGCCGTGTTCGCCGACCGCGGCCTGCGGGCGCCGGTCCGGGTTGGTACGACGACGGCGGACAGGGCCGCATTCCACCAGAACGGCGTCAAGTTGGATCCGGCCGGCTACGTGCACCACCTCGGTTGAGCGGCGGACGAGGTCGCGTCTCAGCCAGTTCGCGTGAGCTGCAGCGCGTCAGGAGGGTAGGGCGGTGCGCCTGCGGCGAGTCGACTTGACGACGCGTCCGGCGCGGATGCACGACGTGCAGACGTGGAGCCGGCGCGGCGTGCCGTCGACGAGGACGCGCACGCGCTGGATGTTCGGATCCCATCTGCGCTTCGTCCGGCGGTGCGAGTGCGAGACATTCATCCCGAAGCTCGGTGACTTCCCGCATACCTCGCATACCGCAGCCACGACGACGACCCACCTCGTACTCGGTTTCGGAATCCCCTCCGGGCGCACGACCGCGCCGGAAAGCGCGCAGAGGCCCGGGGACCAGCGGGTGAGGTTACCATCCTCGCCCATGAGGTCGCACGCGGGGCTCCCGGCGCGCGTCGGTGACAGATGAGCCGACGCGACCTTCCGCTCGGCCGCGCCGACACCCGGAAGACGACACCGGTGGCCACGAAGTTGCTCGGGGCGCCGGAGATCGTCGCCACGATGCTCGTCTTCCGTGACGCGCTCCACGTGCACCAGGCGACGCTCAACCGCCTGAACGTCTTTCCCGTCCCCGACGGCGACACGGGGACCAACATGCTCCTCACGATGGAGGCCGTCGCGCGCGAGATGGCCGAGCACCCAGCCGACGGCGAGCGCGGCGGCTCCGGCCACATGGCGGAGATCTGCGGCGCGGTCGCGCACGGCTCGTTGATGGGAGCACGGGGCAACTCCGGGGTCATCCTGTGTCAGGTGTTACGCGGGATCGCGACGACGTTCGCGTCGCTCGCCGGTGCCGATGGGCCCGACGTCGCCGTGGCGCTCGATGCCGGGAGCCGTTCGGCCCGTGAGGCGGTGCTCCGTCCGGCGGAGGGGACGATCCTCACCGTGGCCGCCTGCGCCGCCCAGGCCGCCCGGGCCGCCGTCGTTGCCCGGGCCGATCTCGTCGGCGTGCTCGACGCGGCCCGCAACGCCGCCGTCGAGGCGCTGTGGTCGACGCCGACGCTGCTCGCGGTGCTCGCCGAGGCCGGGGTCGTCGACGCCGGCGGCGCCGGGCTCGTCCTTCTCTACGACGCCCTGCTCAACGTCGTTGACGGGCGTCCGATGCCCGACGCGCTGGAGTTGCCCGAGGACGTCGCCCAGCTCGTCTCGGCGGGGCCCGTGACGGCGGCGGCCGCGGCGTCTGCTGGGCGCGAGCACGGCGGCGGGCCGTCGCCGCGCTACGAGGTGATGTACTTCCTCGCGGCCGAGGACGATCTCGTCCCCGCCTTCAAGGACGTGTGGGCCGGTCTCGGGGACTCGATCGTCGTCGTCGGCGGGAACGGGTTGTGGAATTGCCACATCCACACCGACGACGTCGGCGCCGCGATTGAAGCGGCCCTCGACACCGGGCGTCCGCGCGAGATCCGGGTCACCGACCTGGCCGAACAGGTCGAGGAGGAACGCTGGGTGCGCGAAGCCGCGGCGCGCCGACCGGTCGCGCCCCCGTCCCCGGCCGACAAGGTCCCGGTCACCGCCGTCGTCGCCGTCGGGACAGGCGAGGGGATCCACCGCATCTTCTACTCGCTCGGCGCGAGACACCTCGTCGCCGGTGGCCAGTCGATGAACCCCTCGACCCGCGACATCCTCGAGGTGATCGAGTCAACGCCGGCGCAACAGGTCGTCGTGCTGCCGAACAACTCGAATATCATCCCGGTCGCCCGGCAGGCAGCGGAACTCGCCGCCAAGCAGGTCTTCGTCGTCCCGACACGCGGGGTCCAGGAGGGTTTCGCGGCACTGCTCGAGTACGACCCGTCCTCGTCGGGTGAGGACAACGCCCGCCTGATGGAGGAGGCCGCCCACCGGGTCCTCGCCGGTGAGGTCACCCGCGCCGTGCGGGCGACGACCTGTGCCGCGGGAAAGGTCGCCGTGGGAGATTTCATCGGGCTTTCCCGCGCCGGCATCGAGTCCGTCGGCAAGGGTCTCGCCGACGCGACGATCGGTCTGCTCGCAGTGCTGCTCGGGCCGGGTCACGAGATCATCACCCTCGTCCAGGGCGAAGGCTCGACCGCCGCCGAGACGCGACGCGTCACCGAATGGATCCGCGCGGTGCATCCCGAGGTCACGGTGGAGCTGCACCACGGCGGTCAACCCCTCTACCCGTACCTCGTGTCGATCGAGTGAGCTCGACGCCATCGGGCCGCAAGCTCGGGCAGCTCGAGAAGCTCCCCGTCTCGGAGCTGCGGTGGGTCGGGAACCGCAAGCGGGCGGCGCTCGAATCCATGGGGATCTGCTCGGTCCTCGACCTGCTCACCCACTACCCGCGGCGCTACGCCGACCGGACGAACGCCGTCTCGATCCGGGAGCTCGTCCCCGGCGACGTCGGCGTCGTCTCGGCGACGGTGCAGCACGTTGCGCTGCGGCGCCTGCGGGGGCGCCGCAGCATCGTCGAGGTCGTCGTCGACGACGGCACCGGCGAGCTCCGCGTGACGTTCTTCAACCAGCCCTGGCGCACGAAGCAGCTGGCCGAGGGTCGCGAGGTGGCGCTGTTCGGCAAGGTTGACGTCTACCGGTCGGCGCTGCAGATGGCGAACCCCGTCGTCGAGGTCATCGGCTCGCGCGAGGCGCGCCAGACCCGTCGGATCGTGCCGATCTATCCCCAATCCGGACGGGCGGGCATCTCCTCGATCGAGCTCGCCAAGTACGTCACCGAGGCGCTGCACCGGGCAGGGGAGTTCGCCGACCCGCTCGGCGAACCCCGGCGCGCCGACTCCGGGCTCATGAGCCGCACCGAGGCGTTCCACGCCATTCACGAGCCCGAGACGACGGCGGAGACCGAACTCGCCAGGCGCCGGCTCGCCTTCGACGAGCTCTTCCGCATTCAGGTCGCCCTCGTCATGCGCAAGCGGGCCGCGGCAGCCGACGCCCGTGGCATCCGCCACGACGTCGAGGCGAGCCGGCACGGCATCCGTCTCGTCGCGGACTTCCTCGCCGCGCTCCCGTTCGAGCTCACCTCGGCGCAGCGTCGCGTGCTCGACGAGATCCGCCGTGACCTCGCCTCGCCTGAGCCGATGCACCGCCTGCTCCAGGGCGACGTCGGTGCCGGCAAGACCGTCGTCGCCGTGGCGACGCTGCTCTTCGCGGTCCAGGGCGGCTTCCAGGGGGCCTTCATGGTCCCGACCGAGGTCCTCGCCGAACAGCACCACCTCGCTGCCCGGGCGATGCTCACTGCGCTCGACATGCCCGATCCCCGGCGCCTCGGTGGGAAGCGGCCGCTCGCCATCGAATTGCTCACGAGCCGCACATCCGGGACGTCGAGGGCGCGTCTCTTCGACGCGCTCCGCCGGGGATCCGTCGACATCCTGATCGGGACGCACGCCCTCATCACCGAGGAAGTCGAGTTCTCGTCGCTCGGCGCGGTCGTCATCGACGAACAGCACCGCTTCGGCGTCGACCAGCGCGCCGCACTGCGGGAGAAGGGCTCGGCCGCCGGCGCCGAGGGTCACGACCCCGACCTGTTGGTGATGACCGCGACGCCGATCCCGCGCACCGCCGCGATGACCGTCTACGGCGACCTCGACTACAGCGTGCTCGACGAGCTCCCGCCGGGACGCTCGCCGGCGACGACCCGCTGGGTCGTCGACGACAAGGGCGAGGCCGAGGCGTGGTCACGGGTCCGCACCGAGGTGGCCGCGGGCCACCAGGCCTTCGTCGTCTGCCCGCTGATCGCCGCCGGGAGCGATGCCGTCGACGACGACGGCCTCGCCCTCGTCGCCCCGGACGAGTACTTCGAGGTCGACTTCGGAGACGGGCGGCTCTTCGACACCGAAGTCCTCGAGGCCGAGCGCCGCCCGCCTCGCGCGGTCGCCGAAGAGTACGCCCGGCTCACCGCCGGCGAGCTTCGCGGTCTGCGCGTCGGGATCCTGCACGGCCAGCTCCGTCCGCGGGACAGGGAGGACGTGATGGCGTCGTTCCGCGCCGGCGCGCTCGACGTGCTCGTGGCGACGACCGTCGTCGAGGTCGGCGTCGACGTTCCGGCGGCGACGGTGATGGTCGTCGAGGACGCCGACCACTTCGGCATCGCCCAGCTCCACCAGCTGCGCGGCCGGGTCGGGCGCGGCGGCGACGCCGCCTGGTGCTACCTCTTCGCCCGGGATGTGACGGCGGAGGCCCACCGGCGCCTCGAGGCGCTCGAGGAGTCGAACGACGGGTTCTACCTCGCCGAGATCGATCTCGAGCTGCGCGGCGAAGGCACCGTGCTCGGCGCCCGCCAGAAGGGGCGCAGCGACCTGAAGCTGGCGTCGTTGCGGCGCGACCGGGACCTCGTCGATCTCGCCCGGGACCTGGCCGACGCCGTCGTCAGCGCCGACCCGACCCTCGCCGGGAACCCGCTCCTCGCCGACGAGCTGCGGATCTTCGTCGGCGACGACGAGGCGGAGTACCTCCTGCGGAGCTGACGGGGGCGGGGCCGGGAACCCGGGGGGGTTACCGTGGTCCGTGCGCGTCATCGGCGGAACAGCCCGCGGCAGGCGGCTGCGGGCCCCCAAGAGCGCCGTGGCGCGCCCGACCGCCGATCGGGTGCGGGAGGCGATCTTCGACGTGCTCACCCACCTCGGCGCCATCGAAGGCGCCAGCGTCGCCGACGTGTTCGCGGGATCGGGGGCGCTCGGCATCGAGGCGCTCTCGCGGGGCGCGGCCGCGGTGACCTTCGTCGAGACCGACCGTGCGGCCGTGGCGGCGATCAACTGGAACCTCGAGATGACGGGGCTGTCGTCGGCGGCAACACGCATCGTGCGCGCCGACGCGCTCGCGTGGTGCGCGACCGTCGCCGAGACCTTCGACGTCGCGTTCGTCGACCCGCCGTACGCGTTCGAGCGTTGGCACGAGTTGCTCGCGCGGCTGCCCGCCCGCACGGCCGTGCTGGAGTCCTCGCACGGGATCGAGCTGGCGGGCGGGTTCGTCCTCCACCGGGTCTACCGCTACGGCGGTACGCTCGTGACCGTGGCCGTGACCTCGCCTCCGGTGTCGTCGGCTGCCGGGACCAGCGAGCCCCGACGATGAGGGCGCTGTTCCCGGGTTCGTTTGACCCCTTCCACAACGGTCATCTCGAGGTCGTAGAACGCGCCCGGCGCCTCTTCGACGACGTCGTCGTGGCCGTCCTCGTCAACCCGCACAAGGACCCGCCGCTCTTCAGCGCCGCCGAACGCGAGCAGATGATCGCGGAATGCCTGGCGAGGTTCGACAACGTCGAGATCGTCTCGATGACGACGCTCGTCGTCGAGGTCGCGCGCCAGGTCGGCGCCGACGTGATCGTGAAGGGCCTGCGGGCCGTGACCGACTTCGAGAACGAGCTGCAGATGGCGCAGATGAACCAGCAGCTCTCCGGGATCGAGACGCTCATGCTGCCGACCGGCTCGTCGTATTCGTTCATCTCCTCGCGTCTCGTACGCGAGGTCGCCCGCTACGGCGGCGACGTCAGCGCATTCGTCCCCGATTCGGTCGCGGTGCGCATGAAGGAGCGACTTGGTGCCTGACAACGAGTTCGACGAACGTTCCGCGGCATCAGCTCGCGCCGAGGCGCGCCCCGAGCTCTCGGAGATCCTCGACGCGCTGGTGGGCATCGTCGAGCGCGCGAAGTCGATGCCGCTCTCGTCCTCGGCGATTATCGGTCGCGACGAGGTGCTCGAGCTGCTCTCCGAGGCGCGCGAGGCGCTGCCGGTCGAGTTTCAGCGCGCCCGCCGGGTGCTGCAGGACCGCGAGGAAGTGCGAGCCCGCGCCGCTCGCGAGGCGGGCGAGCTCCTCGACGAGGCGCGTGCCCAGGCGGAGCACATGGTCCAGCGCACCGAGATCGTCCGCCAGGCCCGCAACAACGCCGAGCGGATCCTCGCCGACGCCGAGGCCGAGAGCCGACGCATTCGCCGCGAGGCGGACGACTACGTCGACCGCAAGCTCGCCGCCTTCGAGATCGTGCTCGACCGGACGATCCGCACCGTCCAGGCCGGCCGCGACCGTCTGAGCGTCAACGAGGAAGACGACGAGGCCGACGAGCTCGGGGAGATGGACGCCGCCGAGGACGCCTTCTTCGACCAAGATCGCCGGTGACGGAGGGGGCCGGCTGATGCGGGCGGCAGCCGACCGTTCACTCGTCGCGCCCGTCGCCGCACTCCGTCGTGACCCCGGGAGTCGGCTGAAGATCGAGGCCGTGATCGCGGCGCACGATCTCGCCGTCAGCGGGTCGCACGTTCCCGACGGTTCGCCGGTGCGGGTCGAACTCGTGCTCGAGTCGGTCCACGACGGCATCCTCGTGTTGGGGACGGTCCGGGCGTCCTGGGAGGGCGCCTGCCGGCGCTGCCTCGAGACGGCGGCGGGCGATCTCGTTGCCGAGGTGCGGGAGCTCTGCGTCGCCGACGCCGACGCCGACGACGAGACCACCTACCCGCTCGGCGGCGACGAGGTCGACCTGGAGATGATCGTCCACGACGCGTGTATCCTCGACCTGCCGCTCGCACCCCTGTGCGGTGAGGGTTGCCGGGGATTGTGCCCCGGGTGCGGCGCCAACCTCAACGTCGAGACGTGCTCGTGCGCCGGTTGACGGGTGGCCGCCCCGCGCCGGCGTCGCAGGTCGGCGGCGGTGGCGAGGATGAGACCGACCCCGCCGGCGGAGATCGCCGGCGCGACGAGTAGGAAGAACGATGGCTGTCCCGAAGAGGAAGACCTCGAAGTCGAAGAGCCGGAGCCGTCGCGCGTCGAACTGGACGCTCGGCGAGCCGGCACAGAGTCGCTGCCCCAACTGCCAGCACGCCAAGCGCCCGCACGTCGTCTGCCCGAACTGCGGCTGGTACAAGGGACGCCGGGCGGTCGAGGTCGACTGATCCTCCCGATCGCGGTCGACGCCCTCGGGGGCGACAAGGCCCCCGCCGAGATCGTCGCTGGCGCGCGCCGCGTCCAGGACGAGCTCGGCATCCCCGTCTTGCTCGTCGGACCCGACGATGGTCGCCTCGGCGACGTCGGCGATCTCGAGATCCTCGTGGCGAACGAGTCGATCGCGATGGACGAGGACCCCGCCCGCGCCGTGCGGGCGAAGCGCGACTCGACCCTCGTGCGCGCCGCCGAGGCGGTGGCCGAGGGGCGCGCCTCGGCGATGGTGAGCGCTGGCAACACCGGTGCCGCGATGGCGAGCGCGCTATTCCGGATGGGCCGGCTCTCGGGCGTCGCGCGTCCGGCGATCGCCGCGCCGCTGCCGATCCCGTCCGGCGGGCACCCGACCGTGCTCATCGACGCCGGGGCCAACGCCGACTGCCGTCCCGAGTGGCTCGTCCAGTTCGCCCAGATGGCCTCGGCGTACGTGACGAGCCGCTACGGGGTCGCACAACCCTCGGTCGCGCTGTTGTCGAACGGCGAGGAGGCCTCGAAGGGCAGTCCCCTCGTCAAGGAGACCCATGCGCTCCTCGCCGCGGGAGCCGGGGTGCGGTTCGTCGGCAACGTCGAGGGTCGCGACCTGCTCGCCGGGGGCGTCGACGTCGTGGTGGTCGACGGTTTCACGGGCAACGTCGCCCTGAAGTCGCTCGAGGGGGCCCTCCACGCCTTCATGGGCATTCTCGGCGCTGTCTTTGCCGAGTCGCCCGAGAACAAGGCGGCGGGCGACGTGCTTGTGCCCTCGCTTCTCAAGTACGCCGGCTACGTCGACCCCGAAGAGACCGGGGGAGCGTTGTTGCTCGGTGTCGAGGGCGTCTGCATCATCAGCCACGGGAGCAGCTCGGCGCGGGCAATCGTCAACGCGGTCCACGTCGCCGCGGACCTCGTCGCCGCGGATCTCGTCGGACAGGTCCGTGCGGCGGTGAGCCGGTAGCATCGGCACCGGTCGGTGTCGACACACGACCCGTCGGTGGTGCACGCCTACAGGCGCCACGGCGTCGGCCCGGACGGCTCATCGCAGCGGACCTGGAGGAGGTGACGTGCCAGCGCAAGCATCGAAGGGACGGATGAACCGAGAGCAGGTTCTCGAACTCGTGCGGCTCCAGCTCGCCGACATCTTGGAGATCTCGCCGGACGGCATCAGCGAGTCGTCGTCGTTCAGTGAGGACCTCAACGCGGACTCGCTCGCACTGATCGAGCTCGTCGAGTCGCTGGAGGAGGAGCTGCGCAACCAGGTCGCCGACTTCCGCATCGACGACGAGGATCTCGAGGATCTGCGCACCGTGCGCGACGCGGTCGACTACGTCACCGCCAAGCTCGAGGCAGCCTGACGGGGCGAACGATGCCCGGCACGGCCGCGGCGGGTCCCGCCGCGGCGCACGAATCCGCCGAGTCGGTCCGGGCACGCGAACGTCTCACCGCACGGCTCGGACCGGGTGTCGTCGACCCGGACCTGTTGCGCCTCGCCCTCTGCCACCGTTCCTACTGCGCCGAGATGCCGGGCCAGGAGTCGAACGAGCGCCTCGAATTCCTCGGCGACGCCGTGCTCGGGGTCGTCGTCACCGAGGAGCTCTACCGCCGCCAGCCGGAGCTGCCCGAGGGCGATCTGGCGCGGATCCGGGCCGCCGTCGTGAGCACCGAGGCGCTCGCGCCGATCGGCGCCAGCCTCGGGCTCGGCGCCGCACTGCTGCTCGGGCGCGGTGAGGACGCTTCGGGCGGGCGCGACAAGCCGTCGATCCTCGCCGACGCCCTCGAGGCGGTCATCGGCGCGCTGTTCCTGTCCGGCGGTATGGCCCAGGCGAGCACGTTCGTCCTCGGGCTGATCGCCGACGAGCTCGCCGAGGTGTCCCGCCAGGACGAGCTCGGCGACGCGAAGAACCGCCTCCAGGAGATGTGCTCGCGCCTCGGCGCTGAGCCGCCCCGCTACGTGGTCACCGAGCAGGGTCCGGAGCACGCCAAGCGCTTCGACGCCGAGGTCCGCGTCGGCACCGAAGTGGTCGGGCGGGGCCGGGGGAGCTCGAAGAAGCAGGCCGAGCGGGCCGCGGCCGAGGACGCGATCGTCGCCCTCCAGGCCGGCGGGCGCGACCGACCGCGTGCCTGAGCTCCCCGAGGTCGAGACCCTCCGGCTCGGCCTGGCGCGCACCGTCGTCGGACGCACGGTCATCGCCGTCGAAGTGAGCGGCCCCCGCACCGTTCGTCGCCAGGACCCGAGCGAGTTCGCCCGCCGCCTCACCGGTCGCCGGGTCCTCGGCGTCGCGCGACGCGGCAAGTACCTGCTCGTCGAGTGCCGCGGCGGCACGCTCGTCATCCACCTGCGGATGACGGGCCGGCTGCGGATCGAGAACGACCGGCGGGTCGAACGCGGCCCCCACACCCACGCCGTGCTCACGCTCGACGACGGGCGGGAGCTCCGTTTCGTCGACCCCCGCACCTTCGGCGAGCTCTTCTTCGCGTTCCCCGGCGAAACGCTGCTTGACGAGGTGATCGGCCCCCTCGGGACCGATGCCGCCAGCGATGTCGTCGGTCCCGAGCTGCTCGGCGGGCTCGTCGCACGGCGCCACACGACGCTGAAGGCGTTGTTGCTCGACCAGAGGACGATCGCCGGCGTCGGCAACATCTACGCCGACGAGATCTGTTTCGCGGCGGGACTGCGACCGGACCGTCGCACCGAATCGCTCGGGACCGACGACGTCGCCCGGCTCGCCGCGGCGTTGCGCACCGTGATCGCCCGGGCGGTCGAACTCGGCGGGACGTCGCTCGACGACGGGAGCTACCGGGATCTGTTCGGCGAACCCGGGGCCTTCCAGTCCGAGCACGCCGTCTACGGCCGCGCCGGCGAGCCCTGTCCGGTCTGTGGGACCGCCGTCGTCGGCGCGCGGGTCGCGGGCCGCTCGACGCATTGGTGCCCGCGCTGCCAGAGCTGAACCGACGCCGCGGCGCCCCGCGACCCGGCGCCTTGGCCCCGGGTCGGCCGCGCCACCCGGGTAACGTGGCGACGCCGTGTTCCTGAGGTCGCTTTCTCTCAAGGGATTCAAGTCGTTCGCCGACCCGACGACGCTCGAGTTCGAGCCCGGGGTCACCGTCGTCGTCGGTCCGAACGGCTCGGGAAAGTCGAACGTCGTCGACGCGATCGCGTGGGTGCTCGGCGCCCAGGGGCCGAGCGTCGTGCGCTCGGCGAAGATGGACGACGTCATCTTCGCCGGCACCGTCAAACGGGCGGCGCTCGGGCGGGCCGAGGTGACCCTCACGATCGACAACTCGGCGCGTCGTCTGCCGATCGAGCTCACCGAGGTGACGGTCACGCGGACCCTGTTCCGTTCCGGCGAGAGCGAGTACGCCATCAACGGATCGCCGTGCCGTCTGCTCGACGTCCAGGAGCTCCTCTCGGACACGGGGGTCGGCCGTCAGCAGCACGTCGTCGTCGGCCAGGGCCAACTCGACGTGGTGCTGACCGCCCACCCCGAGGACCGACGGGCGATCATCGAGGAGGCGGCGGGGATCCTCAAGTACCGCCGCCGTCGCGAGCGCGCTCAGCGCCGGCTCGAGGCGAGCGAGGCGGGGTTCTCTCGCGTCCAGGACCTGTTGCGGGAGGTCAAACGCCAGCTCAGGCCGCTCGAGCGCCAAGCGACCTCGGCGCGCCAGCACGGTGAGCTCGAAGCGGAGCTCGGGGCGCTGCGGCTCCATCTCGCCGGACGTGAGCTCGCCGAACTGAGCGGGAGGCTCGCCGCCCTCGACGCGCAGGCGGCGGAGCTCGACTCGGACCTCGTCCGACGCGACGGCGGGCTCGAGGCCCTCGGCGGCCGCCTCGCGGCCATCGGGGAGGAACTGGGCACGGCACGCGCCGACGAGCTCTCGCCGATCGTCAGCCGTCTCGAACAGCTGCGCGAGCGGGGGCGCGGGCAGCTCGCACTCGTCAACGAGCGTCGGCGTGCCGGCGCGGCGATCGCGGCCGTGCTCGCGGGGACCGCGGCGTCGGACGCGCTCACCGGCGAGCTGGAGCGGGTCTCGGCGGCGCTCGCCGACGCCGAGACCGCCAGGCAGGCGCTCGCGCCGGAGCTCGCGGCGCTCGAGGCGGAGGAAGCGCGTCTCGCCACGCGGCAGGTGGCGCCCGAGGATCGTTTCGACGCGAACGAGCCCGCGTCGTCCACCCGGGTCGCCGAGGCGCGCGCCGCGCGTGCCAGCGCCGCCGAGGGTCTCCGCACGAGTCGCGAGGCCGAGGTGCGCGCCACCGAGCGCGCGGTCGCGCTCGCCAGGAGGCGGGAGGAGCTCTCCGGCCGCCTCGGGACGACGACAGCGGAACTCGACCGGCTCGGCACCGAGCTCGCCCGGGCGGGCGCGGCCTCGGAGACCGCCGGGGGCAGCGAGGCGGCCGGCGAGGCCTCGGCCGCCTCGGCCGAGGAGGCGTTGCGGACCTCTACGGCGCGACGCCAGGCGGCGCGGGCCCGGGTCGAGGCGCTCGAGCTCGCCCTCGACGAGGCCCGCGCGCGGGCGGGGATGGAACGGCTCTCCGCCGTCTCGGGCGTGGTCGGAACGCTGCTCGACGTCGTCGAGGTCGACGACGACCTGGTGCTCGCCTTCGAAGCGGCGGTCGAGGGGGTGCTCGACGCGGTCCTCGTCCAGGGCGGCTCCTCGGCCCGTGCCGCCGTCGAGCGACTGCGGACGGCGGGCTCCGGCGGCAGCATCCTGCCGCTGCTGCCAGGCGGGGCGGCGACCGGGCCAACGCCGTCCGTCCCCCCGGGGGCCGAGGCGCTGCGGCGAGCGGTGCGTGCCGCGGATCCGGCGGTCGCCGCCCTCCTCGACCGGCTCATCGGGGAGGTGGAGGTCGTCCGCGCTGGCCCGGAGGCGGTGATCGAGCGCGCGCTCGCCGACCCCGGGCGCACGATCGTCACACCCGAGGGAGACAGGTTCTCGCCCTTCGGCTGGCGCATCGGGGCCGGACGCGCAGGGGCGACGCGTGCCGCGCTCGACGCGGCGCGGACGACGGACGGCGAGGCCGCCAGGGCGGTCGAGCACGCGACGACGCTCGCCGCCGAGGCCCGACGCGAGCTGGCAGCGGCGCGCGCTGCGGCCCAGGAGGCGCGGCGAAGTGTCGACCGGCTGCTCGGCGAGCGGGCGAGCGACGAGACGGCCCGCGCCGGCATCGTCCGCCATCTCGAGCTCGTGGCGGAGGAGGAAGCCGCCGCCATCGCCGAGCAGGTCGCCGCTGGCGCCGCACGGCAGCAGGCCGAGCAGGCCTGGGTCGAGGTGGAGGACGCGCTCACCCGGGTCGAGCAGGCCGAGAAGGCTGAGCTCACGCGGGCCAGCCAGGCTGTGGCTGCCCGTCGTGAGATGGCCGACCTCGGCTGGGCGCTCGCTGACCGCCGTCGCGCGCTCGAGGTGCGGTCCGCCGCGCTCGAGGAGCGTGCGTCGCTTCTCTCCGTCCGCCAGGAGGCCCTGGCGCGCCAGCTCGACGAGCGGCGTCGACTCGGCGGCGAGGACGGCGGGCGTGCCGCCGCCGACGACAGCGCGCTCGAGCGCCTCGCGACGGCGCTGGCGGCGCTGCTCGATCGACTCGACCGGGGGATTCTCGACGCCGCCGCCGAGCGTGACCGAAGACTCATCGCCAGCAGCGAGCGGCTCGCGCGTCTCGGCGCGGCCCGCCGCGAGCGCGACGAGCTCGAGCGGGCGCTGACGGTGGAGCGGGAGCGCCGGCAGCGACTGGAGATCGAGCGCACCGAGGCGCGGATCCGCGAGGAGACAGCGGTCGAGCGGTTGCGACGGGAGTTCGACGTCACCGCCGAGGAGGCGATGGTGGCAGAGGCGCCGGAGCTCCCTCCGGGCGCCGACGCCCCGGGGCGCGTCCGGCAGCTCGAGCGGGAGCTCGCGGCGCTCGGTCCCGTCAACCCGTTCGCCGCCGAGGAGCTCGCGGCGCTCGTCGATCGGCGCACCTTCCTCGAAGGCCAGCTCGACGACGTCCGCTCCGCCCGGCGGGAGCTCAATCGTGTGATCACCGCCGTTGACGCCCAGATCGTCGAGGCCTTCACGGCCGCCTTCGCCGACGTCGAACGGCACTTCGCGTCGCTCGTCGCGACGTTGTTCCCGGGCGGCTCGGGCCGTCTCCATCTCACCGAGCCCGATGACCTCTTGTCGACCGGCGTCGACATCGAAGCCCGCCCCGCCGGGCGCAACATCCGGCGTCTGTCGCTGCTCTCCGGCGGGGAACGCGCGCTTCTCGCGCTCGGTTTCCTCTTCGCGGTGTTTCGCAGCCGGCCGTCGCCGTTCTACGTGCTCGACGAGGTCGAAGCGGCGCTCGACGACGTCAACCTCGGACGCTTTCTCGACCTCGTCGACGAGTTCCGCGACGACGCGCAGCTCCTCATCGTCAGCCACCAGAAGCGGACGATGGAGGTGGCTGACGCCCTCTACGGGATCTCCCTCCAACCGGGCGGGGCTTCCAAGGTCGTGAGCGAGAAGGTCGATCGGCGCCGCGATCGCGAGCGACGGACGCTGGCGCGGTGGGTTCCGGCGCCCGTCGCCGAGTCGTTGTGACGACGCAGGTCACTTCGGTATGAGGGTCCGCCGGCGCCAACCGGGGGACGCGAATCCGGCGTCCGACCCACGGACCGACGCGGCGCGGCCCGAGTCGTCCGGCGCGTCGGCGGCGCGGACCGGCCTCGTCGCGCGTCTGGAGCGCACGCGCCAGGCGGTGACAGCGCCCTTCGGGCGGATGCGCGCCGGGAGGATCGACGAGACGACCTTCGACGAGCTCGAGGAGACCCTCGTGCTTGCCGATGTCGGGCTGAAATCGACGGCGCGGATCCTCGACGCGCTGCGGGACAAGGTGCGCGCCGGCACGGTTGACGCGCCTGGGGCGCTCGCCGTGGCGTTGCGCACCGAGATTGCCGCCGGCTTCGCCGGGGAGGACCGCGCCTTGCGCCTGGTCGAGGAGCCCCCGAGCGTCTGGCTCTTCGTCGGCGTGAACGGCGCAGGCAAGACGACGTCGATCGGCAAGCTCGCGGCGCAGCAGGTCGCCCAGGGCCGCCGCGTCGTCGTCGCGGCCGGCGACACCTTTCGGGCGGCTGCCGGGGACCAGCTCGCCGGCTGGGCGGCGCGTTGCGGGGCGACGCTCGTGCGGGGTGCCGACGGTGCCGACCCGTCGTCGGTGATCTTCGACGCCATCGAGCACGCCGTGGCGCGGCACTGCGACCTCGTGCTCGCCGACAGCGCGGGCCGACTCCACACCAAGACCAACCTCATGGACGAGCTGCGCAAGGTGAAGCGCGTGGCCGACCGGCCGCCGGGCCGGGTGAGCGAGGTGTTGCTCGTCATCGACGCGACGACAGGCCAGAACGGGCTCGTCCAGGCCCGCGAGTTCACCCGAGCCGTCGGGGTCACCGGGATCGTGCTCACGAAGCTCGACGGGACCGCGAAGGGCGGGATCGTGCTCGCCATCCGCGAGGAGCTCGGCCTCCCGATCAAGCTCGTCGGGATCGGCGAAGGTGCCGATGATCTCGTCACGTTCGACCCGGACGAATTCGCCACGGCGCTCGCCGGCGCTTGACGAGCACCACGGAAAGGCCAGTCGGGCGGCACCGCAGGCACGGAACGGCGGAGGGACCCGGTATCGAAGGCGACTAACCTGGAGTTTTCATGTTCGAGACGCTCACCGGTCGCTTCGACGAGATCTTCACGCGCCTGCGCGGACGGGGCAGGCTCTCCGAGGCCGACCTCGCCCGGGCGCTGCGCGAGATCCGCATCGCGCTCTTGGAAGGCGACGTCAACCTCGACGTCACGCGCGAACTCGTCGAGAAGATCCGCTCCCGCGCGGCCGACGCCGAGCTCGACAAGAGCCTCACGCCGGCGCAGCAGGTCATCAAGATCGTCAACGAGGAGCTCACCGCGACGCTCGGTGGCGAGCAGCTCCGCATCAGCTACGCCTCGAAGCCGCCGACGGTCGTCCTGCTCGCCGGGTTGCAGGGTTCGGGCAAGACGAGCGCTGCCGCCAAGCTCGCGCGCTGGTTCCTCGGTCAGGGTCGTCACCCCCTGCTCGTCGCCGCCGACCTGCAGCGTCCCGCCGCCGTCGAGCAGCTGCGGATCCTCGGCCGTGAGGTCGGGGCAGCCGTCTTCAGCGCGCCGACCGACCCGGTCGACGTCGCGCGGCGCGGGGTCGCCGAGGCGATCCGCGTCGGTCGCGATGTCGTCATCATCGACACGGCCGGACGCGTCTCGATCGACGCAGCCCTGATGGACGAGGTGGCCGCCGTGGCGCAGGCCGCCTCGCCTCGCTACACGTTCCTCGTGCTCGACGCGATGACGGGCCAGGATGCCGTCGCGACGGCCGTCGCCTTCCACCACGCGCTCGTGCTCGATGGCGTGATCCTCACCAAGCTCGACGGCGACGCGCGCGGCGGTGCTGCGCTCTCCGTCGCCAAGGTCGTCGGCCGGCCGATCGCCTTCGTCTCGACCGGCGAGCGCCCGGACGACTTCGAGACGTTCCGGCCCGACCGGATGGCGGGCCGGATCCTCGGCATGGGGGACGTGCTGTCGCTGATCGAGCGCGCCGAGCACGCTTACGACGAGGACGTCGCCGGGCGCGCCGCCGCCCGCATGCGATCCGGTCGCTTCACGCTCGAGGACTTCTACGATCAGCTCCAGCAGATGAAGCGGCTGGGGCCACTTTCGAGCCTCGTCGGGATGCTGCCGGGACTGCCCAAGGAGATGCGCGACGCGCCCGTCGACGACTCGAACGTGACGCAGATCGAGGCGGTCATCCGGTCGATGACACCGGCCGAACGTGACGACCCGGCGATCATCAACGGGTCGCGCCGCACCCGGATCGCCGCCGGCAGCGGGACCACACCGGCCGAAGTGAACGACCTCCTCAACAGGTTCAAGGAGATGCAGAAGCTGATGCGGTCGTCGGGGATGATGGCGCACCCGCGCCCCGGCGGTCGGCGCGACAAGCGCAAGGGCGGCCGGGTGACTCCCGCTCGCAGCCGCTAGCCGGCGACGAGCCCTGTCAGCACCGGATTCGATCGACACCAAGGAAAGCGAGAACGACGTGGCCGTGAAGCTCCGCCTGAAGCGAATGGGGAAGAAGAAGCAGCCGACGTACCGGATCGTCGTGGCGGACAGCCGCTCGCCCCGGGACGGCCGGTTCATCGAGGTCATCGGGACGTACGCGCCGCGCGCGGAACCGTCGCTCATCGAGGTCGACAACGCCACGGCGGCCGCGTGGCTCACCAAGGGCGCGAAACCGAGCGAGACCGTGCGCAAGATCCTCGAGATCTCCGGCGCGTGGGACGAGTTCTCGGCGACCAAGCCGCCCAAGCTGCCGAAGTCGGCGCGCACGAAGAGCGAAGCGGCGAAGAAGCGCGCCGCCGCCAGGGCTAAGACGGCCAAGAGGGCCGCAGGGAGGAAGGGCGCGGGGAAGAAGACGGGCGCCAAGAAGTCCGCGGCTCCGACCGCTGCGGGAGCCGAGGAAGCGGCAGCACCCGCCCACGAGACGCCCGAATCGCCTGCAGCCCGTGCCGAGACGACCGCCGTCATCGACGGTGGGGAGGGGTGAGGGCCCATGGCCTCAGACACACCGCTTTTCGAAGGACCGGATTTCGGCCCGATTGACGAGGTCGACGAGGTCGACGAGGTCGACGAGGTCGACGAGGTCGACGAGGTCGACGAGGTCGACGAGGTCGACGAGGTCGACGAGGTCGACGCCGACGAGGACGACGCCGACGAGTCCGACTACGCCGCCGGGCCTGGGTCCGACGACGACACCGCCAACCGGGTCTCGGGGGGCGTCGCGCGCTCCGTGCTCGAGCACGTCGCGCGCTCGATCGTCGACGAGTCCGATGCCGTCGTCGTGAACGCGAGCGCAGGTCGCAACGGCACGCGCTTCGAGCTCCACGTCGCGCCGGACGACATGGGGAGGATCATCGGCAAACGCGGCCGTGTCGCGCAGGCGCTGCGCGTCCTCGTCCGTTCTGCGGCGGCGCGCGACGGGACGGACGCCACCGTCGACATCGTCGACTGACCGGCGCGCACATGGCGCTCCTCGAGGTCGGCAGGGTAGTGAAGCCCCACGGACTCGCCGGCGAGGTCGTCGTCCGGTTCGTGTCGAACCGGCCCGAACGTCTCCGGCCCGGTTCGCGCCTGGTCGTCGGCCCAGCCGCGGCCGACCGCGGTCTGCCGGGGGAGCTGACCATCGCCGCGGTGCGACCGAACCTCGGAGGTCAGCTCGTCGCGTTCGAGGGTGTCGGTGACCGCGACGCGGCGGAGCGTCTGCGTGGTGTGATCCTGTGTGCCGAGCCGCTCGCCGACGCCGGGGCGCTCTTCGTCCACGAGCTCATCGGTGCCGAGGTGGTCGATGCCGGCGGCGTCTCCCGGGGGACCGTGACGTCGGTCGAGGCGAACCCGGCGAGCGACCTCCTCGTCGTCGACGGCCGCCATCTCGTCCCGGTGCGCTTTGTCGTCGACGCTTCGCCAGGCAGAATCGTCGTTGACGCACCGGCGGGGATCTTCGAATGACCATCGACCGACGCGTTCTGCCCCCCCGGGAACGTGCGGCGCCCGCTCTGCGAGTCGAGGTGCTCACGATCTTCCCTGAGCTCGTCGCGAACTACTGCTCCGAGGCGATCTTCGGGCGAGCGACGCGCACCGGTGTCGTCGAGGTCGTCGCGCACGACCTGCGCGTCGGGGCGTCCGACCCGCACCGCTCGGTTGACGACTCGCCCTTCGGCGGAGGCGCCGGTATGGTGCTCGCCCCCGAGCCCGTGTTCGCCGCCGTCGAGCGGATCGCTCCGGTCCGTCCGCTCTACCTCATGAGCCCGGCGGGCCGCCGGCTCGACCAGACGTTCGTTGAGGAGCTGCAGGCGCGGGGCGCCTTCTCGCTTCTCTGCGGCCGCTACGAGGGCGTTGACCAGCGCATCGCGGACCATCTCGTCGACGGCGAGATCTCGATCGGCGACTTCGTCCTCGCCGGGGGGGAGCTCGCCGCGCTCGCGGTCGTCGAGGCCGTCGCGCGCCTCGTCCCCGGCGTCGTCGGCAACGTCGTTTCGCCCGAGGACGAGAGTTTCACGACGGGGCTGCTCGAGTATCCGCAGTACACGCGACCGGCAGAGTTCCGCGGTTGGGTGGTTCCCGAGGTGCTGCGCAGCGGCGACCATGCCGCCGTCGAGCGCTGGCGACGGGCCGCCGCGCTCCATCGCACGATCGAACGCCGGCCGGACCTGATCGAGTCCCGCGGTGGGCTTTCCGAGGTCGAGGTGCGTCTGCTCGCCGAGCACGGCTATCCTCTAGACGCTGCAGCGCCGCTCGCGACCTCCGCGCTCGCGCGGCGCGGCGCCCCCGCGAAGGAGCACAACGGATCATGAACCCCACCGATCTCGTCGACCGCGCGACCGTGCGCGACGACATCCCCGACTTCCGTCCCGGCGATACGGTGAGGGTGCATGTCCGCGTCGTCGAGGGCAACCGCGAGCGGATTCAGATCTTCCAGGGCGCAGTGATGCGGCGCCAGGGCTCGGGGGCCCGTGAGACCTTCAGTGTTCGCAAGGTGAGCTTCGGCGTCGGCGTGGAGCGGACGTTCCCCGTTCACTCCCCGATCCTCGCGAAGGTCGAGGTTGTGTCCGAAGGCGACGTGCGGCGCGCGAAGCTGTACTACCTGCGCGACCGGGTTGGAAAGGCTGCGAAGATCAAGGAGCGTCGCGCCACGCGCTGAACCGGTGATCGGAGGTTGGCGGATGAGGAGCCGACGTTGAGCGCCGAAGAGGACCTTGACCAGTTCGAGGCGGAGATAGAACTCGCGCTGTACCAGGAGTACCGCGCCGTGCTGCCGATGTTCCGCTACGTGGTCGAGACGGAGCGCCGGTTCTACCTCGCGAACGAGGTGACTGTGACCCCGCATGAGAGCGCGGGGGCGACGCACTTCGAGGTCGAACTCGGCGACGCCTGGGTCTGGGACATGTACCGTCCGGCCCGGTTCGTCTCGTCGGTGAAGGTGGTTACCTTCCGGGACGTGAACGTCGAGGCACTGCCCGAGAAGGAGATCTGAACCGCCCGGCGCCCCGCCGGCGCGGGAGCGTCGGCTCAGACTGGGTCGGTCGACACCTTGCCGTCGTCGGCGACGTGTTCGGTCCAACCGCGGCCGTCCCAGTAGCGCAGGGCGTGACGTCCGGTCGTGTCGTTGTACCAACCGAAAAGCGCCGGCTTGCCCGACCCGTCGTCCGGCGGCGGTGCGAGCGCCGGACCGAACGAGGTCGGACCCGGCGCGATCTCGATCGGCGCGAGGGCTTCCGCGGCCGTGGTGCGCGAGCCGCCGAACGCGAACTGGTTGCCCGCCGGCCCGGACCCGCTGGGCGTCGGGCTCGGGCGGGGTTGGGGCCGCGTCGTGAACTCGGCGACGAGCTCGAGGATGATGCCGAAGGGCTGGAAGATCCCGCACAGGATGGCCCAGACGATCGAGGGGAGCCGCCAGGGGGTGACACCCCGCATCATCCGATGCCGTGCCGAGATGCGGTAGCCGAGGAGTGCGAACACCAAGGCGAAAACGGCCGAGAGCGCGAGGTCCCCGGCGTTGCCGCTGAGACCGAACGAATTCAGGCCAAATGCCCCGGTCACGAGGGTTCTCCGTCGTCACTGCGCGCGTCGCGCCCAAGAAGTCTACCGCCCGGGTCGACGAATACCGGCCCGGGGGGGCGTGGTCGCGGCTCAGCGGCTCGGCGGCCGCGTCGACCGCCGTCCCCAGCACGCCGTGTGCCAGTGGCGGCGTTCGGACGCGTCGGCGAGCGGCACGACGACGAGGTGACCGACGCCTGGGGCGATCTCCTGGCCGCACCCCGGGCACCGGTAGGGCTTCAGGGCGGCGTGGGGCTGGATCGAGCGGACCTCGGCGGTCCTGCCGGTGAGCGGATCGCGGGTGAACACGGCACGCAACGGCCTCGGGGCCGGGGAGCGGTCTCGTGCCACGAGGCATTATCGCCCCGGGGGCTGATGGTCGGGCGGATGGCCGCAGTTTTCGCTACAACGTCTCGGTGGGCATTGTCACCGTCGGCGTCCGTTTCCGGCTCGCGCCGCGCGACCCGGTTCCGGGGTCCGGCGGCGCACCGGGGGTCCTCCTGCGCCTCGCGCTGGCGGCCGAACTGGCTGGCGCCGACGCGGTCCTGGTCGACGGTGGCCGGGCCCCAGGCACGGTGGCGGACCCGTTCGTCCTGCTCGGCGCGCTGGCGGCGGTGACCAGCCGGGTCGTGCTCGGTTGCGTCGCGACGTCCGTCGGCGAGCGGCACCCCGCCATCCTCGCCAAGACCGTCGCCGCGCTCGACGTCTGCTCGGCAGGCCGTGCGCTCGCCTGCCTGGCCCCCCGCGCGATGCCGTTGGAGACAGGTCTCGACGAACTCGCCGAGGCGCTTGACGTCGTGCGGACGATGCTCGACCGTCCGGCACCGTCGTACGCGGGTCGGCACTTCACGATCGAAGGCGCCTGGAACGAACCGCGGGCGGCGCGGGTGACGCCGACTCCGGTTGGCGTTCTCGTGCCGGCGGCCGCCGCGACCGGCAACGTCGCGCTCGCTTCCCCGGGCGAGTTCGCCTCGCTTGCCGCGCGCCACGCGGACTGTTGTTTCGTCGAGGTCTCGAACGGCGACGCCCGAACGCTGCGTGACGTGTCGCGTGCGCTGGCGACGACGGACATCCCCGTTGTCGCGCTCATCGGCGCCGCAGGGGATGCGACACCGGGCGACGTCGCGTCGGCCGCACGGCGCGCCCTCGGCGCGCCGTGCCGCGGCGTCGTTGTCGACTGGTGGCAGACCCCCCCGGCGGAGGCGGTCGCGGGGGTCGTCGCGGCGGTCGGCCGTGCCGTCGCCGGCCGATCCAGCACTGCGTGAGGCCGGAACGGCCGTGCGGCGTCGCCGCCGCGAGATGTCGTCGCCGGGGCCGCGCCACCCAGCCCCGGCGTCGTCAGCCTTTGATCGTCGAGACGATGAGCTTGGCCATCGCCCGCGCGCCCTTCCTGCCGATTGGCATGTGGATGCGGTCGGGCCCGAACCAGCCTGGATGCTTATCGGCGAGCGCGTTGAAGTCCGCGATCCGGGCGTTCGCGTACCGCGGCACCTGATCCTCCAGCACAGCGTTCACCGATTTGTCCCAGCTGTAGGAAGGCGGGAGGTGGACGGTCACGAAGACGACACGTGAGGCGCGCGCGAGCACGCGCATCATGGTTTGGAACTGTCCGACGCTGATGGGGCCGTTGGTGCCGAGATCGATCACGACGATGGCGCCCAGCTTGTGTTCCGCCTGCAACTGCTGCGCGAGGGCGACTCCCGCGTCCCACTGGCGACTCTGCGCGGCCTCGATGTCGATGCCGGGAATGTCGGCCGTGAGATCGGGCGCGGCGTCGAGCATCACGGAGTCGCCGATCGCGGTGACGTGCCCGGCGACGTATCCCGGTGCGGGGGTCGTGACGGTCGTGCTCGTGTCCGGGCTATCGGCACGGTCCCAGACGCCCTCGGTGAGCCGAGCCTTCGTGGCGTGAACCGTGCGCACGCGGACCCGTCGGACGCATTGGTCGTGGCAAGGAGGAGCGTGTCCGAGCGGACGCGCGGGGTCGGGAGGTGCCAACGCGTCCGGCGACGCAGCGATTCCCACCGCGAAAACGGCGAGCGCGGCGAAGAACGTCGCTGTCATCGTCTGGGAGACAACGCGCACGGTCAGGCCTCGCGATCTGGCGGATCCGGCTTTCCGGGCCGACTCTAGCCACGCGCCCGCGAACTCCAGGGCGCACCAGGGGCATCCTCGGCCGACCCACCGTGTCGTCCCTCGACCGCGCACGGGGCGTCACGGCGCATTCGAATCTCCAGGGAGTGTGGGTTGTCTGACGGCTCCACACTGCACCTGGGGGCTCACTTCATGGCTGCATCCGCGTCAACAAGGTCCGTGGACAGGACACCGCTAGGGGTCGACCTCGTCGGCGAGGAGCGAGGCGTAGGTGGCCGCCGCCTTCTGGGTCTCGGGGCCCGCCACCGTCGCGACCCCCTTGCCGTCGATCGTCGAGATCGGCTGGACACCGCGCAGCGTCGAGGAGAGGAAGGCCTCCTCGACCTGTGCCCCGGCGAACCGCGCGAGCGGCACGTCGCGTTCCGTGCCACCGTGCCTCTCGAGTATCAGGGCACGTGTGACGCCTTGGAGCAGGCCCGATGACGGCGGCGGCGTGATGAGTTCGCCGTCGATCACGACGAAGACGTTCGAGCCCGTCCCCTCGCAGAGCATGCCGGCCGTGTTGCCGAAGATCGCCTCGTCGGCTCCCCTGGCGTGCGCCCGCTCCAGCGCCAGGGCGTTCTCGGCGTAGGACGTCGTTTTCAGCCCGAACAGCGCGCTGCGCTCGTTGCGGGACCAGGGGACGACCGCCACCGACGAGGGCTCGTCGAATGACTCGAAGGGATCGGCGGCGACGACGAGTGTCGGCGGGTCCGATCCCCTTCCCGACCCGAGGGGCCCGGCACCGGAGGTGACCGTGACCCGGATGCGGCCGATGGCGAATTCCGCCGTGTCGACGACGGCGGCAATGGCCCGCGCCACGTCGTCGGAGGGGATGGGGGCGATCCCGAGTCCTCGTGTCGAGTGCTCGAGACGGGCCAGGTGGCGGCTCAGCGCGAACGGACGTCCTCGGTAGAGCAGGATCGTCTCGAAGACCCCGTCACCGACGATGAGCCCGTGGTCGAAGACCGAGACGGTCGCGTTCTCTGCGGTGACGAGCGCGCCGTTGACGTAGACGAGTGGCATGCGCCTAACACTACGTAATCCCGCTCGTCGGGGAAAAACGACAATGCTGCGCCTTCAGGTCCCCGGGATCTCCGCGGTCGTGACGCGATCACCGGTGTCCGACGCGAGGTGCTCGCGCACGATCGAGATGTCGCCGCGGTGCGTGATCCCGATGCAACTCGCCTCGGTGTTGACGACGCGCACGCGGTCCGCGCCGGAGGTGAGGAGCTCCCCGACCACCTGGGGTAACAGCAGCTCGTGGGTGTCCGCCCGCGGATCGAAAGATTCCAGCGCAGTCGCGAGATGGTCGAGCATCCGGGGGTGGAAGCCCCAGAGGTTCATCGAGACCCGGACGGAGCCCGCGAGCGACCGCGGCCCCGTGGGCGCGCTCTGCCCGTGCGATGCGACCGGCACGGCGACGAACCTTCCGTCCTCTTGCAGCGTCACCGTGTGTTCGGCGATCCGGACGAGCTGGCCTTCGTCGTCCATCTCGCAGAGCCCGCGCTTCACCGTCGCCTCGGTGAGCACGGTGCGCCCGAGCTGGTAGGCGACGAGGACGTGGGCGTCGTCCGTCGTCCCGTCGGCGCGGGGTCGCCCGAAGTGGTCGCGCACGACTTGGAGCACCGCCTCGCCGTAGAGATCGTCGGCGTTCGCGACGCCGAAGGCGCCGTCGAGTGCCGGCCGGGCCGACAGCACGGCCTGGGCGGTTCCGGGGATGGGCGCCTGACAGACGAAGGCGACGGGCAACGAGGCGGGCCAATGGGTCCGGACGTGGCGCTCCATCTGGGCGCGGATCTCGTCTCGCACGACGAGCACGACGCCGTCGAACCCGCAGGACTCTGCGGCGATCGCCGTATAGTCCATGATGGCCTCATCATGAGGTCCGACCGGGGCGAGCTGCTTCACGCCGCCGTAGCGGGTGCCGTGCCCAGCCGCGAGAACGACGAGCTGCATCGTGGCATCCTAAGTCTCGGCGGTCCGGTCATGGTACGGAGCAAGCGAGCTGGACGTGGGGAGGCGTGATGGCGATAGCCGGTGAGGGGAGCCAGTCGGAGGGGTCGCCCCCACAGTCCGTGATCGCGTCCGTCGCCGCACCGGCGGGCGGGACCGGGGCCGCGGCCGGGGACGAACTCTCGTCCGAGGAGTTGGAGCGACGCCGTGCCGCGCTCGCCGAGATCATGGAGCTGATGCGCGAGGCTGTCCAGCAGGACGGCGGCGATCTCGTCCTCGCCGAGGTCGATTACCGCGCGGGGATCATCGACGTGGAGCTGCAGGGGGCCTGTGGGTCCTGCGCGATTTCCGCGATGACCCTGCGTGCGGGCGTTGAGCGCATGCTGAAGGATCGCCTCGAGTGGGTGCGCGAGGTGCGCGGTGAGGTCGACGACTCCCTCGACTACTTCGAGAGCGCGGCGCTCGGGCGCGGCGCGTACGTGCCGAAGTACTACTGAACCACGTTGCGGCCTCGCCGCGATCGTCTCGCCGCGGTCAGCGCATCAACTGACGAAGGGCGCGATAACCGAACGTCGGGCAGCCCGTCGTCTCGATCAGTCGCGCGAGCGGCCCTTCCGGTCCGACAAGGGCGCGGTCCGCGACCCGGGACCGCCAGTCGACGGCCGAGGCGCGCAGTTCGGGCGTGTCGAGCGCCGGCGCGGCGCGGACCTCGGTGACACCCGGCGGCACGAGGTCGAGATCGGCCGAGCGTCCCGTGAAGGCGGAGATCGGCAGCACGCGGTCTGGGGCGAGAACATCCCGTTCGGCGGCGAGCTCGCGGAACGGAAAGCCCACCCGTCGCTCCTCCTCGGCCCCGGGCAGTCGCACGGGGAGCCGGAGGTCCTCGGCGAGCTCGAGATAGACGTCGAAGAACTCCGGTTTCAGCTCGACCCCGCCGAGATGCGAGTCGAGATGCGTCACGTCGAAGCCCCACAGGATCGACCGATCGATCTGCGCGCGCCACTCGCGCCGGACCTCGTCGAGGTCGGCGTGCTCCCAGATGTCTTCGATGGTGCGGGGGAAGCCGCCCTCACCGTCGAGCAGCGACGGGGAGTGCGTGATCGGGCCCCAGCGATAGAGCTCGTGCTCGGCGTTCAACGTGAGGTGGACCCCGACGTCCTCGCCTCGGTAGGCGGCCACGGCGCCGCGTGCCCAGGGAGCCGGGACCATCAACGAGGCGGACGTGGCGACGCCCTGGCGCAGTGATTCGTAGACGGCGATGTTCGCCGCGTGCGTGAAGCCGAGATCGTCGCACGAGACGATCAGCACACGCGCCTGTGGCGCCAACCCGAGCCGCTCGACGAGTGGGGTCATCGGACAGCCAGGGCGTCGGCGCTCAGTCGCCGATGCGGCTCTGGAGCGAGGCGTCGCGCGCGCGCACGTCGTTCGCCAGTCGATCCTGGTACTCGACGACGGACTGGAGGACGCGTTCGTCAGCGAGGCCGAGAATGCGGGCCGCGAGCAGCCCGGCGTTGCGCGCGCCGTCGATCCCGACGGTCGCGACGGGAACGCCGCGGGGCATCTGCACCATCGAGAGCAGCGAGTCGAGACCGGAGAGCGCGGCGAGCGCGATCGGCACCCCGATCACCGGGAGCGGCGTCGCCGCCGCGAGCACTCCGGCGAGGTGCGCCGCGCCGCCCGCTCCGGCGATGACGACCTGGACGCCGCGGGCCCGGCAGCCACGCGCGTACTCGAGCGCGTCGTCGGGCGTCCGATGAGCGGAGATCACACGCATTTCCCACGAGATGCCGAATTCGTCGAGTGCGTCAGCGGCTTGGCGCATCACCGCCTCGTCGGAGTCGCTCCCCATCACGATCGCGACGCTCATCGATCGTCCACCCTAGGGCCGCTCATCACACGCGCCGTCGGGCGAGGCCAACGGGAGCGCGTCGCGACCCCGTCATCATCGGCGTCGGCCTAGTCATGGCCGCCCAGCGGGGCGAGCCGTTTCCCGATCGTCCCGAGCAACCGCCCGACGGCCATGCCGCCGACGACGTCGGAGGCATGGTGGATACGGACATAGACCCGGCTTGCCGCGACGACCAACGCCGACGCGAAGTAGAGCGGGGCGAGCGGGTCATCGCCGTCGGAGAGCAACGTCGCCCCGCAGAAGGCCGCAGTCGCATGACCCGAAGGGAAGCTCGACGAGAGCGGTTGGCGCAGTGGCAAGGGGTGGTCACGCTCGTTCACCGGCCGGTGCCGACGAACGAAGGACTTCATCACGACGTTGACGAGAACCGATTCGACGCCGGTCGCGACGATCGCCCGCCAAGCCGCCTTCTCGTTGAGCCGCCCACCACGAAGCGCGCGGAACAGGGCGAAGACGACCCAGATCAAGCCGAATTCGCCGAGCGCCGATGCCGTGTAGAAGACCCTGTCGGCGACGGGATTTCCGCGCACGCGGTCGAACAGCGCGTCGACGCGCTCGTCGAATTCGACGACGAGCTTGTGTGCCATCGCGGTCCGAGGCTAGTCGCCCCGCGACACGGCCGCCTCGTTCGTCACCGGCGTCGTACCCGCAAACGCTGGGCACAGCGGTTGGAAGGCGCACGTCTTGCAGAGCGCCGACGGACTCGGGCGGAAATCCTCGGACGCGCAAGCCCTCCCGATCGCCGCCCACACCGCGAGCGCGCGCTGACGCACGCCGCGCATGCCCTGCTCGGTCGGTGACTCGACCAAGACGACCTCATCACGCAGATACATCAGCCGAACTTCTCTGGGCCGGATGCCGAGCACCTCTTCGCAGAGCATGGCGTAGAAGTAGACGCCTGCGAGGCTCGTGCGAGCCCGGTCGGGAAGCGGAGCGCGACCGGTCTTGTAATCGACGACGGCGAGCGCGCCGTTACCGAGGTCGTCAAGGCGGTCGATGATGCCGCGCAGCTCGACACCGTCGAGGGTCGTGCGCAAGTCGAGCTCGAGTCCGACTTCGTGCACCTTTGCCGGGTCCTCGAGCGAGAAGTAGCGCTCGACGAGCTCGGTCGCGTCGTGAAGAAGGCGACGGCGACCGGCGTCGTCGAGTGCTAGCCCGGTGAACTCGTCGGACAGCGCGAGCTCGTCGAAGGCGGCCCTGAGCGATGCTCGCGCGTGGACGCGGGTGCGATTGTTGCCCTGTGCCGAGCTGAACAGCAGTTCGAGAGCGCGGTGGACGAGGGTGCCGCGCACCTGCTGGATCGAGGAAGGTTCGGGGAGCCGGTCGATGTGCGCGTAGCGGAAGGCAAGCGGGCACTGGACGAAACGGGCGAGCTTCGAGGGGGAAAGGCTGCTCGGCAACGAGAGGGGCATCGCGGCCGCGAGGCTACGCCCCGGCTGTGTCCGCCGCGGACAGCACGGCTGCGACGACCGACGACGGGTCCGTGAACGAACCGAAGTGGTCCAGACCGCGAACTCCGCGATTGACCCATTGACCAGCTGTGCCGCGATCGCGCTCCCCCTTTCTCCGAGAGAACGCCCGTCGCCGTGCCTCGGCCAGTCGCCACGGGGCACGCGATCGAGCCGAGTAGCTCGTAGACGTGGAAGCGCGGCGCTGCCTCTTAGATGCGCGCCTCGTTCACCGGAGCGCAGGCGAGCTCGACGGAGCTGTCGGACCGGTCGACGAAAGCACCCTCGATATATCCGGCGAACGCGTCGGGATCCCAGTTCGCAAAGGGCGGTCTCTTTCGATAGCGAGCCGCCGCGGCTTCACGCGACGGGAACACTGCCTGACGGTGCCGCGCAATCTCGGCGATGTCTCGGTCCGGCGCGTCCGGCACCACGGGGGACACGACGATCGGTTCCCAGCAGAAGAGGTAGGCGAACGTGCCCGCGTTCGTCGCCTCGACGGCGAGGATCGCCGTCGAGGCGAGCGAGTGGCCGATCGCGACCGGGCGGCGCGAGCCGAGCCGGTCTACGGCGGCACGCACGTCACCGACGAATCCCGCCCAGGCGAACGTGGCCGGAGCCGACGACGAGCCGTGGCCGCGCAAATCCAGGGAACGACATGAGAACCGTCCCGCGAGGTGACCTACCAGGGGTCGGAGGCTGAGACCCCGACCGGCACGGTCAACGAGCGAGGCGGTCTGTCCTTCGCCGCCGAAGTCGTAGGCGATGAGTTCGGCACCGTCGATGCTCGCGATGGCGACGGACCGCACGCGGGCACGTTACCGTCGGTGGTCGCCCACCACGCCAAGCGAACGGCGGGGGCGCCGCGACCGACTACAAATGGGGCGGTGCAACACCTCCTCACTGAATCGGGCTACGTCGCGCTCATCCTGCTTGCCTTCGCCGAGGCCTGCTGCGTGCCGATCCCCTCCGAGGTCACGTTCGGATTCGCCGGCGTGCTCGCCGCTTCGGGCCGGCTGAATCTCGCCCTTGTCCTCGTGGTGGGGGCGGCCGCGGAGCTCGCCGGGTCGTCCACCGCCTACGCCATCGGGCGCATCGGTGGCCGGCCGCTCGTCGACCGACTCGGTCGATACGTCCTGCTTACCGCGGAGGACCTCGATCGCGCCGAGCGCTGGCTCTCGGGCAAGGGCGAAGTCGCTGTGCTGGTCGGACGCGCGATGCCGGTCGTGCGGGCGTTCACGGCAATCGTCGCGGGCACGGCGGACATGTCGCTGGCTCGGTTCGAGATCTTCAACCTCTTCGGGACGATCGTCTACACGGGCAGTTTCGCGGCGGTCGGCTACGGGGTCGGATACGAGTGGAAGCGGGTCGCGCACGATGTCTCCCTCGCCGGCTACGCGCTCGTGGCGTTCGTCGTCGTCGTGGTCGTGGCGTTCATCGTCCACCGGCTGCGCGCGCTGCGCCGCGCACGTTGAGCAGGGACAACGGATCCCGAAGCGACGAGCCCCGCGCGCGAAGCCGTCGGCCGCTAGCGGCGCGTGCCCGGCCGCATCGGTCGCACGCGCGACCGGGTGGGAACGGACATCCGGGTCCTTGGCGCGCGGTGCGACCGTCGGTGCCGGATGGGGCTACCTGGTGACCAGAGGGACCTCGAAGTTCATCTCGGTCCCCGATTCGGCACCGGCCGCGATCGTGAACGAGCCGCCGAGCATCTTGGCGCGCTCGGCCATGTTCGTGAGTCCCCGGCTGGCGGGCCCCGATCCCGGCGGCAGGCCGATGCCGTCGTCGGTAACCGTGAGGCTGAGGCGGTGCTCCGCGACCACGAGGCCGACGTGAACCCTGTTGGCGTGCGCGTGGCGGGCGACGTTCGTCAGGGCCTCACGCAGCACCGCGAGCATGTGCCCGGCGACGTGCTCGCTCACCTCGGTGTCGATCGGGCCCGAGACCGAGACCGAAGGCTCGAAGCCAAGACTGCGGACCGATTCGGCGCACAATTCGAGGACGCGTGTCCGCGGGCTCCGTCGACCGATGGGGAGGGGCTCGAGGGCGAAGATCGACGTGCGGATCTGGCGGATCGTGTCGTCGAGGTCGTCGACGGCCGTGTGGATCACGCGCAACGCCTCGGGAGCGTGAATCTGCCGGATGGTGCTTTGCAGCGACAGGCCCGTTGCGAACAGCCGCTGGATCACCGTGTCGTGCAGGTCGTGCGCGATGCGAGCCCGCTCGGCGGCGACACCGAGCTCGGCCACCTTGGCGTGCATCCTCGCGTTGTCGACGACGATCCCGGCGGCCTGCGCGAGGGCCTGCAAGACGTCGCCGTCCTCCTCGGAGAACTCGGCGGCGTCGATCTTCTCGGTGAGGTAGAGATTGCCGAAGACCTCCCCGTGGACGAGGACCGGCACCCCGATGAACGACCGCATCGCCGGGTGGTGCGCGGGAAACCCGACCGACGCCGGGTGCTGGGTGAGATCGGCGATTCGCAGGGGATGCTCGGTGTCGAAGATCATGCCGAGGATGCCGTCGCCACGGGGCAGGTGGTCGATGCGGTCGACCTCCCCGGGGGTGAACCCGACGTGCACGAACTGAGCCAGGCGTCCCGAATCCCGTTCGATGATGGCGAGCGCGGCGTAGCGAGCGTTCACGAGCTGGCGAGCTTCTTCGACGATGTGACGGAGCGCGGCGTCGAGGTCGAGATCGGCTTCGAGGACGAGCACCGCCTCGAGCAGCTGCTGGAGGCGCCGCGGATCGGAGACCTTCCGGTACGGCATGGCCCAAGCGTGCCACGTGGACCGGATGGCCACGGCGCGAGAGGCCCTTCACCGCTTCGGTGGGACCTTGGACTCTGACCTCGTGGCTGGGACCGAGCGCAAAGTAAGTAGATGGGCATTCGGATCGTCGTCATCGATGACAACACCGCGGTCCGGCGGAGCATCCGGGAGCTCCTCGAGGACGAGGAGGACTTCGAATTTGTCGGCGAAGCCCCGACGGCTGCGGATGCGCAGCTCCTCGTCGAGCACGAGCGCCCTGACGTCGTTGTACTCGATGTCCGCCTGCCCGACGGCGACGGAGTCGAGCTGTGCAGGACGATGCGGCTGGACTATCCCGCGACCGCCTGCGTCATGCTCACCGCTTACGCCGATGAGGAGCCGCTCATCGCGTCGTTCCTCGCCGGCGCCGCGGGCTATTTCCTGAAGCAGATCCGCGGCGGTGACCTCGTCTCGTGCATCAGGACCGTGTCCGCTGGCGACCGGTTCCTTGACAGCTCGCTCATGGGCCATTCCTTGGCCTCGCTCGGCACCGGTTCGCAGTACGGTCTCGACTCGCTTGATGTCGCCATCGTGAAAGGTGTCCTCGAGGGCATGTCGAACGGCGATCTCGCTGTGGAGCTGGCGATATCGCTGGAGACGGTCGAAGCGCGACGCGCTGCTTGTTTCGACAAGGTGCGCGTCCACAGCGTTCGCTGAGCCGACTGCGACCTCGCTTCCAGAGTCGGGCCAAGTTCCACGAGCAATCAGCGGCGGAGCGAGGAGAGGCGCGAGGCGCCGGGCAGGGTGGGCTCGTCGTCGCCGTCGTCGGGTGCCGAATCGCCCTGGGCGGCGCGTACCGGACGCGATCGGTGTTCTGAACGCGTCCTTAGCCGCGTGCCCGCCTCCAGGACGGCGTCGAGCGCGCGGCCGTGGCGCATCGGCGCGCGGATGCGTCATGGGACGCCGCTCGGTGCGGTGACGCGCCTCCCACCAGTGTCGGGCGATCAGGGCGTGGTCGCCAGAGGAGAACTCAAGTGTCCCCGTCGAGCGTCAGCGTGGTCGTGAGACGGCGCGGCCCGGCCACTGTCACTGCGGAGATGCCGCCGTCTGGATAACAGTGTTTGTGCCGCGCCGCGTCGGCCGGATTCTCCTGCATGCCAGCATTATCGGGCAAGAAGAGATGATTGGGCTTGCAGTGGACGACGGTGTAGCGGACGACGTTGAGCGGGCGACGGGAATCGAACCCGCATGACCAGCTTGGAAGGCTGGAGCTCTGCCATTGAGCTACGCCCGCGAGCAGTCGAAGTGTAGTTGTGCGACCTTGCTCGCGGCCGTGGTGGGGCGAACGGGATTCGGAGTCCTCCGGGAACCCCTCGCTGTGCTGTTAAGGTCAAAACTCATGTCGGTTGCTCTTGGTCTTGATGTCGGCGCAACGAAAATCCTTGCCCTTGCTGTCGACGGCGATGGCGATGTCATCAACGAGTTCCGGTTGAGGTCGTCGAACTCGTCCCGCCGCCTACTCGACGCCCTCGAGGGTGCAACGGCGACGCTCGTCGAATCCCTCGGGACTCGTTCGGAGGAGGTCGTCGGAATCGGCGTCGGCGTGCCCGGCCTCCTTGACGGGCATGGGGTCCTGAACGAGGTGACGAACCTGCCGGCAGTGTCGGGCCTCCCGATGACCGCGGAACTCACCCGCCGGCTCGGTCACGTCTTCGAGCACCGGGAGAGGTTTCGGCTCGTCGTCGACAACGACGGAATGTGCTCTGCTGCAGGCGAGATCGCATTCGGCGCGGCCCGGGGTCTGAGCGACGCGATCGTCATCACGCTCGGCACCGGGATCGGTGGGGGGATCATCGCCGGCGGAAAGCTGTTGCGGGGCGGGCGGGGCTTTGCCGGAGAGGTCGGCCATTTCGTCGTTGACGTCGAGGGCCCTTCGTGTGGTTGTGGCCGACGCGGCTGCTGGGAGCAGTATGTCTCCGGCCAGGGACACACCCGCCTCGCGCGCGATGCGGCTCTGGTCGGCAAGGCCACCCGCATCGTCGAGCTCGCCGGCGGACGAGCGGACGCGATCAGAAGCGAGCACATCTTCGAGGCCGCCCGTGCCGGGGACCGCGAGGCCTGGGTGCTCGTCGAGACGATCGCGCGCTACCTCGCCCTGGGAATCGCGAACCTCGTCGAGGTGCTCGATCCGCTGGCGGTGATCCTTGGCGGGGGAATCATCCGCGACGGCGACCTGTTCATGCCGCTGACGAAGAAGCACTTCGAACAGACGCGGCGCGGCTCCGGGGAGCGGGCCGTCGCGCTGCGCTGCGCCGAGCTCGGCGACCAATCCGGCGCGATCGGCGCGGCGGCACTCGCCCTCGGGCTCGTCGTCTGAATCGGCAACCAGTCGGGGAGGCGGGATTCGAACCCGCGACCTCCTGCTCCCAAAGCAGGCGCGCTAACCAAGCTGCGCTACTCCCCGCCGAAGCGATCGTACGGGACGCGGCGGCGGGGAGAGGATCGGCGCTGCGCATCGCACCGGGCGGTCCCGGATCGGTGACCTCGCCGTGATGGTCCGGCGCGTTCTGTTGGCCGGCACGGCCCGTCGTTTCCTGGGTGCGCGGCGGGGTGTTCTCTCGGGTCTCCGTCCTCGGATCTTGGCGGTCGGAACGACCGGTAAACTGCCGAGTCCATATGCGTACCTCCGTCGAGCCTCTCGAGAAGAACCGGTTCAAACTCACTGTCGAGGTCGATGACGAGGAGGTTGCACGGGCCGAGAAGGAGACCCTGGGCCGGCTCTCGCGCGAGGCGCGGATCCCGGGGTTCCGGCCCGGCCGGGTCCCCCGTCGATTGCTCGAGGCGCGGCTCGGTCCGAAGGCAATCCGGGAAGAAGCGCTCCGCGACGTGCTGCCGCGCCTCTACGGCGAAGCGGTGAGGGAGACCGCGCTCGACGTCATCGCGGCCCCGAAGATCGACATCACCTCGGGTGACGAGTCCGGGCCTGTCGCCTTCGACGCCGTGGTCGAGGTGCGGCCGGAGGTCTCGATCCCCGGCTACGAGGGCCTCGTCGTCACGGTACCCAGCCCGGTCGTCACCGAGTCCGACGTCGACACGCAGATCGACCGGCTACGCGAGCAGTTCGCCTCGCTCACCGAGGTCGGACGTCCGGCCCGCGACGGCGACCTGGTGACTCTGGACGTGCACGGCAGCCGTGACGGCCAGCCGGCCGATGGCCTCGTCGCAGACGACCTCGTCTACCAGGTCGGGGCCGGCGGCGTCGCGCCGGGAGTCGACGAGCGCCTCGTCGGGGCCAAAGTCGGCGACGTCTTCGAGATGGAGGTCAACGACGTTCCCGGTGGCCCGGCCCAGCTGCACCTGCTCGTGAAACAGGTGCGGGAGAAGGTCCTGCCCGCCGCCGACGACGAGTTCGCCGCGGACGCCTCGGAATTCTCGTCGCTCGCCGAGCTGCGCGCCGACCTCGCGGCGCGGCTGTCGGTCGCGAAACGGCAGGCGGCGAACGCGCTGCTGCGCGCCCGTGCCGTCGAGGCGCTCGCCGAGCTCGTGACCGACGAGGTCCCGCCGTCGCTCGTCGCGCGCGAGGCCCAGCTTCTCCTCGACGAGTTCACCGAGCGTCTCGCGGCCCGGCAGCTCCCCTTTTCGACCTACCTCGAAGTCACGGGGGTCGGTCAGGACGCGGTCTTCCAGGAATTCGAGGCGCAAGCGACGAAGGAGGTGCGCGCCGATCTCGCGCTGCGGGCCCTCGTCGCCGCCGAGCAGATCGAGATCGACGAGTCAGAACTCGACGAGGAAATCGTCCACCTGGCCGATCACGCCCGGCAGACCCCAGCCCAGGTGCGGTCGACCATCGACCGGGGCGGCGGCCTTGCTGGACTACGATCGCAGCTCAGAAGGGCAAAGGCCCTGGGCTGGCTCGTCGAACACGTCACCGTCGTCGATGACGAGGGGAACCCGTTCGATCGAGCGGCGCTGCAGATCGACGAGGTCGACGTCGGTGCCGCCCCCGACGGGTCAAGCCAGGAACGATCGCCCGTTGAGGAGGCAGAGCAGTGACCGAGTACGACTATCTCGTCCCGACGGTCGTCGAGTCGTCGAGCAAGGGCGAACGCGCCTACGACCTGTACTCCCGGCTGCTGCGCGACCGCATCATCTTCATCGGCACGCCGATCGATGACAACGTCGCGAACCTCGTCTCCGCTCAGATGCTCTTCCTCGAGTCCGAGGATCAGGACAAGGACATCAACATCTACATCAACTCGCCAGGCGGGGACATCACCGCGCTCTTCGCGATCTACGACACGATGAAGTACGTCCGTCCCGACAAGTCCACCTTCTGCTTCGGACAGGCGGCCTCTGCCGCGGCGGTGCTGCTCGCGTCCGGCACGAGGGGCAAGCGATTCGCCCTTCCCCACGCTCGGATCCTGTTGCACCAGCCCTACGGCGGCGCAGCCGGCCAGGCGACCGACATCGAGCTGCAGGCCAAAGAGATCCTCCGCATGCGGGACATGCTGAACGAGATGCTCGCCGACGACACCGGGCAGTCGATCGAGAAGATCCAACACGACACCGATCGCGACTTCATCATGAGCGCGTCCGAGGCGCGCGACTACGGTGTCATCGACGAGGTGATCACGAGCCGGGAGGCCATCGACATGCTGTCGGCGGCTGGCGCAGCCTGAACGAGGGAGGGGACGTGGCCAAGTTCGGCGACGGCGGCGAGCTCGTGAAGTGCAGCTTCTGTGGAAAGTCCCAGAAGCAGGTGAAGAAGCTGATCGCCGGTCCCGGCGTCTACATCTGCGACGAGTGCATCGAGCTCTGCAACGACATCATCGAAGAAGAGCTCTCCGAGACCTCGGAGGTGCGCTTCGAGGACCTCCCGAAGCCCCGTGAGATCTTCGACTTCCTCAACGACTACGTGATCGGCCAGGACCAGGCGAAGAAGATCCTCGCCGTTGCCGTCTACAACCACTACAAGCGCGTCCAGGCCGGCGCGCCGACCGACGCCGACGTCGAGCTTTCGAAGTCGAACATCCTGCTTCTGGGCCCGACGGGCTGTGGCAAGACGCTTCTCGCCCAGACGCTCGCGCGCATGCTCAACGTGCCCTTCGCCATCGCCGACGCGACCGCCCTCACCGAGGCCGGCTACGTGGGGGAGGACGTCGAGAACATCCTGCTGAAGCTGATCCAGGCCGCAGATTACGACGTGAAGAAGGCCGAGACCGGGATCATCTACATCGATGAGATCGACAAGATCGCGCGCAAGAGCGAGAACCCCTCGATCACCCGGGACGTCTCCGGCGAGGGGGTCCAGCAAGCGCTGCTGAAGATCCTCGAGGGCACGACCGCGTCGGTCCCCCCACAGGGGGGTCGCAAGCATCCGCACCAGGAGTTCATCCAGATCGACACGACGAACGTGCTGTTCATCTGCGGCGGTGCCTTTGCCGGTCTCGATCGGATCATCGAGTCGCGCATCGGCCGCTCGGGGATCGGCTTCCGCGCCGAGATCCGCCGGCCCCGCCGCGACGACGAGTCCCGATTGCTGCTCGAGGTGCTACCCGAGGATCTTCTGAAATTCGGCCTCATTCCCGAGTTCGTTGGCCGCCTCCCGGTGATCGGGGCGGTGTCGAACCTCGACCGTGAGGCACTCGAGCGCATCCTCGTCGAACCGAAGAACGCGCTCGTGAAGCAGTACCGGAGGGTGTTCGAGCTCGACGGTGTCGAGCTCGAGATCACCGATGACGCGCTCGAAGCGATCTCCGAGCAGGCGCTGTTGCGGGGGACGGGGGCGCGGGGCTTGCGCGCCATCCTCGAGGAGGTGCTCCTCGAGGTGATGTACGACCTGCCGTCGCGCAGCGACGTCGGTCGGTGCGTCGTCGACAAGAACACCGTGCTCGAGCACGTCGCGCCGACCCTCGTGCCCCGGAGTGCCGACGAGAAGTCGGACCGGCCGCGCCGTGCGGCGTCCTGACCGTTCGCCCGATCACCGGTCGCCCGACGGCGACGCAACAGGATCTCGGACCGAATCTCTGGGAGAGGCGCTCGCCTGGCTCGACCGTCACGTCAATCTGGAGGCGATCGAACGCGGCACCGCCGGACGGGCTGCCCAGCCCACGCTCGAGCGGATCGCGGCCCTCCTGCGGGCGATGGGGGACCCCGAGCGTTCCTTCCCGATCATCCACGTCACCGGGACCAACGGCAAGACCTCGACGACGCGGCTGTGCGCGGCGTTGCTCGCAGCCCAGGGCCTTTCGGTCGGGACGTACACGAGCCCGCACCTTGTCGCGCTGAATGAGCGGATCGCCTGGAACGGCGAGGCGATCACCGACGACGACCTCCTCGAGGCACTGTCCCCCCTTGCCCCACTCGAGGACTTCGTGCGGGATACGAACCCCGGGATGCTGGCGCCGACCTGGTTCGAGCTCATGACGGCCGCCGCGTACCGTTTCTTTGGCGATGTCGCGGTTGACGCCGGGGTCATCGAGGTGGGGCTCGGCGGGCGGTACGACGCTACGAACGTCGCGGACGGCGACGTCGCGGTCGTCACGAACGTCGAGCTCGACCACGTCTCGATCCTCGGAGGGACCCGGTCCGAGATCGCTTGGGAGAAGGCCGGCATCGTGAAACCGGGCTGTGTCGCGGTCGTCGGGGACGAGGACGACGAGATCGTCGGCGTGTTCGAGGACGAGGCCCGCCGCGTCGGCGCCGCACAGTTCTGGCGCCGCGGGGTCGAGTTCGACTGCGTCGGCAACTTCGCGGCCCACGGCGGCCGGGTGGTCTCGATACGGACCCCCGGAGCCACGTACGAAGAACTCTTCGTGCCGCTCTACGGCGCCTATCAGGGGGACAACGCGGCGGTCGCCGTCACCGCCGCCGAGGCGTTCTTCGGCTCGCCCCTCGACGCGTCGGTGGTCGCCGAGGCGCTCGCCGCCGCGCGGGTCCCCGGACGCCTGGAGATCCTCGGTCGCCGGCCGCTCGTCGTGCTCGACGGCGCGCACAACCCGGCCGGGGCGGCCGCGCTCGGAGGAGCCCTGGCTGAGGATTTCGCTCTCGTTCGGCGGATCGTCGTCGTCTTCGGCTGCCTGAACGGCCGGTCACCGGCCGAAGTCCTCGCGGGCCTCGGCGCCGACCGGATCGTCCACGTCGTGGCCTGCACGCCACCTTCGCTGCGGGGGCTGCCCGCGAGCGAGGTCGCGGCCGCGGCGCGAGCGCTCGGGCTCGAAGCGAGCGTCGCCGACTCCGTCCCGGAGGCGCTTGCCGCCGCCCGCGCGCTCGTGACGGAGGACGACCTCGTGCTGGTCACCGGTTCGCTCTACCTCGTCGGCGCGGCGCGCGGGCATCTCACCAGCTAGGGTCCGGGCCCGATGGAGCGAACACTCGTCATCTGCAAACCCGACGCCGTCGAACGGGGCCTCGTTGGCGAGCTGATCTCACGCCTCGAGCGCAAGGGGCTGCGCCTCGTCGCGGCTCGGATGCTGCTCGTCGACGCCGAGCTCGCCAAGCGGCTCTACGAGGAGCACCTCGGCAAGCCCTTCTTCGAAGGACTGGTCGCGTTCATCATGCGCTCTCCGGTGCTCGCGATGGTCGTCGAGGGACCACCGGAGGTGTGGACGGTCGTGCGGCGGCTGATGGGCCCCACCGATCCCGCCGAGGCCCCGCCCGGTTCGATCCGGGGCGATCTCGCCAGCACGCTGCCGGCCAACGTCATCCACGGCTCCGATGGCCCGGAGGCGGCGGCGCGGGAGATCGCGTTGTTCTTCCCGGAACACAGCTAGCGGGCCCCGGTGCGCGGCCCGCCCGCCCGGCGAGGCGCCTTGTTCGCCAGGTAGCACTGCCCTAACCTGGCCCGACAGTCGTGTAGCGGGGAGCAGGCCGGTCATGGATGCCAAGAGCTGGGGCGTCGCGGGTCGCGACATGGCGGTCGACCTCGGAACAGCGAACACGCTCGTCTACGTGCGCGGCAAGGGCATCGTCCTCAACGAACCGTCCGTCGTCGCGATCAACGTTCTCGACGGCCAACCGCTCGCCGTCGGCCACGAGGCGAAGCGGATGATCGGTCGCACACCGAGCAACATCCAGGCGATCCGTCCGCTGAAAGACGGCGTCATCGCGGATTTCGAAGTCTGCGAGATGATGCTCCGCTACTTCATCCGCAAGGTGCACCCCCGGCGTTTCTCCAAGCCCCAGATCGTGATCTGCGTGCCTTCGGGCATCACGGGGGTCGAGAAGCGCGCCGTCCAGGAGGCGGCCGAGTACGCCGGGGCCCGCCGTGCCTACATCCTCGAAGAGCCGATGGCGGCGGCGATCGGGGCCGGGTTGCCGGTCCACGAGCCGACGGGGAACATGGTCGTCGACATCGGTGGCGGCACGACCGAGGTTGCGGTGATCTCGCTCGGTGGCATCGTGACGAGCCAGTCGATCCGGATCGCCGGTGACGAGCTCGACCAGGCGATCGTCGCGTTCGCGAAAAAGGAGTACAGCCTCGCGCTCGGCGAGCGCACCGCCGAGGAGATCAAGATCACGATCGGTTCCGCCTGCGAGCTCGAGGAGGAGCTGCACGCCGAGATCCGCGGTCGGGACCTCGTCACGGGTCTGCCGAAGATGGTCATCACCTCGACCCAGGACATCCGGCGCGCGATCGAGGAGCCCGTCGCGGCGATCGTCGACGCGATCAAGGCGACGCTCGACAAGACGCCGCCGGAACTCGTCGCCGACATCGCGAGCCAGGGGCTCGTTCTCACCGGTGGCGGCGCGCTCCTCCACGGTCTCGACGTGCGGCTGGCGGGCGAGACGAACATGCCGATCGTCGTCGCGCAGGACCCGTTGACCTGCGTCGCGATCGGTGGCGGGATGTGCCTCGAGAACATCGACGCGCTCCGCTCGCTGCTCGCTTCCTCCGGCCACTGAGCATCGAGGCTCGGCTGGTGGCCGCCAATCGACGTACGAGCCAGCGGTTGACGCTCGTCATGCTCGTGCTCGCCTCGGTCACCGTCCTCACGCTCGACTACCACGGACAGGCGAGCCACGGGATCACCGACGTCCGCAACGCCGTGCGCGACGTCATCAGCCCGATCCAGCGCGGCGTCGCGGCGGTGTTGCACCCGGTCGGCGACGTGTTCTCGGGCACATTCAACTACGGCTCGCTCGAGACCCAAAACCAGCAGCTGCGTGAGGAGCTCGGCCAGATCCGGCTGAAGCTCACCGCGGACGCCTACGCCTCGGCCGAGGCAGCGCGCGTCCTTTCGCTCGCCCACCTGCCGTTCGTCGCTGGCATCCCGCTCATCCCGGCCGAGGTGATCGACGACTCGACTTCGAACTTCCAGTCGACCGTCGAGCTCGACCGCGGGACGTCGTCCGGCGTCGGACCGGGCATGCCCGTCGTGGCGAACGCCGGCCTCGTCGGATCGGTCATCTCCGCCTCGTCATCGACCGCGACCGTGCTGCTCGAGACGGACTCGAGCTCGTCGATCCCCGCCAGCGTCGGCGCGACAGGTCTCTACCGGGTCCTCGGTGCCGGTTACGGCCGGCCGCTCACGCTCGACTACGTCGCGGGCTCGACCGCGGTGACCCGGGGCGAACTCGTCTACACGAGCGGACTCGGCGGCGGCGCGATCCCGGCCGGCATCCCGTTGGGCGTCGTGCGATCCGTGCGGGTCTCGCCGGAAGGCCTGTCGACGGCGGTCACGGCGACCCCGGTCGTCAACCTCAACGACCTGCAGTTCGTCGATGTTCTCGAGTGGCTCGAGCCCGGTTGAGCCGGCCACCGTGGCGATGAGGACACGCACGTGACGGCGTCGAGCTGGGTGCGTCTCGTGTTCGTCGTCGCGGTCGGGCTCGTATTCCAGGTCGCCGTGCTCGACGACGTCACCGTGTTCGGCGCCCACCCCGACGTCATGATCCTCGTCGCGGCGTGTGCCGGGATGGCCGCCGGCCCCCAGCGCGGCGCCATCGCCGGGTTCACGGCCGGGCTCGCTGCCGATCTCGTCGTCAACCTGCCCTACGGGCTTTCGCCACTCACGTTCGTCCTCGTCGGGTTCGGCACCGGGCTGTTGCGGGCGAACCTCGCGGCTCGCGACGTCGAGAGCACCGAGGCCGCGACGTGCGTGGCCGCCGCCGCCGCCGGGACGCTCTTTTACGCGCTGCTTGGCGCGCTCACCGGACGGTCGGGCATGCTCGGCTTCGTCACGGTCTACGCGCTCGTCGTCGTCACGCTCGGGGCGGTCGTGCTTTCCTGGCCCGTGCTGCGCAGCCTGCGGTGGGTGTTCGCCGGGTCGCAGGACCGTCTCGGCCTCGCGGTGCCTCGTGGCGGGAGCGCCGTGTAGTGCGCTGGCGGCGATCCACGGGCCGTCCCCGCCGCCCGCGTCGCGCGGCACGCTGGGACGGGGCGGTCCGTCCCAGCAACACCTTTGGCCCGCCCCCGCCGCGCGCCGCGGCGTCACAGCACCCGCCGGTGAAGACGCTCGGGCGCCGCGGGGGCCCGCGCAGCACGCGCGAGGGCGCGCGCGTGGGGCTCCGGCTCTCCATCGCCGCGGTCGTCGTCGTCGGCATGTTCGCCACCCTGCTCGTCCGGCTCTGGTCCCTGCAGGTCCTCCAGGGCCGCAAGCTGAATGCCGCCTCCGAGCAGACGACGACGCGGGCCGTCGTCACCCCGGCGCCCCGGGGCGAGATTCTCGCCCGGGGCGGTCAGGCGCTCGCCCGGGACGCCTCCGAGTGGGTCGTGACCGTGGAGACGACACCCGGCGCGCAAGGAGCCCGGATCGCCGACCCGGCGGTGAAGCGCCGGCTTGTCGCTCTGATCCCTGGCCTGTCGGTCAAGGGGATCGACGCCGACCTGACGAGCAACCAGTTCAGCCCGTACCAGCCGATACCGGTCGCCTTCGACGTGCCGCCCTCCGCCGTCCTCTACATCGAGCAGCACGAGTCCGAGTTCCCCGGGGTCATCGCGCAACAGGAGTCGGTGCGCGACTACCCGTACGTCGGCGTCGCGACCCAGACGCTCGGCTACGTGCGCCAGATCACCGCGCCCGAACTCGCCGAGCTCGCGCGTTACGGCTACTACGAGGGCGAGATCGTCGGCCAGGCCGGGCTCGAGAAGCAGTACGAGCTCTACCTGCAGGGTAGGCCAGGGGTGGTCACCGAGGCGGTCGATCCGTCGGGTCAGGTCGTGCGGACGGTGTCGACGAAGCCGGCCAAGCCCGGCGACTCGCTCGTGCTGAACGTCGACCTCGGGCTGGAACAAGACGTCAGCCGGTCACTCGCCGACGAGGTCAGCGTGCTGCACGCCAGCGGCAAGGCGGCGCCTCTCGGCGCCGCCGTCGTGCTCGATACCCGCAACGGCCAGGTGCTGGCGATGGCGTCGTACCCGAGCTACGACGACAACTGGTGGATCACGGGGATGACGACGGCCCGCTACGCCCTGTTGAACTCCGAGGTCGGGTACCCGCTCAACAACTGGGCCGTGCAGGGCTTCCAGCCGCCGGGGTCCACCTTCAAGCTCGTGACCGCGACCGCGGCCCTGAACACAGGGATCATCACGCCGTGGACGCTGATCGACGACACCGGCACCTACCCCCTCCCCGGCAGCAAGCCGCTCCGAGATGCCGACAACGTGCCGCTCGGCAACATCAACGTCGTCACGGCGCTCACGAGGTCGAGCGACGTGTTCTTCTACACGCTCGGCGGTCGCTTCTGGGAGGACCGGTCCCGGTACGGGGTGACCCCGATCCAGGACGAGGCGCATTCCTACGGGCTGGGGGTCCCGAGCGGCATCGACCTGCCCCAGGATGAGGTGCAAAACGGCTGGGTCGACAGCCAGCAGGTCCGCCGCTTGCTGCACAAACAGGCGCCGGAGGTCTACGCGGGTACGTGGTATCTCGGTGACAACGTCGAGATGGCCTTCGGCCAGGGCGAGACCGTCGTCACGCCGATCCAGCTCGCGACGGCGTACGCGACCTTCGCCAACGGCGGCACCCGCTACGCGCCGGAGCTCGCCGCGTCCGTCATCTCGCCGACGGGCAAGGTCGTCAAGCGCTTCGCGCCACGCGTCGTCGCCCACGTGACGATGTCGGCCCTGACCCGCCAGACGATCCTCACCGGCCTCGAGGGCGTCGTGCAGAGCCCGCTCGGCACCGCCTACGGGGACTTCATCGGCTTCAACTTCGCGAAGTGGAACATCGCCGGCAAGACCGGGACGGCCACGGTGACCGTGAGCGACGTCGTGCAGCCGACTTCCTGGTTCGTCGCTTTTGGGGGGCCGCGGGGTCAGGTGCCGCGCTACGTGGTCTGCGTCGAGATCAACCAGGCGGGCTTCGGTGCCTCGGCGGCCGCGCCGGTCGTCCGTCAGATCTTCAACTACCTGTACACCCACGGGATCTCGAGCAGCCCCACCGCCAGGTGAGGCCGATCTGGCCGCAATTTCATCTGATTGCAACGGGGCGAAGACGAAGGGCCCGGGGAGCAGGGGTTAGACTCGAAAGCAGATGACCATGCTGCAACCAGGCAGGACGCGGCGATCCTGGCGCGTGCCGGTCGCGCCCGTGCCCGTCGTCCTTTGCGCCCGAGGAGCCGGGGGGCTCCCTGGCACGCAAGTAGTTGCCGCCCCCCTGGCGGGAAGCCTGGCGCCCGTCGCGGGATGCGACACTCCAGATCGATGTGGCCCCGCCGCAGCAAGGCGCGACGGATCTTCCGTCGGCGCCCGCGCGGTGGTTCCCGCGCACTTCCCGAGTGCGCGTCTTAGAAGGGATCTCTCTCATGTCCGATCCGACCACCGGCGCCATCGGCGCCGGGGAGCCACGGAACCCCGTCGGTTCCGTGGCGTCCGGTGCGGCTCTAGACGCTCCGATCGGCACGCTCAGACCTGAGTCGTCGCCGCCCAAACCGAAGATCGGCGACACCCGGCCGGCACCGCCGTCGCGGGCCGCGAGCCCCGGCGTGAACGGGACAGCACCGGCGGGCTCCCCGAAGCCGCGCCGTCGCCGCGGCGGACGGGGACGCGGCGGGCGACGCCGCACCGGGCCCACGAGCGGGACCGAGGCGGCGGTCGACACGACACCAGCACCGGCCGCGGGCCGGCCGGCCCGCGCCGGGGCGCGGCCTGCGGGCCGTGCCCCCCGTGCGGTCGCCCGCGGCGCGGAGACCGCTGTGAAGGAGGCCGACGCCGGCGACGAGGCGGGCCGCACGGCCGCTCCCGGCCGGCGCCGAGGCCGGGAACGCAAGGGGCGGCCGGTCGGGCGCTACCTGATGTGCGTGCACGTCGCCCAGGACGCCACGCAGATTGCGGTGCTCGAGGGGCGCTCGCTCATCGAGCACCACGTCGCGCGGGCGCTCGACGACGCCAACCAGATCGACGGCAACATCTACCGGGGCCGGGTGAAGAATGTCCTGCCAGGCATGGAGGCGGCGTTCGTCGACATCGGGACGCCGAAGAACGCCGTTCTCTACTGGGGTGACGTCCAGACGGACCGCGACGAGGGGATCGAACGCGACCCGGGCACGACCCGCATCGAGCATCTGCTGCGACCCGGTCAGACGATCGTCTGCCAGGTCACGAAGAACCCCATCGGCGTGAAGGGTGCCCGCCTCACCCAGGAAGTCTCGATCCCGGGTCGATTCGTCGTCCTCGTGCCGGAGTCGAACGCCAGCGGCATCTCGAAGCGCCTCGACGATCGGGAGCGCAAACGCCTGCGCAAGGTGCTCGACGGGATCCGACCCGAGGGCCACGGGATCATCGTCCGGACGGCCGCCGAGGGAGCGAGCGCCGAGGAGCTGCGCCGGGACATCGCCCAGCTCGTGAAGAAGTGGGACGAGATCGCCGACAAGGCGCGCCGTGTCTCGGCACCGGCGCTCCTGTACTCCGAACCGCACCTCGCGCTGCGGGTAATCCGCGAGGAGTTCACCGAGGAGTACCGCGGCGTCATCGTCGACGACCCGGCGCTCTTCGAGCTCGTCCGTTCCTACGTCGCCGAGATCGACCCGTCGCTCGCCGACCGCGTCGAATACTACGACCCGGACACCGAGGACCTGCCGCTGTTCGAGCGCCAGCACATCCACGAGCAGCTCCACAAGGCGCTCAACCACAAGGTCTGGCTCGTCTCGGGGGGGTCGATCATCATCGAGCGCACCGAGGCGCTGACGGTGATCGACGTCAACACCGGCAAGAACGTCGGCTCGTCGAGCCTCGAAGAGACCGTGTTCCGCAACAACGTCGAAGCGGCCGAGGAGATCGCGCGTCAACTGCGCCTGCGCGACATCGGCGGCATCATCGTCATCGACTTCATCGACATGGAGCTAAAGCCGAACCGCCAGGAGGTCGTGGCGACGCTGCGGAACGCGCTTTCGCGGGACAAGACCCCGACGCAGGTGTTCGAGATCTCCGAGCTCGGCCTCGTCGAGATGACCCGCAAACGCGTCGGTGAGGGGCTCTTGGAGGCGCTCAGCGAGACGTGCCCGATGTGCAAAGGACGCGGGATCATCTTCTCCGAAGACGAGGAGTGACCGCGGCCGCCCGGCCCCGGCGCACGAATGCCGAGGTCGGTCGGGCGACCTCCGCCCCCTTGCTACGATGGCCGCCTCATGTACGCAGTGATCGCCTCGGGCGGCAAACAGGAACGCGTCGAGGTCGGCTCCGTCGTCGAGGTGGAACTCCTCGGCGTCGCGGAGAATGAGGAGGTCTCGTTCTCGCCGGTCCTCGTCGTGGACGGTTCGACGGTCGTCGCCGGTCGCGGCGCGCTCGCCGCGGCAAAGGTCGCCGGCAAGGTCGTCGGCACTGCGAAGGGCCCGAAGGTCACCGGCTTCACCTACCAGCCCAAGGCCCGGGCCCGTCGCCGCTTCGGCCACCGGCAGCACTACACGGTCGTCGAGATCACCGCGATCGATCCGGGTGCCAAGACGCCCGCACGGACGGGCGCGAAGAAGCCTCAGGAGGCTTGAGTGTCGAAGACCAAAGGTGGCGGATCGACCCGCAACGGAAGGGATTCCAACGCCCAGCGGCTCGGGGTGAAGGCCTCCGACGGTCGCGTCGTCGGCGCCGGTGCGATTCTCGTGCGCCAGAGGGGCACGCACTTCCATGCGGGCGTGAACGTCGGACGCGGCGGGGACGACACGCTGTTCGCCCTGGCGAGCGGCACGGTCCGTTTCGCCGAACGGCACGGCCGGCGTCTCGTCGACGTCGAGATCGGCGAGGCGTGATCCGGCTCTCGTAGCTGTCCGCCTCGACCTGTGGCGCCCGGGCGGCCGATCGCCGGTCGGCACGCCCTTGAGAAAGGCACCGACATGGCCGGCTTCGTCGACGAGGCCCAGGTCCACGTGAGAGCGGGTGACGGCGGCGCCGGGGCCGTGTCGTTCCGTCGTGAGGCCCACGTGTCGCGCGGTGGACCCGACGGCGGTGACGGCGGCCGCGGCGGCGATGTCTACCTCGAGGCCACGAGCTCGCTTGCCTCGCTGCTCGCCTTCCGGGATCACCCCCACCGGCGCGCCGAGAGCGGCACCCACGGTGGCGGGGGCCGTCGTCACGGCCGGGCCGGTCGGGACCTCGTCGTGCCCGTTCCCGTCGGGACCGTCGTGCGCGGAACCGACGGCGAGGTTCTCGCCGACCTCACGACCGCAGGCGATCGTCTGCGGGCCGCCGGGGGAGGTCATGGGGGCGCCGGCAACGCGCGGTTCCTGACGAACCGGCTGCGCGCGCCGGCCTTCGCCGAGCAGGGGGAGGTGGGCGAGGAACGCTGGCTCGACCTCGAGCTGAAGCTCGTCGCCGACGTCGCCCTTGTCGGCTTCCCGAACTGTGGCAAGTCGACGCTGATCGCCCGGATCTCCGCGGCCCGGCCGAAGGTCGCCGACTACCCGTTCACGACGCTCGAGCCCCACCTCGGCGTGGTCCGACTCGCGGACCGCGGCGCGGCCGACGCCGCGGGCACGGCGGAGTTCGTCGTCGCCGACATCCCGGGCCTCGTCGAAGGGGCGAGCGAGGGTCGGGGTCTCGGCCACCGCTTCCTGCGCCACGTCGAGCGGGCGCGCGTCCTCGTCGTCATGATCGATCTCGCGCCGGGCGAGGGACGGACACCTTCGCACCAAAAGAGCGTGCTCCTCGACGAGCTCGGCCGGTTCAGCCCGCAACTCGTCGCCCGCCCCCGCGTGATCGTCGGCTCGCGTGCCGACACGGTGCCGGCTGGCGACCGCCCGCCGCCCTCCGCCTACGGCGGTGAGCTCGAGGTCTCCTCGGTCAGCGGCGAGGGCGTCGACCAGCTCGTCGCGCGCCTCGGCGTCATCGTCGGCGAGGCGCGCGCCGCGACGACGTCTCCCGCCTCGGCGCCGGTGGTGCACCGGCCGGCACCCGAAGGCGTCGTCGTCGAGCGCGAGGGCCAAGGGTTCGTCGTGCTCGGGCGCCCTGTCGAGCGCGCGGTCGGGTTGTCCGACCTCACGGATCCCGATGCCCTGGCGCTCGTCCAGCGACGCTTGAAGCGGCTCGGCGTCGACCGGGCGCTCGCCCGCGCCGGCGCCCGGCCGGGCGACGACGTCCGGATCGGCAGGCTCTCTTTCACCTACGGCGCAGACGCATGATGGGCGGCGACAGCGCAGGGCGCGCGCTTGTCGGTGTCACGGCGCGAGGGGGCATTCGATGACGGTCGTCGTGAAGATCGGGACGACGTCGGTGACGGCCGCCGACGGGCTCGCCGATGTCGGCGCGATCGAGAAGCTCGCCGGCGAGATCGGTGAGCTCTGGCGGTCCGGCCGTCCCGCGGTCGTCGTCACCTCGGGGGCCGTGAGCGCGGGCATCGCCGCGGTCAGGCCCCCCGGGGGCCGGCCGACGGACACGACGACGTTGCAGGCGCTGTCGACGATCGGCCAGCACCGACTGATGCGCGTCTACGACGACGCCTTCGCGGCCGAAGGTCTCTTCATCGCCCAGGTGCTGCTGTCGTTGCCGGATTTCGGCGCGCGTCACCAGTATCTGCACGCTCGAGAGACGATCGCCCGGCTGATCGAGCTCGGCGCGGTGCCGGTGATCAACGAGAACGACGCCGTCGCCGACGACGAGATCCGCTTTGGCGACAACGACCGCCTCGCCGCGCTCGTGGCGAACCTGGTCGGCGCCGAGTGCCTTGTCCTCCTCACCGACACCGAAGGCCTGTTCGACGCCGATCCGAGGCGGTTCGCCGACGCGACGCTCGTCGAGCAGGTCGTCGCGGTTGACGCCGCCTTCGACGACGTGGCCGGCGGGCCCGGCTCGGCCGCCGGCAGCGGGGGAATGGCGTCCAAGCTGGCGGCGGCGCGCATTGCGGCGTGGTGTGGGGTGCGCGCCGTGATCGCCGCGGCGAGCCGACCTGGCGTTGTCGGCGACGCCGTCAACGGCGCCGCCGGGGTCGGCACGACGATCCTGCCGCGTACCGAGCGGCTCTCGGCTCGCAAGGCGTGGATCGCCTTCGCACTCCCGGCAACCGGCCGGGTCGTCGTCGACGACGGCTGTCGGCGGGCGCTCGTCGAGCACGAGGCGAGCCTGCTGCCGGCGGGTGTCGTCGCCGTCGCCGCGCCGTTCGGCCGCGACGACCCCATCGAGATCGTCTCGGCCGACGGTTCGGTCGTCGCCAAAGGGATCACCCGCCTGCCGTCGGACCGGGCGGGTGAGTGGCTGGGCCACCGGCTGGCCGACCTGCCCGCCGACCTCGCGGGCGAGCTCGTCCACCGCGACGACCTCGTCGTCCTCGCCGGGGCGACGGCGACGCGGCGGACGCGTTCGCCACGTCGGACCGTGCCCCGGTAGCGTTGACCGTGGCCACGACTTCTCTCGGCGAGCTCGGCCGGCGGGCCAAGGCGGCCGCCCGGATCCTCGCCACCGCGGCGACCGCGGCGAAGAACGACGCCCTCGAGTGCGCCGCTGACGCGCTCGGCCAGGCGGCAGCCGAGATCCTCGCCGCGAACGCCGAGGATGTCGGGCGCGCCGAGAGCTCCGGGGCCACGGCGGCGGTCGTCGACCGGCTCCATCTCGACGAGGCGCGCCTCGTCGAGATGGCGGCGGGCCTGCGTGCCGTCGCCGCGCTTCCCGACCCGGTCGGCGAGGTCGTCGAGGGCTGGGTGCTCGCGAACGGCCTCTCGGTCCGGCGCGTCCGGGTGCCGCTCGGTGTCGTCGGCATCGTCTACGAGAATCGCCCGAACGTCACCTCGGACGCCGCGGGGCTCTGCCTGAAGTCCGGCAACGCGGCGTTCCTGCGCGGCTCGGCGGGAGCCCTCGGCTCGAACGTGGCGATCGCCGCCGCGCTGCGGTCCGGGATCGCCAAGGCGGGCCTGCCCGCCGACAGCGTCGTGCTCGTCGAGGACACCCGGCACGAGACGGTCGAGGAGTTCGTCGCCCTGCGCGGGGTGATCGACTGCCTCGTGCCCCGCGGCGGACCGGCCCTCGTGGCGCTCGTCGTCGAGCACGCGACCGTGCCCTACGTCGTCGACGGCGACGGGAACTGCCACGTCTACATCGACGCCGACGCCGATCTCGACGTCGCCGAGCGCATCGTCGTCAACGCCAAGACCCAGCGACCGGGTGTCTGCAACGCGATGGAGACCCTCCTCGTGCACCGCGCGATCGCGGACCTGGCGCTGCCGAGACTCGCCCGGGCCCTCGCGGGGGTCGAGCTCGTCGGAGACGAGGCGACCCGCGCGATCCTTCCCGGCGTCGCGGCCGCGACCGACGAGGACTTCGCGACGGAGTTCCTCCGGCTGCGTCTCGCCGTCGCCGTCGTCGAGGACCTCGACGGCGCGCTCGACCACATCGCGCGCTACTCGACGGGCCACTCCGAGGCGATCGTGACGCGCGACTACGAGGCCGCCCGGCGCTTCACCCGGGAGGTCGACGCCGCCGCGGTGCTCGTCAACGCGTCGACCCGCTTCGTCGACGGTGGCGAGCTCGGGCTCGGTGCCGAGATCGGGATCTCGACGCAGAAGCTGCACGCCCGTGGTCCGATGGGGTTGCGCGAGCTGACCTCGGTGAAGTTCGTGATCGAAGGCGACGGCCAGGTCCGCTCGTAGCGCCGCCAGAACAGACGCGTCGGCCGGCGCGACCTCACCGGCAGGCTCCCGTGCGTCCGGTAGGGTGCGGAACGTGAGCGAACAAGCGGCATCCGCCGACACCTCGGTGGCCGGTGAATCCGTGATTGCCGTCGGGACGCGGCTCGCGATCATTCGGCACGGCGAGGCCTTCGCCAACGTCGATTCGGTGATTGGCGGCCACAAGGGCTGCCGCGGCCTCACCGCCCGCGGCGTCGCCCAGGCCGAGATCCTCGCCGCGCGGCTCGTCCGCACCGGCGAACTCGCCGGTGCGGCGGCGCTGTGGACGAGCCTGCTGCCGCGCGCCATCGAGACGGCGGCGATCCTCGCTCCGGCCCTCGGCGTGAGCCACGTCGAGCAGAGCTGTTCGTTCTGCGAGCGGCACCCCGGAGAGGCCGACGGGCTCACGTGGGCGGAATACGAGGCGCGCTACCAGCGTCGCGGCCTGCCGGGCGACGACCCGGAGTTCCCGACCTCACCGGGCGGCGAGAGCTGGATCGGCTTCCTCGACCGGGCCGCTGCCGCGCTGACTTCGGTCGCGGTCAACTTCCCGGGCCAGCTCGTCGTGGTCGTCTCCCACGGCGGCGTGATCGACAGCTCGATGATCCGCTTCCTCGGCCTCGCCGAGCACGGCAACGTCGTCCGCCTCCACCCCGGCAACACCTCCATCACGGAGTGGCACCACACCGGCTCGCGCTGGCGTCTGGTGCGCTACAACGACGCGGCGCACCTCGCGGGTCTCGGCGACGTTCAATCCACCGAGCCCGAATGGGTCGGCGTCGAGCCGCCGGAGTGGGCCGCAACGAATCAGCAGGCGTAGTCGGGGTCGATCCCGTACGGCGAGGTGAGCGTGCCCGGCGTCTCCTGGAGCAGGACGGGCACGCCCCCGGCGAAGAGGTCGTTGCCGGGGCTGCCGGGGTTGGCGTAGGTCGCCGTCCCCTGACACCACGGCACGAGCACCGAAGGGCTGGAAAGCCCCGACTGCGAGTACGGCGGATTGGTCCGGGGGACCCCGGCGACCCACAGTGGCAAGGTCGGTCCTGCGGGGACGAAGCTGCCGGCGATGACCGGATACTGGAGGCTCGTCGAGTACAGGCCGACCTGGATGCCGGCCCCACGAAGTGCGTCGAGCGCGCCCTGGATGGTCGCGTCGTTGAGCTCGGTCGACCTCGACCAGTAGTGCCCCGCCGCGAGGTCCGAGAAGTCGGTCGGCGAGAGCGAGTCGTTCTCGATATCGAGCCACCAGAGCTCGGCGTGGACGTTCTCGCTCGTCGCGTAGGCGAGGGCCTCGGTCGCGCCGTTGTAGCCGTAGTTGTAGGCCGCACAGAGCGCCACGTCCGTGCCGGTCAGCGTGGCGCAGGTCCCCTTCGGCCCGCTCGCCGCCAGCGCGAGCGCAGCCGCAGAGGCGTCCGGGGCATTGACGAACAGGTACAGCGAGTAGGGCGCGCCGGAGGGTCCCGTGGCCTGCGTTGCCCAGGCCGCCTCGGCGGCGAGACAGGTGTTGTCGGCGTTGTCGAGCCAGCCCGCAACCTCGAGCACGGAGACCGCCGAACTTGACGGCAGGTTGGACTCCGCCACCGTCGACCCGGGCGAGCTGCACTGGAAGTTCGAAATGTCGTAGCCGAAGACGCCGTGGGGGAGCGCGACAAGGCCCGGTCGGACGACGAAGGTGCGCATCATCGAGACGACGGTGACGCCGCGCCGGGGTGGCGTGCGCACGAGCGAGCCGGCGAAACGGGCGTCGCCGAAGTTGAAGATCCTTCCGCTGGCGCTCGTGAGCCAGTAGCCGCCGCCGTCCGCCGTCGCGACGATCGAGACGATCGGGTTCGACAGCATCGCGGGCGGCAGTGGGCGGAATTGCACCGCGTCGCCGAAGCGGTAGACGGTGCCGTTCGACGTGGCGATCCAGTAACCGCGCCCGTCGGCGGTCGAGGCGATGCCGACCACCTTGCCGCTGAGTGTTGCCGGGGGCGGCGAGCCGAGGTTCGGGGCGTCGCCGTAGTTGTACAGGGTGCCGTTGGCGGCGACGAGCCAGTAGCCCCCGTCGTCGGGCGACGGCGCGAAGGCGACGATCGGCGACGAGAGCGCGGTGTGCACGAGCGAACCGCAGAAAGCCGAGGTGCCGTAGTTGTAGACCGCGCCGTTCGACGCGATGAGCCAGTAGCCCTCACCGACCGGGGCGGCGGCGATGGCGACGATCATCTGGCGACGGTGGACGTGGACCGGTGAGCCGAGGAAGAGCACGTCGCCGAACCCGTAGACATTCGCCTTCGTCGTCGTGAGCCAGTAGCCGCCGCCGTCGGCGGAAACGGCGCCGCCGACGAATATCGCGGGGCGATGTTCCGGGGCCTCGGAGCCATGGAACTTGGCGCCGCCGAAGGGTCGGACGCCGCCGTTGGATTTGACAAGGTAGTAAGCAGGCGTCTCGACCGTCGACGTTATCGGCGCCGTCGGCAGAGTCGTGGTCGTCGTCGTCGATGTCGTCGTGGTCGTCGTCGTCGATGTCGTCGTGGTCGTCGTCGTCGATGTCGTCGTGGTCGTCGATGTCGTCGTAGTCGTCGGTGTCGATGTCGTCGTGGTCGTCGGTGTCGTCGACGTCGTCGTGGTCGTCGGTGTCGTCGACGTCGTCGTGGATGTCGTCGTCGTGGACTTCGGCGACGTCGTGGTCGTCGTGGATGTCGTCGTCGTGGTCGTTGTGGTCGACGTCGTCGTGGTTGTCGTTGTCGTCGTGGGCGTCACGGGATAAGCACACGGCGCCGCTCCCGGCGACGGAGGCAGCGTGGTCGACGTCGTCGTGGCAGTCGCCGGGTCGTGGTCCCCGCCCGCCCCGCTGCCGGAGGCGCTTAGACCCGTCGTCAGCACGATCGCAGACGCGGCGAGAACGGCGCGGCGCCCGACGATGAAGCGACTCATCAGTCGGCCAAGAGCTCCGCGACACGAAAGGCGAGGTCGAGCGCCTGGCGGCCGTTGAGTCGCGGGTCGCACGTCGTCGTGTACCGCAGCGAGAGATGCTCCTCGAGGATGTCCTCGGCCCCGCCGAGACACTCGGTGACGGCGTCACCGGTGAGCTCGACGTGGACGCCGCCGGGCCAGCTCCCCTCTTGGCGGTGGACGGCGAAGAAGCCCCTGATCTCGCCGAGGACGTCGTCGAAACGGCGCGTCTTGCGGCCGTTGTCAGAGACGAACGTGTTGCCGTGCATCGGATCGCACTCCCAGACGACGACATGTCCGGCGTCGGTGACGGCGCGCACGATGGGTGGCAGCAGCCGAGTCACGTCGCGCACGCCGAGCCGAGTGATGAGCGTGAGACGGCCGGGCACCCGTTCGGGATTCAGGGCCGCGCAGATGGCGACGGCCTCGTCCGGCGACACGGACGGCCCGAGCTTCACGCCTATGGGGTTGTGCACGCCGCACAGGAACTCGACGTGCGCGCCGTCGAGCTGACGGGTCCGGTCTCCGAGCCAGAGCATGTGCGCCGAGCCGTCGTAGTAATCGCCGGTCAGCTGGTCGCGGTGGGTGAGCGACTCCTCGTAGTCGAGCAGCAGGGCCTCGTGGCTGGTGAACAGATCGACCTGCTGGGTCGGCGCGTCCGAATCGAGATTGACGCCGCAGGCCGCGAGGAAGCGAAGGGCGCGGTCGATCGCCTCGGCGGTCTCCTCGTAGCGGCGGCCCTCACGGCTCGTGGCGACGAACTGCTGGTTCCAGGCGTGGACCTGGCCGAGCGCCGCGAAACCGCCCTTCGTGAAGGTGCGCACGAGGTTCAGGGTCGCCGCGGCATTCCGGTAAGCGACGACCATCCGGGACGGGTCTGGGCGGCGGGCCGCGGGGTCCGGCGCGTCGTCGTTCACGATGTGGCCGCGGAACGACGGGATCTCGACGTCGCCCCAGGATTCGGTGGGTGAGGAGCGGGGTTTGGCGTACTGGCCTGCGATCCTGCCGATCTTCACGACCGGGACTCCCGATCCGTAGGTGAGCACCACCGCCATCTGCAGGATCACCTTCAACTTGTCACGGATCGCGTCGGCATTGATCTCGGAGAACGACTCGGCGCAGTCGCCCGCCTGGAGGACGAACGCCCGGCGGTCGGCGACCTTGCCGAGCGCCTCGATGAGACGGCGGGTCTCACCGGCGAAGACGAGCGGTGGGAATCGTCCGAGCTCGTCGAGCGCCGCGGCGAGCTCGCCGGGGTCCGGCCACTCGGGCCCTTGCTCGGCGGGGCGCGCCCGCCAGGAATCGGGGGACCAGGTCGCGGCGTCGACGGCGGCAGAGGCGCGCGCCGCTCGCGGATCAGGGGCGAGCCGACGCATGCCTCCAGAGTAGGCAACGCCGCCGGCCGAAGGGCGCCGACCGCCACGGGAGCTGAAGGTGCCGCTGCGCCTACGCTGGCTCTCGCTACGCGCCGCGACCGTTCGGAGACGGATCCCCCGTCCCGGCGACGAGCCGGTCCGTGGCTGGGGAATCCATGCGTCTCGGTGTCTTCGGCGGTACTTTCGATCCAATCCACGTCGGCCATCTCGTCGCGGCGGTGAACGCCCGCCACGCGCTCGGCCTCGACCGTGTGCTCTTCGTCGTGGCGAACGAGCCGTGGCAGAAGGTCGGTGACCGGCCGGTGTCGCCGGCCGCGGCCCGGTTGGCGCTCGTCGACGCGGCGCTCGGCGATGTGGATGGCCTCGAGGCGTCTCGTCTCGAGATTGATCGAGGCGGTCCCTCCTACACCATTGACACGATCGAGGAGTTGCGGCGTCTCGAACCCTTGGCGGAGCTCTTCCTCATCGTCGGAGCTGACGTGGTCGCCGGGCTCGGGACCTGGGAGCGGCTCGACGACGTGCGGCGCGAGACGACGATGGTCGTCGTCAACCGCCCGGGCTCCACGCCCGTGCTGCCGGGTCCATCGGGCCCGCTCGCCGGTTGGAACGCCGTCGCGATCGAGATCCCGGCGCTCGAGATATCGAGCACCGACCTGCGTGAACGGGCCGCGACGGGACGCCCCCTCGACTACCTCATCCCCGAGGGCGCCGTCCGCATGATCAAAGAGCGCGGGATGTACGCTCTCGGTGGATGACGAGCCGCCCGAGTTCCCGACCCGAAGTTTCCCGGGTCGAGGCGGCCCGCAGCCTCTCGTCGTGGGGCGGCTGTCTTCGTTGACGCTGCCGAACGCGCTGGTCGCCGCACGCGCGGCGTCGGCGAAGACGCTGGAGACAACGGTCGTGCTCGACGTCGGCGATCTCATCGGCATCACCGACTATTTCGTCATCACGGCCGGAAGGAACGAGCGGCAGGTCCGTTCCATCGTCGACGAGGTCTCACGGCGCGTACGCGAGCTCGCCGGCCTGTCCGCCCAGCAGGTCGAGGGTCTCGAGGGCTTGCACTGGGTGCTTCTCGACTACGGCGATTTCGTCGTGCACGTCTTTGACACCGCAGCCCGTTCGCTCTATTCCCTGGAACGGTTGTGGGCCGACGCACCTCGCGTCGCGGTCGATGACGCCGTGCCCGCCGAGCTCTCCGGGAGCTGAGCGCCGGTCAGGGTTTGGTCGGCGGCGCGATCTCGAGGTAGTCGAGGCGGTTCACCGGGCGGTTGGCGATCTCTCCGCCGTTCGGTAGGTAGGCGACCCTCACACCCGAGAGCACGAGGTTGACCCCCGCCACCTGGTGGAACTGGGTGAGCGTGTACACGATCTGGCCGTCGGCCTGGAACAGCTCGCTCGTGTCGAGGTTGTCGAAGGTCGAGTCGAGGTCGACCGAAGCGACGTGATTCTTCACGCCGCCGATGACGGTCACCGTTGCCGCCGGGGACACGCTCAGCGCTGTCGTGACGCCGAGCCCGAACTCGGCGCTCGTCGGCCCCGCGTCGAGACGGTTCAGTGCGATCTGGAGCGTTCGGGTGAGCGAGAGCTTGCCCTGAGGCAGGTGGCGCACCGACGCGACGAGGTAACCGTCCGTCACGAAGTAGACGTTGATCGCCCGCCCCGGGTGCGGCGTCGCCGGCGGCGTCGTCGGCGAGGTGAACTGGTTCGCGGGAACCCTGAAGGGCTGCGCGGTCGTTTGCAGCGCGATGCCGCAGCCCGCGACCGCGAACGTCAGGACAGCCACTCCGACCCACAGGGCGACACGCCGGTCGCGGCGATTCATCGGGCGGCCCGCTGTCCACCGCGAGGCGAGACGTCGACGACGTCGACGTCCGGCCGGTCCGCCGAGCGAGAAACTGGCAGCTCGACGACGAAGCGCGCGCCACCTGTCGGCGCGTCGGTGACCCACACTCGTCCTCCGTGCAGTCTGACGTGCTCTTGCACGAGGGCGAGTCCGAGGCCGGTGCCGGCGCCAGCCCCTCTGCTGCCCGCCGTGCCGGCGCCGCGCGCGAACCGTTCGAAGATGCGATCACGGTCCGCCGGTGGTATCCCGGGGCCCGCGTCGTCGACGGAGACGCGCACGAAGTGGTCGCCGGTCTCGACGACGACCTGGGTCACGCCTCCGGCGTAGCGGTCGGCATTCTCGATCAGGTTTCCGAAGACGCGTTCGATCCGTCGCTTGTCAACGACGAGCTCGCGGTGATCGTCCTCGGGGTCGATCTTCACCGGCACCGGGTCGTGTCCCACCGGGGCGACCGCGTGCCGGACGAGATCGCCGATCTCGACCGGCTCCGTCGCGAAGTCGGCCGAACGCGCGTCGAAGCGGGAGATCTCGAGCAGGTCGCGCACCATGCGCTGGAAGCGACGGACTTCGGCCCCGAGCAGGTCGAGCGCGCGCTGGGCGCGTTCGGGGAGTTCCTCCCGCCGTGATTCGATCACCGACAGCGAGGTCGCGAGCGTCGTGAGGGGCGAGCGGAGCTCGTGGCTGACGTCCGAAGTGAAGCGGGCGTCGCGTTCGATCCGCTCCTGGAGCCGGTCTGCCATCTGGTTGAACGACAACGTGAGGGTGGCGAGGTCACGCTCGTCAACGGTCTCGAGCCGCGTGTCGAGCATCCCGCTCGCGATCGCCGAGGCCGCCAGGGAGACGTCGTGCAACGGGCGCAGCGTGCGTCCGGCGGCCCAACGTCCGAGGGCCGCGCCGAGCAGGGTCGTCACCACGGCCGCGGCGATGAGCGACGCCAGCAGCACGTGGAGCGTCGCGGTGGCGTTGCTGAGGCTGAACACCCCGAAGTAGTAGGCGCCGAACGGCAGGGCGATCCCGACGCCGAAATGCGGCGCGCCATGGAACGAGAACGTCTGTTCCACCGCCCTGCCGCTCAGGGTCATGGTGCGCAGCGACGCCGGCAGGTTGTTCTGGGAGAACGTCACCGGCGACGACGCGACCCACGTGTCGATGGAGTTCAGGTAGATGAGTGAGTACGACGTCGACGAACGGAGCTCGTCCGACAGCCCGAACACGTTGCCGAGGAGGATCGCCGGGTCGCGCGCGTAGACGCTTTCGTGCAGTGACGTCGCGTTGGCGAGCGCCTGGAGCTCGAAGGAGTGCTCGTCCTGGGCGACGATCGACGAGCTTGTCGTGAAGTAGGTGATCGAGGTGATGAGCAGCGAGAGAACGAGGGCGCCGAGGGCGAACCCGGCGGTGATCCGGGCCCGCAGCCCGAAGCGCACGATCCGGCCGCGTCTCGGGTGCACGCCCCGGTGGGGGAGGAGTCGGCGCAGCCGTTCCCCGTCGGGCATCTACGGTGCGAGCTTGTAACCGAGCCCGCGCACGGTGACCACGTATCGAGGGTTGGCGGGATCGGGCTCGACCTTCGTGCGCAGGCGGCGGACGTGCACGTCGACGAGTCGACCGTCGCCGAAGTAGTCGTAGCTCCAGACCCGTTCGAGGAGCTGCTCGCGCGAGAGCACCTTGCCGTGGTTGGCGGCGAGCTCGCAGAGCAGAAGGAACTCGGTCCTCGTGAGATGGACCTCGTTGCCGGCGAGCCGGACGACGCCGGCGTCCGGCATGATCTCGAGGTCACCGAAGGTGAGCGTCGACGGGCCGCCCTCGGTCGAACGGGCCCGACGCAGCAGCGCACGGATACGCGCCGCGAGTTCCTTGGGCTCGAACGGCTTGGTCACGTAGTCGTCGGCCCCCGCCTCGAGGCCGGCCACCACGTCGTGCGTGTCGGTGCGCGCCGTCACCATGATGATCGGGACGGCGCTCTGGCGCCGCACCTCCCGGCAACACTCGAAGCCGTCGATACCCGGCAACATGATGTCGATGATGACGAGGTCGAACGGCTCGGCGCCGAGCGACTGGGTGAAGCGTTCACGGGCTTCCTCGCCGCTGCCGGCCCCGACGACGTCGTAGCCCTCGTCCTCGAGGGCGAGTCCCATCGAGGCCCGGATCCGTTCGTCGTCCTCGACGATGAGGATGCGACTTGCCATGACGCCATCTTGTCGCATCGCGGACCGGCGCGTTCCCCGGAGTACTCGCGGGGGTTCGCTACGCTCGCGTCGTGAGCTGGGAGTTCGACGCGTTCGTCCAGGCCCTGGTGTCCTCGGCCGCGGCGACGGTGCGCGCCTACCGCTCCGATGTCGAGTCGTTCGCCGCGTGGGCGGCGCGCTCTGGCGTCGAGGGACCGGAGCAGGTCGACCGGCTCCTCCTCCGGAGATACCTCGCTTATCTGTCGACGCGCGGCTACGAACGCCGTTCGATCGCCCGCAAGGCCGCGGCGCTACGGCGCTACTTCGCCTTCGCCAAGCGCAGGGGTCTGATCGCCGAGGACCCGTCGCGCCGCTTGACGGCTCCGTCGGGCGAGGGGCGATTGCCGCGCGTGCTGGCGTCGGGCGAGCTCGAGGCCCTGCTCGAGAGCGCCGTCCCGGAGGATCCCCCGGCTGACCCCCGCGTCGAGGCTGCCCGGTTGCGCGACGACGCCGTCCTCGAGCTGCTCTACGGGTCGGGCCTGCGGGTGAGCGAGTGCTGCGGACTCGATGTCGACGGCCTCGATCTCGCCGGCGCGACGGTGACCGTCTGGGGCAAAGGCGGCAAGCAGCGGCGCGTGCCGATGAGCGAGCCGTCGGCGGATGCCTGCCGGCACTACCTCCAGTCGGCCCGCGCCGTGCTCTGCGGGCCCGAGACTCCGCGCAGCGCCGTGTTCTTGAACGCCCGGGGCCGGCGTCTCGGGCCCCGGGACGTGCGTCGCATCGTCGACCGGCGCAGCGTCGTGCCGACGCATCCGCACGCCCTGCGCCACACCTACGCGACGCACCTCCTCGACGGGGGCGCGGACCTGCGTGTCGTCCAGGAGCTTCTCGGGCACTCGAGCCTGCGAACGACCCAGCGCTACACGCACGTCTCGAAAGAGCGGCTCGTCGGCGTGTACAGGAGGACCCACCCGAGGGCCTGACCGCCGTTCCAGCCCGAGCGGCTACCATGCACCCGAGGCCCGCCCGGGTCCCAGGACCAATCGGCCGGATGTGCCCACGGTCGCCTTACGGCGCGACGTCCGGTTCCGCAGAACCGTTGGGAAGGAGCGACGCGTGGCCGTCGTCACGATGAAGCAACTGCTCGAGGCGGGGGTCCACTTCGGACACCAGACCCGCCGGTGGAACCCGAAGATGAAGCGCTTCTTGTACGGCGAGCGCAGCGGGATCTACATCATCGATCTCCATCAGACCCTCGCCCGGATCGAGACGGCCTACGCCTTCGTGCGCGACCTCGTCGGTGCAGGCGGCACGCTTCTCTTCGTCGGCACGAAGAAGCAAGCCCAGGACCCGGTGGAGGAGTACGCCATGAGCTGCGGCATGCCCTATGTCAACGAGCGCTGGCTCGGCGGCATGCTGACGAACTTCGAGACCGTCTCGGGGCGGGTCCGCAAGCTCTCCGAACTCGAAGCGGCGCGCGATTCCGGCGAGTTCGACGCGCTGCCGAAGAAGGAGGCGCTGATGCGCCGGCGCGAGCTCGAGAAGCTCGAACGCAACCTCGGCGGCATCCGGCGCCTGACGAAGCTGCCGAACGCGCTGTTCGTCATCGACACGAAAAAGGAGCACATCGCGGTGACCGAGGCGAACAAGCTCGGAATCCCGGTGATCGCCATCGTCGACTCGAACTGCGATCCCGACATCATCGACTACGTGATCCCCGGCAACGACGACGCGATCCGCTCCGGGCGTCTGCTCTGCCGCGTCATGGCCGACGCGGTCCAGGAGGGCCGGTTCATCTACTCCCGGATCGCCGCGGCGAACCTCGCGGCTGGCGGCGGGCCAGAGATCATCCCGCGCGCCCCACGGGACGACTTCGCGGCCGCGACGGTGCCGTCGGTGGAGGGCTGAAATGGCCGAGGTCACGGCTCAGGAGGTGAAGACGCTGCGCCAGGCGACGGGCGCGGGAATCCTCGACGCGCGCCGGGCGCTCGTCGAGACCGACGGGGACTTCGAGAAGGCGAAGCGTTGGCTGCGCGAACAGGGTCTTGCCGGGTCCGCCAAGCGCGCCGGGCGGGCGCGCGCCGAGGGCGCCGTCTCCGTCGTCGTCGACGGGGACCGGGGGGTCGGGGCCGTCGTCGCGCTCGAGTGCGAGACGGACTTCGTGGCGAAGTCGGCGGACTTCGTCCGCCTCGTCGAGGTCCTCGCCGAGGCGCTCGCCGCCGGCGGCGAGGAGGCGCTCGGCGCCCACGCCGATGGCGTCGACGAGCTGAAGGTGACCGTGAAGGAGAACGTCGCCGTCGGCCGGCACGCCCGTTTCGTCGCCGAGCCTGGCGCGGTGCTCGCGAGCTACCTCCACGTGCAGAACGGGCGCGGCGTGAACGGCGTGCTCGTCGAGCTCGTCGGGGGACCGGCTTCGCTCGCCCACGACGTGGCGGTCCACATCGCCTTCGGTCGTCCGGAGTACCTCCGCCGGGAGGACGTCCCCGCCGAGGCGATCGCCGCCGAACGCGAGACGATCCTTGTCATCGCCCGCAACGAGGGCAAGCCCGAGGCGCAACTCGACAAGATCGCCGAGGGCCGCCTGAACGGCTGGTTCAAAGAGCACGTGCTGCTCGACCAGCCGTATGCGAAAGACGAGAAGGTGACGATCGCCCAGCTCGTCGGCCCCGCCGCCATCCGCCGCTTCGCCCAGGTCGTCGTGGGGACATGACGCCCCGGCGCGCCGATCTGGCGAGCGCGACCGCGTCCTCGGGGCCCGCGACGGTCAAGCCGCGCTGGCAACGTGCCGTGCTGAAGATCAGCGGCGAGGCGTTCGCGAGCTCGGCGTCGGACGAGACGATCGACGCAAAGACGGTCGGCCGGATCGCCAAGGAGATCGCCGAGACGACCGACGAGCTCGGCGTGCAGCTCGCCGTGATGATCGGCGGGGGGAACATCTGGCGGGGCCAGAAGGGGGCGGGCGGGGGCATCGACCGCGCCACCTCCGACACCATGGGCATGCTCGGCACGGTGATCAACGCGCTCGCCCTGCAGGACGCGATCGAGCGGCAAGGGCGCCCGACGCGGGTCCTCTCGGCGATCAACATGGCAGAGGTGTGCGAGCCCTACATCCGGCGTCGGGCGATCCGGCACCTGGAGAAGGGCCGGGTCGTCATCTTCGCCGCGGGCATGGGGAACCCGTACTTCACGACGGACACGCCCGCCGCGCTGCGCGCCGCCGAGATCGAGGCCGAGGTGATCCTGAAAGGGACGCACTCCGGGGTCGACGGGGTGTACAGCGCCGATCCCCGTCTCGAGCCGACCGCGACCCGCTACACCGAGGTGAGCTTCATGGACATCATCGCCCGCGACCTGCGGGTGATGGATCTCACGGCGGTCACGTTCTGCAAGGACAACGGTCTGCCGATTCTCGTGTTCGACCTGATGACGGAGGGGAACATCCGGGGAGCCCTCGCCGGCGAGCAGATCGGTACGCTCATCAGATGACGGCCGACTCGATCATCGAAGAGGCGATCCAGGATGCGCGCGAGAAGATGTCGCGCGCGGTCGAGCACACCAAGGGCGAGTTCGGTGCCGTCCGCACGGGCCGCGCCGCTCCGGTCCTCGTGGAGAAGCTGAAGGTCGACTACTACGGCGCCGAGGTCGCCTTGCAGGCCATCGCGGGGATCACCGTGCCCGAGGCGCGCACGCTCGTCATCCACCCCTACGACAAAGGCGCGATCAAGGCGATCGAGAAGGCGATCCAGGTCTCGGACCTCGGCTTGAACCCCTCGAACGACGGGGAGGTCGTGCGGTTGACCTTCCCGCAGCTGAACGAGGAACGCCGTCGCGAGCTCGTGAAGGTGGTCCACCAGCGCGCCGAGGAGGGTCGGGTCGCGGTCCGCAACGTCCGTCGCCACGCGCGCCACGAGCTCGAGACCCACGAGCACGACGGCGCGGTCTCCGTCGACGACGTCGAGCGCGCCGACAAGGAGCTCGACAAGCTCACCCACGAGTTCGTCACGGAGATCGACCGGCTGCTCGCCCACAAAGAGCAGGAGCTGCTCGAGGTCTGACGACGGGCCGGCGCCCGAGGAGTCGAGCGGGGAAACCGGCGGAGGGAACGCACTGTGGACGACGACGAGAAGCGGGCCCGCAGCTCCGAACCGGCGGACGATTCCGGACCGGACGACGCCGCGGCGGCGGCCGAGGCTCCCGTCCGGCCCGCGACGCCGACGACGGAGGAAGTCCGTGTCGTCGCCGTCGAGGCGGCCGTCGCGGCGGGCCTCGTTCCCGAATCCCCCGCTCGCCCGCCGGACGACACCGGGGCGCAGCGCCCGGCCGGCCGCCCGGAAGGCGACGACGGCGTGCATTTCGAGCTTCCAGACTGGACGGAGCCCCCCACGGGCCGCGTGCCGGGGATGCTCCTCGGCGACGCCGACGCCGCCGCCCCGGGTGAACGGGCGGCCCGCGGGCCGACCTGGCGTCAGACGGCGACCGACTGGGAAGAGGACGAGTCCGACTTCGCGTTCCTCGCGCCGGACGTCGACGGTTCGGACGGGTCGGGCGACGCGTCCTCGGCGATCGCCGGGCGCGGCGAGGATCCGACGTCGAGCGCGGACCCGTTCGAGTTCGACTTCGACACGCCGACGACGCGCCGCCGGATGCACGAACGCGAGGTCGCGGCGGCGGCGGGCGCGCCGGAAGCCGAAGTCTCCGATCTGCCCGACGACACGGCGTGGGCACAGGTCGTCGGGGCCGCGAGAACCCGTCGCCGCTCGCCGAGGCGTCCGGCCCATCGCGCCGGGTGGCGGGCGGCACCGGCGGAGAACCCGCCGCGTCGCAACGCCGTGGTCGCGACCGCGACCGGCATCGTCCTGGCCGGCGTCGCCGTGCTCTGTTTCGCCAACGGGCCGCTCCCGGCCCTCGTGCTCGCCTCCGTCGTCCTCACCGTCGCCGCCGGCGAGACGTTCGGCGCGGTGCGTCTCTCGGGCTACCAGCCGTTGGCGCTCATCGGTCTCGTCGCGGTTCCCGCCCTCATCGTCGCCAGCTACCTGAAGGGACCTGCGGCCGTCCCGGTCGTCGTCGCGCTCGTCGTCATCGTGGCGGGCACGTTGCGGGTCGTCATCGCCTCGGCGGAGTCGCCGGTCGACGACCTCGCCGTCACGATGCTGGTGGTCACCTGGGTCGGCGTGCTCGGTTCGTTCGCCGGGCTGCTCCTCAACCCGACGACGTACCCCCTGCGTCACGGTGTCGCCTATCTCGGCGCCGCGGTGGCGCTGACCGTCGCGCACGACGTCGGCTCGTTCGCCGTCGGCTCGAAGCTCGGTCGGCATCGGCTTGCGCCGCGGGTCAGTCCCGGCAAGACGATCGAGGGTCTGATCGGAGGTACGGTTCTCACGCTCGCGGTCGCGGCCGGCGTCGTCTCGCAGGTCCATCCCTTCGGTCTCGGCAACGCCCTCGCGCTCGGCGCGGTCGTCGTCGTCTTCGCCCCCCTCGGCGACCTCTTCGAGTCGGTCGTGAAAAGGGGCCTCGGCCTCAAGGACATGGGCCGACTGCTGCCCGCCCATGGCGGCGTCTTCGACCGCATCGACGCGATGCTCTTCGTCCTGCCGGCGACGTACTTCCTGGTCCGGCTCGTCCACATCGGATGACGCCAGTCCGCGGCGTCAGCATCGTCGGATCGACCGGCTCGATCGGGCTCCAGGCGCTCGATGTCGTCGCCGCGGCACGGGGTGCCTTTCGGGTCGTGGCGCTCGGCGCCAACCGCTCGGTCGGCGAGCTCGCCCGCCAGACCGCCGCGTTCCACCCGGAGGTCGTGGCGATCGGGGACGCCGCGCTGATGGCCGAGCTCGTCGCGGCGGTCCCGCGAGGCGTCGAGGTGCGCGCCGGCTCCGAAGGTCTCGCCTCGCTCGGCGAACTGGGCGACGTCGTGCTCAACGCCGTCGTCGGCTTCGCCGGGCTCGGGGTCACCGTGCGCGCGCTGCGCACCGGCCGCTGGCTCGCGCTCGCCAACAAGGAGTCACTCGTCGCCGGGGCCCCGGTCGTGCAGGCGGTGCGGGCGAGGCCGGGCGCGGAGATCATCCCCGTCGACTCCGAGCACTGCGCGATCCACCAGTGCCTCGGCGGGCGGCGGCTAGCCGCGCTCGCGCCCGGCTCCGGCCCGTCCGGCGGGCCGACACCGTCGGCGGACGTCGCCCGGCTGATTCTGACGGCGAGCGGCGGTCCGTTTCGCGGGCGGACGGCCGACGAACTCGCCGCGGTCACCGTCGCCGACGCGCTCGCCCACCCGACCTGGCAGATGGGCCCGAAGATCACCATCGACTCGTCGACGCTCATGAACAAGGGCCTCGAGGTGATCGAGGCGCACGAGCTGTTCGGAATCGAGTACGACCGCATCGAGGTGGTCGTCCATCCGCAGTCGGTCGTGCACTCGATGGTCGAGTTCTGCGACGGCGCGACGATCGCCCAGCTGTCCCAGCCTGACATGCGGCTGCCGATCGGCTACGCCCTCGCCTATCCGGAGCGCCTGGCGGAGCCCTACGGGAGGATCGACTGGCGCGAGATCGCGCGCCTCGACTTCGCGGCGCCGGACCCCGGGACCTTCCGCTGTCTCGGGCTCGCTGTCGGGGCGGGGCGCGCCGGGGGGAGCGCGCCGGCCTGGCTGAACGCGGCGAACGAGGTCGCCGTGGGGGCCTTTCTCGCCGGCCGGATCAGCTGGGCGGGTATCGCCGCGGTCGTCGAGCGGACGCTCGCCGCTCACGAGCCGACCAGGCTCGTCGAGGTCGAGGACGTGCTGGCAGCCGACGCCGCCGCGCGCGCCGTCGCGACCCGGGCCCTCGGGCGCGAGGATCGGAGCGCGTGAGCGCTTCTGCGACGACACCCCCGGCGCGAGCCGAACCGACAGGTTCGAGCGCGCTCGTGCGGCTCGCGGCGTTCGTTGCCGCGGTGATCGTGCTCGCCGCGGTCCTCCACGGGCTCGACGTGTTGATCGTCGTCGCCGCGCTTGTCGTCATGGTGATGCTCCACGAGTTCGGTCACTTCGTCACGGCGAAGCTCTCGGGGATGAAGGTCACCGAGTACTTCTTCGGGTTCGGGCCGCGGCTGTGGTCGATACGGCGGGGCGAGACCGAGTACGGGGTGAAGGCGATCCCCGCGGGCGGCTACGTCCGCATCGTCGGCATGACGATGCTCGAGGAGGTCGATCCGGCCGACGAAGCACGCAGCTACCGCCAGGCAACCTTCCCCCGCCGGTTCACCGTGGCGGTCGCCGGTTCGGCGATGCATTTCATCGTCGCCTTCGGGCTGCTCTGGGGAATGGTCGCGTTCACCGGGCTCCCGGTCGCGGTCCCCAACCAGGAGGTGACCGCCCTCATCGCCTTCGCCAACAGGCCGAACCCCGCCAAGGTCGCCGGGGTGAGGGTCGGGGACGTTCTCGTCGCGGTCGACGGACACCACTTCAAGTCGTTGGACAGGTTCATCTCGTTCATCGAAGGCCACACCGGCGCGACACTCCGGCTCGTCGTGCGGCGCGACGGGCACCTCGTCGGACTCTCGGTGACGCCGGTCGACGGTCGCCACGCCGAGATCCGCTCGGCGGGCGGTCGACTCGCTCCGGAGAAGACGGGTGACAAGCCGATCGGCGTGATCGGGGTCGAGCTTGGCGGGCAGACGCTCGTGACGGCGAGCCCGTTCGATGCGCTGGGCCGCGCGGGCACGGTGCTCGGCCGGGAATTCGTCTGGACAGGTGAGGGGATCGGCCAGGTCTTCTCGCTCCACGGGCTGCGCGCCTTCGCGCACGACGTGGCGACGGCGAACAGCAACGCGGCGTCGACGACACCGGCGAAGGGTTCGTCGCGACCGCCGGGAGCGACGAAGTCGGGCGAGATCCTGTCGCTGCCCGGCGCGGTCGAGATCGCGGTCCAAGCCCTGCAGATCAACGTGACGGACCTGCTCTCCATCCTGGTCGCGATCAACGTGTTCGTCGGGATGGTGAACCTCTTCCCGATGCTGCCGCTCGACGGGGGGCACGTCGTGATCGCCGTCTACGAGCGGATCCGTTCCCGGCGCGGCCGCGCCTATCACCTCGACGTCAACAAGCTGATGCCCGTCGCCTACGTGTTCCTCGCCTTCATCGTCGTCATCGGGCTCGGCGCGCTCTATGTCAACATCCTGCAGCCACCCCACCTCCCGGGAGGCTGAGCTGGGCCGCTGCGGATGGTCGCCCCCTCGGCCGTAGGCTGGGCAGAGCCGCGCGACCTGCGGTGCGGTCGGGCGAACCCGAAGAGGACGAACGTGGATATTGCGGAGCTGAACATCGCCCCGAGGAAGCCGACCCGCCGAATCACGGTCGGCTCGGTCCCGATCGGCGACGGCGCGCCCATCTCGGTGCAGTCGATGACGACGACGAGGACCGGCGACGTCGAGGGAACGCTGCAGCAGATCTACGAGCTCGCCGGGGCTGGCGCCGACATCGTGCGGTGCACCTGCAACGACGCCGAGGCCGCCGAGGGGCTGGCCCGCATCGTGCCGCGCTCGCCGGTCCCCGTCGTCGCCGACATCCACTTCCACGTCGAAATGGCGCTCGCCGCCCTCGAGGCCGGCGTCCACGGGCTCCGCCTCAATCCTGGCAACCTGCGCAAGCCCGCGGAGATCAGGCTCGTCGCCGGCGAGGCGCGGGACCGCGGTGTGCCGATCCGCGTCGGCGTGAACGCCGGTTCGCTCCATCCGGACCTGTACAAGAAGTACGGCGGCGCGACCCCCGAGGCCCTCGTCGAGTCGGCGCAGATGGAGCTCGCCTACTTCGCCGAGGTGGGCTTCGAGGACGTGAAGATCTCGGTGAAGGCGTCGAACGTTCCGCTCATGGTGGCCGCCTACCGGCTTGCCTCGGAGACCTTCGACCATCCGCTCCACCTCGGGGTGACCGAGGCGGGCCCGCCCCCCGGGGGGCTCATCAAGACGACGGCCGGTATCGCCACCCTGCTGTGCGAGGGGATCGGGGACACGATCCGTTACTCGCTCACCGCCGACCCCGTCGAGGAGGCGCGCGCCGGTCGCAAGCTCCTCGAGGCGCTCGGGCTACGCGAGCGCAAGGGCCTCGACCTCATCGCCTGCCCGTCGTGCGGGCGCACCGAGATCGACGTCATCGAGGTCGCGAGGCGCGCCCAAGAAGCCCTCGAGGCGCGCCAGATCCCCCTCCAGGTCGCCGTCATGGGTTGCGTCGTGAACGGCCCAGGCGAGGCACGCGGCGCCGACATCGGCATCGCCGCGGGGCGCCACAAGGGCCACCTGTTCATCAGGGGCAAGATCGTCAGGGTCGTTCCGGAATCCGAGATGGTCGATGCCCTCGTCACCGAGGCGGAGCGGATCGTCGCCGAGGGGATCGAGGCGCGCCTCGCCGCGGCCGACGCCGGCGCCGAGGCCGAGGCGGCCGCCGACCGGCAGATCCTCGTCGAGCAGAAGGGCGCCGACGCGAATCGCTCCGAGGAGGTCGTCGCCAAGATCCGCAGGACCCTCGGCAGCCGGGGTGTCGCCGACGGCAGCGTCGGCGGCGACGCCCAATGAACGCCGCGCGCACGTAACGGCACAGCCCGCCGACCCTCAGGTCGCGCCCAGCTCTGCCCGGTAGGATGCCGACCGTCTCGACAAGGGAGTAGGCAAGGACATGGCCTCACGTAAGCGACGTTCGCGCCGTCCCGTCCGTCCCCAGCAGTCCGGTGCCGGACCCCGGCGTCTCGGCGGCCAGACGGCGCCGGCGCCCCGTTCGGCGAGTGCGAACCGCCGCTACCAGCGTTCCCACCGGCAGGGCTCCTCGAGGACGAGCTGGCTGGTGGTCGGTGTCGTCCTCGTCATCGTCGCGGTCCTCGTCATCGTGAAGCTCACCGGATCGAAGAGCCCGGATACGGGCGGCGCGTCCTCGGGTCGCAACCCGCCGCCGGTTGCGGCGTCGGTCGTCGCCGCGCTCGCGAACGTTCCGGTGGCGACGTACAACGCGGTTGGGACTGGTTCCGAGGCGGATCCCTTCGTCGAGACGAAGAACCAGGCGAGCCTCACCGAGCACGGCCTGCCCCGTGTCGTCTACATCGGCGCCGAGTACTGCCCGTACTGCGCCTTGATGCGGTGGTCGCTCGTCGCGGCGCTCGACCGCTTCGGGACCTTCCAGGGGCTGAAGCAGAGCTCTTCGTCGTACGACGTCGCGCCGATCCCGACGTTCAGCTTCCTCGGGTCGACCTACACGAGCAAGTACGTCTCGTTCTCGGCTTATGAGACGGCGGACCGCAACGACGCCAGCCTCCAGGTCTTGCCGAAGGACGTGAACAAGCTCTACACGACCTACGACGGCAGCGGTTTGACGCCGACGAAATTCACCGGTGGGTCCGAGGCGGGGATCCCCTTCCTCGACGTCGCCAACGAGGACGTCTCGTCCGGCGACCCGGCTTTCCTCGACCCGACGGTCGACCCGCTCGCCGGCGGTGGCCAGGGCATGCTGGGGATCGCGCAGGCGATCGCCGACCCGTCCTCGACCGTCGGCCAGGCGATCGACGCGAAGGCGTTCGTCATCCAGGCGAACTACATCACGGCGGCGATCTGCCGCGCCAACGGCGGTAGGCCGGCGGGCATCTGTGCGACGCCGGGCGTCGAAGCCGCGGCCAAGGTCATCGCGGCGGCGAAGAAGATCTCGTAGCGGTGCCGAAGCCTCCGACCGCGGTGCGCGGTCGACGGGTCGCGTCTCCTCCGCCTCCGCCTCCCGCGGCACGGCGGAGGCCGTTCCCCTGGCCGGGCGGTGGAGGGCGGGCGTCGCCGACCCCTGCACCGGGCCGCGACGCCTCGGGCCGACCGCCCATCAGCGTACGGATGCTCGTGACGTTGGGGTCCTCGATCCTCGGCTTGGCGATCGCCGCCTACCTCACTCTCGCCCACTACACGACGGTCGTGCCGCTCTCGTGCCCGAATTCGGGAGAGATCAACTGCTCCGCAGTGACGACGAGCTCGCAGTCCTACCTCTTCGGCATTCCGGTCGCCGTCCTCGGGCTCGTCTACTTCGTGGCGGTACTCGTGTCGGCGCTACCCGCCGTGTGGCGATCGCACCATCCCTATGTCGCCCCGGCGCGCCTCGCGCTCGCGGTCGCCGGGATCGGTTTCGTGTGCTACCTCCTCTACGCCGAGCTCTACGAGATCGGCAAGCTCTGTCTGTGGTGCACCGGGGTGCACATCCTCACCCTGGTCATCTTCGTCGCCGTCGTGACGGGGTGGAACGAGGCGACGGCGTTCGCTGCCGGGGACGTCGCCGGGGACTGAGATCGCCCGGTGCCCGGCCGCGCTACGGATCGGTCCGCGTGCGGCCCACCCCGGCGAGCGGGAGCTCGATCACCGTGCAGACGGGATCGGCTGCGCGGAAGACCTCGACGATGTGGGGGTGACAGGTGAACGCGAGCACCTGGTGCGACCGCGACAACAGCACGATCGCGCGCGCGACGGCGGCGGCGCGCCCCGGGTCGAAGTTGACGAGCACGTCGTCGAGGACGAACGGCAAGGAGACGGTGCGTTCGGCGTGCGTTTCGGCGAGTCCGAGTCGCAGACACAGGTAGAGCTGCTCGGCGGTGCCGCGGCTGAGCGACCCGCTATCGACCCTTTCGTCGCCTGCCGAGATCGCGTCGATGCCGTGCCGGGCGGCGCGGTCGTCCTCGTGCGCGACGAGTTGGACGTAACGGCCGGCGGTCACGTCGGTGAACAACTCGCCCGCGCGAGCGATCACGGCGGGCTGCTTCTCTCGCTCGTAGCGGGCGAAAGTCGCCTCGAGCAGCCCCTGCGCGAGACCGAGCACGGTCCACTCCGCGAGAGCGTCTTCGAGCTGCGTCGCGAGCGACGACCGTTCCATCTCGAGGGTCGCGATCTCGTGCGAAGACCTGAGTTGCTCGAGCTGCTGGGCCATGTCGCGTTCGGAGTCACGCGCCCGTTGGAATTCCCGCTCTGCCGCGGTGACCTGCTCCTTGGCCGCTTCGCCCTGTGCTTCCCACGACACCGGGTCGCCCGAGGAGAGCTCCTCGCGCAGCAGGTCGGCCTCCGGGCCGAACCCGGCGGCCTCGGCGAGGTCCGAGTTCGCCTCGTCGATCGCGGCGAGAAGCCCCCGGCGGGCCGTGATCGCCCGTTCCGCCGCGTCGAGGGCCGACACGAGACGCGTGCAGACATCTGCGGCCGTCCCGGAGGTGTCGAGGCCGCCCGACGCCGCCGCGCGGCGCACGGCGTCCTCGAAGGCGTCGATCGTGACGGTCTCGGTCTCGATCGAGCGGGACACCCGCCGGTGCGCCGCCTCCCGCTCGGCGAGCCGGTTCTCGAGCTCGGACAGGGCTCGGTCGAGCTCGTCGGCGCGCCGCCGATCGTCGTGTTCCTGCTCGAGACGGCTGGCGACGGCCTCGACCTCGACGAGCACCGGTGTCGGGTCGAGGCCGAGCGAGCGGGCCGCACGGGCGATTTCGCCGGTGAGGCGTCTCGGGTCGACCGGGACGAGACCCGACGCGGCGCGCTCCGGCGACAGGGCCGACGAGCGGGACCGGGTGCCGGCGGCGACGAGCGCCGCCGCCGCGAGCAGGGCGAGCGCCGCCGTGACGCCGACCGCGCCGAGCGCCGCGTGGTGCCTCGAGAACTCGACCGCCGTGACGACAACCGTGGCGACGAACGCAGCGGCGCCGAGCGCGAGCGCGACCACGGTTCGTGCCGTCTCGGGCGACCGCCGCGCGAGCCGGTCCATCGCCGCCTGCTGACTCTGCGCCGCGAGCAGCTGCTCACGCTGGCCGATGAGGCCGCGCAGCAGCTGCACCTCCCGCTCGGCGCGCCGCAGCTCCGCTTCGCTGCGGGGCGGCCCGGGCGAGCCGCCCTTGGCGGTCCGCCCGTCGTCCGTCGACGCAGGTCCACGCGACTCCTCGAGTCGCCCTCTTCGTTCGCGGAGCTCACCAAGCGACCGCTCGATCCCGGTGAGCTCGGACTGCTGTTGGCGCAGCGCGGCGAGGCGGAGCGTGTGGGCCGAGCGCTCGGCGTCGAGATGCCGGATCTCGGTCGCGATCTCGACGAGCCTCGCGTCGGCTTCGTCGGTCGGACCGAGCTCGGCAAGCTTCGCCCCGGACTCGTGGATCCGGTTCCACAAGGGCCAACACGTCCGCAAGCGGTCGAGTTCCTTGTCCCGGTGACGCAGCTTCTCGAGGTGCCGCCGGGCGGACTCGGTCTCGGCGTGCAGTCTCCGGTACTCGGCCTGCGCCGAGCCGTAGCCCTCGGCCGCGGCGCGAGTCGCGCGCAATCGGGCATCGACGTCGTCGAGTCGGTGGCGCAGCTGGTTGGCGCGCGCGTCGGGGCTGCGTTGGCGGACGATCGCGGCCCGGCGGACCTCGAGTTCGTGCATCGCCCGCGTCGCCGAACGTCCTGCCCCGAGGACCCCGGCGGTGAAGACGAGATCGCGCACGTCGTCGTCGTCGAGCGTCTCGAGCGAGGTCAGTTCGTCGAGTCCGAAGGCGAAGATCGAGCGGAAAAGACCGGCGTTCGCCCCTCCGAGGAGGGCGTGCAACTCCGCCTCGCCACCGAGGCGACCATCGGGACCCGTCAGCACCGGCTCGCGGGTGTCCAAGTGACGCTCGATGACCCATGGTCGTCCGTCCCCGTCGAGGAGTCGCAGCGCGCCGCCGTGGCGACCACCGCGCCGCGGCTCGCGCTGGTTCTGGCGGCTCCGGCGGTCCGGGAAGCCGAAGAGCACGGCGCGAACGAAGTCGAGGAGGGTCGACTTCCCCGCCTCATTCAGGCCGTAGACGACCGAGAGCGTCGGCGCGAAACCGTCGAGGTCGAGTTCGGCGAGGGTGCCGTAGCCGTCGACGTGAATCCCGGTGATCTTCACGTCTCGTCACCTGCGACGGAATCAAGTGCGACGGAGGTGGCGTCTTCCACGAGCCGGGCGAGCCGGTCGTCGTCGTTGACGAGCGCGCCGAGCGGCCCGACGAGGGTGCGGGGCGCGCTCGCGACGAGACGCGCCGCGAGCTCCGCGCGGGTGGCCGGATCGAGCTGGACGCTCTCGGCGAACGTGAGGAGATCTGCCGCGAAGTCGCCCCGCCCGCGGATCGCGTCCCGGTCGACGATCGCGCGAGTCTCGTCTCGGACCTCGTCCCACCAGCAGAACGGTTGGCGAACACCCTCGCCATCACGCAACTCCCGCACGAGATCGTCGGAAGCGCCGGGCCGGGCGAGGGCGGCGTGCAACCCTCCACGCCCGGTGAGCCGCGCCCGCAGGATGACGGACCGGCCGTCGGCCGCGGCGAGTCGGTCGGTGGCGAGATCGCCGAGGCGGCCGGCGAGCGACGGGAAGTCGGTGATGCCCTCGATCGGGCACTCGATCTCCTCGAACCGGACGCGGTCGCACGCCACGAACTCGACCGCATCGACCACGCCCTCGCGGACGTGGACGACGACAGCCCCCTTGGCGCTCTGCTCACTTGGTTTCGGGCTGCGGGCCTGGCTGTTCCCGGGGTAGACGATCCAGGGATCCCCGGGCCCGTTCCCGGTGACGGTGCGGCGGCTGTGGATGTGGCCGAGCGCCCAGTAGTCAAGACGCGCCCGTCGCAGGTCGTCGAGGCTGCAAGGGCTGTAGGCGTCGTGGTCCGCGCTGCCCTCGAGGTTGCAATGGAGCAGGCCGACGTGGACACCCGGAGCGTCGGGCCGCCGGAAACGTAGCGAGAGGTTCTCGGTCGTCTCCCGAGTCGCGTAGCTGATGCCCTGGACGGACGCGATCACGGCGCCGTCCCGCTCCACGGGGACGAGGCTCACCGAGTCCGCCCCGAAGATCGTCACGCCCTGTGGCCATGAGTTGACCGCTGACCAGCCCGTTGTCACCGGGTCGTGGTTGCCGTGCACGACGAAGCTCGGAATCCCCTCGCCGGCGAGGAGCGCGAGCCCCTTGTAGAAGTGCACCTGGGCGCGCAGGCCGCGCTCGGGGCCGTCGTAGACGTCGCCGGCGATGACGACGAAGGCGGCTTTGCGCGCGAGGGCAAGCTCGACGATGGCGTCGAACGCCTGGAGCGACGCTTCCCGCAGAGCCTCGGCGACGAAAGGTGGAAGGTCGTGGACGTCTCGAAACGGCGTGTCGAGATGCAGGTCCGCCGCGTGGATGAAACAAAATGACGCCTTGGCGCTGTCGGCCATCACGCCGAGGCTACCGATCGGCTGTGTCGTCGGCCGGCGGTTGGACGCCCTGTTCCGGACCAGCAGACGTCTCGGCCGGAATTACGAGATGCCGTGCGACGAGAGGGTGAATGGGTGCCGCCAAACGAGCACCTCGATGCCGGCGACGTGGTAGCGCGACCTGGGTTGGCCGAACGTCGCGACAGCCGTCGCGGTGTCGACGTTGCCGAAGGGATAGGCCGGGTTGTAGACGAGGAACGTGAACTGCTGGCCGGTGTACCAGTCCGAGGAGGATTCACGCGCGTAGCGCACCAGTTGGCCGTGGGGATTGCGGGTCACCGGGCGCACCTCGACGCTTCCGTCCGTCTCGACCGTGACGATCGAGGAGCTCCAGTAGTCACCGATTCCCTCGTGGAGGCCGTGCTGCTCGAGGAATGCGCCGACCCGCTCATAGGGATGGTTGGGCGATGGGTGCGCGAGGTTGAAGGCCACTCCCGTCGCGAGGACCCCGACGACCGCGGTCGCCAGCACACATCCCAACTTCGGACCCCATCGGCGCAGCTTCGGTCCGGACCGGAGGAGTCTCACCGTGAGACGGGCGATGAGCCTTCCTGCGAGGATCGATCCGAAGATGACGCCAGCGGTGAGGTAACGCGCGGAGGGCGGGTCAGCGTTGTCGGCGAGAGCGAGGAAGACGACAAGATCGCCGAAGAACGCGAACACGAGCAGGTCGTCGAGGCGCCAGCTGGTCGAGCGCTCGACGGCAGTTTTGTCTCCGTCCATCACGCCGAGAAGAAGGCCGACGACGGCGACGAGCACGCCCCCGGCCACGGCAAGGAGTCCTATTCCGTGGGCGTACTCGGCGAAGTGCGGCGCGCCCCCACTCCCGAATCCGGCGGCCGTGCCCACCCCGAGCAGCTTCGGCAGGTAGTTCCCGAGCGTCGCGAAGTTGAGGATCGCCTGTGAGATCGACTGTGGCGGGGCGGCGCTCACGAGGGTGAACGTGCCGATCGCTCTGGCGACTTCTCGGACGACGACGGCGAGCGCGATGCTGGCAACCGCTGCGGCCGACGTCGGGAGTCCTGTCCGCCAGTTGCGGCAGCGCATGGACCCGACGGCTCCCGCCAGGAGAGCCGGCACCACGCCGAGAGCGATTGTCTGGAGATCGCCGATGGTTCCTGCCGCCAACAAGACGACCGCGACGATCCATCCCCACCCGAAGCGACCCTTCCCCAGACCGACGAACGCGAGCAGGCACAACAGCGCCGTCCCGACGTGCAACGGTCCCTGTAGGAAGAAGAAGGCAAGCGCGTGGCTCGGCAGCGCGAGCAACGCGAGGACCGCCGCGGCCCCGGCGAATCCTGCCGCGCCGCGCCAGTCGGCACGGACGATGTGCACTCCCGTCACGACGACGGCCGAGGCGATGAGCGCCGGTACGAGGTGCAAGAAGATTGCGTGCACACCGGCGACGAGCACCGCGAACATGTAGACGACGGCGTCGATCGTCCAGAACGAGTCGGACGAGAGCGCCCATCCCTGGAGCATCAGGTGCCCGGTGCTCATCGACTGACCCTCGAGGATGACGGTCGACCCGTCGGAGTTCCCGGGCACCGCGTGGGCCGAGACGAAGCAGAACAAGACGGCGAGGGCGACGATCGCCAGGAGCGTCCACGACGTGATGCGGACGATTCGGCGGGCGACCCTCGGCGTGCCCGACCGTCGCTCATCGGCGGTGATCACTGCAGAAGCGGGGATGGCCGCCGCATTCCGAGCCATCAGGGGCGGTCCCGCACGGCGGTAAGGTAACACTTCCCCCTGAGCAGGAGGAATGCACGCATCGGCGGTCTTGCGGGCGCGACGAACGACCACGCGTCCACCATGTGGGCCGGCGTGCTGCCGATACGCTGGGGCCTTCGGCGGATGGAGGAAGGCGATGGGTTTCGATCTGCATGAGGTGCTGGAAAGCCACGAGGGAGAGAACTTCGAGCTCTACAGCCGGTACATCAACCCCCAGCTCGTGAGGGTTCTCCGTTCGATCGGCTTCGACCGGTTCTACGCGCGCGGCGAGGGCGCCTACCTCTACGACGACGAAGGTCGTCGCTATCTCGACTTTCTCGCGGGGTTCGGGGTGTTCGCCCTGGGGCGGGGCCACCCGGCGCTGAAGAAGGCGCTCCACGAGGCGATCGACGCCGACCTGCCGAATCTCGTTCAGATGGACGCGGCGCTCCTGCCCGGAGTGCTGGCGAACGAGGTGCTGAAGCGATGCCATCCCGGCATGGGCAGAGTGTTCTTCACGAACTCCGGCGCCGAGGCGATCGAGGCCGCCCTCAAGTTCTCCCGGTACGCCACGGGTCGGTCCCGCGTGCTCCACTGCGACCATGCCTTCCACGGCCTCACGCTCGGCGCGCTGTCGCTGAACGGCGGGACCGAGTTCCGCAAGGGTTTCGGGCCGTTCATCCCCGGCTTCAGCCCGGTGCCGTTCGGGGACGCCGACGCCCTCGAGCGGGAGTTGCGTTCTCGCGACGTCGCGGCCTTCGTTGTCGAACCGATCCAGGGCAAGGGCGTCAACGTCGCGCCGCAGGAGTACTGGGACGCCGTCTCCGAGCTCTGCCGACGCCACGGGACCCTCCTCGTCACCGACGAGGTCCAGACCGGTCTCGGCCGTACCGGTCGCCTCTGGGCGTACGAGCACTACGGCCTCGTCCCCGACATCGTGACGATGTCCAAGGCGCTCTCGGGGGGATTCGTCCCGATCGGCGCCATGGTGTGCTCGACGAAGGTCTCCGACAAGGTCTACTCGTCGATGGACAGGGCGATGGTCCACTCCTCGACGTTCAAGAACAACCAACTCGCAATGGTCGCCGCCCTCGCCACGCTCGCGACGATCGACGACGAGAACCTCGTCGACCGCGCCCGGATGACCGGGGACGCGTTCGACAAGGCGCTCGCGCCGCTCATCGAGCGGCACGAGACGTTCCACGCTGTGCGAGGGAAGGGCCTGATGATAGGGCTTGTCTTCGGCGAACCGAAGTCGTTCCGTCAGCGAACCCGTTTTCGGTTGCTCGAGGCGGCGCGCACGGGCCTGTTCTCGCAGATCGTCGTCGGACCGCTCTTCACCCGGCACGGGATCGTCACCCAGGTCGCGGCCGACTCGATGAACGTGGTCAAGTTGCTTCCGCCGCTCGTCATCGGCCAGTACGAGGTCGACTACTTCGCCGCGGCACTCGACGACGTGCTCACCGATGCCGAGCGGAACTCGTCGCTCATCGTCGAATTCGGCAGGACGCTCGTCAAGGGCTCGCTGCGACGCGCCGGCTGATCACGGGGATCCGGCGTGCCGAGGTGATCATGCGCGCGGGACATTCGGTTCGTGCCGTTGGAGCTGTCGCTCTGCTCGCGCTTGTCGTCTCAGCGTGCGGCACCTCCACGAGGTCGGGTGGTCCGACGGCATCGACTCCGACGACGACGCTGCCGATCATCACCGGCGTCACCGGCTCGGCCACGGGTGGTGCCTTCGCGACGCTCGGTGCGGTCGAACGAGTGGATGTTCTGCCTGTGAGGCACAGTCGGATCGCCCCCCGGCTCCTCGACGACAAGACGATGGGATACCGATCCCTCCGGATCGCGTTCCGCAGCTTCGGGTCAGGTCCCGATCTCCTCCTCATCACGGGCGAGCACGGTTCGCTGACGTCGTGGGATCCCCAGTTGCTCCTCGAGCTCGCCTCGTACTACCGGGTGACGGTCTTCGACTTGCCCGGGATCGGTTACTCGGCGCCGAACGTGCAGGGCGAAACGGTGCCGGCCCTCGCGGACCTGACGGCCGGGTTGATCTGGTCGCTCGGGTTGTCGCAGCCGACCGTGCTCGGATGGGGCTTTGGCGGGGAGATCGCGATCTCGCTCGTCGAGCGCCATCCGGGACTCGTCTGGCGCCTCGTCCTCGCCGACGCGACGCCGGGAGGGCCCGAGTCCCACCGGCCGGGAGCCGCGGTCGCGAACGTGCTCGCCTCGCCGTTCGCGACGACGGTGGAATTGTCCCGACTGTTCTTTCCCTCGGGCGCCGAATCGGCGCGCGTGAGTTGGCTCGCCGACGTCGCCCAGATCGACCCGGACGACATCACCGCTCCCGCGATCACGCAACAGGGCGTCCTCGTCGCGCGCTCGTACCGCAGCGACACCGTCGCGCAGGGCCTCGGAGGCATCGGGATCCCGACCCTCATCTTCAGCGGATCCGACGACGAGGTCATCCCCGTCGCCAACTCCCGCGACCTGGCGCGACGGATCGCGCATTCGCGGCTCATCATCTTCTCGGGCGCGGGCTACGCGAGCATCTTTCAGTACGCGTCGGACTTCGTCGCCGAACTGACGTCGTTTACGGGTGCTTGAGCGTTGTCGGCGAGCCCACGGCCCGTTCGTGGCGCTCGGGGTCGCGCTGGTGCGAGGTGACCGGCGCCCGCGGGCGTCGTTCGTTCGGGCGACCTCGCAACGGCGGCGGCGATCGGACCGTCGGAGAGGGGACCATGCCGCCTGAACGGGGCGTCGCCACGGCAGGGCGACCGCTGGATGCCGCTGGGCGGATGCGCGGGATCCCGTCGCAGCCCGGGCGACCAGCGGCGACTTCGAACCCAACGAAGCGCCGCCGAGCCCACGGATAGTCTCTCGTCGTGACCGACGCCATCTGCCGTCATGACCAGGGATTCCACGGATTCGCGAGCGACAACTGCGCTTCCGTCCACCCCGATGTGCTGGCCGCCATCGCCCTCGCGAACGGGGGCCACCAGGACTCCTACGGGGATGACGTCTACACCGCGCACCTTCAGCAGGTCTTTCGACGCCACTTCGGGAACGAAGCGCGGGCCTTCCCCGTCTTCAACGGCACCGGCGCGAACGTCGTGAGCCTGCAGTCGATGACGGACCGTTGGGATGCGGTGATCTGCGCGGTCTCGTCGCACCTCAACACGGACGAGTGCGCGGCCGCCGAGAAGGTCGCCGGGATCAAACTCCTCACGCTCGAGGCGCCGGACGGCAAGATCACCGCCGAGTCGCTCGACGTCCACGCCTGGGGATGGGACAACCAGCACCGGGCCTCGCCGCGTGTCGTTTCGATCACTCAGTCGACGGAGCTCGGCACGTGCTACACGCCCGACGAGATCGCGCACATCTGTGAGCGTGCCCACGGTTACGCCATGAAGGTGCATCTCGACGGCGCCCGGCTCGCAAATGCGGCGGCGACGCTCGGCGTCGGCTTCAAGGCGTTCACGACAGATGTCGGAGTCGACGTCGTGTCGTTCGGCGGGACGAAGAACGGTCTGCTCTTTGGTGAGGTGATCGTCGTCCTGAACCCCGACGCGGTACGGGGACTCCTTCATCTACGGAAGGCGTCGATGCAGCTCGCGTCGAAGATGCGCTTCGTCTCGGTGCAGTTCGAGGCGCTCCTCGCGGGGGACCTCTGGCTGCAGAACGCGGCACACGCCAATGCGATGGCCCGCCGGCTCGAGGAACGGGTGAGGGGCTTCCCCGGTGTGGTGATCGCCCGACCGGTCCAGGCGAACGCCGTGTTCGCCCGCTTGCCGACGGAGGCGACACGCCGGCTCCAGGGTCGGAGCCACTTCTACGTCTGGGACGAGGCGACGGGCGAAGTCCGCTGGATGACGGCGTTCGACACGACGGAGGGGGAAGTCGACGACTTCGCGGCGGCGATCGGCGAGGAGTTGCGGTCCGTGTGAGCAGCGTCGGCGCTCTTGGCGCCGTCCGACCTGGCCTTCTGTATCCGAGGCTGCTTCCGGGCACCCGGGCCGCCTCGGCAGTGGCTCGCCGTCACCGCGCGTCTCGTTGTCTGCCGACCCACGCTCGGCACGTCAACGGGGCAAAGTGGATAGAGGAGGTGCCGGTGGTGCGACGACGAGCCAGGAGGTCCGCGACGACGGTTGCGGCTGACGACGTTCCGATCATCGAGGGGCCGCCGGTGTTCGTCCGCGAGGACGCGGCAGAGGTCGCATCCCGCGACAGCGAGGTCGATTTCGATGACGAGACCGAAGACGAAGTCCCCCCGCTCGACGTCGTCGAGGCGGCCGAAGTCGGCGCCCTGCTTGACGATCCCGAGTCACTCGACGAGGACGACGAGACGTGACCGGTCGCGACCCGTCCCCGGCTGGAGCGGTGACGGGTCGAGAAACGACCTGAGGGCTCGAGGCATTGCCGGATCGCAGCCGCCTGGTGCGACCTGGCAAGCCTCAGCTGAGCAAGCGGTAGGTCACGTTGACGTGGACGTCGACCTGCAACGTCCCCGCCTGGATAGGCACCGCCAATCCGGCCGCGAAAGCGGACTTGTAAAGGCTGCCGGACGCGAATGGGAGCGGCGTCGTGACCTGCTGCTCGTTGGAGATCCGAATCGCCGCGCCGACGGTTTCTCCCGCTCCAGCGGCGAATCCCGCTGCTTCGGCGCGCGCTTCCTGCATCGCGAGGGCGCGGGCGTGCCTGAGGAGCTCGCTGTTGTTGGAGAGTGAGAACGTGACTCCGTTGATCTGGACGGCGTCGCCGACGACGTTCTCCGCCACACCGATCGCCCGGCTCGCCTTGGTGAAGTTGTGCAGGGTAACGCTGAGATCGTCCTCGGTCCTATAGCCGGTGAGCCCGCCCTTGTTGTTGTAGGTCGGCGACACGCTGAGGTCACTCGTCTGCAGGCCAGAAGCCGGCACGCCGGAGGCGGTGAAGACGTTCTGGAGGCGTTGCATCAGGGAGTCGTTTTGATCAAGAGCGCTCGCCGCTGAGCTTGCCGTCGTCGTCACGGCGAACAGTGCGGTCAGGGTGTCCGGTGCGCCGTTCAGCCGGGCGTCGGCGCTCACGCTGATCGTCCCGGTAGCCCGCGACGGGGTCGACCCGCTCGAGAGCGTGTAACCGAGGGCACTGAGCGCGGTCGCGAGCGCGAGCGCCGCGAGCACGCTCACCGCTGCCGGGGATCGCCAAACTCGCATGCTCGCCATGTCGACTTCCTTCGTTCGAGTCCACTGGACCGGTGCCAAGAGCAAGGCCAGAGCGAGGAGCCGGGACGAAACCGCCGCGGCGAGCGCAACCCAAGCCTTCGCGGGACGGTACCCGAGGGCGAGGGTGATGCCAAGCGCGCCCACCGGCGACGGCTCGTGCGGGGCGACCCGCCACGACGTGGGAATGGGGCGGGGCCCTCGTTGCGCCTCCGGTTCCGAGACGCGTCCGTGGTGCTCGGTGGCTCGCCCTGGCCGGAATGGACTTCGGGCTTGGCGGAGACGTCCGGGGCGTGCGTCAGACATGGCGCTCGTGATGGCGGGCAATCGGTCAGACTTTGTCGTTCAGGTTGCGGCAGGCAGAAGCGGTTTCGGAGAGGGAGGTCTATGTGAACGCGGACCGCGGAGTTCAGATGGAGAAGAGCAACGGCTCGCATCAAGCAGAGACGCACCGGCCGACACACGGCTTCACGAGAGCTGGCCATCCCGTTCACGGCAAGGTCATCGACCATCTGCCGAGTGGAACAGGCTACGAGCGGTTCAACAAGAAGGTCGCCATCTGGTTGGTGAAGAACGTCGGCACGATGACTTGCTTCTGGGTGTTCCTGTTCATCGCTTTCTTGTCGCTGCCGGCCACCCTTGTTCTCGCCACCGTGTTCAAGGCCCCCACCCACACGGTGGTCATCACGTTTGCGCTGAGCTACGGGTTCATCTTCCTCATCGACTGGCTCTGTCAGAACGTCATCCAGTTGATCCTTCTGCCGGGCCTCATGGTGGGACAGAACCTCCAGAACGAGGCGTCCGACGCCCGCTCGACCAAGCAGTTCGAGGACACCGAGATGATCGCCGACAGGCTCGACATCCACACCCAGGGCGGCATAACCGATCTGCTCGAGGCGATCGACAAGCTCCGAGACGACTTGCTCAAGAGAATCTCTACAGGTCCGAGGACCGAGCCGCCGTCGTCTGCGGAGAACGATCAGGGACAGGGTTCGTCATGAGCAGTCGGACGAGTCGAATGCAACCGTCCGGCGTCTGTTGACTCGCCATCCGCTCCGTGCCTCTTCGCTCCTTCACCCCGACGGTCGCCGGTCGGGGCTCACGGCGCCGCCTTCGGGTGCCTTCCCGCGAGGGTTTCGCCCCGGTTCCGCGCTGCGGCCTTTCTCTCCCCACGAGCGCTCGTGCGGGCGAGAGGACTCGAACCTCCAACCCCGAAGGGACCGGGACCTAAACCCGGCGCGTATGCCAGTTTCGCCACACCCGCATGTGGCCGCGAGCGTCTCAAAACGCGCCCCAGCGCAGAAATCTTACCGATCCGGGGATCGCGGCTCGGGCGTGGTCGGGTTAGCCTCATACCATGACTGAAGAGCTCTTCATGCCGTCCGGCATCGTCCAAGCGTCATTGAACCTGACTTCGGACCCGACTGGCGACGTCTATCAGCGCCTGCTGCGGGAGCGGATCATCTTCCTCGGGACCCAGGTCGACCAGAACTCGGCGAACGCCATCTGCGCCCAGTTCCTGCTGCTCGAAGCCGAGGATCCCGACCGGGACATCTCGCTGTACGTCAACTCGCCCGGCGGTTCGGTGATCGACGGACTCGCGATCTACGACACGATGCAATACGTCCGTTGCGACGTCTCGACGATCTGTCTCGGGCTCGCGGCCTCGATGGGACAGATCCTCCTCTGCGCCGGCGCGCCGGGGAAGCGGTACGCGTTGCCCCACGCCCGCATCCTCATGCACCAGCCGTCAGGTCAGATGCAAGGCCAGGCGGCTGACATCGCGATCCAGGCGGAGCAGATCGTCTACCTGAAGCGGATGATGGCCGAGCGGATCGCATTCCACACGGGCCAGACGGTCGAGCGGATCGAGGCGGACTCGGACCGTGACCGCTGGTTCACCGCCGAGCAGGCCCGCGAGTACGGCTTCATCGACAAGGTCATCGAGCACTCCGGAATCCGTGCGGCGAAGCAGGACTGAGCCGGGGACGCAGCCGAGAGCCCTCCTCGCGGGGCTGGCTGTCGGAGATGACGAGTCGGCGCTTGTGCCGACGGCTCGTGGCTGGCGCAACGCAAGGAGAGCCGCGATTCAGGGCTCCACACCGTCGTGCGCGGCGTTCTGGTGGAACATCGGCCACGCCGGCGACACGGCCGGGACGACGGGGAGCGGATAGGACACGACCCTGCCCGGGTACTGGAATTCGGCCGGGCCGCCGCAGGCCTCGATGACACTCCAGCCCTCACCTGCGCCCTCGCCCAGGACGTCGGCCACGGCGACGGCGTTGAAGACGCGGCAACCCGGGTCGATCGGCTCTCCGGCGAACGAAGTTCCGAACAGGTAGGCCCCCGTCGCGCCGCTGATCGCGTAGAGGCCGGCGCCAGAGCCGATGAGGACGTCGTTCCACGCTCCCGCCGTGAGCGGGGCGAGGACCGGGGACGCGAAGTCGGTCGGGCCGCGCAGCTCGTCGGACCAGAGCTGCTTGCCCGCGCCACTCCAGGCGGTCACCCTCGAGGTTCCCGGCGACAGGCAGCTCGTGTTGGTGCGACCGGCGCAAACCCACGAGGTCTCGACGACCGCCGGCGTGCCCGAGCCGTTGATGACCCCGATCGCCGGGGAGCCGAGCGACGGGCCCGAGGTCCTCACGGGCCAACCAGGCACGGGCGCGCCGTCGTCGGCGTAGTAGGCGGAAAGCTGGTAGGTCGCCGAGGGGAAGGGTTGGTAGAAGAAGCCCGTGCCGACGACGACGGCGGCCCGGCCCGAGGAGTTGATCACGCCGACCGCGGGGCTCGACCAGATGGTCTGGCGCACACAGTGCTGCCAGGCGAGCGTCGGCTTGCCACCGAGGTAGCGGTAGTCGCTGATCCAACCTCCTTTGCAACCGCGCCAACCGTTGGCGTCGCCGCCGACGAAGATGCTGTCGCCGAGGGTCCCGGGAACCTGGTAGAGCGCGGGTGAAGACCAGATCGTGTCGGCGTTGTTGATCGGGAAGCCGGGGAGGACCTTCCCGTCTGGCGTGAGCGCGTAGATGTAGTGGTCCCAGGACCCGAAGACGATGTCCTGTTGCGGGCTCGCCGTGAGGTTGCCGACGGCGGGGGTCGAGATGACGCCGACCGCCGTCCCTGGGGCGGCACCGACGTGGAAGACGAAGCGGACGCCTCCGCTCAGCCGGAAGGCCTCGACCTCTCGAGCGGTGTTGTGCACCCAGGTCGAAGCGGCACCGACGATGATCGATGGCGGGTTGTCCGGGCCGTCGAGGAAGGCGATCGTCGGAGTCGACTCGATGGCGACGGAGGCGCCGGGGGGAGCGGCCAACCTCTGCGGCCAACCCGGGAACTCCCGGCCGGTGGCGGCGTCGATGACGTGGAGCACGCCGTTCTCGTCGCCGACCGCGACGATCGTCCTGCCGTCCCAGTTCGCGACGGTCGGGGAACTCTGGGCGATCGCGCCGGTGATGCACGACACCCAGGAAGCGCGCGGCCAGGTGATGCCGTGTCCCTGCAGCACGGTGCACCCTTCCGGGGCGCGCGACAGGGATGCCTCGGCGGTCGCCGCGACGCCGACGGCCGTGCCGCTCGCTGCGAGCAGCACGGCGACGAGAAGTGTCGCGGCGCGGATCCGATCGCATCGCTGGGCTCGGAATCCACGGGGAGTGGGCGGGACGGTGGAGCGGATCATGACGCGGACGCTAACCGTGACGGCTGCATCCGGCGGGCATCGGCCGTCGCCTACGCTTCTCCTGCTCCGGAGCGTTCGGGCGGCCGGGGAGGCGGGAAGTGGCGACCTGACATGCCGCGAAAGACGAGTTCGCAGGCGCGGATCGCCTTTGTCACCCCGCGCTACGGCCCCGGTGTGGTCGGAGGGTCGGAGTCGGTGATGGCCGAGGCGGCGCGGGGTTTCGCGCGCCGCGGATACGAAGTCGAGATCCTGACGACCTGCGCCCGGTCACATTTCAGCTGGGCGAACGAGTTCGACGACGGAACCTCGGAGGATCAGGGAGTCGTCATCCGGCGCTTCCCGACGGTCACCTCGCGCCACAGGCTCAAGTCGTCCGGTCTCGAGAACCGGGTACTCCGGGGCGGGCGGCTGAGCGCGTCTGCTGAGATCGCGTGGGTCAACAGCCGGTTCCGAGTACCCGAGCTCTATCTGCACCTGTTGGCCGAGGCCCGACGCTACGACGTCATCGTGCTGTCGCCGTACCTCTTCTGGTCGACGATCTACGGCGCGCAGGTCGCGCCGGAGCGCTCGGTCGTGATGCCCTGTCTGCACGACGAGCCGTACGCGCGGCTCTCGATCGTTCGGTCGACGCTGGCGTCGGTCGCGGTCGTGTGGTTCCTGTCCGAGCCCGAGCACCTGCTGGGTCACCGCATCGCGCCGGACCTCCCGCCGCGGCACTGCGTCGTCGGGGCCGCGGTCGAGGTCCCGGGTTCCTACGACCCCGCGGGGTTCCGCGAGCGTCACGGACTGGAGCGGCCGTTCGTCCTCTTCGCCGGGAGGCGTGAGGGCGGCAAAGGCTGGCGCGAGCTGCTCTCCGCCTACGGCGCCTCGCTCGTCGGCGACGACGCGTCCTTCGACCTCGTGACGGTCGGCGTCGGCGCGCCGGAGATCCCCGAAGGCCTCGCCGATCGCGTCATCGACCTCGGCTACCTCGACGCCGAGGAGATGCCAAGCGCCTTCGCCGCGGCCGAGGCCCTCGTCCAACCGAGTGCCAACGAGAGCTTCTCGCGCACGCTGATGGAGGCGTGGCTCGCAGGAACCCCCGTGATCGCGTCGGCGGCGGGCGAGGTGGTGACCTGGCACTGCGAGCGATCGGGTGGCGGGCTCACCTACTCGGACGATCTCGAGTTCGCGCAGTGCCTTCGCTTTGTCGCCGAGGCGCCCAAGGCCGCGGCAGCGCTCGCGGAGCGCGGACGGAAGTACGTGCTCGCCAACTACACCTGGGAGACCGTGCTCGACGTGATGGAACGTTCGCTCACCGGACTCGTGCGGCGGGTCAGGCGATGAGGATCCTCATCGTCGGCACCGTTCCGCCCCCCGGCGGCGACGCCGCCGCGACGCTCGCCGAGATCGCGACGAAGTTCCTCGCCGAAGGTCATGACGTCGAGTTGCTTTCGCCGGACGACCGCAGTGCGGCGCACCGCAGCGCGCGACTCGAGGGTCCGCTCTTCGCGCTCCGGCTCGCGTGGCTGTCCCGTCGTTTTGAGGCCGTCGTCCTCCATTTCGAGGAGGGTCTGCCGCTCGGTCCGCGGGCCGGACGGCTGTGGCGGGCGGTGACCCTTACGGCGCTCGCGGCGGCGCTGCGCATGTTCCGGGAGACCACCGTCCGCTTCGACGCGGCCTCGCCGATCCCCGGCGGAATCGGCAGCCGGGCGATGGGGGAGATCTGGTCGAGCGTGTCGCACGTGGTTGTCGGCAACGAGAAAGACCGTGACCAGCTCGTATCGCTCTGGAACCTGCCCGAAGAGCGGGTCACCGTCGAACCCGGGCGGCCCGTGGCGCGCACCACGCTGCCGCGGGGTTGGTCGGTCGGAGACGACGAGGACCCGCGGACGGCGGTGCTCGACCTCGTCCGGGCCCGGGCGGCGCACGACCGTGCCGCGATGGCCGCCCGGATCGCGCTCGGCGGTGCCATCGGACCGGCGCCGGAAGCGCCGTTCGCGGGCGATGCCAGGCGCACGATCGACCCCGAGAGCGTCGCGCGCGCTGTGATCGCCTTGGCGCGGCACCTCGCGCAGAGGATCGCGGCGACTGACGACGCCTCAGCCGGCCGCTAGCCCGCGCGCCCCGGCACCGCTGGCGCGGCGCGGTCGGCGAGAAGCGCGGCGAGGAGAACACGGGCGGTCGCTGCGAAGGTCTGTCGCGCGGCGAAGGCACGGCCCGCCGCGCCGAGGCGCGTACGCCGGTCGGGATCGGCGAGAAGGTGGGCGATCACCGTCGCGAGTTCCCCCGTGCTCGTGGTGACGGGCACGAGCTCGACCGCCGTCTCGGGCAGTTCACGCAGCCAGCCGAGGTTCGTGGCGACGGTCGGCACCCCCGACGCCAGGCACTCGCCGACCGCGGCCGAGGCCTCGCCGTTGAACGACCGGCGGAGCTGCACGGCGAGCGTCGTGGCCGCGAGCCAGGCGCGGTACTTCTCCGGCGACAGCGGCCCGGTGAGCGCGAGGAGGTCGCTGATCCCGAGTGCGGTCGCCCGCGCGTTGAGAGCGCTCGCCAGGTCCGCCGAGATCGGGCCGACGAAGGCGAGCAGCGCCGCGGTGCCGGCACCGCGGCCGGAGCGCCTGACGAGTGCGGCGAACGCGTCGACGAGGAGCTCCGGGGCTTTCACCGGGTCGACGATCCCGAAATGGGCGACGACGGGGCGACCGTCCCTGGCGTCTGGCGGGCGTCCCCACCACTTGGCCGCGCTCGGGCAGTCAGGCGGTACGACGGAGTCCTCGTCGAAGCCCGCACGGCGGTCCCGCGGTGACTCGATCGCGAACGGGAGGACCGCGACGCGCCCCGCCAGGCCGGGCCCGGCGTCGACGCGCGCGAGCGCCGCGGCCGCGTGCGACGTGACGTAGAAGGCCTCCGACAGGCCGATCGCCTCGCGTGCCATCAACAGCCCGTAGCGGGCGAGGTCGGCGGCGTGGACCTCGTTGTTCTCCCCGAGACGCGCCGGCAGGGCGTCGCCGTAGATCGACCGGATACGGGCGGCCAGGCCGTGCGGCAGGAGACCGGGGTCGCCGGTCTCGTGGCGGTACAGGTTCGTCAGTCGCACATCGTGGCTGACGACGACGCCCGGGCGCCTGCGGAGCAGGGCCAGCGCGCCGAGGTGATGATGGCTGTTGCCGAGGGTGTAGACGACCCGAAGGTAGGGGCCGGTCAGCCGCTCGACCGAGAGGAGCGCCGCCGCCGCGTACGCCGTCGCGCCGGCGGGGGCCTCCGGCGTCGGCGTGGGGCCATCGACGAAGACATCGACGCCGACCTCGCCCGTCGCCACGATCTCCTCGACGAGGCGGAAGTTGTACGCGGCCACGCCGGACGGTGCCGGCGGCAGTGGCGTGACGACGGCGATGCGCGGCAGGGCGCGCCGTCGCTTGCTCGCCGAGGTCGTCGGTCGTGCCGCCGCGACGGTGAGGAGGTCCTCGAACGCCTGCGCACTGCGCGCCGCGACCTCCGGCCAGCTCGCGTCGCCTGCCTGCCGCGCCGACGGGGCCGTGACCTCGTCCCGGTGGAGCAGGGCCCGATCGAGCGCACGGGCGATGTCGCGCGTGTCCTCGGGGTCGAACCGGGCCCCGGGCCCGACGAGCTCATCGAGGGGAGGCCGGTCCGAGCAGATGACGGGCGTGCCGCAGGCACGCGCCTCGGATACCGGGAGCCCGAAGCCCTCCGCGAGCGAGGGGAGGCAGACGAGCTCCGCTCCCTGGTAGAGCGTGGTGAGCGTGTCGTCGTCGACGATGCCCGGGATGACCACCGCGTCGGCGGCGTCGCTCGACGCCGCGAGGCGGCGGAGGTGGTGGGCCGTCGAGGGCGGCAGGTCCCCGGTGATGACGAGCTGCAGGTCCCGGCCAGCCGCGCCGAGTAGGGTCCACGCCTCGACGAGCCGCTCGTTGTTCTTCCGGGGGTGGCTGCCGCTCGGGTAGAGCGCGTAGCGGCCCGTGAGGCCCGCCGCCCGCAGGCACTCGATCGCGTCCCGGGTCGCGGCCGAGCGCGACTCGGCGGGACGGAATCGGTCGTCGGGCGCTGCGCCGACGACCGTCACCCGGGTCGGCGTGACACCGAGCCTCGCGACGAGTTCATCACCGACCGCACCGGAGAGAACCTGCAGGCCGGCGGCCGAACGGACGAGTTCAAGACGTGTCCGGTAGCGACGGCGCTCGGCGATGTCGATGAGTTCCACGGTCGGATCGCGCGCCGGGATGAGGTCGAATACGGTCGCCGAGAAGGCCAGGCCGCGCGCGTGGGCCTCCGCCGGCCAGACCGCGCCGACGTCGACGACGAGGTCAAACGGCGAGAGGGAGTGGAAGATACGGGCGTTCGGCCCGAAGGCGTGCGCCGTTCCGCGATAGACGACCTTGCCGGTCGAGACGAGTTCCTCGTTCGGGCCCGGAGGGGGCAGGTCGGGGTTGAGAAGGTAGGTCCCGACGAGTTCTGGTCGCAATCGCTCGAGCGCCAGCGCCCAGTTCGCGGCGTAGCGACCGATGCCGTGGGTGCGCGAGGTCGGGCTCTGCAGCGCCTGGAGGTCGACGACGACGGTCCCGGCCGACCGCAGGGATCCGCCGTGGGTCATCGAGGAGCGCGGTCGGCCCCGTTGGCCGTCTTGGTGACCGACTGCTCGAGTTCGGACAGGCGCTTCTCGGCGGCCTGCAGCAGCCGTCCGAGGAGCTCGGTCGCCTCGGCGTCGCCGTCGATCTGGGTGCGCAGCAAGGACCGTATCTCCGCGAGCTCGGCCCGCATCTCGTCGATCTTCACCGAGACGCGGCGCTCGAGCGCGTCGATCCTGTCCTCGTTTGCTGCGACCCGGCCCGGGAGCGACGCAGCAGTTCGTGTCTTGCGCCACAACGCGCGACCTCGCTGTGCTTCCACGGTGAACCCTCGATCCCGATCGTCCGGATCTCGATGGTAGACGCCACGGTGCATTCCCCACTCGAAAGTCCGACCACTAGGATGCGTTTGAACTGGTCCGGAGTTCGGCGGCGCCCCGGAACTCCAGTCCGACACCGTCGCCTTGATGGGCGAACATGGGATGACAAGGGTGCGCACCTCGGCGGCTGCGACCTGTGATCGTCGAAGACATGAGAGGTGTGAATCGCCATGGGGACGGTGAGCGAGGCCAGCGTGGCTACCGCTACCGGGCTGTCGATGCGCCCGCAGTCCTTCGTGCCTCGTGGCGGTCGCGGGAACGACGGCCAAGAGCTGGTCGCGCGGGTCGTCTCTTCACGGGTGAGCCTGCGCGCGCGTGTCGAAGAGATCTGGCGCGCCCGCGAGCTGTTCGTCTTCCTCGTCCGCAAGGACCTGAAAGTGAAGTACAAGAACAGCGTTCTCGGGTTTCTGTGGTCGATGCTCAACCCCGCGTTCGTGCTCCTCGTCTACTACATCGTGTTCAAGTACTTCTTGAAGAACCCGACTCCGTACTTCGCCCTCTACTTGTTCGCAGGGCTGCTCATCTGGAACCTGTTCCAGACCGCGACCACCGGATCGGCGAGCGTCATCGTCGCGAACTCGGGGATCGTGAAGAAGGTCGCCTTCCCGCGTGAGATTCTCGCCCTCTCGCAGGTCGGCACGGCATGCGTGTTCTTCTTCTTCCAGTCGCTCGTGCTCGTCGTGTTCCTCGTCGGCTTCCAGTACTCGCCGGCCTGGCGCTACCTGCCGATCGCGCTGTTCGCGCTCGTCGACGTCATCGTCTTCTCCGCGGCGCTCTCCGTGTTCCTGTCGGCGGTGAACGTCTTCTTCCGTGACATCGAACACCTCATCCTCGTGGTCTTGAACGCCTGGTTCTGGGGCGTCCCGATCATCTACAGCTACGACCTCGTCTACGGGATGTTCGCGAGGCACCATCTCGTGTGGCTCGCGCGCCTCTACCTCGCCAACCCGATCACGACGGTCGTGATCAGCTTCCAGCGGGCGCTGTACGGCAAGGTGTTCGTGCACATCCAGGGCAACCCGCACTACGCCGTGCTCGCGACCTACCCGTATCACGTGTACGTGGAGCTCCTCGGTGCACAGCTCGGGGCGGCGATACTGCTCTTGTTCGGAGCGATGCTGGTCTTCGGCCGAATCAGCGGGAACTTCGCCGAGGAGCTCTGAGGGCCCGATGAGCTCCGCCGTTGAGATCCAGGACATTTCGAAGCGCTTCCGCCTCTACCTCGAGAAGTACTCGTCGCTGAAAGAACGCCTGTTGCACGTGGGGCACATCCCTTACGAGGAGTTCTGGGCGCTGCGCGACGTCAGTGCGGAGATCCGTCCGGGTACGACGGTCGGGATCCTCGGCCGTAACGGTTCGGGCAAGTCGACCCTGCTCAAGTGCATCGCCGGCATCCTCCAGCCGACCTCCGGCCAGGTCGTCGTGCGCGGGAAGGTGGCGGCGATGCTCGAGCTCGGCGCCGGGTTTGCGCCGGATCTGTCCGGGCGCGACAACATCTTCTTGAACGGGTCGCTGCTCGGGCTGTCGCGCAGGGAGATCGGCCGCCGATTCGAGGAGATCGTCGAATTCGCCGAGATCGAGCACTTCATCGACAACCAGGTGAAGTACTACTCGTCCGGCATGATCGTGCGGCTCGGCTTCTCGATCGCCGTCAGCATGGATCCGGACATCCTCCTCGTCGACGAGGTGCTCTCCGTCGGTGACGAGCGCTTCCAGCAGAAGTGCCTCGAGCGGGTGAAGCTGTTCCAGGAAGACGGACGGACCATCATCGTCGTGTCGCACTCGTCGGATATGTTGCGCAGCATCTGCGACGAGATCCTCGTGTTCGATGCCGGGCGACTCGTCGTCTTCGCGCCGCCGGGTGAGGCGATCCGAGTGTTCAAGGAGGGTCTGCTCGCCCTCGACACGGCCACGGCGACGGAGGCGACCCCCCCGGTGGACGTCGCACGGGACATCGACGTTCCGGCGCGTCACCAGGTCGAGATCACCTCGGTCACGGTCGAGTACCCGGGGATCGGCGAGCGACCGTACCTCGTCACGGGCGAGCGACTGACGATCCGTGTCGAGTTCCTGGTGACCTCGGCGGTCGACGGGGCGCAGTTCGCGATCGAGATCCTCTCCGACAAGGATCAGACGCTGTTCGCGACGAGAAGCAGCGGTGCCGACGAGGCGATGATGCTCGCGCCGGGAGTGGGGTCCGTGACGTTCTGCTTCGACTCGGTCCCGCTCCTCGACGGCCGGTTCATCGCGAACGTCGACGTGCGGGACTCGGGTGGTGTCGTCATCGGCCTCGCGGAACCGGCGTGCGACTTCGAAGTGATGAATCCGAGCAAGGCCACGGGCGTGGTGTCGCTCCCGATGCGCGTCGAGGTCGTCGTGCCGGGAGCCACCCGCCACGTGAACGCGTGAGCTCTCTGTCGCGCACCTGAGGGCTTCGACCGCGTGAACGAGGAACCCGCGCCGCTTGCAGGGCTGATCATCGCCCGTGCCCGCGTCGACGTGGAGCGACTCGCCGCCGCAGGGCGCTGGACGGCGGAGAACACCGCCGAGCTCGATCGCGTCTTCGAGCGGTCGGCCACCCGCGCGTTGCGGAGGCCGCGCTTCGCGGAGCGCTCGCTCATGCTCCGGCGGATCGCGCGGCGCGTCGTGCCCGCACCGGCGCGGCCGTACCTGCGGCGGGTGCTCGCGTCCGTCGAGGGCACGCGCCGCGTCCTCGGGGCTCGGAGGGACCGGTGACCGGGAACACGCCGTGCGCCCGACCGGCGCGGATCGATCAGGTGATCCCGTCGATCATCGAACACGACGCCGTGAGCAACCACACCTTCGTCGCGCAGCGACTGCTGCGCGGGTTGGGATTCGCTTCGGAGATCTACGCGGCGATCATCGGGCCCGGCTGCGCCGGCCGGGTCCACCCGCTGAACGAGCTGCCGACCCACGCCGACGGGAGCCAGTGGATCCTGTACCAGTGCTCGATCGGGGGGGCGACGGCCGACGTCGTCGCGCGCCATCCGGGCCGGAAGATCCTCGACTACCACAACATCACCCCGGCAGCGCTCGTCGAGCGCTGGCTTCCGCCTCTCGGTGAGGAATCCCGTCTCGGTCGCCGGCAACTGCAGATGCTCGCACCCCTCGTTTCGTACGCGATCGCCCGCTCGGAGTACAACGCGGCGGAACTGACCGCGAACGGATTCGCGCGCACGGCCGTTGTGCCGGTCCTCGTCGAGGGTGGGAACCTCGAACAGTCGCCCGATCCCGTCTGGCGTGAACGGCTCGGCAGGGCTCGATCGCGCGGCGGCGCGGATTGGCTGTTCGTCGGCCAAATCGCGCCCCACAAGGCGCAGCACGACGTCGTGAAGGCGTTCACCTGCTACCGGCGTGTCTACGACGCCAGTGCCCGGCTCCATCTCGTCGGGCGTGAAATGGGGAGCACGTACATCGACGCGCTCCGTCGATTCGCGGTCGCGCTCGGTGTGGAAGATGCGATCAGCCTGCCGGGCTCGGTTTCCGTCGATGCGCTCGTCGCGCACTACGAGACCGCGGACGTGTTCGTATGCCTTTCGGACCACGAAGGCTTCTGCGCGCCGATCATCGAGGCGATGTCGCGGGGCGTCCCCGTCGTCGCCTACGCGGCCGCGGCGGTGCCCGAGACCGTCGGCGACGCGGGCGCGCTCCTGCCCGACAAGTCTCCGGCCTTCGTCGCGTCGGTCGTGCGCGAGCTCCTCGCCGACACGTCGGCGCGCGCCAGCCTCGTCGCCGCCGGACGTCGGCGCGCCGCGCGCTACGCACCGGCGGTCGCCTCGGCGGCGTTTTGCCGCGCGATCGAGTCAGCCCTCGCCGTTCCCTAGGCGGTGCGCGCCGCGCCGAGCAGCGGCACACCTAACATCAGTATCAGGATGCACAGCAGCATCGTTCGTAACGCGCTCGCCGGTCCTCGTCACGACCGGCGGGCCCTGCCGCTGATCGCCGTCGCGGCGTCCCTGGTCGTCGCCGTGCCGCTCGCGGCCGCCACGGCCGACGCGGGCAGCGCGACGCCGATCGCGGCGATCGATCTCGTCGGTCACGGCTACGGTCCGGGGTTCGGCATGGGCCAGTGGGGGGACTTCGGCGACGCGGTCCGCTATCACGAGACCTACGCCCAGATCCTCAGCCACTTCTACGGCGGGACGGTCGCCTCGAGTCTCGAGGGTTCGGGTCTCGGCGCCAACCCGACGATCTCGGTCGTGATCTTGGAGAACGTCAAGCCGGATGGGATGGCCGGCTACGACCCCGTCGTCACGTCGCCTTCGGCGTTCACCGTCACCGGCGCGGGGTCGACTCCGCCGACGACCACGACGTCGGCCACGGCACCGACGGTCACCACGTCGTCGACGACGCCCGCGACCACGTCTTTGCCGACCACGACGTCGTCGACGACCGTCACGACTGCGCCTGCGACGCCGCCCACGACGCGCCCTGCGTCGCCGACCACGTCCTTGGCGCTGCCATCATCCACGACTTCGACGTCGACGACCTCGACGACATCGACGACCAGCGCAACCACGGCGCCGTCGTCGACGACAACGACGACGGTCCCGGCCGAGGGACTCACGGTCCCAGCCGGAATGGCGGTCGATCTGCGGCTGACCCGTGCCGGGACCTGGAGCGTGTACGAGTCGACGTCGTGCGCGACGGCCCGCGCCTCGGCGGGTAGATCGGTGCCGGTCACGACCGGCCTTGTCGATCCCACGATCCGCCCGGCGAGCGCGAGCCCGGACGCGCCGCCCGTGTCACTCCTCACGCTCTGCCGCCACGACGGCATCGACGAGGTCGTGCGGGGAGACGTCGAGGCCTACGACTGGTCGGGCCACGAGCGGACGCTCAACCTGCTGCCGCTGCAGTCCTACCTCGACGGCGTCGTCCCGGCCGAAGAGTCGCCGGCGTGGGGGAGCGCGGGGGCCGTCCAGGGCGCGCCGCAGGGCCACGCGTGGGGATTTCAGGCGCTCGAGGCACAGGCCGTCGCCTCCCGTTCGTACGCCGTGGCGTACCTGGAGGCGGGTGGCTGGGAGGGGTACGCGAGCATCTGCGACACGGTCTGCGAGGCCTACGTCGGCGAGAACTTCGAATCCTCCATGACCGACGCGGCCGTCGCGGCCACGTTCGGCGTCGTCCGAATCGATCGCTCGACCGGCGACGTCGCACTGACGTCGTACTCGGCGTCGTCGGGAGGCTGGACGGCGCTGAGCGCGTTCCCCGCGGTCCCGGATCCAGGCGACGCCTGCGTCGTCGCGGGCAACCCGCTCGAGTGCAATCCAAACCACACCTGGCAGCTGACGTTTCCTTCCTCGCTCGTCAGCCGGCGGATCCCCGGGATCGGACCACTCGTCGGTGTCACGGTCCTCGCGCGCAATCAGCGCGGATCGCTCGGTGGTCGGGTCGAGAGCATCGTCGTGACGGGCACGAAGTCATCGACGACGCTCACCGGATGGGAGTTCGCCACGGCCCTCGGGCTGCCCTCGGACTGGTTCGCCGTCACGTCCGCGACGTAGACGACCGTGTCGGCGGATTCGTCACGCCTGGCGACCGGTGCCGGTCACACCGGGCGGCGTCCGGCCAGCGCCGAACGCGTGGCGACGGCCGAGGTGGTGCCACGGCCCGGGGAAGGGGCCACGGTACGCTGCGGCGTGTCGTGGAGCGCCCGGCTGCGTCAGATTTCCCGTGCACGCTGGTGGCACGCTCTGCGCCTCGTCGTCGGCCTCGGGCTCGCCGCCCTCGCGCTCTGGGCTCTCAACGGACAGCGCGGCGAGCTCGTCGGGGCCTCGGCTGAGCTCACCCACCTCGACACGGCGTGGCTCGCCCTCGCCGTCGCCTGCGAGGTCGCGTCGTACGTCTCGTTCGGCGTGTTGCAGCGGCGCCTTCTGCAGGCGGGGGGGGTGCGCGCCGGCGTCGGTTCCATGACCGCGCTGAGCGCGGCGTCCGCGGCGATCGCGAACTCCCTCCCCGGTGGTCCGGCATTCTCGAGCATCTACGTCTACCGCGTCTATCGACGCCGGGGTGCGGACGAAACGCTCGCCGTGTGGACGCTCCTCGCGACGTTCGTCTGCGCCGCGGCGGCGCTCGGCCTGGTCGCGACCATCGGCGTCGCCCTCGCGGCGAGCGAAGGCGCGGCGTACGACCTCGTCGGCGTCGTCCTCGTCGTGTTCGTCATCTCCGTCGTCGCCGACGCCGTCGTCTTCCAACGCCGTTGGTTGGCGCGCCTCGTCGCGCGCGCCTTCGAGGTGTCGCGACGGCTCGTTGGTCGGCCGAGGCGCTCTGGAGGCGTCGTCGTCGCGGGTTGGGTCGCGCGGCTCGAGGGTTTCCGCCTTTCCTGGCGGGATCTCGTGGTCAGTCTGGCCGGGGCGCTCGGCAACTGGGTGTTCGACTGCGGCTGCCTCGCCTGTGGCTTCGCTGCGGTCGGCGGTGCGGTGCCGTGGCGCGGCCTGCTGCTCGCCTACGGCGCCGGCCAGCTCGCGGCCAACCTGCCGATCACGCCCGGCGGGCTCGGGGTCGTCGAGGGCAGCATCACCATCGCCCTCGTCGCCTTCGGTGGTGCGGAACTGTCGACGGTCGCCGCTGTCCTCGTCTACCGGATCATCAGCTTCTGGGGATTCCTTCCGGTCGGCTGGTTGACCTGGGCCGGGCTCGGCCTGGCGCACCGGCGCCGCGGGAGTCCCGCACTCGAGCCGGGCGGGCGCGCGGTCGTCGCGACGGACCGGTTGTCAGATGCACGGGAGCGCGTGACGGTGGGAGACCTCCCGGCCGCGCCTGGAGAGGTGGGAGTGTGACGACGATGCACCATCGGTCAGCGCGGGCGGCACGTCTCACGGCGGCGTCGCTCGCCCTCGTGGCCGCTTCGCTCGGGTTCGCGGCGTGCACGTCGGCTCGCAACGCGCTCGGCCCCCAGGCGAGCCCGTGCTTCCGTGTCCTGGCCGTCGCCCGCGCGGCCGTCAACGACGAGGGACGTTTCGCCGGCGTCCGGTACCTGAGCCCGAAGGATCTCATGGCGGCTTTGCGCGCCATGAAGACGGGTCCTCACGGCAGATTCGCCATCCCGGCCGAGCTGCGGCGCGAACGGAGCGCGGTGTGCGCCGTGGCCTACCGCGGGAGCTACTCGACGGGCGGTGTGGCGTTCGGCTGGCCGCCGAACCGGCACGCCGATCCGCTCGCGGTCGTGGTCGTGCGCGTCCGCGACGTCCGCGTGCTCGTCACCTTCGTCCTGAGGAAGCCGCCCCTGCGGTTCACCAGGTTCCTGCCGCCGCTCTCGTGAGCGCCGCCGCTCCGCGGTCGGTGGCGCGCCTAGACGTTCGCGACCCGGCGCTCTCGGCCACGATCGCGCGCCCGGTCGTGCCGTGACAGGACGGACTTCCGCAACCGGACGGCCGTCGGCGTGACCTCGACGCATTCGGTCTCGTTTGCGTGTTCGAGCGCCTGTTCGAGCGTGAGCCGACGGATCGGCGGGAGCTTGACGAAATCGTCCGAGGTCGACGAGCGCATGTTCGTGAGCTTCTTCTCCCTGGTCACGTTCACATCCATGTCGTCGCCGCGGGAACTTTCGCCGACGATCATGCCCTCGTAGACCTCTTCGCCCGGGCCGACGAACATCGACCCGCGTTCGGACAGGTTCGTGATGGCGAAGGCGGTTGCCGTTCCTTTGCGGTCGGCGACGAGGCTGCCGCTCGCCCGCAGGTGGATCTCGCCCTGCCAGGGTTCGTAGCGCTCGAAGGAGTGGTGGAGCTGGGCCGTGCCACGCGTCTGGGACAGCATCTCGCCGCGGATGCCGATCAGCCCGCGCGAAGGGACGAGCCCCCCGAGGCGGACCCAACCGGTCCCGTGGTGCGCGATGCGGTCGACGCGCGCCTTGCGCCGGGCGATGAGCTGCGTGACGGTGCCGAGGTGCTCCTCGGGCACCTCGAGGGAGAGGCGCTCGACCGGTTCGCACAGGACGTCGTCGACCATCCGGGTGAGCACCTCGGGCTTGCCGACGGTCAGCTCGAAACCCTCCCGGCGCATCGTCTCGACGAGGACCGCGAGGGCGAGCTCGCCGCGGCCCTGTACCTCGAAGGTGTCCGAGCGGCCGGTCGAGACGAGACGGATCGCGACGTTGCCGAGTACCTCGGCCTCGAGACGCGACCGCAGCAATCGTGCTGTCAGCTTCGTCCCGTCCCGGCCGGCGAGCGGCGAGGAGTTGACCCCGACCGTCATCGTCAGGCTGGGCTCGTCGACGACGAGGAGCGGCAGCGGGACCGGATCTGCGGCGTCGGCGAGCGTCTCGCCGACCGTAATCTCGTCGATGCCCGCGACGGCGACGAGCTCTCCGGGCCCCGCGGACTCCGCCGGGACCCGATCGAGTCCGGACGGGACGAGGAGCTCGGTGACGCGGATCCGCTCGATCGTCCCGTCGCGCCGGCACCAGGAGACGGTCTCGTTGTCGTGGATCGTGCCCTCGACCACGCGGCAGATCGCCAGCCGGCCGAGGTACGGCGAGGCGTCGAGGCTGGTGACGAGGGCCTGGAGGGACGCGCCCTCGGTGAACGAGGGTGCCGGGAGGTGGGTGAAGAGCGTCTCGCCGAGGACCGCAAGGTCGCCGCCAGCCGGCCGGACCGTGACCGGTCCCGTCGGCTGAACGGCGGTGAGCCAGCCGTCGCGGGCGCTGCCGAACAGGAACGGGATGTCGTACTGCTGATCGGGCGCTTCGAGTTCCAAGAACAGTTCGATCGTCTCGTCGACGACCTCGGCGATCCGGGCGTCGGGGCGGTCGACCTTGTTCACGATCGGGACGACCGGCAGCCCGGACTCGAAGGCCTTGCGCAGCACGAATCGCGTCTGGGGCCCGGGACCGTCCGACGCGTCGACGAGCAGCATCGCGCCGTCGACCATCGCGAGGGCCCGCTCGACCTCGCCGCCGAAGTCGGCGTGGCCGGGGGTGTCGACGACGTTCAGCCGCCGAGTCCCGAACCGGAAGGAGGCCTGCTTGGCGAGGATCGTGATGCCCTTCTCGCGTTCGAGGTCGAGGGAGTCGAGGACCCGGTCGACGACGGGCGCGTGGGCCCCGAAGGTGCCGGCCTGGCGGAGCATCGCGTCGACGAGCGTCGTCTTACCGTGGTCGACGTGGGCGATGATCGCCACGTTGCGCAGTTCGTCCCTCGTCCGCACCGCCATCATCCGGTCCTGTCGCACGTCGCAGTTCATCTCAGGGCTGACCGGCGACGCATCGCGGCCAGCGGTATCTCAGCACCCGGGCTCGGGCTTAGATTGCTCGCATGTCGACGAGGCTGAGCAGGCTCGAGCGGATCACGAACCTCGTCTTGGCCTTGCTGGACGCCTCCCGCCCGCTGTCGCTGCGAGAGATCGGCATCGCCGTCGCCGGCTACCCGACTGCCCCCGGGGCGCTTCGCCAGGCGTTCGAACGCGACAAGCGGACGCTGCGCGACAACGGAATACCGATCTCCGTCGAGCGCATCGACGGCGACGACCAGGTCGGATACCGCATCCTACCCGAGCAGTACTACCTGCCCGATCTTGGGTTGACCCCAGAGGAGAACGCCGCGCTGTCGTTCGCGCTCCTCGCCGTGCGCCTCGAGGGCGGAGTCGGGCGCGAGGTCCTGCACAAGCTCGGCGGGGACGGCGGGGCCGAGGTCGCGCCCGTCGCCGTCCTGCCGTCGCTGCCGGCCCTCGGGCCGCTCCAGCAGGCGATCCGCGACCGAGCGCCCGTGACCTTCGCCTACCACGGACGGGATCGGCGCGTCGACGGCTACGGACTCGTCTTCCGCGGCGGCAGCTGGTACCTGGTCGGGCGCGACACCGATGTGGCCGGATCCGGGGGACTGCGCCGGTTCCGGGTCGACCGGTTCGAGAGCGAGCCGGTCGCCGGGAATCCCGGGAGCTACGAACGGCCGGACGGCTTCGACGCCGCGACCGAGCTGCGCTACGTGCCGTTCCAGCCGGGCCCCGACGGCCCGGTCGAGCCGGAGGCGACCGAGGTCGCGGTCTCCGTCGACGCCCGCGAGGCCGCGGGCGCCATCGCGCTCGTCGGTGTCGGCGCGGTGCGCGAGCGTGGGGACGACGGCTCCGTGCGCCTTGCGTTCACCGTCGGCGACGAGGAGGCCTTCTACCTGTGGGTGCTCGGGCTCGGAGACGCGGTCGAGGTGCTCGCACCGACCGAGATCCGGCGCGAGGTCGTCCGGCGCCTCGAGGCCGCGGTGCGCGGTGGGGGCCCGCCGTGACGGTTGAGCGGCCGCCCGACGCCGTCGACGCCGGCACGCGGCTTCGCCGACTCCTCGCCGTCCTCACGTACCTCGCCCGCGTCGGCGAGTCCTCCCTCGGCGACCTCGCGGCGCGCTTCGGCTTCGAGGTGCGGTCTCTCGTCGGCGAGCTCGAGCTCGCCGCATGCTGCGGACTCCCCCCGTACACACCGGACACGCTGCTCGAGCTGATCGTCGACGACGATCGGGTCGTCGCCTACGGACTCGAAGCGCTCCGGCGCCCGGCACGGCTCACGCCGGATGAGGGTTTCGCGCTCGCGGCCTCGGCCCGGGCGATGCTCACGGTGGCGGGCCCCGAGGCCGAGGGTCCGCTCGCGACGGCGCTCGACAAGCTCAGGCTCGCGCTCGGGCTCGAACGCGTGAGCGTCGAGCTCGACGTTCCCGAGCACCTCGCCGAGCTGCGTGAAGCTGCCGCGGCCGGTGAGGCGGTCGAGATCGACTACCTCGGCGCGAAGCGCGGCGACGAGACGACGCGACGCGTTGAGCCCTACGCCGTCGTCGCCCGCGAGGGCAGGTTCTACCTCGACGCCTTCTGCGGTCTCGCCGGGGACTGGCGCCGCTTCCAGCTGGCGCGGATCAGCCGTGTCCGCCGCCTCGGCGAACCGGTCTCGCCGAGGTCGCTCCCGGCCGAGCTCGCCGGCACCCGGGCCTTCGTCGGGGGGGCGGGCTCGCGCACGGCCCACATCGCGTTCGATCCATCCCGCTACGTCCTCATCGACCGGTTGGTCGCCGCCGCGCCGACCTGCTCGCCCGACGGTCGTGTCGTCGCGCCGATCGAGGTCGCCGACGAGTACTTCCTGGGCTGCCTGATCCTCCGGCTCGGACCGTCGGCAGAAGTGATCGACCCGCCCGAGCTCGTCGCCGCCGCCGCCAACGTCGCCCGCCGGGCGCTCGCCCGCTACCCGGCTGGGTCGTCGCGACGGTCGGACCGACCGGACGGCTCCCCGGCCGGGAAGGTGGCCCGTCCCCGGCCAGCGGGGCGGTAGGTCGCGGGACACGGCCCCGCCCTACCGTCGCCCGCGGTGCTCAGCGTGGCGAAGGTGCGACGGGGACACGAGGCGTACTACCTCGAGGCGACCGCCGCGTCATCGCCGGGGCATCCGGGTCTCGTCGAGCCCGACGGTGCCTGGTGGGGCGGTCTCGCCGAGGCGCTGGGACTTGCGGGGCGGACCGTCGAGGCCGCGCAGCTCTCGACGCTGCTCGCGGGGGCGGACCCGACGACCCGGGCACCTCTTGATCCCCGCCACGACAGGGTCAAGGTGACCGCCTTCGACTGCACCTTCGCCGCGCCGAAGTCGGTGAGCCTGCTCCACGCGCTCGCGCCGCCGGACGCCACCGCCGAGGTGCGCCGGTCCCACGAGCAGGCCGTCGCCGGTGCGCTCGGCTACCTCGAGCGGCACGCCGCGCACGTGCGTCGCGACGGCGCGCTCGCCCGGGCGGGAGGCCTCGCCGCGGCGTCGTTCCTCCACCGGACGAGCCGCGCCGACGATCCGCACCTCCACACCCACCTCGTCGTGGCCAACCTCGCGCCGGACGCCGACGGGAGGTGGTCGGCGCTTGACGCCCGGCCGCTCTTCGCCCACGCCGCGGCTGCAGGCGCGCTCTACCGGGCACAACTGCGCTACGAGATCTCCCGGCGGTTGTCTGTCGCTTGGCAGGCGCGGGCCGAGGGTTTCGCGGACCTCGTTGGGATTCCCGCGGCGGCGTTGCGGGGATTCTCCCGTCGGAGCTCGGAAATCGCCGCCGAGCTCGCCCGCACGGGATGGGCGGGATCGCACTCGGCGCGGTTCGCCGCCGATCGCACCCGGGCCGACAAGGACCGGCGCGAGGACTACTCAACGCTCGTCGCGGCGTGGCGCGAACGGGCGTACGCCCTCGGGGTGTCCCGATCGACCATCGCCGGGCTCGGCTTGCGCGCGACCCTCACGACAGGTCACGTCGGTGAGGATCGATCGGATCTTGAGGATCGCGTCGCTGACGCGGCCGAGTCCCTCGGCCGGTCGTTCGACCGCCGCGAGCTCGTCCGGGCGACATGCGCCCGACTCTCCGACGGCGCGCCGGTCGAGCGCGTCGAGGTCGCGGTCGACGCGCGTCTCGATTCGGGCGAGCTCGTCCGATGCGGCGAACGCGCCGTGCAGTTACGCGCCCTCGGTGGGGGACGGATCCCGGGAGGTCTGGTCGAGGCCCGTTTCGCCACCAAGGAGATCGCCGCCCTCGGCTCGCGCTTGCAAACCGCGATGGAGTCGGCGCCGGCCCTCGACGCCCGCGCCGGCGACCGAGGTTGCACCGACGGGGAGCGCCTCCTTTCTCCCGGCGTCGTCGTGGCGGGTCGGGAGGGCGACGAGGTGCTCGCCTATATGGTCCTGCGCGAAGCGGCGCTCGCGGTCCACTCCCGCGGACGTCAGGTCGTCGGTTTTGCACCCGATCGGCGCGCCGCGGCGCATCTCGAGGCGGCGACGGGCATCGCGACCACCGTGCTCGACGCGCGCGAGCCACTCGGTGGCGGGGCCACGGTCGTCGTCGCTCACCCCGACCGTTGTCCGTTGCGCGTCCTCGTCCCCTTGGTCGAGCGGGCGCGCGCCTCTGGCATGACGGTCGTGCTGCTCGCCGGACACGTCCGATCTGGCCGGACGCCCGCAGCGGCCCCCGGCGACTCGACACGTCTGCCGGCAGTCGGGCACGGGACGGGCGGGGCGCTCGCGCGCTACACCGTTGCCGGCGTCGAGGTTGTGCTCGCCTCCGACCTCGCTCTCGCGTTCGACGGGATCCGGCAGTTGGCCGGAGCAATCCGGTCGGACGGGCGTCGGCCGCTCGTCGTCACCGCCGAACCGCGCGGCCTGGCGTCCCTCGGCATCGAGATCGCCTGCCCGCGGGATGCGCTGCGACGCCAGCGGGCCGAGAACCTCGATCTCATCGTGTTCGGTGGCGCGCGGATCCTCGGGCCCGGGATCGCGCGCGTGCCCGACGACGCGCGCTCCCACGTCGCGGTCGCCCCCGTCGAGCGCGCTCTCCGTGGCGACCGACCGTTCGTGTTGGAACTCGCCGAGCCGTCGGGACTGCGTCGCGAGCTCGGTCGAACTCCCGACGGCCGACGCGACCGCGACGCCTGGCGCACCCGGGCGATCGAGTCCGAACGCCAGATCCGGTGGCACCGCATCGAACCCGGACGCGGCCAGGACGAAATCACCTGGGCCCGGGGCGCTCGCGTCATCGACCGATCACGTCGCTTGGAACGGACGCTCAGTCGGTGAGCCATCTCCCGTCCGGCCCGAAGCGGCGTGCTTCGCGACTCGGTCGTCGTCCGCCGTCAGGCGGCGACACGGCGACTCCGCCCACGACCTCGCGCCAGGGCGACGAGGAGTGATGCGGCGTCAACTCGACCCGGAGCGGTCGGGCGCCGACGAAGGCGATGGCCGTCCCCTGGGGCGGCTGGGCGATCGCGTCCACGGCGAGACGGGGCTCGCGCCGCGTGGTGACCGTCCGGGTGGAGTGTCGTCGCAGCCGACCCGGCGCCCGGGACGAGGTCGTCGAGGTGACGCGCTCGTCGCGTCTGCCGGCGAGAGCAGAGAACGCCTCGAGCGTGTGGACATCGTTCACACCGGCGAGTAGGAGTTTCGTCCCGAACAAGGTGGGGAACCCGTCCGCCGCGGTTCCAAAGCGCGCCCGTGCCTGGGACAGGTCCTGCAGGCTGGCGAGCGTCACGACACCCTGGCTCGCGCCCTCGGCGATGAGCACCGGGAGGTCGTGCAGCGGGGCGATGTTGGCGAGCTCGTCGAGAACGAGTAACACGGGGGGATCCGAGCGCGATCGTGTCGTCGCGTTGTGCTCGTAGGCGGCGGTGCGAACGTCCCGGATGATGCCGGCGACGAGCGGCGCGAGATGTAGCTGGTACTCCGCCGGTGACGTGATGAAGAGCGTGGATCGACCGTGCACGAAGCGCTCGGGATCGAAGGGGTCGAGCCCCGCGCTCGCGAGGGCCGCGCCTGTCCGGTAGCCGGCCAGCGCGCCTGACGCGGTCGACCAGATGGCGCTCTGCTCGCGTTCCTCGGTCTCGGTGATCCCGATGAGGAGATCGAGGGCGAGCGTCGCGTCGTGGCGCGCGAGGGTCGTGACGAACAACTCCGGGGATCGCCTGTTCACTGCGGAGACGACGACGTCGAGCGGGGCGCCGGCGAGAGCGGCGCCGTGGAAGACTGACGAGAGCAGCGCCGCGGCCCGTTCGGTCCAGTGCGAGCCGTCGACCCGGTCGCGGCCCTCGTGGCTCGCGCCCACCATCGACTCGGCCATGAACACGGCCCCGTCCCACGTCGCGGACGCGGCGAGCGGAGACCAGCCGATCGCGTGCACTCCCGAGGGGATCTTCACCGTACCGCTCGGGTCGAAGAGCAGGCACGCACCGAGCCGGCGGCGCGCCGCGTGCGTTTCGTCGAGGACATCGCGTTTCGTCGAGACCGCGACGACCGCGCCCGCTGCCGCGAGAACATTTGGCACAACAACACTTGACGTCTTCCCGGAACGGGGTGGACCGAGCACGAGCGTTCCGTGCTCGTGTGGTGCAAATACCGGTTCGCCGTTTGCCGCGCCGAGGTAGATGCCGTGTCGATGCATGGCCGACGCGGCGAGAACGCGAGCGTGCGCGTCCTGGCTCGATTCGTGCTGCAGAGCCCTGAACGAGGTCGTGGAGGCATCGTTGCACGCGCGAGCTCACGACGTGCCTACCGGTCGTGAAGGGACAGAAGCTGCGCAATCGAATACGAGTGCTAGCGCAGACCCCTTGAATCAAAAGGACTTTCGTGTCGTACTCGACATGCCGAGGTGCCGGGTCCGGAAGATCGGGCCGCTCGACTGCGCTGGCGATGTGTTGCCAGGCCGAGAGTGCTTGCATTTCGCGGCCAAATCGCCTTTTATTGCATTGGCTACACCACACTTACAGGAGGTGGCCGTGAATAGAACCGAACTGATCGGGGCAATCAGTGGCGACACTGGACTGACCCGTCAGCAATCGGAGTCCGCGCTCGATTCGCTCGTTTACGAGATCACGAGGGGCGTGCGTACGGGGGTTCCGATCCGCATCACCGGTTTTGGCACATTCAAGCTACGGGAACGCAAGGCGCGCAGCGGACGGAATCCGCAAACGGGTGCCCCCGTCTACATCAGGGCGTCGAAGGGTATTGGGTTTACCCCGGGCGTCCAGTTGAAGGCGGACCTGAACTCGAGCGCCGTCCTTCAGAAGCCGGCGCCCGCGCCGGTCGCGAAGAAAGCCGTTCCTGCACGCAAGGCTGCGCCGAAGAAGGTGGCAAAGAAGGCCGGAGCGAAGAAGGTAGTGAAGAAGGCCGGAGCGAAGAAGGTAGTGAAGAAGGCTCCTGCCAAGAAGGTAGTGAAGAAGGCTCCTGCCAAGAAGGTAGTGAAGAAGGCCGGAGCGAAGAAGGTAGTGAAGAAGGCTCCTGCCAAGAAGGCTCCGGCCCGCAAGGCGCCTGCGAAGAAAGCGCCGGCCCGCAAGGCTCCGGCGAAGCGAGTACCAGCACGCAAGCGACCTGCGAAGCGTCCGCCTGCGAAGAAGGCCCCGGCCCGCAAGGCTCCGGCCCGCAAGGCGTCAGCTCGTCACGCAGCAGCACGACACTGAGAGACGTACGTTTCGCGTCCGCTCTGAGCCCTGGCACTCGAGCCAGGGCTCAGAGCGGGTCGCTCATGCCTCGGGCGGCCTGACTGCTTCCTCCGCCTTCCGCTGGAGCCTCGTGGGTCACGGTGACCTGAGCGGCGAAGTTTGCGATCTGTCCGCGACGCGCTAGTTCCCGCCGTCCGGCTCCGCACCCGACCCCCGGGTGAGCAGCCGACGTGGACGTGCTCGGGGGTGTCGTCGGGTTCGTCGTGCTCTGGATCGTGACGCGTGACCGGGACGCGCGCTCAGGGCAACCCCGGCTTTACGAGGTCGTCGGAGTGGTGGGCGTCGTCGGGGCCCGCGCGGCCGGCTGCGTTCCGGTGTGTGGGTGTGCGACGAGCGAGAGATCTGCGGGCACGTCGACATCCGCGGACAGTCGCCAGTCTTCTACGATCGTGCAGTGAAGCCCCAGTCGTTCCGCTTCGTGCAGGTGGCGTTGGAACGAGCCCGGTCCGTACGAGAAGCGGAAACCCACGCGGGTCGGCACCGCGGCGACGTTCGTGCCGTCGTGCCGGCGGTCGGGCGCGAGGGTCACCTGTGACGATGAACCGAAGCTCGACAGGTCGGTCACCAAAGGCAGATCGGCGTGGGCGACGACCGCGAGCGAGAATCCTTGACCTGCGAGGTGGTTGACGCCGGCGGCCACCGCCGCCGAAAGTCCGAGCCCCGGCGCGTAGAGAACCGTCGCCCGCCGCTTCGTTGCCCAGTCCGCGACGCTGCCGTCATCGCAGACGACGTAGACGGGCGTGCCGCGCGCGGCCGAAACGACGATTTCGGCGAGCTCGCGCGCGAGCTGCTCCCTCGCGTCGTTGTCGAGCACCTCTGCGAGCCGGAGTTTGGCCAGCCGGAACGATTTCACCGGGACGAGCACGGCGCGCACGTCGGCAGTCTACGGTCGGCCCGGAAGCGGTTCTCCAAGCTATGACGCACCCATCTCCCAGCCAGTCAGGCATGTCGCGGATCGAAGATTGCGGCGGGGGCGGGAAGTAGCGTGTCGCGCGTGGTCGGCACGATCCAGCCACTGGACACGTCCAAACCGGGGTGTCGGTGAATCTCGCTGTGCTCGGAGCCGGTTCCTGGGGGACGACGATCGCGTCGCTCGTCGCGGGGCGGGTGCCGACGACGCTCTGGTCGCGTTCAGAGGCCGTTGCTGCCGAGATACGCGAGCAGAGGACGAACGCCTCCTACCTCGGGGACTGGCGCCTGCCGGACCAGCTGCGCGCGACCTCGTTTCTCGACGACGCGCTCGGCGACGCCGAGCTCGTCGTGATCGCGCTCCCGAGTCACGGCGTACGCGCGGTGCTCGCCGCGGCAGCCCGATCGCTCCCGGCGGGCGTGCCGGTGCTCAGTCTCTCGAAGGGCCTCGAAGAGGGGACGATGGCCCGCATCTCCGAAATCGTGGACGAGTGCTGGCCGGGACATCCCGTCGGGGTCCTCACCGGTCCGAACCTCGCCCCGGAGGTGTGCGACGGTCAGCCCACGGCGTCCGTCATCGCGTTCGCCGACGAAGGCCTCGCCGACGAGGTCCGGAATCTGTTCGCCACCGAGGCCCTTCGCATCTATACGAATCCAGATGTCATCGGTTGTGAGATCGCCGGCGCTGTGAAGAACGTGCTGGCGATCGCGAGCGGGATGTCGACCGGCCTCGGTTTCGGCGACAACACCCGGGCCGCCCTGATCACGCGTTCGCTCGCCGAGCTGACGCGACTCGGTGTCGCGCTCGGCGGCGAGCCGCCCACGTTCGCCGGGCTGGCGGGGCTCGGCGACCTCGTCGCGACCTGTACGAGCACGAAGAGCCGCAATTTCGCAGTCGGCGTCGCACTCGGGCGAGGTCAGTCGCTCGACGAGGTGATCGGCCGGACCCGCATGGTCGCCGAAGGGGTGAAGACCTGTCGACCGGTCGTCGATCTCGCGCGCCGGTTCGGCGTCGAGGTTCCCGTCGCCGAACAGGTCGTCGCCGTGTGCTACGGGAACCGCTCCCCTGCGGAGGCGATCCCGCTGCTCATGCGTCGCGCGCCCAGGTCCGAGGTCGAGGACCTCGTCAACCCGAACGTGAAGGCTCGTGAGGGCACCCGGGGCCGCTAGGGCGTCCGCCGTCGGGTTCGCGGCCGCTGCTGTCCGGCGCGACGCGGGATACGAAGTGGAGATGCGGCTCATCGCCGCCGGTTGCCGGACGGTCGCTGGGATCGACGAGGTCGGACGTGGCGCGTGGGCGGGGCCGCTCACGGTCGCCGTCGCCGTCGTGACGCGGGAGCGTCTCGCGCGGTTCCCGGCGGGAGTGCGTGATTCGAAGCTGCTCTCGCCGCGGCGGCGCGAGCAGCTCTTCGGGCCGCTTTGCGAACAGGTGCTGTGCCACGCGATAGGGCACGCGAGCGCCGAGGAGTGCGACCGGCTGGGGATGGTCGCAGCGCAGCGCCTCGCGGCCTCGCGGGCGTTCGAAGGGCTCGACGTCGTGCCGGACGGGCTCATCGTCGACGGACCGCGAGACTTCACCGGCCGGCCCGGTGCCGTGAGCATCGTCAGGGCCGACCGCCTCTGCGTCGTCGTCGCCGCTGCGTCCATCCTGGCCAAGGTGACCCGGGACCGGCTGATGACCGCGGCCGCCAAGACCCATCCGGGTTACGGATTCGAACGGAACAAGGGGTACGCCTCGGTCGAGCATCGCCTTGCGGTGGCCCGCCTGGGTACGACGTCGATCCACCGGATGACCTGGTCGGTCGCTGCAGTCGGCCCGGCACCAGACGCGGACCTCGTTCCAGCGCTTTAGGCGTCGTTCCGCCGTCACCGGCTATAACGGGCCGGATGGTTTTCGTTCTGGCGCTTTTTGCTGCGGGTGCGAACGCATTCGCGACGGTCCTGCAACGGCTTGGGGTCGAGGAAGCCCGCCCGGTGAGCAAGAGGACCCACCACCTGATGGCGAGCGTTCTACGCCGGCCGATCTGGTTCGCGGGCCTCGGGTTGACGACGGCGAGTTTCCTCCTCCAGGCCCTCGCCTTGTCTGTCGGGAACCTGTCGACCGTGCAGCCGATCATGGTCACCGAGATCCTCTTCCTCGTCGTCATCCTCGGCACCTGGTTCCACCACCAGCTCAGGTGGATCGACTGGATCGCCGTGTTGGGGACCGCCGTCGGTCTCGGCGTGTTCCTGTGGCTCAGCTACTCACAAGAGGGCCACAGCTACCCGTCGCAGTACGACTGGGTTCTCCTGCTCGTCGCGTCGGCGGGCGCCATCGTGCTCGGCATCGTCGCCGCCCAGCGGGGACGGCGTTCGTGGCGGGCCGTCTGCTACGGCGTGAGCGCCGGGATCTGCTTCGCGCTCACCGCGGCGTTCATCAAGACCGTCGCCAACGAGTGGCCCCGTGGCGTCGTCTACGTGTTCACGCACCCCGCGGCGTACGCCGTCGCCGTTGCTGGCCTGATCGGGCTCGTCATCAGCCAGCACGCCCTCGACGCCGGACCGGTCGCCGCGTCGCAGGCGGCGCTCCTCATCGTCAATCCGTTTTCCAGCATCATCATGGGCATCTGGTTGTTCAGGGATCATGTCCACGCGACAGGGTCGCGGGCGATCGTGGAAGGCGTCTTCTTGGGGGTGATGTTCTACTCGCTGCTCCTACTCAGCCAGTCGCCGCTCATCTCGTCGACCCGCGAAGCAGAGCAGTTGTCGGGTCGGCAATCATTGTCCAAGGTGCGCGCTGGCGGGTCCATCGCCTAACGGTTCCGGCGATACGCTCGCACGAGTGGTGGTGAAGACGAGGTGACCGCATGACCCACGGGCGCGCCGATTCCTGGCTCGCCATCCGCGCCCAGATGGAGGACGCCGCGAGCCTCCTCGGGCTCGAGGAGGGACTCACCCGGATCATCGTCTCGCCGGAGCGGATCCTTGAGGTCACGATCCCCATCCGCCGCGACGATGGGCGGGTCGAGGTCTTCACCGGATGGCGGGTCCAGCACAGCACGGCGCGAGGACCGGGCAAGGGAGGGATCCGGTTCCACCCCACGGTCGACGTGTACGAGGTGATGGCGCTCGCAGCGGACATGACGATCAAGTGTGCCGTCGTCGACATCCCGTTCGGCGGAGCAAAGGGAGGCGTCGTCGTCGATCCGTCCTCGCTGTCGGAGGCTGAGCTTGAACGACTGACGAGGCGCTACGCCTTTGACATCTCGTCGCTGCTCGGTCCGGACCGCGACGTTCCCGCGCCGGACGTGAACACCGACGCCCGGATGATGTCCTGGATCATGGACACCGTCTCGATGATGCGGGGGAACGTGACGCCCGGAGTCGTGACGGGCAAGCCGATCGCCATCGGGGGGATCGCGGGGTACGTCGGCGCGACGTCGTCCGGTGTCGTGCTCTGCGCCCAGGCGACCTTCCGGGAGCTCGGGATGGCCTTCACTGGCTCGCGCGCCGTCATCCAGGGCTACGGCAAGGTCGGCGCGCCCCTTGTCTATCTCCTCTCCTCCCTCGGCGTGCGGGTCGTCGCGATCGCCGATGTGGGTGGCGCGATCCACAATCCGGGCGGGATCGATCCGGCCGCGCTCGCCGATCACTTCGCCCGCGCCGGCACCGTCGCCGGCTTCGCCAACGCCGACGCGATCGACCCGGCGTCGCTCTTCTCGATCGAGTGCGAGCTCGCCATCCCGGCCGCGCTCGAGGGGGTGATCACTGCCGAAGTGGCCTCGTCGTTCGGCGGACGCGTGCTCGTCGAGGCGGCCAACGGCCCGACGACGCCGGGGGCAGATCCGATCCTCGAAGAGCGGGGGATCATCGTCGTGCCCGACGTGCTCGCGAACGCCGGTGGCGTGGTCGCGTCGTATTTCGAATGGGCCCAGGCCCGCCAGGGCTACGCCTGGGAGTCGGGCGTGTTCTCGACCCGGCACCGCGAGACGATGGAACGGGCGTTCGACGCGACCTGGCAGAAGTCGACCGCGTTGAAGGTTTCGCTGCGACGTGCCGCCGTGGCGCTGGGGCTGGACCGGGTCGCCGAGGCGACGCGGCTCCGCGGGCTGTTCCCGTAGCGATCGACGAGAGGCGCCTTTATGGGACACAAGGCCGTCGGCCGAGCGCTGTTGCTTGTTGCTGTTCTTATCGCGGGCGCCAGTCTCGGTGCCTGTGCCTCCTCGGCGCGCAAGCAGCCGATCCACCACCACCAGGCGACGACGACCACTGCGAGACCAACAGGATCGACAGGGACGACACCGACGACATCGACGACTTTTGGCGCGGCGGCCTGTTCGCCGGGTGTGCTCGGCATCGCGCCTTCGCCGGGCGGTGTCGCGGCCGGCACTTCGTACACGATCTTCACGCTGACCAACAGAGGTCCGACGCGGTGCGTGCTCGACGGCTACCCGTCGCTCGAGTTCTTCGGACCTTCCGGCGCCTCCGGAGCGGGTGCAGGGCCGAAACTCTCGATCACGGCGATCGACGGGGGCCCGGCGCCGAGCCTCGTGACGCTCGCGAGCGGAGGATCAGCCGAGTTCATCGTCATCATGAATGACGTCCCGATCGGGGGAGTGGGGTGCGTGACCGTCGCCTCGGTTGACGTGTCGATTCCCGGGACGAACGAGGCGATCGGTGTCCCTGTCGCCATGACGCCTTGCGGTGGATCCGTCACGGTCTACGCGTTCGGGCCTCCGAAGTCGGAGAGTCCATAGGTTGGCTGCCGTCTCGGGACGGGCGCCTTTCGGGGTGGAAGAATTGCCGGACGCGACCGCTGGATCGCAGCCGCGGCGGACCGTCACCGGGCGGCGGTGACGTTAACGCACGACGGGCGCTTAGCTCAGGTGGTCAGAGCAGCTCGCTTACAACGAGCAGGTCGGCGGTTCGAGTCCGTCAGCGCCCACCGTTGCCGAATGGGCCAGGTAGTTAGAGCGGGGTGCCGTGGCCGGAACGCAGACAAAGCGCTGGTCAGGGTCCTTTCGCAGCCGGAACACGGGCAAGGCCTGCGCTGGGTTGCTACCCGCATCAGCAACCGAAGGGCAGCAATCCTCCAAACGGCAAAACGAGCCTTCCACTCGCGTAGATGGCGTCAAGCTGTTCCTTGGCATCCCGATAGCTGCTGACCGAGACGGGTCGACCACCGCTCAGGTGGCGGTACTCCTGCATCACTCCCAGTACCAAGAACCGGGCGCCGACGATGAGGGAGGTACGCACAAGGTCACGATAGACGGCATTCCCGCGTGCGCGACGTCCTGCTTCCATCTCGACGACAATGCCGAGTTCATGGCAGGCCGGGCACGGTCCGGCGAGGTCCCCGTACCGGACGGCACCACACCAAGCGCAGCGGACGGCGCCGACGGCGTTCAGAGCGAGCCAGTCTGATGCCCGCGCGGCCGCCTTCGAGCAACCGGCCGCCCGAGCGATCTCGCGAAGTGGGACGGTCGCGAGTCCCGGCACGATGTCGCGATGGAACATTTCTCGGTCGTAGAGTGCTCAAGAAAGGTTGACCATGAACTATCGGGGTCTTGGCAAAACCGGTCTGCAGGTATCAGAACTCGGCTACGGAGCCTGGGGGATCGGAAAGACCATGTGGCTCGGCGCCGACGACGAGGAGTCGTTGCGGTCGCTGCACGGAGCCTTCGACCAAGGTGTGAACTTCGTCGACACGGCCCTCGGCTATGGGGACGGTCACAGCGAGCAGCTAGTCGGCCGGGCAGTGCGAGAGGCAACGGGGATTGTTTATGTTTCCTCGAAGGTGCCCCCAAAGAACCTGAAGTGGCCCGCCCCCCGAGGAGTACCCGCGAGTGAGGCCTTCCCTGCGGAGTGGGTCGTGGAGTGCACCGAACAAAGCCTGGCGAACCTCGGGCTCGAGACGATCGACGTGCAGCAGTTCCACGTTTGGTCCGACGAATGGGTCGGCCAAGGCGACTGGATGGACGCGATCGAGCACCTCCGTTCGCAGGGCAAGATCCGCTATTTCGGCGTCTCCGTGAACGACCACGAACCAGCCAACGCGTTGGCACTCGTGAACTCAGGGATCGCCGACACTGTGCAGGTCATTTACAACCTCTTCGACCAGAGCCCCGAGGACGAGCTGTTCCCGGCAGCACTTGCCAGGAATGTCGGTGTCATCGTACGGGTGCCCTTTGACGAGGGGGCCTTGACCGGCAAGATCAACCCTAAGACGAGGTTCCCCGAAGGTGACTGGCGCAACAACTATTTCGGTGGCAATCGCAAGGAGCAGGTCTGGGAACGCGTCCAGGCCATCACGCGAGACCTCGGTGTCACAGTCGACCGCCTCCCGGAAATAGCGCTGCGCTTCTGCCTTTCGCAGCCTGCGACCTCGACCGTCATTGCTGGCATGCGTTCGCTGCGCAACGTCGACGCCAACGTCCGTGCGGCCGAGCTTGGTCCCTTGTCGGCCGAGGAGCTCGAAGTCCTTCGCCGCCACCGCTGGGTGAGGAACTTCTACGCGGCCTGACCGCGCGGGCTCGACTTAGAACGGCGGATCACCATCGGTGTCCGCGATATAGACACGGCGCGGTGGGGCGAGTTCGGGTGGTTGCGCAGCTCGCGTCTTGCGACTCGCGAGAGCGGCGCCGATCCCTGCGGGAAGGGTCAGGCAAAGTGACACGGGAAGGATGGCCGCGAAGACGATCGCGGCCGCGAGGAGGACCGGCCAGGTTGCTCCGGGTACGCGCCGACCTTTGCAGGCGACGAACGTGACCGCTCCGATAACGAGTGCGATGGCGACGAGCGCCCAGAAGATCACCACGGCTGCGACGAGAGCTGCGAGCCCGCCGAGAATGAACAACGTCCCGAGCGGGTGCCGTCGTCGGCCGAGCGCCCACACGAGTAGGGCGCCTGCGGCGCCCCCCTCCGCGAGCTTGCGACGCGTTGGGCCGCGCTGGTCGGCGAGAACACCGCGTCCCGCTGCGGCATACGCAGATCAGGTCTTTCGACACGAGGGTACCTGGCCCGGCGAACCACCGCTGCTGGCCCCCGAATTCGACGTGAGGCGGGATGGCCTGGCGGTCGCTTGCTGTCAGGCTGGGGCTTTTCTTTCCCGGGCCGCCCGTCCCGACGAGCTATGTCAGGGTGCGGCGAACGACGTCGGCGAAGTCCTTGGAGTCGCTGGCGAAACCGGCGTGCCCTCCAGGGAACTCGATCAGCGGAGTGTCGAGGCGTTCGGCAAGCGCGACAGCCGTGCGCTGCGCGAACTGGCCCTTGGAGGTGGTCCCCCCGGCGACCACGACCCGGACCGGTGCGCGCTGCAGAGCGGAGAAGTCCAGCTGGTAGAGCACGATGGGCAGAAGGCCATGACGAAAGAAGCGCTCGCTCGTCGCCAGCGCCTCGGCCGACGGCGACTGCGACGCGGCCTCCTCACCCGGGGGGCGCATGTTGATGCCGGTAATAGTGGAGAACCTCCGCCACGCGGCCCAGTCCCCGCTTTCGCGGTAGGTGTCGTATATCTCTTGCATGCCGGCGCGCGCCTCCTCGGCTTCTGGCAAGAGCAGGGCGAGCGGGGGCTCGTGGGCGACGAGCGTTTGCACATGGCCCGGGTAGTGGGCGACCAAGGCGAGCCCCGTGACGGCGCCACCGCTGCTGCCGAACACGTGCGCGGGCCCCTCGCCAACGGCCTCTAGCACCCGGCGTGCGTCGTCGGCTAGAAGGTCTGGCTCAGCATCCTGATCGGGGTCGTCAATCGTGCTGCGGGCGAAGCCTCGGGGGTCAAATGTCACGACGGTGTAGTCCTCGGCGAGCAGTGGCGCGATCGCGGCAAATCCCGAAGCACCCATGGGGTGTCCCACCAGCATGAGCGCAGGGCCCGAGCCCTGAGCCTCGTAGTACAGGCACGCTCCCGGAACGTTCAGCGTGTGACTCGTCGGCGACGACATTCTTCCGCCACTCCTCGGCTGGGTTTCGGGGACGGGCAACGAATGCCTCCGAGGCTAGGCCGCGACCGCCAAGAAGTCTTCCGCCCACAAACCCGCCGTCTGCAACGACGACATTGTCTCTTCGGGCACGCCTTGCCCGGACCTCGCACCTGCACAGAGCCCTTTCCACTGGACGGACGTGGCGCGTGTTATGGCCGCCGGGCAGAGCTAGCCATAGCGCACATCGCTGGCGATCGGTGGCACTCTGAACCCCTCGCTCCCCGGAGTGCTATGGGTGGGCAGACACCAAGCCGAGTCGTCGATCTGCGTCGCTGGGCGGTCGGTGTGCAGCGATGGACTACCGACCGCGACAGCGCTCGGCGGTTACTTTTGCGACACGCCTGAGATGCGGTCGCTGGTGAACTGAGCCGGCCCGGATCCGGCAGAGACGAGCTGCACGAAGAAGGTGGTCGCGCCTGGCACGCGCGGCACGGCCGCGGACGCGTCGCCACGACCGGTCGAGCCGGTGGTGAACGTGCCGCCGTTGGGCGCATTCTGCGGGCAGGACCCGGGGACCTGTTGCATGAACACTCCATAGGTCGTGTTCGGGGCGCCCGCCTGCAGCTGGATTTCGGCCCGGAACCTGCTCGGTGTGAGCTTCAGCACCACGAACCCGACCGAGGTAGCCGCCTCGCTGGTGTTGGTGGTGCAGTCCCCTGCGGCTGGACTGTTCGTCCCGAGCGCCTCCTTGTAGCCGCCGCCCGGGACGGTGACCGCCGTCGAGGTGGCGGAGGAAGACGGGGGCGAGACCGTCGTGGACGTGGACGTGGACGGTGTCTTCGTTTTGGGGCTGCTCGAACAGGCCGGCAAGAAGACCAAGGTGGCTACCAGTACGACGGAGACCACAGCCGCGGACCGACGGGGCAGGGAGGTTCGCATGCGGACGATCCTATGGCATTGTGGGTGCTGACCAGGGGCTTTCGCAACATAGGACACGAGTTCCAAGGTCTCGAGCGCTTCGGCGAGGCCGAGGCCCACTTCGAGGACGCCCTGGGCCTTTGCCCAAGACGGAGGCCCCGCGCTTCATCGCCCGGGTCGAGCCGGGATACGGCTGGGTTTTGCTGCAACGGCGTCGGGCCGGGGACGCGACGAGAGGCGAAGCGCTCCGGCGGTCGGCCGTCGATCTGGCCGGCCGGTACAGCTACTCGTTTGTCGAATGCCAAGTGGCCCGCGCCCTCGTCCGGCTGGACCGACCCGCCTCGACAGCGATTGTCATCGTGCAGGGAGCATCGTCATTCGAAGCGGTCGAAGCGCACGTGAAATCGGCGCGAGGGCGCCTCTTCTGAACCGTCTGATCGAGAGTTCACTAGGCGTTGCGACTGAGTCGTGGCGTCGTGAGGTCCGATGGTGGCTGGGGGCTTGGCCGGCGTCCTGGTCTGGGCTGCCGCCCCCGCCAGCAGCGGAGGGTTCGTGGAGCCGGGTCGGGCGGCATCGGTTCGTGCCGCGGTGACCACCACGGCGGCGCACCGCATCGCGAAGCTGCCCTCCACGGCGTCGATGCACAGGCCGCGTCGTTGATCGCCCAGTGCCGGGTTGAAGTGGGGAGGAGAACGCGGGAGAACGAGAAGCGTTGGTCCAGGTCGACCGTGTCGCGATTGGTCCTGCCAGCGCGCTCACTCGATTGGCTGACGGGCGATTGCCGGCGGTTCGCGCCCCGCCAAGAGCCAACCGACAACTGCGGCAGCGAGCGGCATCGCGACGAGGAGCTCCAACAGATTGGCGGTCGGAACATTCCCGAGAGCCGAGATCCCGCCGTTCAACGAGTTCGTTCGGATGAATCCGATCATCCCGACGTACCCCGCAATGGTCCCGAGCAAGGCGCCGAGGAACCCGAGCGCCCCGGCGGTCGCGGCCGTGATCGTGCGCCTCATTCCGCTGCCCGCTCCGGTCGCGGTAAGCGTCCGGAGGTCGCTTGCCGTCTCGCTTCGAATCAGGCCGACGCTCATCGCGAGGATCGCAAGCACGAGCACGATCCCGAAAAGCGTCGCCAAGTCGATGACCTCCATACCCGACGGCATGCTGTTCTTGGTTTCGATGGACATACCCGACACTTGCGAAGCGAGGAGCCGAGCGTCCCTGATCTGCGCCGCGGTTGGCGAATGCACGGTCGTGATGAACCAGCCGGCAAGCGACGTTTGCAGCCCAAGTGTGCGGATGGCGTGCTCGGTGATGACGGTGTTCGGCGCCGACGTTCCGGAGGGAAGCGCGCTCAACTCTTCAATCTTCGGGTTCCAGCGACACGAGCTCTTCGGACAGGGATTGGGATTCGAACTGTTCGAAGCACCCGGGGCAAACCCTGGCTTTGACGGCGGCGACCACGTGAACTGCATATTCGAGACGCCCGACAGACCAGGTCGCGTGGTGAGGATGAGGGCGCTCGGATCGATCTCCGACGACGTGATGCCGAACGTCTTCAGCAGTTGGGGTGTCGCCACGTAGATGGGGCCGTTCCAGTTCCGCCCGGACCCCGCGTGGTTCAGGTTGGCGTTTGCCTGCTCGAGCGGAAGCACCGAATTCGCCCCGAGCGCTTCTGCGATCTCGTGGACACGCTGATTGATCACTGCCATCGGCGGTGGCTTCGGAGCGGTGCTCGGCCCGTTCGGGCCGAACAACGGCGTGCCGACCGGCAGTGGCGCGTAAATGACGACCTGGTTCGAGGCGAGGTTCGGTCCCGCGTAGTCGAGGACGTTGCCGTACCGCGCAGCAGCGGCGACCGCGACGATCACCGTGATCAACACGGCGATGCTGATGGCGGCGAGTGATGATCCCGACCGGGCGCGATAGCGCGCGAGATCGCGCAAGGCAAGGCGCGTGGCGATCGGCGCGTGCCGGCCGATGCGAGCGGCCAAGGAAAGAAAGAACGGCGCGAGCAGGATCACCCCGGGAATGAGCGCGACGAGCCCGCCAACGAGGAACGGAACCCGCGGCTTCGCGCCATTCGCCGTCGACGAGTACCCGAGCAACACGAAGGACACGACCAGCAGCACGACGCCGGGGACGGCCGAGCGGTGGACCCTCTTCGGCTCGACGGGCCTGCCAGAGAGCGCCGCGACGATCGGCACCTTGGCAACGGTCCGAGCCGGACGCCGCGCGGCGACGTACGACGCGATGACGGCGAGACCCATCGCCGGTCCGGTCACGACCCAGGGCAACGCGAACGTGCCGATGACGTGGAAGGAGCTCGTCTCGAGCGCTGGTCGGTACACGAGCCACGCGATAAAGCCGAGCAGCGCGCCGAGCAGTGTGCCAACGATCCCGACGACGGCACCGTTCGTCCGGACGACCGCTCGCACCTGCTTTTCTGTCGCGCCGATCGAAGAGAGCATGCCGAGCGAGCGCAGCCGCCGCTGCGCCAACACCGTGAAGCCTCCGGCCGCGACGAGTGTGACCAGGAGCATCCCGATCACCGCGACCACGAGGATGATCGTTTCGGGATTGGCCGCGCCGATCGCCACCGACCCCACTTCCGCGACATTCGGTCCGATCGTCGAGGGTTCCACCCCAGGCGCATCGAACAGCAGGTCGATTTCGCTCGGGGTGCGCACCTGACCGGGCACCACGAGGGCAAAGTTGTCCAGGGTGTCCAGCGGGTCTTCGACGACGCCGACCACACGCCGTTGTGTCCCGCCCTCGGACCAAAGCTGGCCGATGCGCACGTTGAACGCGGAAGCAACGCCCTCGGTGAGGGCGACCTCGCCAGGACTAGTTGGGTAATTCCCTGACATGAGCGAGAGCATCGGACCACTGAACGGCCCGTGCGAGCTCTCGGCGCGGAGTTGGTACGTGTCGACAGAACCGGGGATCGAGAGGGTCTCGTTCTTGATGACTTGAACGCGCCCGAAGCGGTGCTCGAGCGCCGCAACCTTCGCCGAAAGATGTGGAACGGCCCCCTGGTAGGAGGCAAGGTCGTTCGCCGTCCCGAAACCCAGGTTCGCCGGTGTCGGGTTGTTCGTCGCCACTGCCGCGGCGACGAAGATCGCGCCCACTACGACGACGATCAGTGTGAGGACGAGGAGCTGCTGGCGCCACTCGCGCCGGAACAGCCGCCACGCCCAACGCATCACCGCGCGACGAGCCGACAGCGATCGGGTGCCCCCACCTCGAAGATCGAGGGCGGCGTCCGAAGCCGACGTCACGGCTGCGGCCCGGTCTGAAGCAAGGACTCTGCGCTCGGCGGAGGAACCGTCCGGTCGACGATGCGACCGTCGCGCAGGAAGACAACCCGGTCCGCCCACGAGGCGAGCTGCGCTTCATGGGTCACGACCACCGCGGCGACGCCTTGCTTGCAAGCGGAAAGGAGCATCCGCATGACGGCTTCCCCGTTCGCCTGATCGAGCGCGCCAGAGGGCTCGTCCGCAAGTAGAAGATGACGCCCCCCGATCATCGCTCGGGCAATCGCGACGCGTTGGCGCTCTCCGCCGGAAAGCTCGTCGGGGTAACGCGCCGCCTGGTCGGCGAGGCCGAGTTCTTGCAACACGGCCAATCCGGCCAAACGCGCCTTCTTTGCGCTGACGCCGTCAAGCTCGAGCGGAAGCGTGACGTTCTCGACGGCGGTGAGACCCGCGAGGAGGTTGAACTCTTGGAAGACGTAGCCAACCGTGCGTCGTCGAAGCCGTGCCTTGTCGTTGTGCGACATCTTCTGCAGCGAATCGCCGTCGATGAACACCTCGCCGCTCGTTGGCTCCTCGAGGCTGCCGGCGATCGTGAGCAAGGTCGACTTGCCTGACCCGCTCGGGCCCATGATCGCGATGAGCGAACCGCGATCGACTTCGAGATCGATGTCGGCTACCGCGTGCACCTCGTTCGGACCCGTGCCATAGGTCTTTGAAACCCGGCGAAGTTCGAGAAGACTCATCTGCGTACCGCCAATCTCCGTCTGAGAATCGGAATGTCCGCGCTCGCAGGGCGCGGCTCTGACGCCTCACGCTTCAACCGGCCGTCGACGGCATCGAGCCATCGGATCACCGAGTCGAGCCGGAAAAGCTCCGCGTCAACGACGAATGCCAGCCTGAAGTCGTATCGACCCTCGTCGTCCTTCAGCCGGGTCCACTGCTGCATCAGCTCGACGACGTACCGCCTGTGTAGCTGCAGCACCCTCCGCACGTCGACGCCGGGGATGTCAAGCGCAACGAGCACCTTGATCACGAGCTCGTCGCGAGGAGGGACGGTGAGGTCAGTCGGGGTCATGAGCCACTCGGCGAGTTCCTGTTCGCCGACGGCGGTGATCCGGAACCGCTTCTGCGGTCCCTCGGAGTCTCCTTCGTCGGATTCGACGAGCCCGTCTCGCTCAAGACGTTGGAGGGTCGTGTACACCTGGCCGACGTTGAGCGGCCAGACGTCGCCCGTCTTCTCCTCGAACTCTTGCCGGAGCTGGTGGCCGTACTTCGGCCGCTCGCTCAGCAGCCCGAGCAAAGCGTGTTTGACACTCATCTGCGATTTCCTGGGAGTTGCATACTCAGTATGTTACGGAGCTCAACGCCTTCTGGCAAGTCCCCTTCCCAAGGGCATGTCGACCGCGGGAATCCAGCTCTCGGCGTACTCCCGGGTCTTGTCGCGTCGAGCTCGCGACGGGTGTCGTCGGCGCGAACGTCAGTGCGTGCCGGCCTTCGCACTTGAAATTGGATTGCTCAACGTGAGCTGGGCGCGTACTGGCTCGTGCGAAGCGCCGGAGCGCGACGGCCCTGGTTGCCAGCACCACGCATCCGGGCCCAGAACGACCCGCGACCTCTCGCCGGCCGAGTTCCAGGCGTCTCGCCGGAGCGGCAGCTTCACGGAATCCGCGCCACAAACCTCAGCCCATCGAGACACCTGCGAGCCTCGCGAGAGCCGCCCGCGTCGAGCTGGCGGACATCTAGATCCAGCGGCTTTCAGCGCGGCCCGCCCTCGATCCCCGAGACGATGGTGTTGACGACGACTTGGGCAAAGTGGTCGCTCAGGGGGAGGTGAGACTGCAGTAACCGGTGGTAGGCGGATCCGAACAGTAGGTCGAGCGCGATCTCCGGGTCGGTCTCCGGGGGAATTTCGTCCCGTTGGACGCTGCGCTCGATCATGATCCGGTGCCGGCCTCGCACCGGTCGAACGAATCGATCGCGCCATACATCGGCCAGCGCAGGATCCCGTTGCACTTCCGCGATGAGCCCGACCAGGGTGCGCCCCGTTACGGTCCCTTTCACGGTCCGGATCCAGGCACGAAGTGCGGCAAGGAGGTCGCCCCGCAAGGTGCCGGTGTCCGGCAGAGGCTGCCGGGCGAGAAACTGAGCCAGGAAGGCGTCGAAGGCAAGGATGCCCTTGGTCGGCCACCGCCGATAGATCGTTGCCTTGCCAACGCCGGCCCGCAGGGCGACCTCGTCCATGGTGAGAGCGACGAAGCCTTTCTCTTCGAGGAGCTGCGTGGTTGCTCCCAAGATGGCGCGCTCAGCACGTTCACTGCGCGGTCGACCCCGATGGGTCACCGAGGGAATACGGGGATCGCTCATGGAGTTGAAACCTACGGGAATTACGTTTCGCTACGTATCGTTCTATAATATACGGAGGTCAGGTTCTGCCCGGGTCCCCGGCCCACACCGAGCGCCAGGTCCGCTTCTGCGCCGCCCACCCTGTGTCAACGGCAGCGGACGGTCCGAGCACGCCAACCCTGGTCGCGACCAAGAATCTGGCAACGACGACAGGAACCGGCCCGCCGCTCGCCCCGGGGCTGTCGGGACGAGCGCTCACCCTGGTCCTGGTGGCGTCGTTCATGGTCGTCCTGGACTTCAGCATCGTGAACGTCGCTCTGCCGTCGATCCGCCAGGCGCTGGGTTTCGGTGGGGACTCGGTGCAGTGGGTGGTGACCGCCTATGCGATCACCTTCGGAGGACTCTTGATCCTCGGGGGTCGCGCCGCCGACATCCTCGGGCGACGCCGGATGTTCGTCGCGGGCCTCGTCGTTTTCGCTGCTGCCTCCCTCGCGGGCGGCCTCACTGGTGATGCCGATCTCCTCGTGGCCGCCCGCGCCCTCCAAGGCGTCGGCGCGGCGTTCGTTGCACCGGCCTCGTTGTCGCTGATCACTGCTCACTACGTTGAGGGTCCCCAACGAACGCGAGCGCTCGGCCTCTACGGCTCGACGGCGGCCATCGGTTTCGTGACGGGCCAAGTCATCGGTGGCGTGCTCGTCCAGTACACGACCTGGCGGTCGATCTTCCTGGTGAACGTGCCAGTCGGGGTGGCAGCAGCACTTCTCGCGCCGCTCCTGCTCGCCCACGACCGCCAACGGGGAAAGGCGATCCACGTTGACGTTGCTGGCGGGATCCTCTCGACGACCTCGGTGGCGGCCCTCGTGTTCGCCATCTCCGAGGGTGCGGTCCTCGGATGGGACCACATTCTTGTCGTCGGCGCGGTGGCTTTGACGGTTGCCGGGTTGATCGGCTTCGTCACCGTCGAGCGCGCGCACTCCCATCCTCTGGTCGACCTCCGCCTATTGCAACGGCCCGGTCTCCGCACTGCCGGGATACTCACCCTGCTGCTCGGGGTTTGGACCGCTGGGGAGCTGGTGGTGTTGTCGCTCTACCTCCAGCAGACCTTGCGCGACTCCCCGCTCGTTGCCGGACTGGTCATCGCGCCTCAAGGGGTGGTCGGCTTTGTTACCGGCATCTTCGGCGTGCGTCTGATGCAGCGTTTCGGGATGCGCTGGTTGCTCATGTCGGCGACCGCCGCCACAGGTGTGGGGTTCTTGGTCCTCATGCATCTCCCGACGAGCGGGCGCTACAGCCCGCTGTTCGTTGCCGTTGTCCTTGTGGGATTCGGGACCGTCGGCACCGTGTTCGGGACCACGGTCCTGGCGGCGAGGGGAGTTTCCGACTCCGACCAGGGCCTCGTCAGCGGAGTCGTCAACACGACCCGGCAGGTCGGCGCTGCACTCGGTGTCGCCCTCCTCGTCGCAGTCGCAGATGGAGCCCATGCGCGCATCGGCGTGGGCACGATCGCCGGAGACCGCGCCGCCATGTCGGTGGCGGCGGCCATCGCGTTCGCCGGAACCGTCGTCGCAGGGCTCGGAACGAGGCGGCAGAAGCCGACCGGCTTGGTCGCATCGGTCGTCTCGGGCGTCCAACCTTTGTCAGCCGCAAGTGACAGCCACATCCCGTTAAGGAGGACAGCATGAGAAAGATCACCCTGGGCAAGAGCGGTCTGAACGTGTCGCGCATCGCCTTCGGTCTGTGGCACATCGGCGGCGGCTGGGGGTCAACGAATGAGAAGTCCGCCGTTGCCTCTGTTCGTCGGGCCGCGGACGGCGGCGTCACGTTCTTCGACACAGCGCGGGCGCACGGATTCGGCGCATCGGAAAGGCTGCTAGCCGAGGCGCTGCGCGGGCGACCGCGCGAGGAGTTCGTCATCGCCACCAAAGGGGGGCTGCGTGAGAGCGGCTCCGGCGTGGCGCACGACGCGAGCCCAGAGTCGATCCGGGAGGGCGTCGACGAGAGCTTGCGGGCCTTGGGCAGCGCCTACATCGACCTCTACCAGATCCACTGGCCCGACCCCAACACGCCGTTCGAGGAAACCGCCGGCGCGTTGGCCAGGCTCGTGGCCGCTGGCAAGATTCGCCACGTCGGCGTGTCCAATTTTGACACCTGTCAGTTGGAGGCGTTGAGTGCGATCCTGCCCGTCGAGACCTTGCAACTTCCGTATCACTTGTTCCGCCGAGAGATCGAATCCGATCTTCTTCCCTACGCGAGAGCCCACGACATCGGTGTCCTCGCGTACGGACCGTTGGCACACGGGCTTGTCGGCGGGCACGTCCGCCCGAACACGCGTCTTGGCCCTGGCGCCTGGCGAGCGGCGAACGGAGTCTTCGTCTTCCCCGGTCAGGTTGTCGAGCGCGGCCTCTGGGTCGTCAATGAACTCCAGCGCTTTGCACGTCGCGAGCTTGGCCTCACGCTCGGACAGCTGGCCATCGCCTGGACGTTGGCCAACCCAGCCGTCCAGGTGGCGATCGTCGGCACCCGCAGTCCGCAACATGTCGATGAAGCACTCGCCGCGGCCGAGGCCGACCTCGGCGAGGGGGCGATGCGGCGGATCGACGAGATCATGCGCCAAGCCACCACGATCGCCGGCCCGGAGGCCATCCGGGGGAGCGCGGCGTGAAGATCGAGGAACCTGGAGCGGGCGCGCACCCCCGCGTCGCCCGGTCGTAGCGGCGGGTGCGGTGGAGCGGACCGACCCATCGTGGTCCGCAAGGGAGTCGCGTTCGACGGTGGTGCGCACACCGAAGCTGTCGACGACTCCGATGTCGTCCGAAGTGGCGTCGCGTGCGTACGAGCGCGGCGTTCACTGTTCGGTGGCGGTGTGGCGCGCCGCAGCCTGCCGGGTAACCGCAGAACGCCGGCGCCTCGCTCGCGTTCGGGGCCCTTCCGATTGTCGATGCAGGCGGGCGATCGCCCGTCCGCGTCCATGTCGGCCGTTGAGACCATGCCGGTGGTCTTGAGTGTGACAGCGTCCGGTTGTCGGGCGCCGTCGGCCCGCTCGAGGCGGCCGAGAGCAGTGGTTCGATGGACCGGTGACCGTGTCGCGACGTGGCGGATTCGACGACCATGCATACAGGCGTCGACAAGATGGCTCATCGCGGTTGCGTGTGGGCGATGCTGGGCCTGAATCTTCCGTGGGTATAGGTGGGACGCGCTGAACCGGTAGCTGTACTCAGCCGTGCGAATTTGAACCTCCGCTCTCTGACGAGCACGTCGGGTCTTTCCTCACGTGCGCGGATCGTCAGGTTCGAGAGTGGTCCGCTCATCCCCGCCCGGGAACTCCGACCTCAGAGGCAGTGCGCAATCGTCGTGACGCTTTCGGCCATTGCTCGGCCGCTTCATGGGCGCGAAAGGTGGGGATCTGCCTGGAGGTGACGGGGCCTCGCAGCGAACCAGCGGTGCCGACCCAGATGGTCGATTCGGTGTACCCCGTCCTCTCACACGGTTGCCGTGCTCGGCCTATCTCCGCGTTGCGGACCCGGTCTCCTGCGGCTCCGTTCAGAGGTGGACGAGTGGCTGGTAATGCTCGAAGACCGGGAATGGGTCGTAGAAGTGGTGTAGTCGCCGCCGGTACTCCTCGTACTCAGCAGATCCCCGGAATCCCTCGGTGTGGTCCTCGAGCCTGTCCCACTCGACCAGCAGGAGGTAGCGCGACGGAGTTTCGATGCACCGCGCAAGTCTTCGCGACCGAAAGCCCGGCATGGAACCGATGATCGACCGGGCCTGATCGAACGACTCCTCGAAGTGCCGCTCCTCGCCGGGAATCACATCCAGAACCGCATGTTCGAGAATCATGAGGCCATTCTGTCGCGGATTGGCGCTCTCGGCGGTTGCTCGCACACCGAGGACCAAGCGGCCAATCGGGGAGTGGTGACGATGACTTGCTGACGCGGCCGGTCCGCCGCGTCAATGGCGCCGTCGGTGGTCCGCATGCGGCGTTTTCAGATGGAAGACGTCCTGTCTCTCGGAGAACCGTGCCCCCGGCCTGAGCTTGCCAACGGCCCTCCGCGCCACAATCTCTGTACCGACTTGCGCCCCGTCGGTCTTGACGCGCCCCGCCCCACCCCGGAGGGCGACGACGTGCAGTCCTGCAGTCGAGTGACGATGAGTTCGTTGGCTTCGGCCGTGGTTCATGGCATGCCACCGACGGGTTCTTCGAGCAGATCTGAGGAGATATCGCCCAAGCCCGCGTCAGCACCACTGTTCCGTTTCGAACGCACCGCCCGCTCGTCGGCAATTCGCGGCGCGGCACAGAGGATCGCACTGGACTTCCCCGACTCGTCAGCGAAGAATGAGATTCCCGCTACTTCTTCCCTGAATGCGAGGACCCCGGAAGACCGAGCACGCGAACCGGGAGGTCCTGGCCGGCGACCGAACCGTTGCCGAGTTGGCCCAACATGTTGGCACCCCACGACCAAGTACTTCGATTCCGTTCGAGAGCGAAGGCCATGTCGCCCCCACCGACCAGTTGCCTGACTCCGGTCAGACCCTTCACCGGCACGGGGATGCTTCGGTCCGACGTGCTCCCGTTTCCGAGCTGGCCGTAGTTGCCGCGACCCCAGGCCCACACGGTTCCGTTCTTGAGCAGGGCGTAGGCGGAGCACGAGCCCGCGACGATGGCGACGACGTGGTGCAGGCCCTTCACGCGAACCGGCGCGCCCTCGTCGAGACTTCGCATACCGTTGCCGAGCTCGCCGAACTCGTTGTCGCCCCACGCCCAAACGGTTCCATCGCGGCGCAGCGCGTAGCCCGAGTCTCCGCCGGCCGCGATCGCCACCACCTTCGTGAGACTGGGAACTTGGTGAGGGACGCTCGAAACCCGGCAGGGACCGCGGTGACCAGTCGGACTCGAGCCGCACCCACTGTCCCCGAGCTGCTTGAGGCTGTCGTCGCCCCACGTCCAGACCGTTCCGTCATGGAGAAGCGCGTAGCCGTTCGAGGTGCCTGCTGCAATTGCGACGACGTCGGTCAACCTCGCGATCTCCCGTGGAACGGTCGAGACTGGCTCGTCCGACCCCGTTCCGAGCTGTCCGAAGCTGTTGTCGCCCCACGCCCACGCTGTTCCGTCGTCGCGGATCGCGTAAACGGAGAACGCTCCGGCAGCGATATCTCTGACGTCGGTCAGCTTCGGCACGAGGCCAGGAGTTTGCCGGGCCGTGAACTGTTCGTCGGCGAGTTCACCTTGGCTGTCGTCCCCCCAAGCCCACACCGTGCCATCGCGCCGGAGGGCGAACGAGCTGTTCGCACCGCCCGCGACGAGGATCGCTGCCGCAAGACCGTGCACCTCGACCGGAACCGGCCGTGATGACCAAGGTCCTGTGTCCCCGATCTGGCCCTCCAGGTCGTCCCCCCACGCCAACACGCGGCCATCGGAAAGGACGGCGTAGCCCGCGTACGCGCCCGCAGCAATGCTGACGATCGAGACGACACGTCCGGTCGGCGCGCTCACGGGGTCCGCGGTGACGTGAGGCCCGACGGCGATGCCAGTTCCCGCGAGCGCGCCCACGACGAGGAACATCCGTAGCGCGACGAATCGCACGACGTGACACTAGCTTTCGAGGCTTCGGGGACGTGCTCGGCAAGCGCTCCCTCGCCCGCGCCGTGCAGTCGACGCGAGCGACGCCCTACCTCGTCTTCTTGCCTGTCGTTCGGCTGGACGAGGTGCCCTTGGTGACGCTCTTCTTACCGGGGGCAGCCTTCTTGCCGGGTGCGACCTTCTTGGCGGCGACCGCCTTTCTCGCGCCGCCGTCGCGCGAGCTGGCTGCAATCGTCCGCCTTGTCGCTTTCGTCGCGCCAGAGGTGGCCGGAGCTCTGGGCGCGGATGGGACCCGGCGTCCCCTGGCCACCACGCTGAGCACGCCTGGCCCGGGGATGATGCTTGTCTCACCGCCCGAGTCCCACCGCACCTTGATCATGACGCCGTTTATGCCAGTCACAACACCAGAGCGCGGCACGCCCTTGGATGTGACTGCGATTCGATCGCCAACATGTGCCATCTCTATCTCCTCAAAGGGCGGATGACCCACCACCAGAGATTCGCCGAGGTGACCCTAGCCCTGCCGACGCAACTGGGGAGCTCTGGCCCCCTCGACCCCGGGGCACCGACTTCGCCCCTCGTGCCACGCCGAGCCCGGTTGCCCCGGGAGGGGCTCTTCGTGCGCGTACCCAGCGGGCATCCGCCAGGCCGTTTCGCACCAGTATCTCGAAGCGAGCCGCAAGTCCCTCAGATGACGGTCCCTCTACCGTGCCGCTGGACCGCCCGAGCCGCGTCTCGACGGTGCCGCACCCGTCGCGTATAGCCTTTGAGCTGGGAGTTCCCCTGCCGAGCCGTGCGGCTGCGATCCTGCGACCTCCACGGTGCGAGATCGGATCACGCCGGGGTCGGCGAGCGGGACCTCCGCGCATCCGCCCCTTCGGGTGCGGTATGGCGCGGCTCAGCGCGACAGCTCGGGCACATTCCATCTGGCCTGGTCCTATTCGCCACAGCACGACGCCCAGTTGCGATCGCGGTACCGACTGGGGCGGTGCCGACCCGACCCCGCGGGGAACAAACCAGTTCTCGAATCGTTCCCTCAGGTCGCTCGCGCCCTTCGATCCGGCGCATCTCGGAGAACGGCCGTGTTGAGGGTTCTCGGAGGTCGCGCCAGCCGCCTGTGGAATCACGGGGGCCCAACAGCCCAGTGTCGGGCGCGCTCGACCGCTTCTTTCCAACGTGCATGTCCGTGGTACCGGTCGACGCGACCCGGGTGCGGCTCATAGCGGCGGCCCGACCGGCGCAGTTGGGCGAGATCCTTCGCGTCGCGCCACAGCCCGGTCGCGAGTCCGGCGCAGTACGCCGCGCCCAGCCCGGTGGTCTCGATCGTGGAGGAGACGTCGATCGGTATGCCGAGAAGATCGCTCTGGAATTGCATGAGCCAGTCGTTGGCGGAGCCGCCTCCGTCGACGCGCAGCTCACCGACCGGGCGACCCGCTTCCGCCATCGCTTCGGTCACGTCAAGCGTCTGGTACGCGATGCTTTCGAGAACGGCCCGGACGACGTGTGCCTTCGTCGTCCCCCTCGTCACGCCGAGCAGGGCGCCACGCGCAGCGGGGTCCCAGTACGGAGCACCAAGACCGCTCAACGCCGGGACGAACCACACGTCATCATTGTCCGCGACGCTCGCGGCGAGCCCGGCTGTCTCCTCGGCCGCCTTGATGATCCCGAGGCCGTCGCGCAGCCACTGCACGGCAGCGCCCGTCGCGAAGATCGAGCCCTCCAGTGCGTAGGAGGCAGGCCCGGCCGGTGCCGAGAACGCCACCGTGACGACGAGATCGTCGGCGAGCGGGTGTTGGGTGCCGATGTTCTCGAGCAGGAACGATCCGGTCCCGTAGGTGTTCTTGGCAAGTCCCGGGGCGAAGCAGGCTTGCGCGAAGAGGGCGGATTGCTGATCGCCGAGTGCTCCCGCGACGGGAACCTGGCGGCCAAGGCCCAGACTGGCGGTGGTCTCTCCGAAGACCTCGGCCGAAGGGCGAATCTCGGGCAAGAGCTTCTGCGGAACGTTGAACAGAGCGAGCAGATCCTCGTCCCACGCGAGCGTTTCAAGGTCCATCAGCATCGTGCGCGACGCGTTCGTCGGCTCCGTGACGTGAACTCCTCCCGTCAGCCGAAAGACGAGGAAGCTATCGATGGTGCCAGCGCAGAGTTCCCCCCGGTCGGCTCGATGTCGCAAGTCGGTGTCGTTGTCGAGGAGCCAGGCAACCTTTGAGGCGGAGAAATAGGGATCGAGAACAAGTCCTGTACGTCGGCGCACCCACGGCGCGGCTCCGTCGGCGATCAACCGGTGACACATCGGCGTGCTGCGGCGGTCCTGCCACACGATCGCGTTCGTCACCGGACGACCCGTTGATCGCTCCCACAGGACGACAGTCTCACGCTGGTTCGCGATACCGATCCCAACGACGTCGAGAACGGACCGTTTCGATCGAGCGAGCGACTCACCGATAAGCGAGCACACGTCGGCCCAGATCCGTTCGGGATCGTGCTCGACCCACCCCGGGTGAGGGCAAAGGAGGGGAAGTTCGCGCCCGGTGCTCGCGATGGTCCGACCGCGATCGTCGACGACGAGCACGCGCGTGCTCGTCGTGCCCTGGTCGATGGCGATCACACAGGCTGCCGTCATCTCAGGCGCAGCTCGTCGCGGAGGGTCCTGGCGCGGCCGCGAACGGATCTCCGGAGATCGAGCCGTCTCGGTCCACTCCGTTGCCGATATTGCTCGTGGTCACCATTTGTGCTCTTCTGATGCGTATCGACATATTCCGATCCAGGCTCCCCGGGCGGATTTCCCGATTTCATGACTATCACGCCGCCGGCCGACGAGGGTCTGTCCTTGACCACCGTTCCTGCCGGTCCAGCCCGTCTCCGCCGCTGGGAGCCGGCCCATCCGGGGGGCTCCCCACCCCGGAACGCACGGAACTCTCTGGTCCGCGCCTCGTGGCCGACGAGGTGCGGTGTGGCCCGCGTGACCCATAGTCTGACCGAGAGAACGGGTGAAGACGGGAGAGAGATGAAACTGCGGACACTGGGGCAAGGGCTGCGGGTCTCGGCGCTCGGGCTCGGCTGCATGGGCATGAGTCAGTCCTACGGTCCGGCCGACGAGCAGGAGTCGATTGCGACGATCCGCCGGGCGCTCGAGCTCGGCGTGACGCTGCTCGACACCGCCGACATGTACGGCCCTTTTACCAACGAGCAGCTTGTCGGCCGGGCAATCGCCCACCGGCGGGACGAGGTCGTGCTGGCCACGAAGTTCGGCAACGAACGGCGGCCGGACGGCAGCTTCGTGCGGGTCAACGGCCAACCGGAGTACGTGCGACGGGCCTGCGACGCCTCTCTCCAGCGTCTTGGCGTCGAACACATCGACCTGTACTACCAGCACCGCGTTGACACCACGGTCCCGATCGAAGACACCTGGGGGGCCATGCACGAGCTGGTCCAAGCCGGCAAAGTGCGGTATCTCGGCATCTCCGAGGCGGCGCCCGCCACGGTGCGTCGCGCGCACGCTGTCCACCCGATGGCCGCCTCGCAGAACGAGTATTCATTGCTCACCCGGGATCCCGAGGAACAGTTGCTTGACACGCTGCGCGAACTAGGCATCGGCCTCGTTGCTTACAGCCCGCTGGCGCGAGGCTTCACCTCCGGGCAGTTCAGCGATCCGGGCCAGTTCAGCGAGGACGATTTCCGACGCCACAATCCGCGCTTCCAGGGGGAGAACTTCACGGCCAACCTGGCGCTCGTCAACAAGATCACCGCGCTGGCCGAAGCGAAGGGCGTGACCTCCGCCCAGCTCGCGCTCGCCTGGGTGCTCGCCCAGGGTGATGACATCGTGCCGATCCCCGGGACGAAACGGCTCACCTACGTGGAGCAGAACGTCAAGGCCCTCGACATCGAGCTCACCTCGGAGGAACTTGCCGCTATCGATGAGGCCGTGCCGAGGGGAGCCGCGGTGGGTGACCGCTATGCCGCCGAGCAACTGTCCCGCGTGAACATCTGAGTTCGTGCACGGCGCGCCGGTGCAGACGCCCTGCGCCGACGGAGTGCCTGCTCGTCGGCGGTTCGCCTCCCAGAAGCGGGCCGGGGTTGGCGCTCCTGCGCCCGACGCGCGAGTGGGGACGAGATGGCCGGTGCGCCGAGCCGGACCGAAGTTGCCGCAGGCGTTCGCCCACGGCGGCGGCAGCCCGAGTGCCGACTGGGGGCGCGGGGCGGAAACGACGCCGCGCGGATCGGCTACCAGGGAACGTGGCGCTGCGTGGTCCGGTCGTCCTCAGGACGCGTCGGTGTCGCACGAGGTGCGCGAGAACGGGCTCACGCCGGTCCGGCGTCACGCGCCAACATTCGCCGGCCAAAGGCGCGATCATGGTTTCGACGCAAGGGAAAGGGGCGAGGATGCGCGCCACCGCCGGGAAGATCACGGTCGCTTTCGTCACGCTCGGCTTCACAGCTTTTGGTCTGGCGGCCTGCGGAACGAGTGCTCCTCCGCCCGCCGCCGGCGGGCCTCCGCTTCCCGCCGTAAACGCGTCGGCAAGCGCGATGGTGGCGGCGGTGTGTCGCGGCGGGTGCCCATCCTCCCTGCCGACGGTCGCGGCCGGGTATGAGCCGCTCGCGGCGTTCAGCCCGAACTCTCGATCTGGCGACGTCGACTTCGCCGGGCGCCCGCTCGAGGTTTGCTTCTCGGTCGGTTCCCTCACGGTCGGGACACTTTCCTACAGGATCGGCTCGCCGATCGGCGGCGGCACGACGCTGTTCGATGACGTCGACGCCGACGCGACGGCCATGCAGGGCTGTGTCGCCGACCCGGGCAACGACTCGGGCTCGAACCCGGTTTCCATCACCGCCAGCGGTCCTGGAACCTGGGTCGTGCGCATCGATCAACAGGGCTAACGCGCGCTCGGACCGGTCCCGGCCGCACCGCTCCGGGTGTGTCGGCGGGTGATGCTTCGTGTGTTCACGTGTGATCTCCGGGTGCCGGGGAAGCCCCACGTTCACCTGACGTCCGGCGATCACCGTCGGCGCGGACGCGTCCAGGATCCGGGCTCGACCAGCCGCACCCGTTGATCGGTGACCCGGCATACTGGGCCCATGAGAACTCGCCAACCGGCGGTGAGCTGGCTGTGTGACATGGACGGCGTGCTCGTGAACGGAGGAGCGGCGGTACCCGGTGCCGACCGCTTCATCGCGGCCCTCGACAAGGCAGGCTTCAACTTCCTCGTCCTCACGAACAACTCGCGCTTCTCCCCGAGGGACCTCGCCTCACGGCTCGCCGACAGTGGGCTCTCGATCCCTCCCGAGGCGCTGTGGACCTCGGCGCTCGCGACCGCCCGCTTCCTCGACAGCCAGCGACCGAACGGCCGGGCGTTCGTGATCGGCGAGGCCGGGCTCACGAGCGCGCTGCACGACATCGGCTACGTGCTCACGGACCGGGACCCCGACTACGTCGTGCTGGGAGAGACCCGTTCCTACAGCTTCGAGGCGATCACCAAGGCGATCCGGTTGGTCGACCGTGGTGCCCGGTTCATCGCCACGAACCCGGACCCGGTCGGGCCCTCCCCGGAGGGCAACTTGCCGGCGACCGGCTCGGTCGCGGCCCTGATCCAGCACGCGACGGGTCAGGTCGCCTACTTCGTCGGCAAGCCCAACCCGCTCATGATCCGGGAGGGTCTCAACGTCCTGGGCGCCCATTCCGTGACGACGGCCATGGTGGGCGACCGCATGGACACGGACGTCGTCGCCGGCATCGAAGCGGGCCTGGAGACGATCCTCGTCCTCACCGGGGTGACGCGCCCCGAGGCGATCGATCGCTTTCCCTACCGCCCGTCCCGCGTCGTCGACTCGGTCGCCGATCTTGCCGACGAGCTCGCCGTCGTGATCGCGTAGCCCGTCGGTCGATCGGCTCCGCGCGACGTCGCCGTCCGGGTCGGCGGCGTGCGCCCATCGCCCGGTCCCGCGGCTCGGCCCCTGCCTCCGCGTGCCCAGCCGTCGGGACGGACGACGACTCGCGTCCCGGGGCGCTTGCCGGTTAGGGCCGTCGGCGGAGCGCCGCGGGAGCCCCGGCGGGCACGACGGGGCAGCGAGGCTCGATCGGGTCGAGCCGGCGGTAGGGCTCGCCGAGCGGTGGTCGTTGGTCGGGGTCGCCCCGGTTGGGCCAGAGCGCCATCGCCCGCTCCGCCTGAGCGGTGATCGTGAGAGCCGGGTTGACGCCGAGGTTGGCCGAGATCGCGGCGCCGTCCGCGACGTGCAGACCCGGGTGGCCGTACACCCGCTGGTACGGGTCGATCACGCCTGTCTCCGGCGAGTCGCCGATCACCGCGCCGCCGAGGATATGGGCCGTCATCGGGATGTTGAAGACGTCGTTCCAGCCGCCGCAGGCGAAGCCACCGATGCGCCTGGCGATGCGCCGCACGGCATCGTGGCCAGCCGGTATCCATGTCGGGTTTGGCGCGCCGTGGCCCTGTCGCGAGGTCAATCGCCTGCCGAAAAGGCCATTCTTCATGTAGCAGGTGAGGGAGCTGTCGCTGGTCTGCATGACGAGGGCGATGATCGTCTGTTCCGACCACCGGTGCATGCTGAGGTTGCGCGCCATCATCACCGGGTGGTGGGCCATGGCGCCCACCCACCTGAGGGATCGGCAGCGCGTGTCGCCGTCGGCGAGGGCCGTCGTCAGCAGTCCCATGGCGTTGCTGCCCCGCCCGTAGCGGACCGGCTCGATGTGGGTGTCGGCCCTCGGGTGGAAGGATGACGTGATGGCGACGCCTCGGGTGAAGTCGACGTCGCGCCGGAAGGTGCGGGCCCCGAGGATCGCCTCGGAGTTGGTGCGGGTGAGCTCGCCAAGCCTCGGCGAGAGGTGCGCGAGGTTGCCGTCGTCGCGCATCCGGTGCAGCAGCTTTTGCGTGCCGATCGCACCCGCCGCCAGCACGACGTCGGCGGCGACGAACCTGCGTCGACTCCTGCGCACCCACGCGCCGGTGCGTTCGGTCGTGATCTCGTAACGGCCGTCCGCCCGCGGGCTGATCGCCGTCACCGTGGTGAGGGCGAGGACCCTCGCGCCGCCCCGCTCCGCGAGGTGAAGGTAGTTCTTCAGGAGTGTGTTCTTGGCTCCGTAGCGGCAGCCGGTCATGCATTCGCCGCACTCGGTGCAGCCGGTGCGCTCCGGGCCGACCCCGCCGAAGTACGGATCGGCGGACGTGACCCCCGGCTCGCCGAAGTAGACGCCGACGGGAGCCGTGATGAATGTCTCACCGACGCCCATCTCGTCCGCGACGGTCCGCATCACCTCGTCGGCCGGGGTCGTCGTCGGGTTACGGACGACGCCGAGCATGCGTCTGGCCTGGTCGTAGTGGGGCGCCAGCTCGGCGCGCCAGTCGGTGATGCGACACCACTGGGCGTCGTCGTAGAAGGGCGACAGCGGTTCGTACAGCGTGTTGGCGTAGACGAGCGACCCGCCCCCGACGCCGGCGCCGGAGAGGACCATCGCGTCTTTCAGGAGCGAGATCCGCTGGATGCCGAGCAGCCCGAGCTTGGGTGCCCAGAAGAAGGAGCGCAGCCGCCAGGAGGTCTTCGGCAGCGTCGTTTCGTCGAAGCGCCGCCCCGCCTCGAGGACGACGACCCGATAGCCCTTCTCGGTGAGACGCAGCGCCGCGGTGCTGCCGCCAAAGCCGCTCCCGACGACGACAACGTCGCACGCCTCGGCGCCCATCCCGGCGACAGTAGACGCCGGTCGGCCGAAGGAGCGAAAGCACCGGCGTGAGATCGGGCGGAATCGACGGCTCCGCGAATCGCGGCTTCGGCACGGCGCGCCACGGACCGGCTCCGACCGGTCCCTGTCCCCGAGGCGCGGCGAGGTCGTCTGTCGTGCCGGGCACGCCATCTGGCACCGGAGTCGCCCAGGTCCGGCGGTGGCGGGTGACGGCCCTCTACTTGGCCTTCGTCGTCGGGCAGGCCCTCGGGTCGTAGGGGGGGATCGAGCTCGTCGCCGCGGTCGGGGGCGCGAGCACCCCGCCGTCGGTGCTCGGCGTCGTCGTGGTCGTGGTCGCGGCCGTGGTCGAGCTCGTCGGACCGGTCTTCGCCCGGTGCGACGCGTGCGCGGCGGGCGACGCCTGCGTCGGATGGTTGCTCACGACGGCGAGGTCCGAACCCGTGACGATGGTGACGTCGGCGCCACCGAGCGAGGCCCCGCGCGCCATCGAAACGGTGCCCGCCACGTCCGAGAGCACCTTCTCCGCCTGCTGCAGGTGCGCTGGGGAGGCGTAGAAGACGGTCGTCTCCGAGATTGGACCGACCGACGTCTGCGAGCCGGTGGCGACCACGCGGTAGCCAAGGGCGCGCAGCTTGGTGACGACGGCGGCGGTGGACGCGGCCGATCCCGTGCCATCGACGACGGAGACGGTGATCGCGCTCGGGGCGAGCTCGAGGCCGGCGGGCGTGACGCCCAGGAAGGCATCGATCGTCTGTTGGTCCTGCGGCTCGGTCGGGAACACCACGTCGCCGTAGCCGTAGCCCTTGTAGATGTAGGTCTGGGTGTCCTCGACGATCGGCGCGGTGTACTCGGGGACACCGCCGATGCTGACCGAGTGGAACGTGTTCACGAGGTTCAGCATCTCGCCGTCGCCGAAGGTGGTGTCGACGGTGAGTTGGGGCGCGACCGCGGCGAGCAAGGCCTCATCGGTCGCGGGATTGCCGAGACCCCGACTTCTCACGGCGGCGGCGAGCACCTTGAGGAAGATGTGGTCTCGCTCGATGCGACCGAGGTCCCCCGAGCCGTCGTAGCCGCGCCAGGTCTTCGTCTTGTAGCTGTAGTTGTAGTAGAGGTGCCGGGCGCGCACGAGCGCCAGCGCCTCGATCCCGCCGATGTGCTGGCATCCCGTCTTCATCTGGGTTATGCCCGACATGTCCTTGATCTGGGTCGGGAAGTACATGTCGACTCCACCGAGCGCGTTGACAATGTCGGCGAAGCTCTCGAAGTTGAGCACCACGTAGTGGTTGATCGGGATCCCGAAGTCCTGTTTGATGGCCTGGACGAGCTGGCTCGGCCCGTCGGCCAGCGCCGCGTCGATCTTGTTCGAGAGGTCTCCCGCCCGAGCATCCGGCACGAAGGTGTCGCGCGGGATGGAAAGCAACGCCACGCGGTGGTCGTTGGAATTCAGCCGGAGGATCATGATGACGTCGCTGTTGACGCCGTTCACGCCCTCCTCGCACTGCTTGACGTAGACGTTGAAGTTCTTCGCTGGTTTCACGGCGCAGCGCGAGGTCGAACCGACGAGGAGAATGTCCTCGATCCCCTTCTCGACGTGCTCCAGGCCGTTGACCTTGACGCGGCCGATCTCGTCGATGCGGTAGATGGTGATCCCGACGACGGCACCGATGAGGAGGACGACGCACAGGACGAGCGCGAGCACGCTGCGCGTGGTCCAGCGCCGGAGCCTGCTGCGTCGTGCCTTCTTCTCCCGGCGGCGCTGGCGCCACGACCGCCTCGCTGGTTCGCCTCCTCCCGCTGCGGCGGCGGAGGCGGATTCGTCCCCGGACGCGGATGAGCTCGAATTCGGAATGTCCGGCACGGGGGTTCAGGGTACCGGCTGCGATGCCCGAAGAGGCGGCGCGGCGGAGGCGCCGGCCGGGCGCCGTCAGGCGCGCGTCGACCGGCGGTGGACTCGCCCGTAGCCCGGGTGCTCGCGGGCCCTGGTCCTATCCTGTCCCGGTGGCGCTGCGCAGGGCTCTGCAACGGAAACGGTTGCTTCCCGGGGCACGCCGGCTCGCCAAGCAGATCCTCGTCCGCTGGGACCTCTTGTCGCATCGCAAGGACGAATCCGTCCGACGGTGGCGGTCCGTCCTCGTCGGTGCCCGGGCCGGTCACATCGTCATCCCTTCGGTTGCCATCGAATCGAGCCGGCGGGAGGCGGGTGACTTCGCGGCGCGGGGTCTCGTGCGCGCGGGAGACCGGGTGCTCGACGTCGGTGCCGGCAACGGCCGGCAGGCGATCGGCCTCGTGGAGCTCGGTGTCGCTTCGTACACCGGGCTCGAGGTGGTGAAGCGCAGCGTCGAGTACGCCAATGCGGTCTTCGCGTCTCAGGGCAGCGTGCGGCTCGACTGGCTCGACGTGCGCAACCCGATGTACAACCCCCACGGATCGCAACCGCCCGAGAAGGTCACGTTCCCGTACTCGGACGCCACGTTCGACTTCGCGGTCGCCCTGTCGCTCTACACCCATCTCGAGCGGCTTGATGCCGCCGCGCGTTACGTGTCGGAGACCGCCCGCGTCCTACGCGCCTCCGGCGGCGCGTTCATGACGTTCTTCAAGAGCCCACCGAACGTGACGACGGCGAGCGCGGTGCGAACGGTGTTCGGCGAGGCGGACATCCGCAGGATCGTGGGGGAGTGGTTCGTGATCGAGGACGCCGCCGGTTGCGAGACGACCGCCTTCCACGACCAGTGGCGCCTGTACCTGCGCAAGCGCTGATCCGTCGGACCCCGGCATCGCCGTAGCCGCCGCGCACGACACGATCGACCCTTGAAGTCGATCCTCGATCGGCGGTCTCCGGGGCGACAGCCCGGCGCACGTCGGCACGCCCTCCGCGCGCGACGCGCTCGCCGCAGCAGATCCCGCGGCGTGCCGCGACGCCGAGCCGGCGCCGACCGGCAAGAAGTGACCTTCGTCCCCTGCATCAGGGGCTCTTGACGGCTACATTCAGGCGGGCCTGAGAAGTAGGTTCAGGAGCACTGGAAAGGGTGGCGGTCGTGGCAGCTCCCAGCGCCGCACCGGTGACTCTGACCGCGACGCGCGCGAGGGAGCGCTCCATCACCGCCGCGGCGCTTCTCGTGATGGTCGGACCCGGCGTGATGGTCATGCTCGCCGACACCGACGCCGGGAGCGTAATCACCGCCGCCCAATCCGGCGCCAGGTTCCGCTTCGCGTTCGTCCTCCCTCAGCTCGTCCTCATCCCGGCCCTCTATCTCGTGCAGGAGATGACGGCCCGGCTGGGGCTCGTGACCGGGCAGGGGCACGGCGCCCTCATCCGCCGGACCTTCGGGTCCCGCTGGGCGCTTGTGTCCGCCGGGACGCTGTTCGTCGCTTGCGTGGGGGCGCTCGTCACGGAGTTCGCCGGTGTCGCCGGGGTCGGGACCCTGGTCGGGATCCCGCGCTGGGCCTCGACCGGCACGGCGGCAGCCGCGCTGATCGTGCTCGTCCTTCTCGGCCGGTACCGCCGGGTCGAGCACGTCGGTATCGCCGTCGGTGCCCTGGAGCTGCTGTTCGTGCCGGCGGCACTGCTCGCGCACCCGCACCTCGGCGCGATCCTCCACGACCTCGGGAACCCGATCCATGCGTCGAGCGGCTACACGACGCTGCTCGCCGCGAACGTCGGTGCCGTGATCATGCCCTGGATGGTCTTCTACCAGCAGGAAGCCGTGATCGACAAGGACCGGCGCGGGCTCGGTCTGCGCGCCGCGTTGCGCTCCGCCCGGCTGGACACCGCCGCCGGCTCGGTGATCACGCAACTCGTCATGGTGGCGGTGATCGTCGCCACCGGCGCGACCCTCGGCGCAACGCAGCGGGGCGTCGCCCTCAACAGCATCGGCGCGATCGCCTCTGCGTTGACGCCGTTCCTCGGACACGACCGGGCGATCGTGCTCTTCGGTCTCGGCATGGTGGGGGCGGCGATCGTCGCGGCACTCGTCGTCACGTTGGCGGGCGCCTGGGGGATCTCCGAGGTGCTCGGCTGGCGACACAGTTTGAACGATTCACCGGCGCGTGCCGTCGGCTTCTACAGCCTGGCCGTCGTCGGGGTCCTCGCGGGCGTCGTGCTCGTCCTCCTCGCCCCGAATCTCGTCAACCTGACCATCCACGTCGAGGTGCTGAACGCCTGTCTGCTGCCGATCATCCTCGGGTTCTTGCTCGCTCTCGAACGCCGGGCGATTCCCGCCGAACTGAGGATGCGCGGCGCCCGTCGGGTTGCCACGTACTCCGTGACGGCGGTCGTGATCGCCTTCGGGCTCGTCACCGCCGCGGTCGTCCTGTTCCGCCTCGGTTAGGCGTTGTCGGCGACGGGGCGTTCGGTCGGTGAAGGAAGGCGAGCCCCACCCTCGGCGAGACGACGGACGGGCGACCGGGCCGACCGGGGTGCCCGACCCGGGCGACGCTGACGACCCCGGCGCAGGCACGCGGTCCCCGGCCGAGAAGGGTCGTCACGTCGTCAGGTGCGCGGTTCCCAGTTGAAGTACCGGGTGGCGACGAGCAACCCGCCGACCCCCCAGGCCGCGACGACCAAGACGTCGCCCCAACTGAACGCCGTGCCGAGGAACCCGGCCTGTACCCCGACGGCGAAGTGCCGGACGGGGAAGATCCGGGCCACCCAGACGATCCAGGACGGCGCATTGTTGCCGAATGGGATGAAGATCCCCGAGATGAAGAGCAGCGGCATGATCGAGGCGTTCACGATGGCGGGTGCGGCGTCGGCGTTCGGGATGACGGACGTGATCGCGAACGCGAGGGCGCAGAAGCAGGCCGCGCCGACCGCCAGCACGATCAAGAACCGGACGAGCGTCATGCCGGTCGGGATGTCGGCCGAGTAGACGGCCCGGCCGAACGCCGCCGTGATCACGACGAGGAGCACCGCGACGAACATGGCGTGGATCACGCGGGCCCCGAGGAAGACGGCGGAAGGCAAAGGCGTCCCGTTCGTCCTCTTCAGGATGCCGGCGTCCCGCTGCGCGGTCACGGCCATGGCGATGTTGTTGAAGCAAGCGCCGATGACGGCGTATGCGGCCATCGCCGCGACGTAGTACGTCGAGTAGTGGATCGTCCGCCCGCCGATGTGCAGTGTCGGATGGCCGAGCAGCGAGGTGAAGATCACGAGGAACATGAGCGGGAAGGCGAAGGTGAAGAAGGCCGACGCGGGGTTACGCCAGAAGGCCTTGTTGACGTAGCGGACCTGGGAGGCCAGGCGCACGAGGGACCTCATCGTGGTCTCGCTGCGGTCGCGGGGTCGCCGAGAAGCGCTTCCTCGAGCACCGCGCGATCCCCGGTGAGCTTGAGGTAGACGTCTTCGAGCGACTTGCGGACGATCTCGAGTTGTTCGAGCTCGATCCCGTTCTCGATCGACCAGCCCGTGAGGTGGTGGAGGGTCTGGCTGAGGTCGTCCGGTGTGAGTTCGACGCAGCCGTCGGTCGACGTCTGGCCCTGGAGGTCGGCGGGGAGCATCGTTCTCTCGGGCACCCGGAAACGGATCCGGACGCCCTCGGTCTGGCGGTCGCCCAGCTGTTCCGGGGTTCCCGTCGCCACGATCCGGCCGGCGGCCATCACGGCGACACGGTCGGCGAGGTACTGGGCCTCGTCCATGTAGTGCGTCGTCAACAGGACCGTCTTGCCGAGGGCGGCGAGGTTCTTCACGATCTCCCACGCTTCCCGCCGCGCCGAGGGGTCGAAGCCGGTCGTCGGTTCGTCGAGGAAGAGCAGATCGGGATCGCCGGCGAGCGCGATGGCGACGTCGAGGCGGCGCTGCTGGCCGCCCGAGAGCTTGAGGACGCGGGTGTCGCGCTTGGCGGCGAGCCCGACGAGCTCGACGATCTCGTCGGTCGGCCGGGGGTGGGGGTAGTAGCTGGCGTACATCTCGATCGTCTCGGACACCGTGAGGTAGCGGTCGACGCCGGTCGATTGGAGCACGATCCCGATCCGGGGCTTCAGCTGTTTGCGCTCGCGTTCCGGATCGTGACCGAGGACCGTGACCTGGCCGCCGTCCCGGTGCCGGTATCCCTCGAGGATCTCGACGGTCGTGGTCTTGCCCGCGCCGTTCGGCCCGAGGAGGGCGAAGATCTCGCCCACCTGGATCTCGAGATCGAGCCCGGCCACCGCGGCGACGTCGCCGTAGGACTTGGTGAGGTCGGCGACCGCGATGGCAGCCGTGCCCGACTGCGCAGGGCCCGGTCGCGTCGCACTTGGCACGCGGAATCCCTCGAGGCCGGGTGCGGTGTTCACGGGGGTGATGTTAGTGACCACTCACAATCACGTCAACACCCTTGTCAAGGGGCTTCCTCGCGTGCCTTCAGCGGTCGGACTCGACCCAGTGACGTTCGGTGGCGGTGACCTCGATCTCGGGGTGCGCCCACACGAAGCGTTCGACCGCGTCCAGCACCTCGGTGACGTGGGCGGCGTCGGCGGCGACGACGGCGAAACCGAGCTCGGCACGCTGCCACTTGTCGTGGTGACCCACCTCGGAGGCCGAAACGGCGAAGCGCCGGCGCGCCGTGTCGAGGAGGTGCCGCACGACGGCCCGCTTGTCCTTCAGCGAGCGGCTCGAATCGATGACGAGCTCGATCGTCAGCACGCCTGCCTGCACGGCGACAGCTTGTCCGGCGGCCGAGGCGCTGCGCCAGCCATCGTCGTGACGGGGACCCAGCGTTCTGGTAAGCCGCTGGCGCGGGAATAGCTCGACCCAGAGCGCGGTTGGGGCTACGCGGCGAGGCGGAGGCGAAATCGGAGGAGAGCCATGCGGATCGGGTTGATCGGAGTAGGCAACATCGGGTCGACGCTCGCTTCGCACTTCGTGCGGGTCGGTCACGACGTCGCGGTCAGCAACTCCCGTGGACCCGAATCGCTCGAAGCGCTCGTGCGTCGACTCGGTGAGCGCGCCCAGGCGATGACGGCTGCGGATGCCGCTCGCTTCGGCGAGATCGACGTGGTTTCCGTGCCCTTCGGCAGGTACCGGACCGTTCCGGTCGACGGGTTCGACGACAAGGCCGTGATCGACACGAACAACTACTACCCGGGCCGCGATGGCCAGTTCCGTGAACTCGACGAAGACCGGACGACGTCGAGCGAGATGCTGGCTGCGCACCTGCCGCACGCGCACATCGTGAAGGCGTTCAACGCGATCTACTGGGAGCATCTGCGGGACGGCGCCCGTCCCGCGGGCGCGCCCGACCGGATCGCGATCCCGATCTCGGGCGACGACGAGGACGCCAAGAGCCTGGTTGCGAACCTGATTGACGAGATCGGCTTCGACCCGGTTGACCTGGGGTCCCTCGCCGTCGGCGGGCGCAAGCACCAGCCAGGGTGTCGGCTGTACGCGGCGGACCTCTCGGCCGAGGAGATGCGCCGGCTGGCGAGCGTGTGACGGGCGTGGCCGTTGGCGTACGCCGCGACGTCCGTGGCGTTCGGGTCCGGGCGTGCAGGAGAAGTCCCGCGGCGTATCGCCTGGTGAGCAGCCAGGGCGGTGCCGTCGCGCGCCTTGATCGGCGGCCGGGGCGTGCAGGCGAGCAAGGACGGCATGGCTCAGGTGTGCGAGTCGCCCGGGCCGGGCCTCCGGGGTGCTCGCTTCGTGGGATGTGCCGCCTGATCTCACGAGGATCAGGCGGGCCCTCGTCAGCTAAGGCGCACGAGGTAGGTGCGCCCCATCACCTCGGCGATTGCCGCCGGATGGGTGCCGCCGAGTAGGCGCTGGGCGTCCGGTACTGCGACGCCGTTCGTTTCTGCGCCGTCGGCCGCATCGACCCGAACCACCTTCGCAGTCGGGCAGACGTAGCCGGAACAGGCCGACTCGATCGCGAGAACGCCGCCAGCGGTGCCGAGGACGGCGGACGTGTCCACGGCGAGACGGCTCGAATGGAGCACGGCGAGCGTGTTCGCGCTGAACTCGTCGACGTAGGGCAAGCCGGCACCTTTCATCGCGAAGACGGCCAGATAGCCGGGACCGAGCGCGAGGGGAGCGTCAGAGTCCGTCGTGGGCGCGGAGAGCTCGCGCCCGCCGTTCGCCGTCGCACGGACGAGGTGGTTCTTCGTCCCGACAACCGTCTCGTAGTAGAGCCCGGCGGGGTTGGCGGCCATGTCATCCGGGTAGGCGTGGTTGTCGACGATCTTGGTGGAGGAGGTGCTCGGCGAGATGGCGACGACCGTTGCGTACTCGAACCCGCTCTCGTCCGTCGCCCAGTCGGACCACGACCAGAGCACACCGGAAGACGGGAAGAGTCCGGCCGATGTCGGTTTCATGACAGCGTGTGGCAGCGTCCAGGACTTCCGCAACGCGACGCGCGGCACGGCATACTCGGTGACCCGGACTCCGACCTGCACGTAGAGGTCGCCGTTCGTGGCCGCGAGCGCCAGGACCGGTCCCGCCGTGTCCAGCACCACGAGCGGCTTCTCGTTGCCCCGGATCGCCTGGACGACCGAGCCGGCCGCGAAGTAGACGGTGTCGTCCGGGGCTTCGGCGAAGACCATTCCGTCGAGCACAGCCTGCGGGTATGCGCCGAGGTCGATTCTCGCCGTCACCTTCAGCTGTCCGGCGGGACCGCGATCGATGGCGACGGGATCGGTCCGCCCCGCCGGTCGCGTCGCGGCGCCGGCGAGCGACGCAGCTGCGAGGGAGCCGGCGACGCCAAGGGCGCCGAGCCGAATCCGTCTGTTGAGGAGTCCCCTCACCGTCGTTGCCGTCCCTTCGGTCGCGTTCGGCGCTCCGCCTCGCATCGGTCTGCGCGCGCCGTCGTCGTTGCGGATTGGCCTCGGCGTCGATGCCGTATCGGCTGCCCGACAGCGCCGCCTCGGTTCGACCTCCGAGCCGCCCCCGATTCCCGTGGAGCGAACCCCGGGGATTCGAACCCCCGAGCCTCACCCCGGGGGGTACGGACACGGTACCGTGTCGAGCTGGGGGCATGACATCCCGGGTCACGAGCAGTTTCCTGCTCCCTCGTGTCACCTTGGGAAACCCACGAGGTCCGTGCCTGCGGCACGTCTCGGTCACGGCCTGGCGACGAGTGAAGGCAAACGGTTGGGTCGCTGGGCCGTCGTTTGCGAACTGTGCGGGAGTGCTGGCGGAACGCGGTCAGCTTCCAGGAGATCCTTCAACCCACCCGACGCGGCGGGGTGTCCGCCTCGAATGAAGGATTCGGAGACGGAGTGTCTGATGGCGCCGCTCGGATGAGCTTCGGGCCGATCCCCTTGGGACCCGTCGAGACGCCGAGACACGATCTTCGGGTTCCCGGCAGGGCCGCGCCGCGGTCACTGGCCGGCGCTCGTGCCGCGGACTCGCCTAGTCGTCCCTCTCCTCGGCCGAGAGGCAGAGGCAAGGAACCCCGCCTTCCCCGGAGCCGACCGGGGGAGGCGGGGTTCTCAGGAGTTCGTTCGTGCTCGCGTGATCCGCTCAGGTCACGGTGACGACGACGGCCGCGTTGCGGGAGTAGTAGGCACCCTGGCCCGCGTAAGTGACGACGAGGGTGTGCTGCCCGTGACCGATCTTCGAGGAGCTGAGCGTGCAGTTGGCGACTCCGTGCACGAGCGTCGTCGAACACAGCGTCTCACCGTCGATCGTGACCGTGATGTTCCCCAAAACGGGTCCAAATCCTCCGTAGAGATGCGTCCGCAGCTGGATCGCTGATCCGAACTTGACGACCCCCGACGGGTGAACGGTGTCGACCTCGTTCGGCGTTTCCTTCGGCACGCCCGCGGGGGTGGCGGGAGCCACGGTGACCCCGGCGCTCACCGCGGAGCTGAGCCCCGAGGAACTTGCGGTGAGCGTGAACGTGCCCGACTTGTTGATCCTGCAGCCGGCGAAGGTCGCGACGCCCGCCGAAGCGGTGCGGGTCTCGGAGGTGCAGGCGAGCGCGGCGCCGTTCGCCGTCGTGAGGGACAAGGTCACGACGTCACTGGAGTTGGTCGTGGCGACGTTGCCCCCGGCGTCTTCGATCGCGACGACCGGCTGGGTGGCAAACACGGTGCCGGCCTTGGCGGCGGCGCTCGGCTCAGTGGTGAAGACGAGCTTGCGAGGCGAGCCCACGTGCACGACGATCCTCGAACTGACGGCTGCTGTGACGACTGACGGTTCGGTCGTGTCTGTCGCAGTGAGCCTGTACGTGCCCGGCTTGCTGATACGGCAGCCTGCGAAGGCCGCGACGCCCGCCGTGGCGCTGTGGGCAGTCGAGGTGCAGCTGAGCGCGGCGCCGTGCGCGCTCGTGAGGGACAAGGTCACGACGTCGCTCGAGTTGGTGGTGACGACGTTGCCCGCGGCGTCCTCGATCGAGACGACCGGCCGACGGCTGAACAGCGTGGCGGCCTTCGCGGTGGCTCGCGGCTCGGTGGTGAAGACGAGCTTGTGAGGCGCGCCCACGCCTACGACGATGCTCGAACTGACGGTCGGTGAGACCACCGCCGGTTCGGTCGTGTCGGTCGCGGTGAGCGTGTACGTGCCCAACTTGTTGGTGCTGCAGCCCGCGAAGGTCGCGACTCCCGCCACGGCGGTGGCTGTGTTGCTTGCGCAGGTGAGGGAGGCACCGTTCGTCGTCGTCAGGGCCAAGGCCACGACATCGCTGTAGTTTGCCGTGACGATGTTGCCGTAGCCGTCTTCAATCGCGACGACCGGCTGGATTGCGAACACGGTCCTGTCCATCGCGGTGGCGCTCGGTTCGGTACTGAAGACGAGGTTGGTCGCCGCTCCCGCGCCGACGGAGATGGTGCTACTCGCCGCCGTGTCCAGGATGAGCCCAGTGGTCGTCGCAGTGAGCGTGTAAATGCCCGCCTTGTTGATTCTGCAACCTGCGTTGGCGAAGTTCGCGACGCCGGAAGAGATGGACTCGGTGTACGTCGCGCAGGTGAGGATGCCGCCATAGGTATTCGCGGTGAGCGACAAGCTGATCGAACCAGAGTTGTCGGTTGTGACAATTCGGTTAGCTGAATCTTCTACAGAAACGATCGGCTCGGTGCTGAACGCGGCCTCCGCTACCACTGTTGCGCTCGGTTCGCTGGTGAAACCGATCTGGTAGGCCGCTCCTGCGATATTGAAAGGAGAGCTGTTGGCTACGGCGAGCGCCCCGTCGGTCGCGTGGAGCTCGTAGCCGGTGCCGGCGGTGTTGATCGCGCAGCCCGTGACCGTGAACACCCCTGAGGGCTCAGGCGTCGCGCAGCCGGTCAGCGACGCTCCGGAAGTGCCCGTACCGGGAGTGATCGTCAACGTCAGCGACGAGATGTCGTTCGTCACGGTTCTCCCACCGCTGTCCTCGACCGCCACCGTGGCACCGAAGGTGCCTGCGGTTGTCGTCGAGCTCGGGCTGGAGGTGAACACGAGCTGCACCGCCGTGCCGAATTCGGTGAGCGTCGCGGTCCCCGAACCGGTGTTGGCCCCGGACTCCGTAGCCGTGACCAAGTACGAACCGGGAGTGTCAGAAGAAGCCGTAATCGTGTCCCCCGAAGCGGTACCACCGGAACTGACAGTCATCGTCCCGCCGGTCACGGTTCCTCCACCCGTCGCGACGGTGATCGTGACCGTTGCGCCACTGGTCCCTCCGCTCACTGAGACAGCTGTTGACCCACTCGACGCTGAGATCGAGTTCGGAGTCAATGTCACAGCGAGCGTGTCTGTTGTCGCGCCAACTGGAACGGTTCCGACGAAACTCAGCAGCCCGCCGATGAGCACCACGGCAAGTGCGAGTCCGGGAACGATAACGACACGGCGAAATCGCCTCGACATGATGACCTCTTTCCGATCGCGACACGTCGCGAACCTTGAACGCAATAACCCTACGCCACCGAGGCCCGAGCCAAAGGCTCTCGCTTCCCAGGCTTCTCAGAGCTCCGGCCCGCAATGTGCTCGACGACGTCGAGTGACACAACCGTGAGAGCGCCACCGCCGACTGACGTCGAGTCCCGCACGCGACCGAGAGTGGGGTCCGGCGCTCGCGGGGGCACCGGTGAAGATGTCTGATCTTGCTGACGGAGTGCCAATGACGACCGACCGAGAGAGCCGGCGCGCTCGTTGCGCACAGTCTGGGGGTGAACGACTCCCAGACGCGACGAGACACCCGGCACAGCGGGTGCTTCGGGGCTCTGAGCAGGTGGTTCTTCTCGCTTCTCGACGACCTGACGCCGGGAGGGCGCGACTGTTGCGACCACTTCGGGCGGCCGTGATCCAACGGCGAGCGGCGCGGCTGTGGCGTCTTGCATCCTCGTGAAACAAGGGCGAGATCGTCGTACGGTTCTGGTAGCGGGTCGTGAACTGGGATTCTCTGGTCTCATCTCTCCGCCGACGGTGAAGGAGGGAGCTTGTCCGACGACAATTCTGTGTCGTTGAGGTCCAAGCCCAAGCCAGGGCGCGCTGCCCGAGCTGAACTGGAGGACGACGGGACGGTGGAGGAGAAACTCTCCGGTTTGCGAGGGGTCCGCGGCCGTCACTTTCTCACAGACCTGGACTACGCGCGGGCGGATCTCGAGGGACTGCTCAAGCTGGCGATCGCCATCAAGACTGTGTGGAGGCGGCGTCCTCTGACACCGTTCCTTCCGGGCAGGCATCTGGCGATGATCTTTGAAGCCGCCTCGACTCGTACCCGAGTGAGCTTCGAGGCCGGCTTTGCCGAGCTCGGGGGGAACGCGCTCTACCTCCGTCCAGGCGAGATCCACTTGCCCGGGCGGGAGAGCGTCGCCGACACGGCCCGAACGCTTTCCCAGTACAACTCGGCGATCGTGATTCGCGCGCAGGCGAACGAGACCGTCGACGAGCTCGCTCGCTGGTCGGGCGTGCCGGTCATCAACGCCATGGATCACAGCCGGCATCCCTGCCAGGCGATGAGTGACGCACTCACGATCTTGGAGTTCGCCGGCAAACTGGAGGGGGTCGTGTTTGCTTACGTGGGCGACGCGGCCCACCCCTGCAACTCGTTGGCGACGACATTGACCAAGCTCGGGCTGAACGTGCGCGTCGGAAACGCGCCGGGCTACGAGATCAGTCCTGAGGTGAGGCAGCGCGCCGAACTGCTTGCGAACCAGAGCGGCGGTTCCTTCCTGCTGACGAACGACCCTCTCGAGGCGATCGACGGTGCCGACTTCATCTATACCGACTGCTGGTGGTGGACCGGGCAGGAGGCCGAGTACGAGGATCGTGTGGCTGCCTTCCGCCCCTTCCAGGTGAACAGCGAGCTGTGGAGTCACACGAGGCCGGGGGCGAAGTTCATGCACTGCTTGCCGGCGATGCGAGGCGAGGAAGTGACGGACGAGGTTGCCGACTCCCCGGCGTCGATCATCTTCCCCCAGGCGCAGAACCGCTTGCACTTCCAGAAGGCCCTGATGCTTGCCCTCATCGGTCTGGACGAGCTTCCAGCGGACCCCGAGTTACACGAGATCGCCCGTGCCCTCCTGCCCTGACCCCGACGCGTCGCTTCAGGAGAAGACGCAACCGGCGACCGGAGGCCCGCCAGGCACGACGATCGCGAGCACACCCCGTGCGGACGGCTTCCGTATGCCGGGCGAGTTCGAGCCGCATGCCCAAACGTGGATGCTCTGGCCCGAACGCCCCGACAACTGGCGCCTGGGTGCGAAACCAGCACAACACGCCTGGGTGCGGGTCGCAACCGCCATATCCGAGTTCGAGCCCGTGTCGGTGGGGGTCAATCACGGCCAGTACGAGAACGCGCGCCAGATGCTTCCCCAGGGCGTCCGGGTCGTCGAGCTCTCCAGCAACGATGCTTGGATCAGGGACTGCGGACCGACCTTTGTCGTCAACGACAGAGGTGATGTCCGCCTCGTCGACTGGAGGTTCAACGCCTGGGGAGGCCTCCATGACGGCCTGTACTTCCCCTGGGACAAGGATCAGATGGTGCCGCAGAAGATCGCCGAGCTCGAACGGGTCAGCCGATACCGGGCGCCGCTCGTGATGGAGGGTGGCTCCTTCCACGTCGACGGCGAGGGCACGGTCATCACCACGGAGGAGTGCCTGCTGTCACCCGGGCGCAACCCCCACCTCTCGCGCGAGGAGATCGGGGGGTACCTGCGCGACTACCTGAACGTCGACCGGGTCATCTGGTTGCCTCGCGGCGTAGATCCTGACGAGACGAACGGGCACGTCGACGACGTCGCCTGTTTCGTGGCTCCCGGCGTTGTGCTCGCCGGCGTCACCGACGACAGGGACGACTGGCGATTCGAGCCCCTGCGGGACAACCTGCGGGTGCTAAAGGAGGCCACCGACGCCAGAGGAAGGCGGCTTCGTGTCGAGACCGTGCCGATGCCGGCGATCACCGTGTTCACCGAGGAGGAGGCGGCGGGCGTCGACCGTGCAGAAGACTCGATCCCGCGTCGCGCCGGCGACGAAACGGCCGCTTCCTACCTCAACTTCCTGATCGTCAATGGTGGCGTCGTCATGCCGACCTTCGACGACCCCAACGACGCCGTTGCGAGGGCGAGGCTGGAAGCCGTCTTCCCAGACCGCAAGGTGGTGACCGTGCCGGGACGCGAGATCGTGCTCGGAGGGGGCAACGTGCATTGCATAACCCAGCAGCAGCCTGCTGGCTCGGTCGGTGTCGGCGGCTGAGCGCTTTCTTGGATCCGCGAACGGAGGCAAGCATGTCTGTTGCAGCCAGGACCAGCACGGGGCCGGTGTCGCTCGCCGACCAGCCGAGGACGATGGGCATCTTCTCGATGACCCTCTTCGCCGTGTCGGCGATCATCACGCTCGACACCGTGGCGGTCGCGTGCGCCCTTGGCGTCGAATGCATCACGTTGTACGTGATATTCGCTTTCCTCTTCTTCGTTCCGTACGGCCTCGTCACGGCGGAGTTGGGTAGCGGCTGGCACCAGGAGGGCGGCATCTACGTATGGGTGCGAGAGGCCTACGGACGGCGCTGGGGGACCTTCGCCGCCTGGCTCTACTGGGTGAATGTCGCCTACTGGGCCCCGGCGGTCTTCGTCGTATTCGCCGGCACGCTGTCGGCTGCGTTCTGGGGAGGCATGAGCCGCACCTCGGCTGAGATCCTCGTCATCGCGTTGATCTGGCTCATGGTGCTCATCGGCATCCTGCCGATGTCACTCAGCAAATGGGTCAACAGCGCGAGCGCGGTGCTGAAGGTGGCCGTTCTGGTCGTGCTTTGCGGCATGGGCATCGGGTTCGCGATCAGCCACGGCGTTGCGAACTCCTTCACACCGCGAAACTGGGTGCCTTCCTTCGGTGCCAACTGGAGCTTCTTGCCGATCATCGTTTACAACTTCATGGGCTTCGAGCTCATGAGTTCGGCGGCGGGCGCCGTCAAGAACCCCCGGCGCGACGTCCCGCGCATGCTGCTCGCGGGTGGCGTGATCATTGTCATAGCCCAGTTGATCGGCAACTTCGGCATCCTCTCGACCATCCCGCTGAAGAACCTCTCCATCGTGTCCGGGATGGCCGACGCGATGAAGCTCTCGTTCCACGCGGTCCTCGGGGGCGCGGCCAAACCCGTCTACGACTTCTTCATCTGCCTGCTCTTGTTCACCTTGATCGGCAACATGGTGACCTGGTCGATCGGCGCCAACCACTCCATGGCGTCCACAGGACTCGACCGCTCCGCGCCCGGCATCTTCGGCCACGCGAACAGGCGGTTCTTCACGCCGGACTACGCCTTTGTCCTGATGGGCGTGCTCGCCACGGCGTTGGCGGTCGTGAACTACGCCTTCTTCGCCACGAAGGAGAGTGTGTTCTGGAGCATCTTCGCCCTGAGCTCGATCGTGTTCTTGTTCCCCTATCTGTTGATGTTCCCCTCGGTGATCATGCTGAGGAAGAAGCGGCCCGACACCCCGCGGACCTACACGGTTCCCTACCGCCGGCGTGGCGTGTGGCTCAGCGTCGTCTTCACGATGGCCGGCGTGATGCTCGCCATCGTCCTCTTCTTCTACCTCGTCCCCACGGGGACGCCCAAGGTGACCTACTGGGTGGTCACCGGCAGCGGCACCGCGATCAGCATGCTCGTCGGGTGGTGGCTGGCACGGCGTGCCGACGCTGGTGTCATCGGGCCGGGCGGCTCGGACACTGACCTCGACACACGAGTCGAGCAGACTGCATCGGGGTAACGGGTTGTCCAGGGCTCTGGGCGTCGAGTCGGGACCGGCCGATCGGTCGCGGTCGACGCGACGACGGCGGAGTGCGACATCTCGTCGGACGAACAGGTGAGGTGCAGCCGATCGCGCTCGAAGCTCACCGAACAGCATCCCGGTGAAAGTGACGACGAGCACTATCTCTCGTAGTCGGAGCCAGCGGCGTCGTCGATGGCGTGCACCTGCTCGACGGTCGCCACGGGTGGTTCTGCTGGGCGATCCTGCGAAGTCCCAGGCATCGCGCAAGGGTTTTTCGTGATCAGCTCATCCTCGACCGGCGTGGCGAGGATGACGTGAACCAGGCGGTAGCAGACGGCGAGTGCCGGAGGGCCGGGCCCACCCGCAGCGTGCGAGGGGCACGCCGCGCTCGCGCCTTGCGCGGACTGATCTTCGACAGGTCACCGTCGTCGAGGGCGAAGAGGATGCGCCGCGGAAGGTTGATCACTCGCTCTTTCGGGAACCCGGTTCGAGGCTGGGCTGCTGCTCGAGCCGGTGATGCGAGTGCCGCTGAAGCGGGAAGCGGCCGTGCTCCGCAGGTCCACATACTCCCATCCGGGTTCGGCCTGCATTGTCGCCAAGAATGCTTCCGCGTCGTGTGTCGTCCTGCACGTCGATGGGGCCGTCCTCCATCTGCCATCGACCCGGCAGCGAGCCAGCCAGCGAACTGAAGTCGGTTTCCGCCTGCTGTCGGGGAAACGTGGATCCTGGCTGCGGCCCCGCTCGCCGGGGTACCGCCGTGCAGGAATGTGAAACAGGGCCGCCTGGCGTCGACGGGAGGGCTCCTCGCGGGGCCCTAATCATGCGTTTGAACTGGACCTTACCTGGAGCGGACGACGGGACTCGAACCCGCGACCCTCACCTTGGCAAGTAGGAGCGGGCCAAATCTGCGACCTGCGGCGATCCTCGAATCTGGCAGGTAACCGGCCTATTTGCTCAACCGCCCGAGTCCGTTCGGAACCGTGACACACCATCCGTTCGCGCACGATCGCGCACGCGGCGCGCACGCGCACCTTGCGGAGCAATCGCGGCCAATCGACAGCGAAGCCTTCGTCAGTCGAGCGGGACGCGGTGTTCGCCGCGGGCGATTGCGTCCCTTACCTTCGCATGGAGGCGCTCCGGGTGCCCCTCCGGCGTGGCACCGCATCGGCACTTGAACCGCCACAGCTCCGATGACTCCGTGGGGCCCACATTGTGCTGACGGACGGCAGCGCTGAACCCCGGTTCCGCGTAGACCTGTTGGGGCCGAGGGACATGGCGCATCGAGCCACGCCGGAACTCGGCTCGGTCAACCAGGCTGAGACTCGAGCCGAGGTCGCCGCCGAGGTCGGCAACGTCGGCAAGCCGCTTGCCGCACCCGGGGCAGTCGAGCTGCACGATTGGATCGCCGAATGGCGTTAACCACCGAGATGCCCTCACGCCCACTATGCTACGAATGAAAGCCACCGGACGCCGGGGTAATCCACACAAACCCCCGGTACCGCCGCTTCTCTTCGGGAGCGGCCGGGAGATGATGTCCGGTGGACAATCGAGCTGCAACCATCGCAGTTCACCGCGCCCAAATCGAACCACGTCTGGAGCGCACTCGACAAGCTGAGAGACGCCACCCCGAGGGACTTTTCGACTTCGACGCAGCCGCGGACTTCCTCGCCGTCCCTCCGAGACACGTCCGCAGGTTATGGCAGGAGCGCCGCATCGCTGGCGTCAAGGTAGGCCGGGCCGTCAGGTTCACCGAGGCCGACCTGCTCTCCTATGTTGCGCGCCAGCGCGTCGAGGCCATCAGGTGACCGCGGCAAAGAACTGGCGCGCTTGCACGTCGAACGAGCCAGAACCCGGCAACAGGCGGTCACAGCCTCAACTCGGGCGGTTCGCCATGCTCCCGCAGGAGATCATCGAAAGCGGTCTGGACGACGGCTGCGTGCGTCTTTACGCGTACATCTCTCGGGCGTGTGGGCCCGACGGCAGTTGGACGGTGGCGGGAGCAACCGAGATCGGCGACAGGATTGAGATGCAGCCCGGAACGCTTCTTGGCCATGCCCGGCATCTCAGCGAGTTCCGCTTGATCGACTACGAGCGTGAGGGTCGGCGAAAGTACTCGTTCCGGATGTTGCACAACGCGTCAATGGGCCTAACCAACCCAGACGCGCAGGTGCCACCACCCCGGCCGCTCGCCAAGAAGCGCTCTAAGTACTCGGCACCTGTCCCGCGATCTTCGCGGGTCGTCGAGGCGCGATCTTCGCGCGTCAGTACCCTCGATCAGCGACGGACATCGACGCCACCACGTCCCGCGACATTCGCGGGACGCTCTAAGTCTGCAAAGAAGTATGAGGGTGTCTACGCGAGTGACGCGCGCGCGATAGACGACGAAGGGTTGTGCGCTTTCGCCGGGTGCAGCGAGCCTATCTTTGGCCACACTTTTCGCGACCACGAACCTGTGAAGTTTCAAGCTCCTGTGACCGCGGAAGACGCGATCGAACTCAGTGAGCCCGACACAGACGGCGACGTAGTGGACACCGCCAAAGAGGTTCTCGACCGGGCGCCCTGGACGGTTGCGCCGCCATACGACGACAACGATGTTGCCCGTCTATTCGGCGATGAGCCGGAGCTCGCAAGCGATCTCGTCGACGAAGGACCCGGCATGACTGACGCCGAGGCCGTCGCCGCGATCCTGCGCGCCTTCCCGGGCGCGGAACTGGTCGACGAGGAGAAACTCGGCGAGCACGATGCGAAGCCCATCACCGACTCCTACCACTGCATGTCGTGCGGTACTCGCGTCATGCCAGCGCCCGCGTCTGTCGAGCGAGGCTGGTCGACCGTCTGCCGCCCCTGCGCGGAGGCGGGGAAGTGAGCGGCTACGTCTGTGAGCACTGCCGAGTCGTGGCACTCCGCACGGAACACGCGGCGCTCGACGTGCTCGCCGACGTAGGTGTCCCCGCCGCCATGAGCGAGATCGCAGCCGCGGAGCTGGACCGGGCGCTTGACCTGCTCCGTCTCGCGCCCGCCCTGTGTGTGGATGGCGGGACCCGGCGATGACCACGACTCCAAGGCTCACCGACATACCTACGGCGCGCTTCGTACCGAGCGGCAAGGTGAACTGGCCATGAGCGCCCGCGCCAGGTCACCAAACCACACCGATCCTCACCAGAATGGAGATACGGCCATGACCCCGACCCACCCCGCCAGCGAGGTCGACCGCCTGCGTGCCGCCCTCGTCGAGCTGACCCCCGCCCAGGCCCTCGCCGTAGAAGCCCTCGCGATTGGTTCTACACACGCCCAAGCCGCCGAGATCGCTGGCGTCACCCGCGAGACCGTCACCCGCTGGGTGAACCATCATCCCGGCTTCCGTGCGGCCCTGGACCGCTACAGGCACGCCCTCGCCGAGGAGAATGCCGCCACCGCCGGTCGCATCCGGGGCAAGGCCCTGGCGACCGTCGAGCGACACCTGGACGAAGGTGCCGACCTGCCCACCGCCTTGGCCGTGCTGCGCGCCGTACCCGCCCCCGAGCTAGGTCGCCTCGACAGTGCCGACGAGCGTTTAGCTGCTGAGGTACAACGTCACGCCGCGACCGTGCCTTACCCGCCAACACCCCGTCTTCCCGATGGCCGAGTGGACTTCGTCAGCGAGGTGGTCAATCGCGAGACGATCATCACCGACCATGCCGAGCGCGCCGAGCGCCTTGCCATCGAGCGCCTTGCCGATGCCGCTGGCGTCGCCCGAGTCATCGTCGATTCGTAACCGGCTACGTTCGCCCAGGTCGCCCGCAAACGCGCTCGCCGACCAGCTGCACGCTGCCGTCGAGGACGGGCTCCTCTCAGCCTCAGAAACTACCTGCGCCTCCTGTTGACTAGCGTCAGTCGCGCTCCGTGCGCTTCGTTCACCGGCGCGTGGAGGGCATGAAACCGTCTTGTGGCTCATCTCAATGAAGGGCTCGAGATAACGGCACTTCGAGGGCAGCCGCCAGGTGTCAACCAAACGGTGGTGGTGCAGTTTGACCAGGAGAGACATGCTGAACTGGTCCTAGCTGGGAATTGGATCACCGTCGCCCCGAGAGAGAGGGCTAGCAGGCTCCCGCTCCCCAGAAGAAGTTCTGAACCGCGGACGGGACGTTCGGATCACACCCATATGTGCCGGGTCCAGCCACGACAGTCCACACTCCATTGGCCTGATGAGCGAAGCCGGCAGCCCCTTGGACTTGAGAATACGCAGGCTTTCCTTGAACCCCGTACTCGGCCCACGAGGGGTCGTTCGTGTCGACCTGTGCGCTGAATTCCAGTTCGCTGATTGGGAAGGGGTTGTTCGGGGGGGTCGAGAAATAGTCCAATAGAGCCCTTTGGAGACCGGGCGGTACCCCCGGTGCGAAGGTCGCTGTCCCTGGTGGAGCGCTCGTCGTGGTGGACGGCGGCAGGCTCGTCGGTGGCAACGCGAGGGTCGACGTCGTTGCCGTTGTTGGTGGAAGCGTGTTGCCGCCATCGAAGAGCAAGTAATGGGACGGCGAGGACCCGCTGGCGTCGCTTGGGCAGGTGTCTTGCAAGCTTCCGTACATACCGGCGATCGTTTCTTGAGCGAGCGACAATGCTTCCCATCTGAACGGGACTGAGAGCCCTGCGAGTTCGTGAGTCGAAATGCTCAGCACGAGCGAACTCTTCCCGACTTGAGAGCGGACCGGAATCGCTATTCCCTTCGGGGATGCGGACGTCGAGATGGTTCCCGTCCAGCCCGCGGGCTCTTGGAGCCCGATGCCAGCACCTTGGATGCTGAAGATCGCCGCTTTCGCTTGATCACCGAGGTGGTCGCTCTTCGGCCAAGCCAACACGACCCACGCCTCGAGTTCACCGTCTTTGAGGGGTTGAACCGGATCGGGGTCGTTCCATGTGATCGTGAGGGCGGATCTCGTCAATTTTAAAGTCGTTGACCCGAGCCCTGAGAAACCGGTGACGAGGTTGGCCGATCCCAAAGGAGAGAAGTCAACAGCGGGGTCGAAGCACCCAGCTGAGCCTTTGAGGGCGGCGCCGGTGTTCGCCAGACCCGATCCGCCGCAGGCTGTCAGGCCTAGCGAGGAGGCGGCAAGAGACGCGAGAAAGATGGTCGCCTTCAGGTGGCGCACGACCTGAGACTATCGCCGCACGCCGTTACTGGACGGAACAGGGCTACGTGCCGCCCCGGGTGCCGAGCCACCCGAAAGTTCAAACAAGAACACCTGACTCTTGCCGATCGTTGCGCCGACCCCACTGCAAGCCACCGTCGAGGACGGGCTATTCCTAGCCTCAGGGACAACCTGCGCCTCGCCGCCACGAACGGCCATCGCCGCCTGATGCCGATCGCTGAGGACACGATTACTCTCTGGAGCGTGGCCGATGAAGGAGCGAGGATGAGACGCATCGTGCTGAGCAGACTGGCGTTGGTAGGAGCCATTGCGGTCTTATTCGGGTTCCTAGTCCCGATGACGAGCACGGGAGCAACGACGGCGCACCCGACGTACCCACTTGGCTCGGCTTCGTCCTGCAAGGCCCACTACGTGAAGAAGATCCTCACGCACAAGGTCAAGGGCAAGACGGAGTCGTACATCGCCTGCGTCTACAAGGCACCGGCCGGCCCCACCCTGACGCAGCAGCAGCGGAGCGCAGTGGAGGAAGCCAACCAGTACCTGAGCACGGAGGCCTTTTCGCAGCAGGGTCTCATTGACCAACTGGACTCGCCAGACGGTGGTGGATACTCGGTCCACGATGCGACTGTCGCCGTTGACAGCCTCACGGTGAATTGGAACGCCGAGGCCGTGAAATCGGCCAAGGAGTATCTCGCGCTTGAGCCCTTCTCATGCAACGACCTGATCCAACAACTGGACTCGCCGGACGGTGGCGAGTTCACAGTCGCTCAGGCTACGTATGGAGCGCAGCAGGCAGGAGATTGCTAGTCCGCTTGCAATTGGCACCAGACAGCGCGCGCTGCCGACGGAGACGGGCTGACGCGCTCGGAGTACCCACGGACGGTGCTCGTCGCCGCGCCCGACTCGGTCGGCACAGCCACCGTCGATTTGTAACCGGCTGCGTTCGCTCAGGTCGTCCGCAGGGGCGCTCGCTGACCAGCTGGCCGCCGCCATCGAGGACGGGCTCCTCTTAGCTTCAGGGACCACCTGCGCCTCGCCGCCAGGCTCGGCATGCGCCACCAGGAGCGAACTGTGACGTGGCTACCTATGATCGGGGCGACCTGGAGGTGGAGATGACAACTCCCGGCGAATCAGCAACACCCGTGTCGCCACAAGTGCCAAGCGAGCCGGCTATGCCTGTGCTGCCATCAGCTCCAGTCATGGCGGTCCGTCAAGTGACAGGCCCCTCCCGCGTCGTCGGCAAGACACGGAACCCGTGGGGCTGTTGGCTCTTGAGTTTCACGATCGTCTATCCACTCATTTGGTACTTCAAGATCAACAGGGAGCTGCGCGACTTCGATCCCTCCATTGACGTGCAGCCGGGTCTTTCCGTCTTGGCGATGACTCTTGGAGTCGTGTTGATCTTCATTCCACCTATCGTTTCGTGGGCTCATACCACGAGCCGCATTCAGAAGGCGCAAAAGCTGGCGGGAAGCAGGAAGCGTTGCTCACTCCTACTCGCATACCTGTGTTGGGTGTTTGCCTGCGTTTACATCCAATCGCAGCTCAACAAGGTGTGGGATCAGTTCGGGAATCCGCCCGAAGGGACGCCCATCGACGCATAGCAACGGTGTCGGGGCGTCGTAGCCTCACCAGCCAGCTCTACCAAAACGGCTGACTAGGGAGGGCTCCGCAAGTGACCGATTACGCGAGCCCGTGGCGTCTGCGAATGACGAACGACGTTCACGACTTCGAGGGGAGCGACGGGCGCAAGGTCTCCGTCGATGGTTGGGTGCTCGAGGACGAGAGCGGGGAGATCGTCTATCTCGACGAGAACGAACCCGTCGACGACTCCGGGCGCATCTTCTATTTCAGGGTCGCGGGCGTCGTCCATCACCAAAGGTGGGCGCAAGGTCCGACATGCGCGCCGCTCGCGAGAGTCACACTCGATCCGGAACCGGAGAACCCCGTCGACCCGAACGCGATCGCGGTCCACCGAAGTGACGGACAACTGGTCGGCTATGTCCCGCGAACGCTCGCTCCGACCATCGCCATCCTCGTGGCGCAGGAGAATAGGTTTCGCTTGGAGACGATCAAATCTGTTCCGGGCGCCATCATCCGAACCTACGCCGACGAGCGCGGATCGAGGAATGCGATCGAAGTCCTCGCCGGTGTGAACCGTGAGGTGGACCTGACCCGGAAGGTCGCCGAATAACCGATCCGACTTCAGCCGCCGGCACATGGACGAGGCGACCGATGATGACGGCCGCGTGCCTCGAAATCCCTAGACGTCTGGGCAATCTGCCGAGGGTAGGCTCGCGAACGAAGGGGTCGCCATGACCGCGCTGTTAGTGCTCGTGATCCTCGGGACGATCGTGTGGATGGCCGCCGACGCCCACCACGCGGGCCGATCCTGGGGAAGCGTCGTCGGATGGGTCATCGGCGCCTTGCTCCTGTGGATCGTCGCCTTCCCCTGTTACTTGGTCAGCCGCCGGCACTTCCACGCCGCGAGCGACCCGTTCGGCAACCGGCCGCGCACGTGGAATCCCTAGACGTCTAGGCAATCTGCCGACCGGAGGCTGGCAGGCGAAGGGGGAACGATGCCGAGAAGTCGATCGTTCACGAGCAAGCTCTACCGAGTGGCGCTCATAGCCTCTCTTGCAGGGTTTGGGCTATTTGGTTCGTTCGGTCTCGCGGGGGTTGCAAGTGCCGATGTCCTTGTCAACGCTCCAAGTGCTTCTGTGTGCGCAGGAAGTTCCTCTCGAGTCGGCGTGTGGTACCAGTCGTTTAGCGGTGGTCCGCGCGCTTATTGGGTCGAAGAGTTCGGACCGTCTGGCAAATTGCTGCTAAACCGCTTCGGAGATTCGGCCACAACGTGGACCTTTTGGAACGTGCGAACGACCAATGCGGGTGTTTATCGAACCGTGTATGTCACTCCGTCTGGACTTCAGGGATACGAGTACACGCTGCGAACTGTTGCACGCGCTTGTTAGTCACACAGACCGGTAAATTGAGGAGACAGTCGTGCCGAGGAAACGGACAATTACGAGCCAGCTCTACCGGGCAGCCCGGTTCTCGAACAACGTCCGCGCCGCCTCACGAGGCCCCGGTGCCTACGCCAAGCGCGTCGTGCGGCGTCGCTCGCGCAGCAAGTCGATGGGAGCGACGCGCAGGCTTCTCAGGGCGCTCGGGCTGAGCAAGTGAGCCTGCGCAGATACGTTGTAATAGGTCTCGTGAATCGGCGCGGCTGCGTGTGGCTGGTGCTCGCAGGCTGCCTCTTGGCGGGCTGCGGTCAACTCAGCAGCACACCCTCCTCGACGACGGTTCCACGGGCTCTTGTCAAACAGGTCAAGGACGCTGATATCGAAGCCTGCCTAGCTCTCGACCAATGGACAGAAGACGTCGACAACAACCGCCCAGTACCCAATGGGCTTGCCCTAAGGACTGTGGCTGAGGGGCTGCAAGGCGGTGTGCCGTCGATTCGCCTGGCAGCGGCTCAAATGGCAAACAGCGCCAGAGCGGACGACAAAGCAGGATTCACAAAGGCGGTGCACACTTTCGATGCGGCCTGCAAATCAATTGGACTTGGACCGTCGTGACTGTGGGTGCGCCAAGTGGCTCTTGGTTCCAGAAGATGGACAAGGTCAGATGGCTAAGGGCGATAACGGTTCTCTTGCTGGTGGGGGCCGCCTGGTTCCTCTTTATCCCATCTTCGATCACACAGACGGCCTCAACTTCGGCCAACTCGTCTGCAACAAGGCCCGTGACATTCGGTTGCACAAGTGTCTGGGACGGGTGGACTGCGAAGGCGCCTTACACCACACCGAACGGTAGTGCCTGGCCGAATCTCGCAGGTAGTTGGAGCCCGGACATGAGCATCTACAACTACGAGGGCACGCTGACTGCAGCGGATTTAGCTTGTGTCAACCTCGATCACGGACGGGTCCACCTGTTTTGGACCCTCATCGTCCTCGGAGTTATCGCTCTTGTCGGCTCTGAGGTCGTCCGGCGATCTCGCCCGTCGTTTTCGCCTTCGCACACCAGCTCCGGATCGGGGTCAACCTAGAACAGAACGACTGCGCAGCGGGCGTGGTCGTCGTGTCCGGTGGTGGGCACGACTACAGCGCGATTGCAGCTGCCCGCCATTTCCGCGAACGATGGGCACGACGCGTAGGTTCTTGAAGGCGCTCGGACTGAGCAAGTAGGCCGCACTCCCATACCTCGACGGTCGTTTGCGTCGATCCTGGGCGATTCTGGGGGGAGGTGCGGGTCACGGATAACGCGCCGACTATCAAGCCTTGAGGTCGTCGCTCACCGAGTTCCAGCCTTCCCGGCACGGCGAGTGTCCGCTCCGCGACCAGTTCGTCCATCAGGCTCCCGCTCGCAAGCGGGCCGAGTCCCTCGACAGCCCGAAGTCCATCGGCCGCATCCACGATGAGCCGAAGACGTCGAGCCAGCTCGGCGTCCAGATCGCCGGACTACGCCTCGATCTCTGGGTCGCCGCCAGTAAGCGCGCTCTTGGTCAATCCTCCTCCTGTTCCGAAGCACGGTCATTGGTCCCGATGACCGCTTCTACCAGCCGGTCAGCCATGAGATGACGCGCCTCGTCGCTGATCTCGACCGCGAAGACGGGAAGGCAGGCGTCGACAAGCGAACGCAGGCGCGCCTCACGTTCCGTGCGGAGCAACGATAGTCCCGCGCTTGCCAGCTCTTGCTTACGGGCTGCCCGTACTAAGAGCACCACTCGCGGCAGCTTCAACCAATGGAGGCCATTTCGAGCCATCTTGACAAGCATCACGATCAACGGTGCCAGTGAGCGAGCGAGGTGGGCGTTGGCGTAATCGACGAAGTCCTTGCTCTCCCGACCGTCCCGCTGCGCCAGCTCTTCCGCCAAGACCCCAGTGCAGCTGTCGACCAGCCGGAGTGCGGCCCGCCGCGTCCACCAAAAGTCGGGATCCGGACGGAGCTTGTCGTTCATCGTCACATGGCGAAGCAGCGACAATGCAGACGCGTGGGCGAATAGCGTCGACGCAGGCACATAGGTGCGCTGATAGAGATCCGTTGCGAAGGCTTGGCCCTGGGCCTTCGTGATCGCGTCCGCCATATCCTTCGCCCGCGGGAAGTCCTTCGGCTGGCCCGCGGACGCGATCAGGGCGTCCAGAACGTCCTTCGTGAGGAAATCCTGCTCGACGTCCACAAGGTAAGCGAGGAGACGACCAGTCGCCTTGGCTCCGTATCCGCTCATCTTCTCTTCAGGGTCGAGGCAGTGGAGGCAATAGAGACCGACCAGACAGGTGTCCGCCGCAGTGCGCGCCAATAGGGCGGTGGCCTCCGACTGTCTGAGCATCGCGGACCGATGTGCATCCCTCTGCAGCGCAAGAAGCCGCAACAGCGCGAGTTGCGCAACATCACTTGGTTTGGCGCGGTCACCGGGCCACGGTGTGCAAGTCACAAGCTGCCGTGCCCGTTCCCGAATCCGTCCTCTGCGACGCCAATCCGGATAGGGGAGAACAGTACGCAGCAGCACACCGGTGATCGAAGGAGGCCTGATACTCACCCCTCCAGCGTGCCAGCTAGCTGTGACGCCACGGTGGAAGTGCGCGGAACTGCGTTCTTGGCCCATACTCTCACCGACTCCAGCTCCCCGGTTGGTACCCGGACCCCAGCGGCGTGCTCACGCTCGAGGAGTTCGACCTCCAGAAGGAGAAGCTATTGGCGAAGTGAAGTTAAAGGAGCGCCTAACGTGTCGATGGTGACGAGCCGTCAAGAGCACACCGAGCGAGCCCGGCTACTGCGGCGTGTGCTCGACGCCTTCTGGCCGGGGGACGATAAGGCAACCGATCGGGCGATCCGTCGCCGAGTCGAGGGAGCGGTGATTGCCTCTGAGCTGGCCGCGGGGGAGCCTGCACCGAGGTTGGCTACGCAGCCCGAGCCACAAGATTCTAGGGACCCGTTAACTGACCCGCCATCAAGGGAGGAGGCGCGTCGTGCCCGCTAGATCAAGACGAGGCCCTCGAGCAATCGCAGTCGTGCTGCCAAAGGAAGGTGGGGTCACTGTATACGCAGGTGCGCGAGTCGCCGATGCACTCAACGAAGTCACCGAAGACATGACGCTCTACAAAGGAGTGAGGCTCGCGCAGGTATTGGAGGCCTTCTACGAACAAGGGCTCCGAGACGGTCGCCGCCAGGTCTTCGATGTGATTGAGAAAGCGAAACAGCTGCCGACGTTGAAGCACCGAAACCCCGGTCGTCCAACGAAAGCGAGGTCTGCATCGAAGAGAACGGCCCGGGCGAGAAATCGCCTTTCATGATAGGTGCTTACAGTAAACGGACGTTTAGTGTAACGCCGGTCTCGTGCTCGCGACGGTTACCTGCGCCCGACGGGCACTTCGAAGGCAGCACGCTGGATGTCACCTATCGGCTGCGTCCTCAACTCTCGTCCTACGCTCGCTCATGTCCTCAATCGACGGCAGCCCAGTCCAGGATGCCGAACTCCGTCTAGCGGCCTGTCGGGAACTTGTCAGCTACCTCAATCGGGTCGTGCTGCCACGGCTTTGCTCCGCAGCCCCGTTGACCCCGAGGCAGTACTCCGCGGCTGCCCTCGCTCGTTGCAGCCGATTGTTGGATGGCATGAACCAGCTTCTAAGTCTCGGCTTCGACGACCTCGCGGGGCTCATGCTGCGCTCACTGCTCGAGAGCTGGTACCTCGGCTGGTACCTGTACCTTGACGCCGACGAGGCGATGACCGCCCTCAACGAAAACCATGCGTATCAACTCAGTCGCCTCGATGAGTCGTGGGGTGTGGCCGCCACAGTCTTTGATGAGTTCTGGGATGGCGAGCAGATCCCCCACAACTGGAAGAGGATCTCGGATCGAGTTGACGAACTCGCGCGGGCAAAAGGCGCTAGTACCAGCGTTGGAGAACGAACTTACGAGGTGCTGTACCGCGGTACGTCGCTAATGAACGTCCATGGTGGCCTCGGAACGATCGGCAGCCATGTCGTCCAAGCAAACGATGGGTCGCTCAGCCTGGCTCAGCGGTCAGCTCGACCCGGCGAGGGTGAGGTGCTCGTGATTACGGGCGGTGGTTTGGTCGGCACATTCGCTTTCGTCGTCGCCTCGCAGTTCGGCCTTGCCGTTGATGAGATTGACCGCCTGAACCAGTTGCTCGGTTGGGAAAGCCCTGCCGCGACTGGGTAGCTCATGAAACGTCCCCAACCGCCGGGAGTGTGCCGCTGTTCGGCACCTTGGTGATGCGCTCTTGCGCGCATTCGGGCGCGCGTTATGAGCTACTCAAGCAGCTGTAGATCGCCGAATACTTGCCTTTTGGCGACCCGAGTGCGGCGGCGAAAGCGAATACCGACTAACTCTTCCGCACCGCACTCAAATCATCTCTACGGCCAGCGTCGGAGACGCCCGGCTCGGATTCGATGGCCGAGAGCGCGGCGGGACGGGCCCGGGACCCAGCGCGCTCGCCGCCGGATCGGCCGCCGACGCGCAATGGCGTCGCCGGGCGAGCCGTCCACGGGTCCCCCGCGGCTACTCCTCGAGGTCGATCTCGTCCGCCATGACGAGCGTCGCGCGCTCGCTGGCGAGGTCGAAACGGATCGTGAGCACGTCACCCGCCTCGGCGCCCCGGCGCCGCAGGAGGGGTCCGTACCCCCATGAGTTGCCGTTCTCGTCGACGACGATCGTCCCCACACGGCTGCCGTCCTGCGTGACGGCCAGGAACCTGCGGTCGGCAACGTACCGATTCACCGCCCTCGGGATACCGATAACGGGCGAGTTGACATTGGTCACCACCGTCGTCACCGATAGCGCGCCATCCTCTTCCCAGCCGTACCCGATCGTCCGCCGCGGCCGAGTCCGCGTAGCCACAATGTCCCGCAGCGCCTCGACCGCAGCGGAGTCGACATCGCAGCCCCGCAAACACCACACATTCGACGCCGGGTGGTCGAGGATCGGGCTGAAGGTGGAGTAGACGGAAAACGTGCTCGGGTTCACCCCTCGGCCGGTGACGGCCGCCTCCAACTCTGCACGATCGAGTAGCCCACTCGGAGTTTCGCGTAGCACGTCGACGAAGATACGCTCGGTGTCACCAAGCTCCTTCCGGTAGTCGAGTGGCTCGACGCAGCTCACGACGTCGGCGTCGTCGATGACGAACTCCGGGTGAGCAGTGAAGAACGCGCGGAGCACATCGCTTGGCGGGACGATGTCGATCTTGACGAACCGATACCGGCGTCGCAGCCCGTGGCGGATCGTTGGGATCAGCAGCCGTGGCGTGACCGACAGCATCTTGCGCGTCGTGTTCCGGAGTCGGTTGCGGTCAGGCGGGACGTCCGGCATCCAAAACCAGTTACCGATTAGAAATTGGACGCGTGGCGACGTCTCCAATAGTCGGCGCACGACAGCCTCGGCGAAGACCTCGCCCTCGGCCTCGATAGCCGCGCGCACCTCCTCGACGTTCACGACGCCGACCTTGCCGGCTTCGCGGCGAGCGACACTGAGGATGGAACCGATACCGGGCTCGTCCGGCACGTAGACGTACGCGACCCCGTCGCGAACCACTAAACGGAAGCCGATCTCGTAGCCGAAGACCTCCGCAGCGCGCACAACTCCCGCCGGATGGAATGGCCCGCTCGCGATCCCCCGGTCGCCCAATAGCTCGGCCGCTGTGTCCGCGGGCAACGGCGCCGCGGTATTGAGCGCCTGGATGGCTCGCTCGAGGGCGGGCACGTAGAGCGGCCCCATGCGTCCCAGCGACTTGCCGACGAGCTGCCGGACACGTTCTCCGGTGATGCCGAACTCCTTGCCCACTTCTCGAAGCGACACTGGCGCCGCACCGCTCCAGCCCATCCGCCGCCCAGTGATCTCGATGTCGCGGTCCGGAACGCCCGCTGCGACGAGCAAACTCCGCAGCGCCACATCGAGAGGCTGACAGTCGATCTCCGCGACCCTTGCGCGGACAGCGGGAAGCGACTCGACGACTCGAAGGGAACGCTCACCCTGTGGGTTGCTAAGTGCGTCGTCGAACAGCTCAGCGAGAGTTCCCTCGTACGCGGGAGCGATGTCGCGAAACCGGGCCTCGTCGGCGCGGACGCGGTCGGCCCATGGTTCGTAGCACGCGGTCAAGAGGGCCTCCTGCTGCTCCTCAGTAAGCGCGTTCGCGGCCGGTGCCGATACTTGCTCGGCGATCACGGCAAACTCCAGGACGCTCTTGGCGCCGAGCGAAGGCACTGCCAATAAGTCGCCGTAGGTGAGCCTGCCCAGCCGCTCCTCGTCAAGGAGGCCGGCACGTTCCAACGCGTTCCGCACCCGCGTCGACCACTCGATTCGGGTTGGATCGCCCCCATGCCATCCCCTCCTCAGCACGGCGACGTCGGTGATGTCCTTGCCGCGGTAGTTCATGAGCCCGATGAGGTATTGCGTCACCCGCAGCGGCACCTCATCGACGCGCTTCCAGATCGACCCGTCGAGCGCGATTGTCGTCGCGCCCGACGGCAATCCGAGATCCTTCGTCAGCCACGCGGGCAATGCGTCACCGCCGAAGGCCCGCCGGAGAGCCTCGGGAAGTAGCGGCGCTGGTGGCTGTCCCCATCGCACCGACGCCTCGCCGATGACGAACAACTGATCGTCGCGCACCGCAGCTTCCGCACCCTTCTCGGGGTCGAGGGATGCCGACGTCTCAAGAAATGCCGTCACTTCGAGCACAGTCCGGATACCGACGCCCTGGCCGTTGAGAAGCTCGCCGACGTTCGCGGCGCGGAGGCGCTCGCGCCGAAAGGGGAGTCCGGTCCTCAGTAGGACGTTTCGGGGATGCCCCGGCCAACGACGGATGGCCAGCTCGGGCCGGGCTGGCAGCGGCCCGCTGACCAGCGGGACGTCGAGCAGCTCGGAAATGCGCTCCTGAACGAAGGCGACGACCTGGTCGCCGATCCGCCGCACCGCCTCCGCGTCCTGTGGCAGCCAGTCGATGCCCGATCGGGTCAAGTCACGGACGCTCGCCGAGGGCATGCCCATTTTGCTGACCAGCTCGTCCGGCAAGGGCGCGCCCTCCAGCGCTCCGGCGACCTGCTCGGCGAGGAAGGCCACCGGCCGGCGGCCCCACGCCAGCTCGCCACCGGGCGTCAAGCCACTTTGGAAGATTTCACCCTTGTTCTTCATCCTCTCGGCCGGTAGCATAGCCTGTCAGACTAAACAGTCGAGGAAAGCCCTTGACGGAGATCACGCAGACCCAGCTGGTCACTCTGGCCCTCTACCTGCTCGGCGGGGCCGGAACCGTCGTCGATACCGAGGACGTCGCCGTCCGCGCCCACGGGCTGGCACCGGGACGCTTCTCGTGGCGCAAGTACCCCGACCAGATCAACCTCGAGCTGGTCCGCGTAGCGCTCAGCGATGCCGGCAAGAAGAAAGACGGCGCGCTAGTCAGCGGAACCGGGCGCCGCGGCTGGTCGCTCACCGTTGCCGGGCAACGCTGGGCCGAGGAGAACCGCCACCGCATCGAGGGAGCGAACCTCACCCGTCGTCGCCAAGACCGGACGGCTGGCTCCGTCGACGAGCGGCGCTGGCAGCGCGAGCGTTTCAGGGTGCTTGCGACCGATGCCTGGAGTCAGTGGATAGACAGGCACGACACCGCCGCGATCACCACCGAGGCCGCGGCCGACCTGTACCGGGTCGACCGCTACGTCCTTGGTCGCGCCCGTGAGATGAAAGTCACCCGGCTACGAGAGATGTTCGCGGACGACGCCGAGCTGGCGCCCTTCCTCGACGCGGCTGCGCAAGTGCTGCTGAGCAAAGGAGACGGCAATGGCAACCACGCGGACTGACCTTCACGTCACGACGCACGTCGGCCGCGACGTGCTCGCCCAGGCCGCGCAGTTCAAGACAGAGGCCACGTCGGTGTGGGAGTACGTCGTCAACTCGCTGCAGTACGTGGACCCCGGCGTCCAGCCGAAGGTCGAAGTGAACGTCCAGCGTGAAAGCATCGTGATCTCCGACAATGGCACCGGCATGAACGAGGACCGCCTCGGCCACTTCTTCACGATGCACGGCGAGAACCTAGAGCGGCGGGTGGGCCGCGGCGGCCGCGGCAAGTGGGGGACAGGGAAGAGCGCCGCCTTCGGGATCGCCAACGCTCTGACGGTCGACACTGTGCGTGACGGCGTCCGCAACGTCGTCAAGCTGCACCGCGACGCCATCGAGGCATCGACGGGTGATTCGATTCCGCTCGACTGGAAGATCTGCAACCAAACGGTCAACGCGTCGAACGGAACGGTGGTCACCATCAGTGAAATCCTCCTCCCGCGCGTCGACAAGGCCACGATCATCGAGTACGTCGAGCGCAACTTGTCCGCGTTCCGTGGCGCCTCCCCAACCGTCGCTGTCAACAACCACGTCTGCGAGTACCACGAGCCCCCGATCCAGAAGACCTACACATTCAAGCCGTCGGAGAAGCAGGCCGAGACCCTGGGCAACGTCGAACTGACGGTTCATGCGTCCAAGACGCCGCTAAGGGAGTCGGAGCAGGGCATCGCCGTCCTTGCCGGGGCGGGCAACCTCGTCGCAATCGAGCGCGGCGGACTCGAGCACAAGGAGTTCGGCAACTATCTCTTCGGCGACATCGACGTCCCTGCCCTCGAGACTCACCCCCCGTCCCTCGAGCCCTTCGACGGTTCGCGCAGCCTGACGCTCAACCCACGCCACCCGGTCGTAGCCGTGCTCGTCGGCTTCCTCGGCTCGCGGATGGAACACGTTCGTCAGGAGCTGCTGGCCCAATACAAGACGGCGCGCGAGGAGGAAGAGGCCCGCCGGCTCGCCAAGCAGGCCGACGCCCTCGCCGACATCCTCAACGACGACTTTCGCTCGCAGATCAACCGGCTGAGGGACGTCCGCGCGGCCACGAGCCGCGCCGGCTCCGCCGCGGCCACGCATGGGGAGACCGCGCAGGGCGACAACGAGACCGACTTCTGGATTGCCGGACTCGATGAGCCGGGCTATCTCGAGAGGCATGATGACCGTCCGACTCCGGAACCCATACCGGAGCCCGAACCCAAACCCGAGCCGCGTCCGACACCAAACATTCCGCAATTCGGCACGCCCTCACCGGAGGGACAGTCCGTACTGTCGCCCGTCGGTGGTGCCGGCAAGCGTCCCCGGCCTCGGGGCGGCTTCAGCGTCGACTTTCGCAACCTCGGGCCGGACGAGGACCGCTCGCTCTACGACGCAACGAGCATGACCATCATCATCAACCTCGACCACCCCGTCGTTACGGCGGCACTCTCGCGCGACGGCATCGAGAGCGTCTCCTTCCGCCGGCTCTCCTACGAGATCGCCTTCTCCGAATACGCCATCGCCCTTTCCTACGAGATGGTGAACCGCGACCCGGCCATGCCTGCCGACGACGTGCTGTACGACATTCGCGCAACGCTCAGGCGAATTACGCGCGCCGCGGCTCCGTTGTACGCATAAACGCGCTGCGAGAGCTTCAACCGATACGGACAAAATCCGCTTATCGCGCGTTCCATCGCGCGATCGGGTTGCTCAGCGCGGGAGATGAACCATTGCGGCGACGAAGCGCGGTGACTGAGCGGCGAGCAGGTCGGCAGCGCAGAACGGCGGCTCCGGAACGTGCGACCTGACCCATAACACGCGCGGCAAGATCGCCAGCGAAACCGTCCCTGACCGCCGGGTGTGCGACAAGACTCGCGTTCATGAACGGTGCAGCGAGGTTCGCCGAGTATGAGGCAATCCTTGCGGCGGTACGCGAGTGGGCGAGCCAACAACCCGACGTGAAAGGCGTCGCAGTCGTCGGTTCCTGGGCTCGAGGCGTAGCCCGAACGGACTCCGATGTCGATCTCGTCGTGCTCACTGACCGCAGGCAGCGCTATCTCGAAGATCGCGATTGGATCGCACAAGCCTGTGGACAGCAAGCCGAGCTCGTTCGTACTCAGGACTGGGGCGCACTCACCGAGCGGAGAGTCCGCATCGCGTCCGGTCTTGAGATCGAGTTCGGCTTTGCGTCCCCTTCTTGGGCAGCAACAGATCCGATCGACCCAGGAACGGTGGAGGTTGTTCGGGGTGGCTGTGCTCCGATTCTTGACGAAAGTGCGCTCTTTGAGCGGCTGATTGACGCCGTCTGATGCGAGTGCGCGGGTGCCTCTAAATGCCGGGTCGGTGGAGCACCTTCGGGGCCCCGGAGCGTCAAGTGCTTGCTGTCGCGAGCGGCGCACCCGCCCATTTCCGAAGAGTCCCTTTAGCAGGGGGCCGGAAGTCGCCGCTCGTTCAGCACCCTTACATGAAAGCGAACTACGTACCGATAGTCAATTAGTGTAAGCTAGGGTACGTGAGGACGCCACGGAGAAACACCGCAAGCTCCACCGTCGTCGGCTACTGCCGGGTCTCGACAGACGAGCAGGGCGACTCCGGCCTCGGATTAGCCGCTCAACGAGCAGGAATCCAGGCGGAGTGCGACCGGCGTGGTTGGACCCTTGCCGAGGTGTACGAGGACGTTCTGAGCGGTAAGACGCTCAACCGCCCAGGCGTGGCCGCTGCGCTCACCGCCGTTGAGTCGGGAGCCGCCTCGACGCTCATCGTCGCCAAGCTCGACCGCCTCTCGCGCTCCCTCCTCGACTTCGCGGGGCTGATGAGGCAAGCCCAGGCGAGCAGCTGGAACCTCGTAGCTCTCGACCTCGGCATCGACCTCTCGACGCCCGCAGGCGAGTTCATGGCGAACGTGATGGCCTCTGCGGCCCAGTGGGAGCGCTGCATCATCGGGCAGCGCACACGGGACGCCCTGGCGGTCAAGCGGGGCCAGGGTCAGCGTCTCGGACGACCCTCGACCATCGCACCGAGCGTCGCCGCCCGTATCCTCGACGCTCATCGTTCAGGAGCTGGCTGGTCTGCCATCGCCAAGAAGCTGAACGAGGACGGGACGCCCACCGCCCGCGGGGGCGACCGCTGGTACCCCTCGACCGTCCGGGCGATCGTGCTCGCTCAGGAGGTTGTGGCATGACGAGCCGCAGGCACTTCGGCAGCATCCGCAAGCTGCCCTCGGGGCGTTACCAGGCGAGCTACTGGCATGATGGCGAGCGCCACGTCGCGCCCGACACCTGCGCTGTGAGGGCCGACGCCCTCGCCTATCTCGCGAACACCGAGGCCGATCTTCGGCGTGGCCGATGGGTCGACCCAATGGCAGGGAAGGTCGCTCTCTCCGTGTACTCGACCGCATGGCTGAAGAGTCGCAGCGACCTACGCGAGACCACTCGCGCGAAGTACGACCACCTCCTCAGAAACCACATTTTACCGAAGCTCGGACCGACCCCGATCTCGGCTCTCGCACCATCCAAGGTCCGGGCCTGGTATCACGATCTCGCGCGGCAACACTCGACTACGGCAGACGACGCCTACCGGCTTCTACGCGCGGTCATGAACGTCGCTAAGGCCGACCGCATGATCGGCGAGAACCCCTGCCACGTGAAAGGCGCGGGACAGGTGCGCTCACCTGAGCGCCCGGTCGCGTCCGTGCGCGATCTCGCGCGCGCTGTCGAGGCCGTCGCGGACCGCTATCGGTTGGCCCTGCTCCTTCCAGCCTGGTGCCAGTTGCGGCGCGGTGAAGTGCTCGCCCTACAGCGTCGGGACGTGGACTTGCTTCACGGCACGATCCGCGTCGAGCGAGCCTGGTCGGCGCCGATGAACGGCAAGCCGATGATCGGACCGCCGAAAACGGAGGCTGGCGTTCGCACGCTGGCGATCCCTCCGAACGTCGTCGGGGCTGTCGAGGATCACCTCGCCCGGTTCGTGGGACCGGAGCCGACCGCCTGGCTGTTCGGCACCTCGACGGGGACGGCGCTATCGCCGCGCAACTTCGATCGCGTGTGGAGCAAGGCGAGAGAGAAAGTCGGGCGGACCGACCTCCGCCTGCACGACCTTCGGCACAGCGGGCTCACGTGGGCAGCGGCCAGCGATGCGAGCGTGGCCGAGCTGATGCGCCGAGGTGGCCACGCCAACCCACGAGCTGCGCTCCGCTACCAGCACGCCACGGAGGACCGCGATCGGGCGATTGCCGCGGCGCTCGGACAGCTCGCGAAGGGTGCCGAAATCGTGCCGATCGCGACCACTTCCGAGAGAGCTTCGCGCACGTAGCGCGCACACCGGGGCCTGCCGACCCGCGGAAATGAAAAAGCGCCCTCCGAAAAGGGCCACTCACTAGGGATTTCTTTGGAGCGGACGACGGGACTCGAACCCGCGACCCTCACCTTGGCAAGGTGATGCTCTACCAACTGAGCCACGTCCGCGTGCACGTCATGATACCCAGCGGCCACGTGAGATGCGCGGCCGCATGGAGCTCCGAAACGACCGCGACAACTCAGCGTCCCGAATGGCCAAAGCCGCCGGGTCCGCGCTCGCTCTCGGGCAGGGTTTCGACGGCGAAGAAGCGGGCGACCTCGACGGCCACGATCACGAGCTGCGCGATCCGGTCGCCGCGGTGCACCGTGTACGGCTCGTGGGGATCGGTGTTGACGAGAACGACCTGGACCTCGCCGCGAAAGCCCGAATCGATGAGCCCCGGGGCGTTGAGGCACGTAACGCCGTGGCGGATCGCCAGCCCGCTGCGGGCGAGCACGAGCCCGGCGTGGCCCTCGGGGATCGCGATCGCGTGGCCCGTCGGGACGAGCGCGCGGCTGCCACGCGGCCCGAGGACGATGTCGTGTGTCGCGACGAGATCGGCTCCTGCGTCGCCGGGATGCGCGTAGGCGGGTGCGGTCGCGCCAGATTCGAGGATCGTGAAGGGAATGTCGAGCATCGCGGCAGGGTAGCGCCTCGGCCAGGCTGGACGACGAACGTAGACGAGGTCCGAACTACCATCCACGCCGTGCTCGTCTGGATGGACCTCGAGATGACGGGGCTCGATCCGTCGCGCCACGTCATCGTCGAGATCGCGACGCTGGTCACGGACGACCAGCTCGAGATCATCGCCGAAGGCCCGGACCTCGTCATCGCCGCGACGCCGGGGGACCTCGCGGGGATGGATGACGTCGTCCGCAAGATGCACACGGAATCGGGTCTGCTCGAGGCGATCGAAGCCTCGACCCTGACGCTGGCCGACGCTGCATCCGCGACGCTCGCCTTCATCCGGAGCCACGTGTCTGAGGCGGGTCGCGTGCCGTTGTGCGGGAACTCGATCGGCGTTGACCGTCGTTTCCTCAGTCGGCATCTGCCCGAGATCGAGGAGTACCTGCATTACCGGTCGATCGACGTCTCGACGGTGAAGGAGCTCTGCAAACGCTGGTACCCTTCCCTGTACGGGCATGCGCCGAAGAAAGCCGGTTCCCACCGGGCGCTCGGCGACATCCGCGAGAGCGTCGCCGAGCTCAAGTACTACCGGGACAACTTCTTCAGACTTCCCAACGGCGACGTGCCGGCTGGCGAACGGGCGATCTAGCTGGATTGTCCGCTCGCGACAATGCACGTCATGTCGAATGACGCGGCTGTGTCATGCACGCGACCACATGGGGGAGGAAACTCACGCGAGGACGAATCCTCAGTCCACAAGGTGAGTGATCCACCATGCAGAACGTCGCGGAGGTACAGGTGCCCGAGAAGGGCATGCGCGCGCTAGATGAGGCGCTGCTTGATGACGTCGAATACGTGAACGCGACGCCGGAGCGTGAGATCATCGGATTTGTGGAACCTTCTGGTGAGGCGAGCCCCCAGAGGGTCGCGGGGGAGCGCATTCGGGTCGGCATCGTCGATGACCACGCCATGGTCGCCGAGGGTCTCGGGGTTCTTCTCAGAGAACAACGTGATCTCGAGATCGTCGGCATCGCCGCGACCGTCGCCGAGGCGATCGAACTCGTGGAACGGCGACACCCGCATGTGCTGCTCCTCGACTACCGGCTTCCGGACGGGGACGGCGCGACGGCGGCGACCGAGATCCTGCGGCGCTGGCCGTCGACGAAGGTCGTCATGCTGTCCGCCGCCGGCGGTGACGAGCTCCTCGCGCGCTCGATCGAAGCGGGTTGCTCGGGATTCCTGCCCAAGGACCGGAGCGGCCAGGAGGTCGTCAGCGCGGTTCGGGCCGCCTACCGAGGCGAGTCGTTGATCCCGACCTCCGTGCTCGTCGGCCTGCTCGATCGTCTGCGCCGGGCACCCCAGGGCAAGGCGGGAGACCTGACGCAACGGGAGTTCGAGGTGTTACGCCTGCTGGCCAAGGGCATGTCGACCGAGGGGATCAGTTCGTTGCTGTTCCTGTCGGAGCACACGGTGCGCAACCACGTGCGGAACATCCTTGCCAAGCTTGGCGCCCACTCGAAGCTCGAAGCCGTCGCCGTAGCGGCACGGGACGGCATCATCTCGCTCGAAGATCGAACCTAACGTGCCCCGCTCCTCCGAGCGGCGCATCACGGTTGTGCTCGCCGATGACCAGCGCGCGATCATCGACGCGCTGACGCGGCTCCTCGCCGAGCAGCGCGACATCGAACTCGTCGGGGCGGGTCGCAACGCCGAGGAGGCCCTCAAGCTCTGTATCGAACACGAGCCCGACGTCGCGGTGCTCGACGTCCGCATGCCCCAGGGCGGCGGTGCGGTCGCCGCGATCGAGATCAGAAGTCGCGGCCTCAAAACGCGTGTCGTCGCACTTTCGGCTTTCGACGACCACGCGACGCGGGATCACATGATGGCGGCCGGCGCGGTCTCGTACGTGCTGAAGGACCGGCCGGTGGGCGAGCTGCTCGAGGCGATCCGCCGAGCCGCGGGGCGCGCTTCGCAGGACGAGGGCGTCGCGAGTTAGGAGACGCCGCGCGGGATCCAGGCCCGGACCGTCGTGCCCGCGCCCGGTGCCGAGGAGATCTCGAAGCTCCCCCCGGCCCGCTCCGCCCGTTCCCGCATCGACGCGACGCCGAGGTGCCCCGGGACCATCTGGCTGGTGTCGTCCATGCCGATGCCGTCGTCGGTGACCGTGAGCGCGATCCCGCCCTGACTGTCGAGCACGGTGACCGTGACGTTGTGCGCGTCGGCGTGCTTGCGCGAATTCGTCAGCGCCTCCGCGGTGATGCGGAAGAGTGTGATCGCCTCGTCGGCGGTCGGTTCCGTCGCGAGCGAGCTGTCGAAGCGGACCTTGGGGCCACCCGCGCCCTCGTAGCGGCGAATGAACTCGGTCAGCGACTCGGTGAGGCCGCCGAGGTGCAACGCCGGGGGATGGAGCTCGAACAGCAACGTGCGCATCTGCTCGATCGACTGCGCGACGGCCCTTTTCAGGTCTTCGACGACACTCAGGGCGTTCTTGTCCTTCAGCCTTCCCTCGAGGATCTGCAGCTGGATCGAAAGCGCGATCAGCGTCTGCAAGGGATCGTCGTGGACCTCGTCGGCGATGCGCCGGCGTTCGTTCTCCTGGGCTCGGAGCAACAGCCGGGCGAGTTCGGCGCGCTGCTCGTCGAGGCGGCGCTGTTCGGAGACATCCTGGGCGAGCCCGACGACGAAGCGGGGTCCCTCCGACTCGGGAACGATGCTCGCAGCCGTGACGATCGCGTGCACCGTCTCGCCATTAGGTCGCTGATAGCGGCGCTCGAACACCGCCGACGTCGCCCTCCCCGACAGGAGCCCACCGAGGGCGGCGTCCGTCGTCTCGGTGTCAGCCGGGAGGATGAGGTCGTCGAGGTGCCGGCCGATGATTTCTCCTCGTGGTCGGGCGAGCATGCCCGCGAGGGCCGAGTTCACGGCGCGATAACGGCCGTCCGGCCCGACGACCTCGATGCCGATCGAGAGTTCGTTGGCGAGCCGGCCGAGTACGTCGTTGCGTCGGTGCAGCCGGTCGCGCAGCAGGTAAGCGGCGGCGCTCAGCACGGCGACCACAGCGGCGGTGATGATCCACTCCCGGGCCGCGACCGCCGCGCCGCTGTGCCCGAATCGTCCCGTCGCGCCGTCGATCACCCCGGGGACGAGCGCGGCGTAGCCGCTCTCGAGGAGCGCGGCACGGACGGGTAACAGCGCGAACGACGTCGGCGCGAACCAGCACAGCAAGGCGAGTACGTTCCCTGCCGTGAGCCAGTAGACGTCGGCTCCGATCCAGGAGGTCCCGAGGGCGAAGAGGCACACGAGCGTCAGGTCGTCCAGCGAAGGACGACGTCGGATGAGCACGGCGCCGAGCGCGGCCGCGACGATTCCGGAGACGAGGATCGCGAGGCGATCCCGGGAGGCGAGATCGGGCAGCGCGGCGAGGACCAGCGTGACGAGTGCCGCCGAGACGTAGAGCGCCCCCACGTACGATCCCGGCTCGAACGGCCGCGGATCCCCCGCCTCTCCGACGGCCGAAGTCAACCAGTTTCCCTGCCGACCAACAGAACTCATCGACCAGCTCCAACCGACCGAACCACCGCGCCTTACACCCAGCCCGAGGACGCTTCTTAGCGAACCACGGCAAGACACGGCACACCGCACCGCGTGAAGACCCTACCGTCTCGTGGCGTGGCAGCCCCGGACCACGCCGGACGAGCAGGCGATCGTGCGAGGATTCCGGGCGACAAACGCAGGTGCTGACGGGGGATTCGTGGCACTTGCTTCCCGCACGCGGCCGAGGGACGATCCACCCGGAGCATCGTGAGGAGGCCGCAGATGAAGGTTTCTGGCCGTCGGGCGCGTCCTACGGACGCGCCGAATGGGTACCCGGCTGCCTGGGAGGTCGACTCTCTGCTCGTCGACGGCAGGGGCGTCCATCTTCGCCCGATCCTGCCGGATGACGCCGAGCGGCTCGAGCGGTTCCATCGTGGCTTATCGACGGAGAGCGCCCAGGTGCGGTTGTTCGGCTCCGCGGCCAATCCCACCGCGGTCGATTTCGAGAGACTGGCTCACGCCGACTACGTCGACACGATGGCGCTCATCGCGCTCGTCGGCGATCGGCTGGTCGGGGTCGCGCGCTACTTCCGCCTCGAGCGGTCAGAAGACGCCGACGTCTCGTTCGTTGTCGCCGACGAGTTCCAGGGCCACGGCGTGGGGACGCTGCTGCTCGAGATCCTCGCCGGGTACGCGACGGAGAAGGGGATCGGCCAGTTCCTGGCCGACACGCTGCCGGAGAACTCGGAGATGCTCGACGTGTTCGAAGACGCCGGGATGAGTGAGGCGAGCCGGCTCGTCGAAGGCGTCGTCAGGGTGCGGCTCGATCTCACGCCGACCGCGTCGTATCTTGCCCGTCGCGAGGAGCGCGAACGCGTCGCGACGGCGGCGAGCGTCGCTTCGTTCCTCCGTCCGAGCTCGATCGCGGTGATCGGTGCCGGTCGGCACCCGGGCGGTATCGGTCACGAGATCGTCCGGTCGCTCCTCGCCGGTGACTTCGCCGGGATCGTCTATCCGGTGAACCCCCACGCCCGTTCGATCTGTGGCGTCCGCGCCTATGCCTCGGTGGGCGAGCTACCGCCGCCCGTCGACCTCGGTGTCGTGGCCGTGCCTCCGTCCGCGGTCCTCCAGGTGGTGGAGGAGTCCGCCGCCGCTGGCCTGCGTTCCCTCGTCATCATCACGTCCGGTTTCGGCGAGACCGGACACGACGGCGCGTCGCTCGAGAACGAGCTGCTCGACGTCGCCCGGCACGCCGGGATGCGGATCGTCGGACCGAACTGCCTCGGCGTGAGCAGCACGGACCCGGACGTCCGCTGCAACGCGACCTTCTCGCCGGTCGCACCGGTGCGCGGGCGGGTCGGACTGTTCACGCAGTCCGGAGCAGTCGGGATCGTCCTGCTCGAAGAGTGCTCCCGCGCCGGTATCGGCGTCTCGAACTTCGTCTCGGTCGGGAACAAGATCGACGTCAGCGGCAACGACCTTCTGTGCTTCTGGGAGGATGACCCCGCCACCGAAGTCATCGCCCTCTACCTTGAGTCGTTCGGTAATCCGAGGAAGTTCCTCCGGACCGCGCGCCGCGTCGCGCGCAAGCAGCCCATCGTCGCTCTGAAAGCAGGGAGGACGGTCGCCGGAGTGCGGGGCGCGCGCTCGCACACGGCCGCCGCGGCGACCCCGGCCGTGGCGTCCGATGCGCTCCTCTCGGCGGCCGGCGTCATCGCCGTCGAGGGACTCGACGAGCTGCTCGACGTCGTCGCGCTCGTCGGCGCAGCTCCCCTGCCGCGCGGGCCGCGGGTCGCCCTGGTCGGGAACTCTGGGGGGCCGCTCATCCTCGCGGCTGACGCCTGCACGAAGGCGGGGCTCGTCGTTCCCGAGTTCAGCAAGACGACCCAGCGCGCCCTGCGCGAGGTGCTGAACCCCGCCAGCGCCGTCGCCAATCCTGTGGACACGACGGCAGGGGGCGGGGAAGCCGACCTCGTGTCGGGCCTGCGTGTCGCCCTCGGGGCGGAAGACGTCGACGCGGCGATCGCCGTCGTCACGCCGCTCATCTCGCTGTCGCGCGAACAGACGCTCGACGCCATCGACCGCGTCGCGCGCGAGAGCGACAAGCCGATCATCGCCTGCATCTTCGGCGAACCGATTCCCGCCGAGATCGACCGCCTGTCTTCGTCCCGTTTCACCGTCGTCCCATCGCCGGATCGGGCGGCGGCGGCGATGGAGCGGGCGTCGACCTACGCGGAGTGGCGGTCGCGGCCCGCCTCCCCCCCGGCCGACCCCGCCGGCGTCGACGTCGTCGCGGCTCGTGGGATCGTCACCGAGTTCCTGAGTGATAATCCGGCCGGTGGTTGGCTCGACGTCGGCCGCATGGGCGGCGTGCTCAAGGCGTTCGGGATCGCCTGCGCCGAGATGGTGACGGCCCGCTCGCTCGAACAGGCGCTCGCGGCTGCGCGCCAAGTCGGCTACCCGGTGGCGCTGAAGGCGGAAGGCGCGACCATCCTCCACAAGACCGAGGTCGGGGGGGTCGCGCTCGGGCTGGGCTCGGAGGAGGAACTCGCCGCGGCGTATCGGACGATGGCGGATCGTCTCGGCAGACAGCTCGAAGCTGTCGCTGTCCAGAGGATGATCGCGGCCGGCGTCGAGACGATCGTCGGGCTTTCGGTCGATCCAGACTTCGGCCCGCTGTTGATGTTCGGGCTCGGCGGGATCGTCACCGAGCTGCTCGGCGACCATGAATTCGCCGTTCCTCCGCTCTCCGAGGACGACTCCGCCCGTCTCGTCGCGGCGATCCGTGGGGCGCCGCTCCTCTACGGCTACCGGGGCTCGGAGCCCGTGGCGATCGACCAGCTGAGAGACGTCCTCAACCGGGTGAGCTGCATCGCCGAGAAGCTGCCCGAGGTCGTCGAGCTCGACTTGAACCCCGTGATCGCCACGCCAAGGGAGGCGATCGCCGTCGACTTCCGGTTGCGCGTCGCCCCGCAGCCGCCCGGCCGGGACGCCTACATGCGGATCCTGCGGCGGCGCCCCGTCCAACCCGTCGCCTGACCGCGCCCGTCACATGGCGGAGGACCGCTCGCCGGACGGTGCGGGTCAGGACGTCGGACAGGAGAGCTCCTGACCGCGCTCCTGCGCCCGCCGATCCTTCTAACCTCGAGACATGCAGCTCTTCTCGTCGCACAAGCAGGAGATGGTCGCTCCCGGCAGCGCCCTTCCGGGTCGCAGCACGCCGATTCTCCGGCCAGGGCTGCACGTCGTCCTGCACACGCCGATCGGAGGTCCGTTCCCGGAGGGGACGGAGCGGGCTGTGTTCGGGCTCGGCTGCTTCTGGGGAGCCGAACGGATCTTCTGGCAGTCCGAAGGGGTGTTCACGACGGCGGTCGGCTACGCGGGCGGGTTCACGCCGAACCCGACCTACGAGGAGGTCTGCTCGGGCAGGACCGGCCATGCCGAGGTCGTCCTCGTCGTGTTCGACCCGGCTCGCACGACCTACGCGGTGCTGCTGCAACGCTTCTTTGAGGGCCACGACCCGACCCAACGCATGCGCCAGGGGAACGACGTGGGTACCCAGTACCGCTCGGCGATCTACACCTTCACGGTCGCGCAGCACGACGCCGCGGTCGCGACACGTGACCGTTACGACGAGGCGCTCGCCGGGGCCGGGCTCGGCTCCCCGACGACGGAGATCGCCACGGCGGGGCCCTTCTACTACGCCGAGGAGTACCACCAGCAGTACCTCGCGAAGAACCCGGGGGGTTACTGCGGCCTGGGAGGCACCGGCATCACGTGCCCGGTCGGTGTCCTCGGCGGCGGGCAATCCTGAGGACCACGACGTCGGTTCATCCGGTGCCTGGAACGAGGCGCGACGTCTCGCGGTGTCCCCGGGCCGCGTCGCTTGCGGCGCCGTGAGCCGCCTGGCGCGCGGGCGATGCCTGGGGGGGTCGAATCGTCATTCGTGTCGGACCGGACCGTACTCATTCTCATTCTCCCCCTCGTGCGAGTCCCGCGGCGCTGCTCGAGGCGGGTGTGCCGCCCGCCAGGACGGCGGTGGACACGCGTTGTGGCGCGAGCGACGTCCTCGTGACGCGCAGCACGTCCCGGGACGCGGACCTCCCGCCGACAAGGAGCGGGTGATCAACCGCCCATCGCCGGGTCGTCGCGCCCGACGCCGGCGCCGATTGACCGTGGCGCGGTCGCGAAGGCCACGAGCCCGACCCGGCGGCGCGCGCTGCGTGGCTTCGTGTCGCTCGCTCGTGGTGATGCGAAGCGCGTCCCTAGCCCCTCAATCCGGGGCGCGTCGGGTCATTGCTGATGGTCGTCGTCGCCGGCGCCCGTGCCGGTGGCGTTGCGCCTTGCGGCCGTGATCGCCAACCGGTGGAACACCTTCGGCCTGATTTGGCACCTTGGGCCCGCCAGCACGATCCTTCACGACGGGTCCGGACGAGCCGGACGAGAACCCGCGCGTATCAAACAGGCGGTTGTGATCGGGCCGGACACCTCGTGACGTTTCGGGCCAGGGCGGAGCCGAGGTGACCCGCCTGCGCGCCCCGGGCGCGAACTGACCGATATCGCCGTCGTGCCTCCGGTGCCGGCGCCCACGTCCCCCGAGCCGGGACGCGGCGGCACCGACGGGTCATCCGGGGGTCCCAAGCTGGCGCCGTCGCCGCAGAACGGTCGCGGTGACAAGTCTTGCGGTTTCGTGAAGGAGTAGCGGTCTCAGGTGCACGCCCGGCGGACTCGGCGACAAAACACCCAGTTCAGCGGCGGTTGTCGACCGGACCTCGGTGCGCTTGCTTGTCACGCGGCATGTCAGTAACGTGACATCCTGAAGACTCCGTGAAACCAGGTGTCAATGATCTCAGGACTTCCCGTCGAGAGGGAGCGCGGCCGGTGTTCCCCGCTGCCGAGGATCGCCGAATTTGGCGTCTCCGACCTCTCCGGGATGAGCGCTCGTCGAGCTAGCGCAGACAAGACGCCTCGCGAAAAGGTGACGCGTCGCCTCCTTCCAGCGAGGGAGGGAGCGTGTCTCGCCAGGGGATGGTCCAGCCGCCCCGCAATGAACCGTGACGGAAGGCGAGCCATCGTCGCAACTTGCCGGGTTCGTTCCGCCGCGACCAGGACGCGCGTCAGCGCCGGCCTGGCGTATTGTCAACAGCCACAAGGAAGAAAAGAAAGGGGGTCGGCATAGGCGGCTTTTTCTGGCGAGCATTTCGCGTTCACGCTGGGCCGGTACCCGGGACCTTACGTCTCAGGCATTCCGGTCGAGCTGAGACGAGCTGCGAGAAGGTGCGAGTTGCAATGTTGACGGAAGCCTTCCGACAGCCAGTAGAAGTCAGCCAAGGAGGCTCCGGAAGTCGTAACGTGCAATCACCCATCAGCCAAAGGGGACATGAATATGGCGAAGTTTGAACCCCATGAGGTAGACCCAAAGCAATACGAGATTTCGAGGCGCCGGTTCCTGCGTAACGCAGGCGTGATGGCGGCGTCGGTTCCGTTCCTCGGCGGAATGGCCGAGATTCTGAGCGAACGGGGGGCAGCGGCCGCCACGTACCACGACGAGTCGAACCCACTGTTCGCGAAGCACCCGGCGTACAAGTTCACGTTCGTCAACCACGTGACGACGAACCCGTTCTTCACTGCCACCATCTATGGGACGCAGGACGCCGCGCACATCCTCGGCATCCCGACGCCGCAGTGGACGGGATCGCAGGTCTCGGCGGTTTCGGACATGGTCAACGCGATCGACGTCGCCATCGCTGGCAAGGTGAACGGCATCGCCACCACGCTCATCGACCCGACGGCGTTCAACGACCCGGTCGACCGGGCCCTGAAGATCGGCATTCCGGTCCTCGCGTACAACGCCGACGAGCCGGGGAACAACCGGATGTGCTACGTCGGACAGAGCAACCTCACGGCAGGTGCCGCGGCCGCGGCGAAGATCGTGGCCACCCTCAAGAAGGGTGACCTCATCGGAATGGTCATCGCGACCCCAGGCACCGGGAACATCCAGCCACGGATCGACGGAGCCCTGCCGACCTTCCACAAGGCCGGGATGGTCACCGAGGTTGTTGCCGGTGGTGCGTTGGTTCCCGCCGAGATCACGGCGGTCCAGGCGTGGTGGGAAGGCCACAAGGACGTGAAGTACATGTACGCGGTCGACAACGGTGACTCAGAGGCCGTCGCCGACTGCATCACGAACAACAAGCTGTTCGGGATCACCCACGGCTCGGGATGGGACGTCAGCCTCCCGGTGCTCGACGGCGTCAAGAGCGGCGCGTTGGACTTCTCGATCGACCAGCAGGCCTACCTGCAAGGTTTCGTACCGACTGTCCAGATGTTCTTGTACAACATCTCGGCTGGTTTGATGAAGCCGTGCGACACCGACACCGGTCTTGGCTTCATAAACAAGGCGAACGTCGCGCCGTACCTTGCGCACGTCACGCGTTTTGAAGGAGCTGGCGCAGCGGCGACGGCGTACCCGCCGCCGAAGACGATCCTGTTCTGATCGGTGCAGCCCCTGGCTCCTGAAGAGGAGGTGCGCGCCCCCGCTCCGCGTTTTGCGGAGCGGGGGCTCGTGCGCCGCGTCTCGGACGTGTTCTTCATCCGACCGGAGTCGACGATCGTCGTCGTCTGCGTCGCGCTCATTGCCTACTTCTCGTGGCGCAACTCGGCGTTCTACTCCTACACGAACATCATCACGATGGCGCAGTACACCGCGCCGATCGCGGTCATCGGCGCGGGCGAGGTCCTGTTGCTCGACCTCGCCGAGATCGACCTGTCCGCGGGCCAGGTCTACCTGACGGCACCGTGGATCGTCGTGCTCCTCGGACAGCACGGCGTGGCGCTCGGCTGGGGGATTGCCCTGGCGTTGCTCATCTCTTCCCTCATCGGCGCGTTCAGCGGGTCGATCGTGGTCTGGCTCAAGGTCCCGTCGTTCGTCGCGACGCTCGGCGTGAACTACGTGCTTGCGGGGTACGTCCTCGTCGTATCCAGCGACATCACCACCGACATGAGGGGCACGACGGGGGAGTTTGGTGCCGTCATGGGCATCAGCAACTGGGCCGAGGGCCTGTGGGGATTGGGGATCGTCCTCGTCATCTGGGCGCTGCTCAAGGGGACGGTCTTCGGCCTGCACACCACGGCGACGGGCGGCAACGAGCTCGGCGCGGCCGAAGCCGGCGTGCGAACCCGGCAGGTCAAAATCTGGTGTTTCATCATCATCGCCTTCATCTCCGCCTTGATCGGGATCGTCGACTCGATCCGAATTGGCAGCCTTGACCCTGCGGCTCCGGGATTGAACGAGATGCTGGCGGGCGTCACGGCTGCGGTCATCGGTGGAACAGCTCTCACCGGAGGCAAGGCCACGGTCGTCGGGACCTTGATCGGAGCAGTTGTGCTCGGTGTGCTCGAGGACGGATTCAACCTCATCGGCATCAGTGCGAACTGGTTCATCCTCGTGGAAGGTGCCGTGATCCTCCTCGCGATGGCGGTGAACGTCCAGCTCGGACGGGTGACGGCGAAGACGATGCGACGATGAGCGATGATGAGATGGACGAGATGAACGAGACGCAGCTTGTAGATACCTCCGGTCCCGGTGACCGTCTCGAGCGAGATGTCCCGCGGCGCGGTGAAGATGCGGAGGTCGGGGACCACCAGCGCGCCATCGAGAGCCAGGACATCATCCTTCGTACAGAAGGGATCACGAAGAGCTTCGGCGCCCTCATCGTCCTCAGGGGCATTGACATCTACTTGAAGCGCGGCGAGGTGCTCGGCCTCGTGGGTGACAACGGCAGCGGCAAGAGCACGTTCGTGAAGATCCTCTGCGGTTTCCACAGGCAGGACGAGGGGAGGATCTTCGTCGAGGGGCAAGAGGTGGCCTTCCACTCGGTGAAGGACGCGCGCCGACACGGCATCGAGACCGTCTACCAGGACCTGGCACTCGTTCCCGCGCTTACCGTCTACCAGAACCTGTTCCTCAATCGCGAGATAACCCGTTTCGGGCATCTTCGATGGCTGTCGAACAAGAAGATGCGCCAGATGGCCCGCAAGTACCTCGACGACATCAACGTCCAGGTCTCGAGCGTGGACGCGCTCATCGAGAGCATGTCCGGCGGCCAGCGACAAGCCGTCGCGCTGGCGAGAGCGACGCACCAGGAGTCGAAGATCCTCCTCCTCGACGAGCCGCTCGCGGCGATGGGCGCGAAGGAGTCCGCGCTCGTCATCGACCTCGTCAAGGACCTCTCGCACAATCGCGGTGTTTCGATGCTCATCATCGACCACAACTACCAGCACTTGTTCGAACTGTGCGACCGGCTGAACGTGCTGCAGGAAGGGCACATCACCCTCGACCTGCGCGTCGAGGACACGACGATGGAGGACGTGACCGCGCTCATGGTCGCGGAGTACCGGCGCCGCATCACGCTGGGCGAGGAGGAGCTGCGGGTTTGACGCAGCCGAGACCGGGCGTTCAGGACGACGGTCGTCGCGTCACCGGTCGATACTCTTGCTAGAAGGGATCCCCTCGGACGGCTGAGGAGGCACCGACATGGAGTACCGCCAGCTTGGCTACACGGGGCTGCGGGTTTCCGCCCTCGCCCTCGGCACGATGACCTTCGGCGGCCGGGGCAAGTTCGCGCTCGTCGGCGAGACCGAAATCGACGAGGCCCGGCGAATCATCGAGCGGGCGCTCGCCGCCGGGGTCAACTTCATCGACACGGCGGACGTCTACTCGGACGGACGGTCCGAGGAGATCGTCGGCGAGGTGCTGAAGGGCCGGCGCGACGAGGTCGTGCTCGCGACGAAGGCGCGCTTCGCCATGGGGAGCGGCGAGAACGACGCCGGGCTGTCTCGCCGGTACCTCCTGCGGGCGTGCGAGGCGAGCCTGCGCCGCCTGGGAACCGACTACATCGACCTGTACCAGGTGCACCAGCGGGACGGCCTGACCCCGGTGGAGGAGACGCTCGACGCGCTCGACACCCTCGTCCACCAGGGCAAGGTGCGCTACGTCGGCTGCTCGAACCATTCGGCGTGGCACCTCATGCTGGCGCTCGCCGTTTCCGAGCGCCGCGGACTGCAGCGCTACGTCACCCACCAGATCTACTACTCGCTCCTCGACCGGGACGCCGAGTACGAGCTCGTCCCCCTCGCGATCGATCAGCAGCTCGGGATCCTCGTCTGGAGCCCGCTCGCCGGCGGCCTCCTCTCGGGCAAGTACCGGCGAAACGTGGAGCCGCCGGCGGGCTCGCGCCAGACGACGCCCTGGGGCGAGCCACCGGTCTACGACCGGGAGCGGATGTACGACATCGTCGAAGCCCTCGTCGAGGTGGCCGCGGCGCGCGGCGCCTCCCCGGCGCAGACGGCGCTCGCCTGGCTGCTCGGCCGCCCGGCGGTCACGTCGTTGATCATCGGCGCGCGCACCATGGAGCAGCTCGTCGACAATCTCGCTTCGGTCGAGCGTCCGCTCGACGACGCGGCGCGGGCCCGGCTCGACGCGGCCAGCGCGCCGAGGCTGATCTACCCGTACTGGCATCAGGCCAGCACCGCCCCGGAGCGTCTCAGCGCCGCCGACGAGTCGCTGCTGCGCCCGTATCACTGAGGGGCCCGGACACGGCACCGGGCGCGGGAACCGAGATGAGTCACCGCTAGTCAGAGACGATGAGCGCCGTCGCCCATCGGTCCCAGGGGTTCCGACCGGGTCGTGGGATGGACGGGGCGGGCGAGGAGGAAGCGGTAGATGGGCCAGCCGACGAAGGAAGACAAGTTCTCGTTCGGTTTGTGGACGGTCGGCTGGCGAGCAGGCGACACCTTCGGCGCAGCGACGCGTGCGCCCCTGGACCCCGTGGAGGCGGTCGAGCACCTCGCGGAACTCGGCGCGTACGGCGTCACCTTCCACGACGACGACCTCGTTCCCTTCGGGACCGACGAAGCCGGGCGCGAGCAGATCGTCGCACGCTTCCGGCGTGCCGTCGACGCGTGCGGTCTCGTCGTGCCGATGATGACGACGAACCTGTTCTCGCACCCGATGTTCAAAGACGGCGCTTTCACCGCCAACGACCGTGGTGTCCGTCGCTACGCCCTGCGCAAGGTGATGCGCAACCTCGACCTCGCCGCGCAGCTCGGCGCGGCGATCTATGTGTTCTGGGGGGGACGCGAGGGCGCGGAGACCGACGCCGCCAAGGACGTGCGGGCAGCGCTCGATCGCTACCGGGAAGGCATCGACTTCCTCGCCCAGTACGTCATCGACCAGGGTTATCCGATCCGGTTCGCGATCGAACCGAAGCCGAACGAGCCGCGGGGCGACATCATCCTCCCCACGGTCGGCTCCGCGCTCGCGTTCATCTCGACGCTCGCGCACCACGAGATGGTCGGTGTCAATCCCGAGGTCGGTCACGAGCAGATGGCGGGACTGAACTACGTGCACAGCGTCTCCCAGGTGCTGTGGCAGGGCAAGCTGTTCCACATCGACCTCAACGGCCAGCGGGGCGTCAAGTTCGACCAGGATCTCGTGTTCGGCCACGGGGATCTCGTCAGCGCATTCTTCCTCGTCGACCTGCTCGAGAACGGCGCCCCGGGTGGGGGACCCACCTACACCGGCCCGCGGCACTTCGACTTCAAACCGCAGCGCACCGAGGACATGGCGGGGGTTTGGGAAGCGCCCGCCTCGAACATGTCGACGTACCTCCTCCTAAAGGAGCGGGCCGGGACGTTCCGCGAGGATGCGGAGGTGCGGGCCGCCCTGGCCGCGAGCCAGGTCGACGAGCTCTCCGTCCCGACCCTCGCCGCTGGGGAGGAAGCCGCGACGCTGCGCGGTGACCTCGACGCCTACGAGCGCTACGACGTCGCGGCGGCGGGCGCCCGGGGTTGCGGCTTCGCCCGTCTCGATCAACTGGCGATCGAGCACCTCCTCGGCACGCGCTGACCGACGAGATCGGATGCGAACCGCCGACGCGACTCGCGTGCTCCTCGGGAGAGGAGCTGGGCGATGACGCTCGTCGCCGGCGTCGACTCGTCCACCCAGTCCTGCAAGGTCGTCGTGTGCGACGGGGCCACGGGCGCGGTCGTGCGGCAGGGGAGCGCGCCGCATCCGGAGGGAACCGAGATCGACCCGGCCTTCTGGCTGACGGCGCTCGACGAGGCGCTCCGTGCGGCCGGGGGCCTGGACGGCGTGGCCGCCATCGCCGTCGCGGCGCAGCAGCACGGGATGGTCTGCCTGGACGAGCACGGCACCGTCGTCCGGCCAGCGCTGCTCTGGAATGACACCCGCTCGGCCTCCGCGGCCGTCGAGCTCGTCGACGAACTCGGCGGCCCGGAGAAGGGCGCGCGAGAGTGGGCCGCCGCCGTCGGCAGCGTCCCGACGGCCTCGTTCACCGTGACGAAGCTGCGCTGGCTCGCCGAGCACGAACCGGACCACGCGGCGCGGACGACCGCGGTGTGCCTTCCCCACGACTGGCTGACCTGGCGGCTCGGCGGTGGTTCGGGCGGTCGGCAGCCCGGCGCGACGGCCCTCGCGACGGACCGGGGTGACGCGAGCGGCACCGGCTACTTCTCCCCGGTGACGGGCACCTACCGTCTCGACCTGCTCGCGCGGGCCTTCGGACGGGTGGTCGAGCTGCCCCGGATCCACGCTCCCGCGCAGCCCGCGGGTGACACGCCAGACGGCCTGACGCTCGGATGCGGGACCGGGGACAACGCCGCCGCGGCGCTCGGTGTCCTTGCCTCCTCGGGCGACGTTGTCGTGTCGATCGGGACCTCGGGAACGGTATTCGCGGTCTGCGACCACCCGGTGGCCGACCCGACTGGGACGATCGCCGGCTTCGCCGACGCGACCGGCCGCTTCCTCCCCCTCGTGTGCACGCTCAACGGGGCCCGCGTCTTCCGGGCGACCGCTCGCCTGCTCGGTGTCGGCCTGCGCGAGTTCTCCGCGCTCGCGCTCGCCGCGCCGGCGGGCGCGGACGGCCTCGTCGTCGTCCCGTACCTCGAGGGGGAGCGGACGCCGAACCGGCCGTTCGCCACGGGCGCGGTGCACGGCCTGCGTCTCAAGACCGCGACCCCGGCTCATCTCGCCCGCGCTGCGGTCGAGGGCGTGCTGTGCGGTCTCGCCGCCGGGCTCGACGCCCTGCTCGCCGAGGACGTCCGCGTCGAGCGCGTCATCCTCATCGGGGGGGCGAGTCGTTCGGAAGCCGTGCAGCGGATCGCCCCCGGGATCCTCGGGCGGCCCGTCGCCGTTCCGGTGGCGGCGCAGCACGTCGCGCTGGGCGCGGCGCGCCAGGCGGCCTGGGCGCTCAGCGGCGGCGACCTTCCCCCCGCGTGGTCCCTCGGCAGGAGTGCGCTCTTCGAAGCGGAGCCGCTCGACTTCGTCCGGGCCCGCTACGCCGAAGTCTGCGAGATGACCGCGAACCTGCCCGGCAAAGGACCGGTAGCGGGATGAGGCCCACTTCCGACGGCGTGCCCGTCGGCCCGGGCCGGGTGCGCCCGAAAGGGCGTGGATGGCTGGCGCTCCTCGGCCGGGAGCGCGGGACGACGGCGACATGGCTGACAAGGGAACCGGAGTCCCGGTGATGGAGGGTGGGAGATGTCTCTAGACAGGCGCGCCGCTTCCGAGCGGTCCGGCTCGGCAGGCGAGGCGTGAGCGCCGCGGAGCCGGTGCGAGCCCGGCGAGTGGCGATCGGAGTCGACTTCGGGACGAGGTCAGGCCGCGTGCTCCTCCTCGATCTGCGCAGCGGGGAGGAAATCGCGGACGTCGAGGTCCGTTTCCCGCACGGTGTCATTGATTCGAAGCTTCCCTCGAACAACGCAGAATTGCCGCCGGACACGGCGCTGCAGGACCCCGCCGACTATCTCGAGGTCCTCTACCGCGGGATCCCGGCGGCGCTGGCGGCCGGCGAGGTGCGGGCCGAGGAGGTGATCGGCCTCGGCATCGACTTCACCGCTTGCACGGTCCTGCCTGTGACCGCGGACGGCACACCGCTCTGCCATCTCGAGGCGTGGCGGGACCACCTCCACGCTTGGGTCAAGCTCTGGAAGCATCACTCCGCCCAGCCGATCGCCGACCGTCTGAACGAGGTCGCGATCGGTCGTGGTGAGGAGTTTCTCGCCCGTTGTGGCGGGCGCCTGTCGTCCGAGTGGTACTTCCCGAAGCTCATCGAGACCTGGCGGGAGGACCGCGCCGTCTACGACGCGATGGACGCGTTCGTCGAGGCGACCGACTGGATCGTGTGGCAGCTCACCGGCTCGCTCGTGCGCGCGAGCTGCACCGCCGGCTACAAGGCGTGCTGGTCCGCGGACGCGGGCCTGCCGTCCCGCTCGTTCTTCGAGGCGGCCTATCCCGGTTTCCCCGTCCCGAGCGAGAAGCTCGGCACGATTTTCGCCCCCCCGGGTCAGCGCGCGGGGACCCTGCGACCAGAGGTGGCGGCGCGCCTCGGCCTTAGCCCCGCGGTCGCCGTGGCCGTCGGCAACGTCGACTCGTTCGTCTCGGTCCCGGGGGCCGGTGTCCAGCGTCCCGGTGTGTTCGTGATGGTCGTGGGCACCTCGATCTGCGATCTCGTCATCGACCGACGCGAGGTCCCGATGCCGGGAATCACGGGGGTCGTCGAGAACGGCATCCTGCCAGGTTTCTTCGGCTACGAGGCGGGGCAAGCCGCCGTCGGGGACATGTTTGCCTGGTTCGGGGGGCGGCTCCTCGGCTTCGGGCGCAACCGCTCCGGTCGGGGCGAGGACTGGTACTCGAACCTCGAGCAGGCGGCGGCGGCGGTCGCACCCGGCGCGAGCGGGCTCGTCGCGCTCGATTGGTGGAACGGCAATCGGACGATCCTCGGCGACGCCGACCTTTCCGGGGTCATCGCTGGTCTCACGCTGGCGACGTCGCCGGCCGAGATCTATCGGGCGCTCCTCGAGTCGGTGGCGTTCGGGACGCGGCGGATCGTCGAGAACTTCGTCGAGCACGGCATCGCCCTCACCGAGGTGGTCGCCTGCGGCGGGATCGCGGAGCGGAGCGCGCTCATGATGCAGCTGCTCGCGGACGTGACCGGGATGTCCGTGGCGATCCCGGACTCGAAGCAGATCCCGGCGCGGGGCGCGGCCCTGTTCGGCGCCGTGGCCGCGGGCACAGCCCAGGGGGGCTTCGACGACATCGAGCGGGCCGTCACCGAGCTTCGGCCGGCGACGGCCCGTCGCTACGATCCGTCACCGTCCCATCTCGTGACCTACGACGAGGTCTACTCGGTCTTCCGCGCGCTGCACGACGAGTTCGGCCGGGAGCACGTCGAGTGGCTCCACCGGCTGAAGCAGATCCGCCGGGCCGCCCGGGAGACCCACGACTGAGGCCGTGACAGGTCGGTCCCGGGCGCTGTTCGTCGCACGATCGCCCTCGGGGACAGCCAGGTGACGACGCTAGGGTCGGGCAGGGAGGACACGCGGGCGCGGACGCGGGCGCGAAGGAGGATCCGGTGTTGACGAATGGACGACCGCGCATCGGGATGCTCGGCATCATGCAGGAGCTCTACGACGAGATGATCCCGCGCATCACCGAGCACCAGGCTGAGTTCTCGCGCGCACTCTGCGCCCAGCTCGCTCCCGCCGCCGAGGTCGTCTTCACGCGGCCGGCACGCAACCGCGACGACATCGAGGTGATCGTGCGGGACCTCGTGCGTCAGGATCTCGACGGGATCATGATCGTCATGCTCACCTACGGACCTGCGATGCGCACCCTGCGCGCGCTCGCGGAGAACCCGCTGCCACTCCTGCTCGCCAACATCCAGCCAGAGCCCGTCGTCAGCGCGTCGTGGACGATGGACGATCTCACGTACAACCAGGGCATCCACGGCGCCCAGGACCAGTCGAACGCGATGCTGCGCGCCGGACTGCCCTACTCGGTCATCACCGAAGATTGGCGCTCGCCGGCGTTCCTGGCGTCCTTCGAGTCCTGGGCACGAGCCGCGCAGACGGTGACGAAGTTGCGGCGAACGAGGATCGCCCTGTTCGGCTACCCGATGAACGGCATGGAGGACGTCGTGTACGACGCGGCGGCTCTGCTCCGCAAGATCGGGCCGATGATCGTGAACGAGAACCTCGGGGACGTGCACCGACGGATGCGAGCCGTGGGCGCCGACGCCATCGAGGCGGTTCGCCGGCAGCACGCGGCACTATTCGAGATCGACCCGGAGCTCGCACCGGAGAGCCACGAGTACGCGGTCCGCTTCGAGCTCGCCCTGCGGCAGGTCCTGTCCGAGGGCGGCTACGACGGACTCTCCGTCCACTTCGAACCGGTCGGGCGTGACGGTCGCTTCGAGCAGCTCCCGCTCCTCGCCGCCTCGAACCTCATGGCGGACGGCTACGGCTACGGCGCCGAGGGCGACACGAACGCGGCCGCGCTCGTCTGTGCGGGCCACGCGCTCATCGGCGAGGCGCACTTCAGCGAGATGTACGCGATGGACTACGAGCTCGACTCCGTCCTCATCAGCCACATGGGTGAGGGCAACTGGAGGATCGCGCGTCGTGACCGTCCGGTCCGCCTCATCGACCGTCCGCTCGGGATCGGCGGTCTCGGCAACCCGCCGACGGTCGTGTTCTCCGCCGAGCCGGGCGTCGCGACGGTTGCGACGCTCATCGCCCTCGAAGGCGAGTACTACCGGCTCGCCGTCGCGCGCGGCGAGGTGCTCGACACGCCGGAGCTGCCCCTGGTGCAGATGCCGTACTTTCATTTCCGGCCGAACTCGGGAATGCGCTCGTTCCTGACCTCCTGGCTGCGCAACGGCGGCACGCACCATTTCTGCCTGAACCTGGGCGATCACGTCGAACGCTGGCGGAATCTCGCCGAGCTGCTCGACGTCGACTTCGTTGAGATCTGATCGGAGGCGGTCGAGATGGCTGTCCTGAACGAACTCCGCGAGGCGGTGCTCAAGGCGAACCTCGCCTTGGTGCGGCACGGTCTCGTGACGTTGACGTGGGGGAATGCGAGCGGGATCGACCGCGCCGCCGGGTTGGTGGTGATCAAGCCGAGCGGCGTTCCCTACGAGGAGATGGGTGTCGAGGACCTCGTCGTCGTCGACCTGGCGGGTCGGGTCGTCGAGGGCGCACGGCGGCCCTCGACCGACGTCCCGACCCATCTCCTCCTCTACCGCTCTTTCCCCGCGATCGGCGGAGTCGTCCACACCCACTCCACCTGGGCGACCGCGTGGGCGCAGGCCGGGCGGGAGATCCCGCTCTTCGGGACGACCCACGCCGACCTGTGTCCCGGCGCCGTGCCGATCGCGCGCCGTCTGTCCGATGACGAGGTCCGGGGCGCCTACGAGGAGAACACGGGGGTCGTCCTGCGCGAGGTGATCGGCGACCGCGGGATCGACGAGGTTCCCTGCGCCCTCGTCCCCGGCCACGGCCCGTTCACCTGGGGAGCGAGCGTCGCGCAGGCGGTCGAGCGGGCCGTCACGCTCGAAGCGGTCGCACGCATGGCCCTCCTCACCCTGCTCGTCCGTCCGGGGGCCGACCCGCTCCCGGCGGTCGTCGTGGATCGCCACTTCACGAGGAAGCACGGACCCGGCGCCTACTACGGCCAACCCGGCTGAGCGAAGCGCCGGCCCGGCCCGGCCGCCCCGGCCGTGCCGACCGGCCGAGCGCCGACCGGCCGGCGCGGGGATCTCCCGTCGGCGCGGGCCCGTCCGGCGATCACGCCGGGGCGCCGGACCGCGGGATGGCCGGCGTCACCGGGCGCGGGGCGCCGCCGGGAGGACCGCCTCGATCGCCTCGTCGAGCCGGCCCTGGCCCTCCAGGAAGTCGAGCACGGTGTAACGGGAACGGAGCCGGTTCGCCCAGCGGAAGGTCGTCCCGAGCATGCGGGCGTCGAGGTCGAGGAACCCCGGCTGAGCCGGGATCCCTGCCGCCAAGAGGGCCTTTCCGACGGTCGGGAAGACGCGCCTCGCGTCCAAAGTCCGGGTCCGGGCCGCCTCCCAGAGCGCCGCGGTCCGCGGCCACGCCGCGGCGTGCTCGCGCAGGAACCGGCGCTTGTCGTCCCGGACGGCGTCCACCTGGGCGCGGTGGCCGGCGAACCAGGGTCGCGCCTCTTCGTCGTCGGCGGCGCACGGGCGCGGCGCGACGAGCTCTGGGACGCCTCCGTCGAGGGCGAACTGCTGGAGGCGCATCGCGAAATGTGTCGCGTAACCAACCTGGAGGCCGTGCGGCGCGTGCGGTCGTCGGCCTTGTGACGCGAGCAGGTCCCAGAAGTGCGAGAAGTGGTGCTCGCAGCCGCTCGCCGGTCGGGAGCTCCCGACCATGGCCATCGCGATCCCCGACTCGATCAAGCCGCGCAGGAGTCGCGTCACGGCCTCCGCCGACTGGCCGAGCACCTCGTCGACGTGGGTGGCGGCCTCGAGGACGGGTTCGAACACCCGCCGCTCGACCTCCGGGCAGAACGGCTCGCCGTACAGGGCGTGCGACGTCAGCCAGTCGACGCGCGCCGTCGCCTTGCCGAGCAGGTCGCCGAGGCCCGATCGCGTCATCTCCGGCGGGGCGGCGGCGACGGTGGCCGCGTCGGCGAAGATCGCGACGGGGGCCGTCGCGGAGAAGGTCGTCTTCATGCCCCCGAACTCCATCGCGGCGACGCTCGAGGCGTATCCGTCCATCGAGGCGGCCGTGGGAACGCTCACGAATTCACGACCGGCGCGACTCGCGACGTAGCGGGTGATGTCGGTGATCACCCCGGAACCGACGGCGACGAGCACATCGGTTTCGGCCTCGGTCACCGCGTCAGCGAGGCGGGAGACGCTCGTCTCGTCGGCGAGCAGGCCGCGACGCTCGGGAAAACAGAAGGTCGCGACGCGCAAGTTCCCGTGCGACAGCTCGTCGACGACGCGCCATCCGACGGCCTCCTCGGTGTTCGCGTCCATGACGATGAGCGGTCTCGACCAGCGACGCGTCCTGACATACGTTCCGAGCTCGTCGATCGCGCTCTCCCCGAGCACGATCACCGTGCCCGGGGGGCGGTGGGTCGCGCCGCAGACGCAACGGTCGCCGGGATCCGGTCCGACCCGGGACGCAGGGGACGGGACGCGCTTCATGCGCGACATCGCGCGCGGCGGCAGGTGGCGCGGGCCCCACCTGCCGGCGGCCGCGCCCCGTCGTTCCGCGGCGGACGAGCCGTCGACGGACGGCCGACGCGCGCCGCCGGAATCTCCGGCGCGGCCCGCCCGGGGGTTGCTGCGGCGATGCGAATGGTCATGGACAAGTTCCCCTGACGAGGTGGGGGTCGCGTGAGCCGCCGGGCGGCGGTCCCGTGCCAGGGAAGTATGCCGTAGGCGCGCGCGACCGTGCCATCGTCCGGCCGGTCCTGACCGGACGACCTCGGGCGCCCTAGTGTCGGTGGCCGCGAAGGAGGACCGGGCGTGATCCGACGACGGCCGCGAGGCGGGCCGCGCCGCCAGCATCGGGCGGTCGACGGTCGGGCGGCCGCGCGCGCAGGCTGCGCCTCGCCGCTGGCGCGAGGTCGCAGCTGAGCGGGGGAGCGTTGGCGGACGAGCGCGGGCGCGGCCCACGGCGCTCCGGTGTCGTGCCGGCGCTGTTCCCGACGATCCTGCCGTGGCGTCACCGCTCGCTCGGCCCGGAGCTGCTCGCCGGTCTGCTGCTCGCGGCGATCGCCATCCCCGAGCAGATCGCGACGGCGCGGCTCGCGGGGATGCCGGCGACGGCGGGCCTCGCCGCGTTCATCGTCGGCTCGCTCGCGATCGCCGTCTTCGGCTCGACGGGCCCGTTGTCGGTGGGCGCGGACTCCACGATCGCACCCGTCATCGCCGCCAGCGTCTCGTCGATCGCGCTGTCGTCGACGCCGACCTACCGGGCGGACGCCTCGTTGCTCGCGTTGCTGGTCGGGCTCATCGTCATGGTCATCGGGCTTCTGCGGATGGCGTGGATCGCCGACATCTTGTCGGCACCGGTCGTGACGGGCTTCCTCGCCGGGGTCGGCATCGCCATCGTCCTGCGCCAGATCCCGGTCGTGCTCGGCATCACACCGGCGACCGGACACGGGCCGGTCGAGACGACCTGGCTCGCGCTCCGGTCGATCGGCCAGACGCACGGCTGGACGGTCGGGATCGCCGGTTTCGTCCTCGTCGGCGTCGGCGCCGCCGAGCGGTGGAGCAAGCGGTTCCCGGGGGCGATCATCGCCCTCGTCGCCAGCGCCGTCGCGGTCGCGGCGTTCCACCTGAAAGCGCACGGCGTCGACGTCCTCGGTTTCGTGCCCTCCGGGCTGCCCCACCTCGCCGTGCCCGCCTCGAGCTTCGCGGCACTGCGGTCCCTGTTGTTGCCCGCTCTCGCCATTTCACTCGTCGTGCTCGCCCAGTCGGCCGCGACCGTACGGGGTCTCGGCGGGGCGAGCTCGGACGAGACCGGGTTCAACCGTGACCTCGTCGGGATCGGTGCCGGATCGCTCCTCGCCGGGTTCGTCGGCTCGTTCGCGCTCGACGCCAGCCCGCCGCGCACCGAGATTGTGGCGGACGCCCGGGGACGGACCCAGCTCGCCGGGCTGAGCGCAGCCGCGATCGTGCTCGTGCTCGTCGCTTTCGCGGCGTCCTGGCTCGACGACGTCCCGCACGCGACGCTCGGGGCGATCCTCGCGTTGATCGGCATCCGGCTCGTCCGCGTGCCGGAGCTGCGCGCCATCCTCCGGTTCGACCGGGTCGAGTTCGGCCTCGCCTTCGTGACGATGCTCGTGGTCGCCCTCGTCGACGTGAAGTTGGGCATGGGGCTCGCGGTCACGCTCGCGGTCCTGGACCGGACCCGCCGCACGGCGCGTCCGCGCGACGCCGTCCTCGGCCACCTTCCGGACAGTTCGAACTGGGTGCTGCCGAGCGGCGGGCTCGAGCTCGAACAGCTCCCCGGGGTCGTCGTCTACATGCTCGAGGCGCCGTTGTGGTTCGCCAACGCCGACCACGTCACCGCACGGATCCGCGCCCTCACCGCCCCGGGCTCGGGTGTCGACGCGTTCGTCCTCGACGCCGCGGCGATCTCGGACGTCGACTACACGGCGGGTCGCCAGCTCACCGGGGTGGCGCGCGAACTTGTCGCCGCGCAGGTGCACGTGGCCGTGGCCCGGACGTCGTCGACGGTCGCGACGGAGCTCGCTCGGATCGGGTTCCTCGACGTCATCGGGGCGACGAGCCTCTACCCGACCGTCGACGCGGCGGTCCAGGCACTCATCGCCGCGCGCCCGGCGACGGGCTCGGCGGGACCGCCACTGCCGTAGGGTTGTCCGTCGCCGCCGTAGGCCGCGGCGGCGTGCCCGGCCAGACTGGAGTCGCGATGATCAACGTCTTCCTCCTCGACGATCACGAGGTGGTGCGCGCCGGCCTGCGGGATCTGTTGGAGAACGCCGACGAGAACATCGCCGTCGTCGGTGAGGCCTCGACCGCGGCGGAGGCACTCGCCCGCCTCGCCACGATCCGCCCGGACGTCGCGATCCTCGACGTCCGGCTCGGCGAGGGGGAGACCGACGGCATCGCCGTCTGTCGGGAGATCCGTTCGGCGCACCCGGAGATCGCCTGCCTCATGCTCACCTCGTTCGCCGACGACGAGGCCCTGTTCGCGGCGATCATGGCCGGCGCCGCCGGCTATCTCCTGAAAGAGGTGCGCGGGCGGGACATCGTCGGCAGCGTGAAACGGGCGGCGCGGGGCGAGTCCCTGCTCGACCCGGCATTGACCCAGAAGCTGATCGACCGGATGAGGACCGGCGGACCCGAGGACGAGCGCCTCGCCCGCCTGACGGCACGGGAGCGGCGAGTGCTCGATCTCGTCGCGGAGGGCAAGACGAACCGGGAGATCGGCGCCGAGCTGTACCTCGCGGAGAAGACCGTGAAGAACTACGTCTCGAACATCCTTTCCAAGCTCGGTATGCAGAGGCGGACTGAGGCGGCGGTCTTCGCGGCGCGCCTCGCCGACAAGGGGCACCGCTTGCGCTAGCCGGCGGTGCCGACCGACGGCGGGCCGTCCGGCTGCTACGCCGTCAGCGGCCGGTCGAAGGCCCTCCAGCGCCGCTTCAGCGTGGCGAGGTCCTTGCCGAGACCGTGGAGCGACCTCGCCGCGGCGAGCCGCTCGATGACGACGAGCTGCCCGGCGATGAAGGCGCACTGGAAACGCTCCCCGGCGACACGCGCGAGGAACGCCTCGGCGAAGAGCGCGTCACGGTGGTCGCCGAGGCGGTCCTGTACCGCCGCCGCCGTCGTCGCGAGGCGCGCGGCGCGCTGACCGAACACCCCGGAGGCGAGTTCGGCGGCGTAGCGGAGCTCCTTCGCGCGGATCCGCAGCGCGTGCAGGTTGGCCTCGTTCGGTGACTCGCGGGAACGGCGTGCCGCTTCCCTCACGTTGCGCCACGGGCGCCGGAGAAGGCTGCCGAGGGCGGCCCGTGACTCCTCGTCGGCGCGCGCCGTCAGCGGCGGCTGCAACGCGACGAGCCGGTCGATGTGGCCGAGGACGGTCTCGTAGCGCGGGAGCGCCCGGGCGCTCGCCAGGCGGAACGTCACGTCGCTGCGCTGCAGGGCGACCGCGGCGAAGAGGCTCTCGAGGGCGTCCGGGTCGGCGTCGGGCTCGGTGTGCAAGGTGATCCGCAGCGCGAGCACGTCGAGGTTGCGGACTTCGCCGAGGAGCTGTGAGAACCAGCCGATGTCGGCGCGTGCCGCGCTCGCCCACCCGGGCTCGACGACGGCGCGAAACGTGCGCAGAAGCGACCGGATCCTGCGGAGCGCGACACGCGCGGCGTGGAGATCCTCGGCGTCGCGGTCCTCGGCGGTCCGGTCGCTGTCGTGCGCGAGGAACGATTCCGCGGCGCGGCGGAGCGCCTCGGCGACGAGGTCCCCGATGTGATCCACGACGGGCGTCGCCGCGGGCACGGCCGCGGCGGCCGCGAAGAAGGCTTCATCTGACGGTTCAGCGGTGAGGTAGGGATCGAACACTCGCCACGATCGTAGGCGGGCGTCGCATCGAGCGTGCCCGGCGGGTGCCGCTCGCCGCCGGACGCGTAACAACTGACGACGCGACGCTCACACTCTTCTCACGGATTCGTCGATCCCCGCTGACAGAGGCGTCGCACGATGGGGGCGTTCCGTTGATTCCCAGTGACTCGACAAAGGAGCGCACGATGAAGTTCCGACACATGGCACCGGTGGTCGCCGGCGCGGCGATGATGGTCGTCGCCTCGCTCGGCGTCGTCTCGACGGCCTCGGCCGACACGACCACGACGACGACACCGGCGTCTTTCTCGCAGATGCAGGCGAAGCTCGAGGCAGAGCTCGCCGCCCGTCAGACCCAGCTCAGCACGCTCACGACCGACGTGTCGAGCTCCAAGACACTGACCGCGTCGGACGCCGCCGCGCTGTCGTCGAGCCTGTCGACCGAGACGTCGAACATCGGCGCGCTCGTCACCAAGGTCCCGACCGACACCACGGTCGCCGAGCTCCGCGTCGACGCGCAGGCGATGTTCCGGGACAACAGGGTCTTCGACGTCATGACTCCGCAGGTGCACCTCACCATCGCGGCGGACTCGGTGAATGCGAACGCCGGCACGATCCTCGCCGACGGTCCCACGATCACCGCGGCGTTGGCGGCCCGCACCAGCGACAAGGGTTATGCCCGCGTCGAGGCGCTGTTCACGTCCCTGACCGCGAAGGCGACCGACGCGCAGTCTGCGCTGACCAGCGTCTCGTCCGACGTGCTGGCACAGACACCCGCCGGGTGGCCGGGCAACGCCCACGTCTTCGTCCAGGCGAAGGTCGAGATCCTGCGTGCCCGCATCGACCTCGCCTATGCCCGGGCCGAGCTCCGGCTCGTCGAGCGCTGGATCGGCCGCTACCCGGTTCCGGCCGGTGCGACCGGCACGAGCACCACCACCACGACCACGGCGAGCGGATAGGCCGAACGCGACCTGCGACGCCCGACGTCTTTCGTCGGACCTGAGCGTCTGACGAAGCGGGCGGACGTCGCACCGTTCTTGCGGTCGGCGGCAGGATCGGGGCCCGCTTTCCCCCGTGGCTCCGGTCCTGCTGTCGCGTCCGGGGACCTCCGGATGCTCCCCAGCCGTGGGCACCCGCGGCGTCGCGGGACGCGCGTCGCCTAACGAAGGTCGCGATGACGACGCAGCCGTTCGGCGCGCAGCGCCCGCTCCTCGTCGTCGGGAAGGGCTTCGAGTTGGCGGCCGGTGGCGAGGGCGAGGAGGAGATCGGCGACGGCCGGGTTGCGGGCGAGGACCGGTCCGTGGAGGTAGGTGCCGAAAACCCTGCCCGCGACGGCCCCGTCGACGGCGCCGAAGCCGTTCCCGATCCCCGCCGTGACGCGCGCGAACGGCCGGAGCTGCGGACCGAGTCGCGTGCGCGCTTGGTGGTTCTCGAAGCCGCTCAGTGTTGCGAGTGGGACCGGCCAGGCCTCGTCGACGAGTGGGACCGCGACGACCTCACCGACGGCGCGGCGTTCGGCGGTGCGCCCGGTCGAGGCGTCGACGAGGCCGACGCCTTCGTGGTCACGTCCGTCAGCTCCGGGAAAGACGGTCCCGACGATCTGGAATCCCGCGCACACCGCGAGCACCGTCGCGCCGCCGGCGACCGCCCGGGCGAGCGCGCCGTCGCGCAGGCGCTCGGCGGAGTGGATCTGTGGTCCGTCCTCACCCCCCCCGAGGCAGTAGATGTCGCCCGAGGTCGGCAGGGGCCGATCGGACGGTGCCGCGACGAGCTCGACGGGGAAACCCCGCCACGCGGCCCGGTTCTCGAGCACGCGGCCGTTGCCGTAGTCGCCGTAGGTCCCGAGCAGATCAGGGTGGACGACGACGACCCGCAAGCGGGACTCGCCGGCGTGTCGGCTCGTTGCCGGGCGGGCGGGCGCGACGGGGAGCGGCGGCGGGGGTGCGGCGGCGGGCGTCGGCTCGGCCGGGCGCGCCCGGTGGGCGAGACGGCGCCGCATCACCTGGAAGGCGGTGTAGTTACCGATGTAGTCGACGCGGTCGTCGCCGGCGATCTCGACGGCGCGCAGAGGATCCGCCTCGACGACGTGCCGCGCCCCGGCGTGGCGGAGCCGCACCGCGAGGTCGAGCCGGCGATCGCCGCTCGCGACGACGAACCGGTCGCCGATCCGCTCGAACGGGACGTCCCACAGCCAGGAGGGATCGTGGCCGTCGGCGGAACGGGCATTGATGCCGATGACGAGCGGGACGTGGTCGGTTTCGACGAGCCCGAGCAGTTCGGTCCAGCCGGCGGGGTTCTTCGCCAGCAACAGGCGGACCGTGCGACCACGGTGGCCGACGACAGCGAAACGTCCGGCGACCTCCGTGACGCGGCGCGCGACCTGCAGTGCCTCGGGGATCGTGACGCCGAGCGCCCTCGCCGCGAGCGCCGCCATCGCCGCGTTCGCCCGGTTGAAGCGCCCCGGGAGCGAGAGCTCGATCCGGTGCGAGCCCCCGTCGGCGAGGACGAGGTTCTCGCCGACGACGGCCGCGGCGGGATCCGGCCGAGAAAAGCCACAGCTGCAGCGCCACGCCGCACCGCCGTCGCTGTCGGCCTCGCGCTCGAACGTGATGCGGCCGTCACAGGCCGGACAGTGGTAGGCGTCCTCGTGCCACAGCGAACCGGCCGCGACCCACACGACGTGCCGTGCTTGACCGGCGGCGTAGGCGACGAGCGGGTCGTCGGCGTTCGCCACGACGGTCGCGTCGAGGCCCTCCAAGGCGTGGCGCCAACGCGCCGCGACCATCCGGACCTCGCTCATCCGGTCGAGCTGGTCGCGCGACAGGTTGAGGAGGACGATCACCGCGGGGTCGAGAACGTGCGCCGCGATCTCGAGATACCGCTCGTCGACCTCGAGAACGGCCGGTGCCCCGGCGGGCGAGTGGGCGAGCGCGCTCACGAGGCCCGCCGGCATGTTCGCCCCGAAGCCTGACGAAGCGACCGTCCCGGGTCCCCCGAGCGCCTCGACGAGGAGTCGCGTCGTCGTCGTCTTGCCGTTCGTCCCGGTGACGAGGGCGACGCGCCTGGCGTGACCGAGCGTGTCGAGGAGGTCGGGGGCGATGAGGAGTCCGACCCGACCGCCGATCGTCGAGCCGCTTCCGAGCCGCAGGGCGCGGGAGAGCCGGCTCGTCGCGCGTAGCGCCCGCGTCGCGACCGCCGCTCGCAGGGGGCTCGTCGCTGGAGAAGTCGCCACGCCAGCTCCCTCTGTCGTCCGGACCGTCCGGCGGTCGCCGAGAAGACGCTAGAGGTTGCGGGCGCGCCGGAGCGACCGGGCGGGCGAGCCGTGGCTTCTCGTCGGACGTGGTGGGCGGGTACGGTCGGTCGGTGCCGGACGTCGTGTTCGTCGGGGTTTCGACGGGGCAATCGCTCGTCCATCGCGTCTGGCCAGCCTGGCAGCCCCTGTTGGGCACGACGTGCGGGGTGCGCGGCACCGACCTCGGCCTCGGCGTCGGCGACGAGGACTACGTCGGGCTCCTCGAGCGCCTCCGGAACGACGAAAGCGCGGCCGGCGCCGTCATCACCGCCCACAAGGTGCGTGTCTACGCGGCAGGCGAGGCCTGCTTCGCGCGCCTCGACCCGCTCTCGCTCGCCTGTCGGGAGGTCAACGCGATCCGTCGCACGACAGGTGGCCTGTGGGGCTGGGCTCGAGACCCGATCTCGGTCGGGCGGGTCGTCGACCGCATCTGGCCGAGCCGGGAAGGACAGGTCGTCTGTCTCGGCGCGGGGGGCACGGCGAGGGCCCTCGCACACCACCTCGCGGCCCGCTCCGAGGTGGAGTTCGTCTGCGCCGACCGGGACCCGGCCGCCGTGGGCGAACTCGTCCGCCGGCTCGCCGGACGAGCCGTCGGTCACGTCGGCGAAGGACCGTGGGACGACCTCGTCGGCTCGGCGCCACCCGGATCGCTCGTCGTCAACGCCACGGGAATGGGCAAGGACCGTCCGGGCACGCCGATCTCGGACGGGGCGCGTTTCCCCGCCCGCGCCGTGGTGTGGGAGCTCAACTACCGGGGGGAGCTCGAGTTCCTCGGGCAGGCCCGCCGCCAGGCCGACGCGACCCGGCTCGAGGTCCACGATGGCTGGCAGCTCTTCTGCCACGGTTGGGCCGCGGCCCTCTCCGTCGTCCTCGACCTCGCCGACGAGGCCGATCTCGGCGACCGCCTGATGCGGGCGGCCTCGGCCTGGCGTCCGCCGGGCGGCGGAGACGGGTGACACGGCCCCGTCGGCCGGTTCGCCGGGCGCGGCGCGCCCCGCAACCGGCGGCGCCCGGTCGCGCCCGGGGCCGCCGGCAATGTCCGGATCCGCCGGCGGCGGGCACTAAGGTCATTTGCCACCGAGGAGGAGCGCGCCCGTGCCGGAGTCTCACCCCGCCAGCCCCGACGTACCCGAGATCGAACCGTCCGAGGCCGCGCAGCTGGTCGGCGCAGGCGCGGTGATCCTCGACGTGCGAGAGACCGACGAGTTCTCCCAGGGCCGCGCCAAGGACGCGTTCCACATCCCTTTCAGCTCGCTCGACGATCGCCTCGCGGAGGTTCCGGTCGACCGTCCCGTCATCGTGGTGTGCCGCTCCGGGGGGCGCTCGTACTGGGCGGCGAAGTCGCTCGCGACGCGGGGCTACGTCTCGATGAACCTCGCCGGCGGGATGCACGCCTGGCACGACGAGGGGCTACCGGTCGTGCGCGACGACGGCTCGCCCGGGGTCGTCGCCTAGCGGCGACGAGGCTCGGTCGCGACCGGTGCTCTTGGCAACGGCGGGCCCGGACGGCGGCTCCGTGCGATCTCCCCGCCGCCGAGCGGCAGGTCCCGAGGAGGGTGATGGCGTTTCTCGATGAGGGTTTCGCGGCGCTGCCGTTCGACGCGCTCCGCTCGGCCGCGCTCGAACGGGCGGCGGCGCTCGGCTGTCGTCACGCCGATCTGCGCATCGAGAAGATCCGGACCCAGTCGGTCGTGCTGCGGGACGCTCGCCTCGAGGGAGCCGTCGACGACGTCACGATCGGCATGGGGGTCCGCGTCGTCCTCGACGGGGCGATCGGCTTCGCGGGCACCGTCGAGGTCGACGTCGACGCGGCTGCCAGCCTCGTGGCCCGCGCCGTCGAGGCGGCGAAGGTCACCGCGAAGGCCGGGGGAGAGGCGGTCGAACTGGCCGACGAGCCCGACCACGGTACCGTCGCGTGGACGGCGCCGTACCGGGTCGACCCGACCGCGGTGCCCCTCGCCGACAAGATCGCGCGCCTCGGCGCCTGGAGCGCCGATCTGCTCGCCGCGCCCGGGGTCGACCACGTCACGGCGTCGCTGCTCTGCGTCGCCGAGGACAAGTACCTCGCCAACCTCGCCGGGACGGTCGCGACGCAACGGCGCGTCCGGCTGCAGCCGAGTCTCGAGGCGCTCGCCGTGAACGAGGACTCGCGCTCGTTCGAGACGATGCGGACCGTCGGGCCGCCGGTCGGCCGGGGCTACGAGTACCTCGACGGGGACGGGTGGGACTTCGCGGGCGAGCTCGCCGAGCTCCCGGGGCTCCTCGCCGAGAAGCTGCGCGCCCCCAGCGTCGAGCCGGGCCCGTACGACCTCGTGCTCGACCCGACGAACCTCTGGCTCACCGTCCACGAGTCCGTCGGCCACGCCACCGAGCTCGACCGGGCGCTCGGCTACGAGGCCGCCTACGCCGGGACGTCGTTCGCGACGATCGACAAGCTCGGCCAGCTCCGCTACGGCTCCGGCCTCATGAACGTGACCGGCGACCGGACGGCGCCGTACGGGCTCGCCTCGATCGGCTACGACGACGAGGGCGTCGCCGCCCAGCAGTTCGACCTGGTGTCGCGCGGCGTCCTCGTCGGTTACCAGCTCGACCGGCGCATCGCCGCCTTGACCGGGATCGGCCGCTCCAACGGGTGTGCCTTCGCCGACTCGCCGCTCAACATCCCCGTCCAGCGCATGGCGAACGTCTCGCTCCGTCCCGCCGCCGGCCGGGGACCGACGACGAGCGAACTGATCGGGTCGGTCGAGCGCGGGATCTACGTCGTCGGCGACAAGAGCTGGTCGATCGATATGCAGCGTTACAACTTCCAGTTCACCGGGCAGCGGTTCTTCCTCATCGACCACGGCAGACTCGTCGGACAGCTGCGCGACGTCGCCTATCAGGCGACGACGACCGACTTCTGGGGGTCACTCGCGGCCCTCGGAGGCGAGTCGACGTACCTGCTCGGCGGGGCCTTCAACTGCGGCAAGGGTCAGCCGGGGCAGGTCGCGCCGGTGAGTCACGGCACGCCGAGCGCGCTGTTCACGCAGGTCCGCGTGCTGAACACCCGGGCGGAGTCGGGACGATGACGGCGAAGCCGACGACGGGGCTTCCCGCGGCACCCGACGTCGTGGAGGAGGCGCTCGGCGCTTCGCGCGCCGCCGCGTGCGTCGTCATCGTCGACGAGCTGAGCGACGCCAACGTGCGCTTCGCGAACAACACGACGACGACGAACGGCGTGCGGCGGGACCGCCGGGTGACCGTCGTGAGCTTCGCCGAGACGGCGTCCGGGACGCGGGCGGGGGTGGCCTCGACGAGCGGCCCGCTCGACGTCGCCGGGCTCGTCGCCGCGGCGGAGGCGGACGCCGCGGGCTCGGCACCGGCCGACGACGCTTCGCCGCTCGAGCCGACGCGAGTCGACCCGACCTTCGAGACGCCGCCCGAGACGACCGACCTCGGCGTGTTCGCCGGGGTGCTCGAGGACCTGCGGCCGGCGTTCGGGGCCGCCCGGGCCGAGGGGCGCGTGCTCGCCGGCTTCGCGATCCACGAGATGCGCACGACCTACCTCGGCTCGTCGGCGGGAGGACGTCGCCGTCACGTCCAGCCGACGGGCGCCTTCCAGCTCGTCGCCCGCACCGCCGACGGAACGGCGTCGTCGTGGGCGGGATTGGGCACGCCCGACTTCGCCGACGTCTCGCTCGAGCGCCTCGACGCGCAGCTCACGCGCCGGTTGGCGTGGGCCGGACGGCGCACCGACCTCGAGCCCGGCCGCTACGAGGTGATCCTGCCTCCGGACGCCGTCGCCGACCTCGTGTTGGAGCTCGACTTCGCGGCGAGCGGCCGGGAGGCCGAGGACGGCGGCACGGTGTACTCGGCGGGGTCGGGTCGCACCCGGCTCGGCGAGCGACTGACCGGGCTGCCCTTCGACATGTGGAGCGACCCGTCGGCGCCCGGCCTTGAGTGCGTGCCGTTCGTCGTCGCTTCGTCGTCCGGTGTCGACGCGTCGGTGTTCGACAACGGCCTGCCGATCGGCGAGGTGCACTGGATCCGCGACGGCGTCCTCGACCAGCTCCGCTATCACCGTGCCGGGGCGCGGCGCTCGAACGTCGCCTTCGCCCCGCCCGCCGACAACCTGCTGCTCACGCTGCCCGATGCGGACCGCTCCCTGGACGATCTCGTCGCGCACACCGAACGGGGCCTGCTGCTCACGTGCCTGTGGTACATCCGCGAGGTCGACCGGGCGACGCTGCTCTTGACCGGGCTCACCCGCGACGGCGTCTACCTCGTCGAGGGTGGCGAGGTCGTCGGCGCGGTGAACAACTTCCGGTTCAACGAGAGCCCGCTCGACGCGCTCGGGCGGACGATCGAGGCGAGCAGGACCGAGCGGGCGCTCTCGCGGGAGTGGCACGAGTGGGCGAACCGCACAGCGATGCCCGGGCTGCGGGTCGCCGACTTCAACATGAGCTCGGTCAGCCCCGCGAGTTGAGGACCGACGATCGACGCGACCGCGCCACCCGAGGCGGACCTCGGGCATGCTGGGGACATGAACCCCGTCGACCCCGCGCCGGGTGCCGCCCGTTCCCGGCGCAAGCCCGGCGCAAAGGCGTTCGTGCGTGGCGCCGCCCCCGGCGGCGGTCGCGGACCCCGCCGGCGGACGAAGATCGTCGCGACGATCGGCCCGGCTTCGGACGCCGCCGAGACGCTCGTCGGGATGGCGCAAGCGGGGATGGACGTTGCCCGGATCCCGCTCGCCCACTCGTCGATGTCCGAGGGGATCGAACGCATCCGGCGCATTCGAGCCGTCATCCCGCAGGTCGCGGTGCTCGTCGATCTTCCCGGCCCGAAGATCCGTTCCACCCGCTTCGCCGACGGCGGCGTCACCCTCACGGCCGGCGACGAGGTCGTGCTCGCTCCCGGATCGGCGGCGCCGTCGAGCACGGCGACGCGCGTCGGCGTCGCCCTCGACGAGGCGGTCGCCGACCTGGAGGAGGGCGACCGTGTCGCGATCGGCGACGGCGGAGTCTCGCTCGTCGTCGTCGGGCGGCACGGCGACGACGCTGTGTGCGCGGTGGTGAGCGGTGGCCGCGTCCAGGGCCAGCCCGGGGTGACGATCCCGGCAAGCCGGATCGCGCTGACGACGCCGACGCCCGAGGACATCGGGCGGATCCACGAGCTCGTCGCCGAGGGCGTCGACCACATCGCGGTCTCCTTCGTGCGCTTCCCGGCCGACATGGAGGCCGCGCGCGCCGCGCTCGAGGGTGACAAGACGATGCTCGTCGCCAAGATCGAGACGCCCGACGGCATCGCGCACCTCGAGGAGATCCTCCGGGCGAGCGACGCGGTCATGGTCGCGCGGGGCGATCTCGGCGTGCGGGTGCCCCTCGAGGACGTGCCGCACCTGCAGAAGCAGATCATCCGCACCGGTGTCCGTCTCGGCCTGCCGGTCATCACGGCCACCCAGATGCTCGAGTCGATGGTCAACCTGCCGGTTCCGACCCGTGCCGAGGTGACCGATGTCGCGAACGCCGTCCTCGACGGCACGAGCGCCGTCATGCTCTCGGCGGAGACTGCGATCGGACGGGATCCGGTGCGCGTCTGCGAGACGATGGCGCGCATCGTCTTGCGCACCGAGGAGGACTTCGACTATATGGGTTGGGGATCGCACCTCGACCCCCAGGAGGTCGCCGGCGACGCCTCGGCGCCGGCGCACGTGACCGCGGCGATCACCGCGGCGGGCTGGCGGGCGGCGCTCGAGATGGATGCTGCCGCCATCGTCGCCTGCACGAGATCCGGTGCGACGGCGCGGGCGATCTCCCGCTTCCGGCCGCGCATGCGCATCGTCGCGGCGACGACCTCGAAACGCGTGCAGCGTCAGCTCGCGCTGAGCTGGGGCGTCGAGACCGTCATCGTCGGCAGCTCGGAGTCGACCGACGACGTCATCCGGCAGGCGGTCGAGGCGAGCGTCGCGGCGGGTGCGGCCGCGTCGGGCGACGTCGTCGTCGTGCTCGCCGGCTCGCCGCACTCGGAGGTGGTCGTGTCGAACACGCTCGAGGTCGTCCGCGTCCCCTGAGAAGGTGCGCGACGAGCCACCTCCCCGCCGCGAGCTGTCGCGAGGTGCAGAGCTGACTCCAAGGTTGGCTCCTCGAATCGTCAGAGCTCGCCCCTCGAGTCGTCAGCCGGGCGGGAGTTCGGAGCGGCCTTCTGTTCGCGAATGTCCCGGTGCGGCGCATAGAGGAGACCCTCAACGCTCATTCGGGGCGCGCGTTCTGGGCACCCGCCGAGGCGCAGATCGCCGGATCGGGCGCGATCCGGAACTTCGGATCGGCTGTCGTTCTGTGCGGCGCGAACCGACGTGACGGGGCGTTCGACCCTCGGCGTTCGGGGACGCTGTTCTCGGACGGTCCCGTGATCGCTGCCCATGGCGCACTTCGGCGCACACGTTCGGAACCACGGGAGTCACCTCCTCCGGCCGGGCTGGCTTGACAGCCCGGCCATAAACTGATATCATTTAACTATCAGTCAACGAGGAGGAGCCGGCCATGAGCGACGGCACGTCACAGTCCACCGGCGGGCCCGTGGGGCATCAAGGAGCGCGAGTCGACATCGTCCAGCGCCGGGCCGTCGCCACCAGCGGCTGGCTAGGCCTTGTCGTTCTCGGGGGCGCCATCTACGGGCAGGTGGTGGCCCATGGGGATGGCACGGCGTGGTTCTGGCTGCCCTTCGCCCTCTCGATCCTGGTCCTCACCGGCCTGGACGTCATAACTCCGGGCCAGATGCTCGTGGTGGAGTTCTTTGGCCGTTACATCGGCACCGTGACCAGGCCGGGGTTCTGGTGGGTGGCACCGTTCCACCATCATCGCCGGCGGATCAGCGTCCGGGTGCGCAACTTCGAGACTGCCCATTTGAAGGTCAACGACGCCGACGGGAACCCGGTGGAGATGGCCGCCATCGTTGTCTGGCAGGTGGTGGACACGGCCAAGGCCACCTATGCCGTCGAGAACTACCAGAACTTCGTCACCGTCCAGGCCGAGTCGGCTGTTCGGCACGTGGCCACCGGTCATCCCTACGACGACACCACCGGGGTGGGCACCTCGCTGCGGGGCTCCACCGACGTGGTGGCGGCCCAGCTGGCTCGGGAGGTGGCCGAGCGGGTGGCCATCGCCGGGGTCGAGATCGTCGAGGTGCGCATCTCCCATCTGGCCTACGCTCCCGAGATCGCCCAGGCCATGCTGCGCCGCCAGCAGGCCAACGCGGTCGTGGCGGCCCGCTCTCGCATCGTCGAGGGCGCCGTGGGGATGGTGGAGATGGCCCTGAAGCGCCTCTCGGAAACGGGCGTGGTCACCCTCGACGAGGAACGAACCGCAGCCATGGTGAGCAACCTCATGGTCGTGCTCTGCGGCGACCAGCCGCCCTCGCCTGTGGTCAACGCTGGCTCTCTGTATACGTGAGCGAGCGGCGGTCGGTCCTGCTGCGCGTCGACCCAGCGGTCCACGATGCGCTGACCCGTTGGGCGAACGACGAGTTCCGCAGCGTCAATGCCCAGATCGAGTTCGTCCTGCGGCGGGCGCTCGCCGAGGTGGGCCGGATGCCAAAGAGGGCGGGACCGTTGCCCCGGCGGGGCCGCCCGCCGTCGGTCGAGACGGGATGACCTCCCCGTAGGGCGACCCCGATTGGATCGAAGGACATCGGAGACTTGCGGCGAGGACCGACTCGATTCAGGCCACCGAGGCGCGGGCAGGGGGACGAGTAGCCGGTGCCCGGTTCATCGGGCGACGGTGATGAGGCTGTCCCCCGAATGTTCAGCACCACCGCCACCCCCTGATGCGCCCCAAGGTGCCCATGAGCGATGCGCAGAACAGGTACGCAGAACAGGCGACGACGAGGTCAGCTGCCGCGCCCGATCGACGGTTTAGCGCTCGTTGAGTGAAGACGGTCTATGTCGCGCGACCCATCGCTCGTCCGTCGGTTCAGCGGCGTCGGATCCGCAGGACGATGTCGGCGATGTGCGGGTTGTTTGGCGGCGGGTCGATCCGCGGCTCGACCGCGTGCAGCTCGACCGTGAAGTCATCGCCGAGCAGCTGGACGAGGTCGTCCGCACCGACGTAGTCCGCCGGGTCGACGCCCCGCGACTTCATATGCTCGCGGTGCTCGTCGTCGAGGTCGTGGAAGACGGCGAGCAGCAAGCCCCCGGGGCACACCGTGTCGAGCAACCTCCGCGCGGCGGCTTCGCCAGCGGCCTTGGGCAGCGCCGGGTACTGCATCGAAACGAGGTCGAACGAGCCAGGCGGGAACGATGACTGAAGGGTGTCCCCGCAGACCCACTCGACCGCGGCGCCGACCAATTCTGCGGCCTCGCGCGCCCGGCTCAACGCGACTTCGGAGATATCGATGGCGGTGACCGTCCAACCACTCCGGGCGAGCCAGATCGCGTCGGCGCCTTCGCCACAACCGACGTCGAGTGCCCGGCCCGGGGCGAGGTCGGCGACCTCGGCGAGGAGCCGCCCATTCGGTCGCCCGCGCCACATCGCGCCGTCGCGCCCGCTGTACCTCTCGTCCCATCCGGCTGCCTGCGCCGCCGCGCCGAACCGCTTCTCGCCGTGCTCGTCCTCACGCATGTTCCGCAGGGTAGGCCGATACTCACCGCCAGCCAGAACCCAGTGCTCCAAGCCGGGTTCTGGCGCATCGGTGGTGCCGGTGGCTGGACTACCGCGTCGCTCCGGCGATGAACGCCGAGACGACGAATGTGGCGTGCCGGTCGAGAAAGACCCGTGCCCGGGGGCGTACTGGTCAGGCGCGAGATATCGACGGTTCCGTGTGTTGTTGGCCGGGTGATCAGCCGCACCGAACGCGCATCCCATCGAACGAGCGCCGCGCGGAGCAGGAAGGCCTACCGCCGATCGCGAGGTTTCGACCCGCGGCGGTTCGCTCGGTGGGAGCGGGCTAGAAGGTCGGCAGTCTCCTCGCCAAGAGTTCGAGCTTCGCAATCGGGACCGCGGCGAACATTTGAACCTGGTAGGTGCCGTCGAGGACGTACAGGTAGTAGTTGGGCGCGAGGCGGTAGTAGTAGGCACCGCTGCGCAGGCCAGGGACGGTGACGACCGTGTGCTGCTTGCTCACCCCCGCCTTGATGCCGGCGAACTGCGCGGGTCTGGCGGGAAGGAAGATGATCGACGCCTGGTTCTTGTACCCACCAACCGCGCCGTAGTACGAGCAGATGAACGATCCCGCGATGGAACCCGCGTGGCGGTTCACCGCGACCGAGGCGATGCCGAGCGTGTTGTCGAGGGTGCGAATGCCGATCGTCGAGCAGCTGGGAGCGGGTGCAGCGGCGCCAGCTTCCGGGATTACGAGAGCGGCCACCGCGGCCACGCTGAGCACGAGGCCACTCGCACATACTCGTGTCACTGCCCGGTTCCACGACCTCATGGCTCACTCGCTCCTTCCGAATCTGCGGACGCCAAGGCTTGTCGATCGCCAGCGCGAGAAAAGCTAGTCGCGGCGCGCTCGCGAACCGAACCGAACAAGGTGCCCGGTCCCGTTGGACACCGAAGGGATGAGGGCCAGCCTTGTCCCCCTGAGCATCTCGCCCGCTCTAGGCGGCGCCCCCTCGGATCACGGCCATCTCCGCGGCGAATGCGTCGGAGCCGCCGCCGAACCACATCTCAGAGATGGGCGGGGGCAGGTGGGTGCGCATCTCCTCAAGCAGGTCAGCGGGCATCGCTTCGATCGCAAGTCCGAAGGGAAGCCACAGTCGCGTACCGGAGTACTGCGAGAGCGCGTGCGCCGGGAGCGCCCCCCACTCAGGCGGCGAAATGACTCTCGCCGCGATCGGCAGCACCTCCTCCTCTTCTTCGCTGAGATGTGGCGAGAGCGTCTCGAGGAGCGACTCGCACGCAGCGGCGAGCGCTCGGCCGTCGGCAACCGACTCCGATGCCCCGAAGCGCTTTGCGGCGTGCCGGGCCGCTTCGAGGCTCGACGCCACGGCGACATGTTGGGCATCCATTCGTGAAAGCAGCTCTCGGTGCTCAGGTGCTCGCTCGGCGAGGAGCGGGTACAGAAGTTCGTCCTCGCTGGCGTGATGGACGTGCAGGAGCCAGAGAAGCTCGCCGAGGTAGTCCGCAAGGCGGAGAGCACGTTCGGTGTCTCCGTCGCTCACCGACGCAAGTTGACCCGGTGCGTCACCGAGTCCACGCCTGAACCCGTCGTGGACGGAGTACATGTCGCGGACGTCGGTCAGATGCGCGATGTCAGCAGTCATCGGGTCCCCCCTCCCGAGAGCACAACAACTTCCGTGGTGACGATAACGGCGTCGCGCGCATTCAATGCAGTCGACGGCCTTCGGCGCGAAGCAGTCCGTGTTCCAATCGAGTTACAGGCTGGCATCCCCGAGCGCCGGGACGGGGCATCTCGCGATTGCCACCGACCGTCACTTGAGGGATGCCTGGTTCGCTCGTTCGGGCCCGAGCGAGGAGATGCCGGTCAAGATTCCGGACGCCTCACAGGGGCAGACGACCGGTCGTTGGAGTGGTCGGGTCAAACCGGCGGATCCACCACTTCCGGACGATTTCGGCCCCGGGCGGTCCGACCGAGGTTCGGTGGCCCGGTTACGCGTTCGGGGGGACCCAGCAACTGAGTGCCTGACGGACGCTGGCCAACCGCTCCTCGTTCCACTCGATCGCGGGATCGGGCTCAAGGAATGCAGTCGCGATGCTGGCGACGCCGAGGGCCGCCAGGGACCACTCGCCCTTGTCCGCTGCCCCGAAGGGGCTCGCCTCGGCCCGATGCGTGGCCATGTCGGGGGTAGACAGAGCCATGAGGACCAGTCCACGCATAGTCGCACTAAGCAACGTGGCCATCGCCTCGAAGGCAGTCCCGAGCTCGGGCCGCAACCGGTAGCCGAACAGTCCCGCCGATTGCTCCCAGGTCGTCGCGATCTTGCTGATGCGGTCTCGTTCCGACTGGGCCAGAGCCACCTGGACTTCGTCGCGTAGCTCGCCTTCGGCCAGGCTCATCAGCGTCGCGTGCAGGGCGATGTAGGTTCGCCAACCCGCCGACTCGGAGACGGTCTGGAAGTCCAGGAGCACCAACTGCCGGAGAAGCTCAACGACGAGGCTCTGGCGGCGTCCGGGAGCCTCCAGCCAGTCCAGGTGCTCGACGACAACACGTCGCATCAAGTCCACTTCGTCGTTGGCAATCGTCGGCGTGGAGTCTTTGGCTAGCTCCTTCACGAGATCGCTGAAGAACAAGTCCTTGTACGGCCAGCGGCGGTAGACGGCGCTGCGCGAGACGTCGGCATCGCGGATGACGTCTTCGAAGCTGATGTGGTCGAGGCTCACCGTCAAACCGGTGCGGCTCACCGTGGCCACCCCTGCCCGGAGCATTCGCTGCTCCGTCTCCTGATCAGACAGTCGGCGGCCCCTCCGGGCAAGACCTGTGGGCGCTTGCGAGCGGTCTCTCACGTTGTGCCTGCTTTTGACACTTTAAACTCTAGATTCCAAATCTAGTATCTACTATTCTAGCAGCCACGTGCCCGAAGAGGCGGCACACCGTGACCCTGCCCCCCAGAAGATGCAGCTCAACGGCCACGAAGGAGCAACTGACGAAGACGCCGGGCCATGTCGTGGCGGACACATCACCCCGCAAGCGTCACTGGTGGCGATGGATGTTCGCGAGCGTCGTGATCCTCGTCATCGCGGCTGCCGCGCTGTACGTCAAGCTCCAACCGGCCCCGCCTCCGCTCGCGCTGCCTACGGCTGCCGCGACCACACCGGTCGGCCCCCTCGACGGCACGTGGGACGTCGTCGCTGGATCGGTGGCGGGTTTCCGCGTCCAGGAGAACTTCCTCGGTCTGAGCAATGACGTCGTCGGCCGGACGAACGCCGTCTCCGGCGTCATCGCCATCGCCGACAATCAGGTCACCTCGGCGGCGTTCCGCATCGACCTCGCCACCATCAGGGTCGGAGGGAAGACACGGTCGCAGTTCGCGGCGAGCCTCGAGACCAGTGTTCATCCGAGCGCGACGTTCACCCTCACGCGACCGATGGTGTTGAGCTCAGCGCCGACCCCAGACGCCATCATCATCGCGAGGGCCACCGGTTGGCTTTCGATGCACGGGGCTTCGCATGCGGTGACCTTCACGATCTCGGGCCGCCGCGACGGAGCGGAACTGCAGGCCGCAGGATCGATTCCCGTCGCGTTCTCCGACTGGGGCATCAGGGGACCAGCTGGCTTCGGCTTCATCGTCTCGCTCGCCAACCACGGGGTGGCAGAGTTCTTCGTTGTCCTGCGCCGGCGGTGACGATGCCGATCGGAGCGACCGGGTAGAGCCCGCATGCTCTGATCGGACGCGCCGCCACTGCCGGCCAGGCAGAGGACGCCGGACGCCATATCGACGACTCAGCGTGCCGGGTGTGCACCTCACCGGCCCTCGTCCGGCCCGCGCCGACGTGGGGGACGGCGACGCGGCAGGACGACGATCCCACCGAGGCCGTCCTCGATGACGCGCAACTCGGCGCCGTAGTGGCGGGCGAGGGTGCGCGCCGTGAGGACCTCGCGGGCCGTGCCGACGGCGATGATCCGCCCGCCGGCGAGGAGCGCGAGGCGGTCGGCGAACTCGCCGGCGAGGGTGAGATCGTGCATCGCGCTCACCACCGTGAGCTGGCGCTCGTCGCGCAGCGCGTCGACGAGCTCGAGGACGTGCTGGCCGTGGCCGACGTCGAGCGCCGCGGTCGGCTCGTCGAGGAGGAGCAACGGGGCCTGCTGGGCGAGCGCGCGCCCGAGCACGGCGCGCTGGGCCTCGCCGCCGGAGAGCGAGCCGAGCTGGCGGCCGGCGAGCGCCGCGAGGTCGAGCCGCTCGAGCACCTCGGCGGCGACGACCCGGTCGTGGCGGCTCTCTGTGCCGAAGAAGGCGATGTACGGGGTCCGGCCGAGGGCCACGTACTCGGCGACGGACATCGCCGCCGGCAGGACCGGGCGTTGGGGGACGTAGGCGACGAGCCGGGCGAGATGGCGCCGTCTGGCGGCGTCGAGCGGCTCGTCGCCGAGTCGGACCTCGCCGGCAAATCCGACGAGCCCGCAGAGCGCGCGCAGCAGCGTCGTCTTGCCACTCCCGTTCGGCCCGATGAGGCAGAGCCAGCCGCCCGACGGGACGCCGAAGGAGATCCCCGACACGACCTCCCGGCCGTCGTAGGCGACGCGGAGGTCCGCGACGGTGACCCTCACGGCGCCCGCCGCGACTGGCGCAGGACGACGAGGAAGAACGGCGCCCCGACGAACGCCGTGACAACGCCGAGCGGCACCTCGGCGGGCGGGAGCACCGACCGGGCGACGAGGTCGGCGAGGATGAGGAACGCCGCGCCGACGAGGATCGACAGCGGCAGGATCCGCCGGTAGCTCGGGCCGACGACGAGGCGGACCGTGTGCGGGACGATGATGCCGACGAAGCCGACGAGCCCGCTCACCGCGACGACGGCCGCCGTGGCGAGCGTCGAGGCGATGACGATGAGGAGCCGCACGCGGCCGGCTTTCACGCCGAGGCTGTCCGCCTCCTCGTCGCCGACCGCCATCACGTCGAGGAGGCGTCGCGAGGCGACGAGCACGGCGCCGCAGACGGCGACGTAGGGGGCGACGAGCTCGACCTCCCGCCAGTCGGCGGTCGACAGGCCCCCCAAGATCCACGAGTAGACCTGCATGAGCGTCGGGGTGTTGCGCTGCTGGGTGTAGGTCTGGATCGCGGTGAAGAACGACCCGACGGCGACGCCGGCGAGGATGAGGCTCGTCGTCGTGCGCTGGCGCTGGCCGGATCGGCCGAGCACGTAGGTGACGGCGACGGCGACGAGCGCGCCGACGAACGCCGCGAGCGGCACGGGGTCGATCGCCCACGCCGCCGGGTCGGCGACCGCGGCGACGGCGAGCGTCGCTCCGAGCCCGGCCCCGGCCGCCACGCCCAACAGGTACGGGTCGGCGAGGGGGTTCTGGAACACACCCTGGTAGGAGGCCCCCGCCATCGCCAGCGTCGCGCCGACGATTCCCCCGAGCACGACCCGAGGGGCGCGGATCTGCCAGACGATCCCGGCGTCGAGCGCCGAGGCGTGGCTGCGGAAGCCGAGGGGCAGCTTCGACACGAGCACGCCGAGGACCGTGTCCGGCGACAGGTCCGCCGGTCCGATGAGCACCGCGAGGAGCGCCGCGCCGACGAGCACGAGGCAGGCGCCGGCGAAGAGCCAGGCGCCGCGGCGGGTGCGGGCGGGTTCGCCCGCCGGCGCGTCGCGTCGGCCGGTCAGCCGTCGCGGTGCCGTTTGATCCGCCACAGCGCGACCTCGATGTCCCGGGCGAGGATGACGACGCGGGGGCCCCAGCGCGAGGCGATGTCGTCATCGAGGCCCACGACGTCGCCGTCGCGGACCGCCGCCACGGCGCCCCACCCCGGGCGGGCGGCGACGGTGCGCGCCGACTGGTGGCAGCAGATCGTGTCGTCGAGGAAGATGATCTGCGGGTCGGCCCTCACGATGTACTCGTCCGAGAGCTGCGGGTAGCCGCTCGACGCGCCCTGCGCGGTGTCCGCGATGTCCCGGAGCCCGAACATCGACAGCAGCCGGCCGACGAAGGTCGACGACGTGACCGAGTAGAAGTCGGGCTCGAGCTCGTAGTAGTAGGTCGGCGGGGATGCGAACCGCGGCGCCCCGGCGACGGCGGTGGCGATCTCGGCGCGCATCCGCCGCACGAGGGTCGCCGCCGTTCTCTCGTGGCCGGTCACCCTGCCGAGCGACTCGATCTGGGCGTAGGTCCCGGCGAGGTTCGTCGCCGCCGGCTCGAGGAGCACGCGCACGCCGAGCGCACTGAGCGACTTCACGAATCCCTCGGGGTCGTAGGAGACGACGACGAGGTCGGGGTCGTCACGCGCGATCGCCTCGATGTTCGGATCAAGCCCCGAGAGCTTGGTGCGCGGCGCCGCCGGCGGGTAGTCGGAATCCTCGTCGACGGCGACGACCTGGCGGCCGGCACCGATCGCGAAGAGCATCTCGGTCGCCGTCGGCGAGAGCGAGATGATGCGGTCGGGCGGTCTCGCGCCTCTGGCTCGCCCCGTTGACACGGCGACTGCTCGGGCCGCGGCGACCGCAGCGCGCGCCGCGAGGCCTCGTTGGGCCGCGGCGGCCGGCGTCCCGGTGACGGAGAGCGAAAACGCGAGCGCGGCGGCCGCCGCGACGGCGACGAGTCGATGCCGGGCGGCTCCGGCGATCCGTCGGCGTGGCGCGGAGCCTGGCCGTCGGCTGGTGGCGATGCGGTCGTACCGGGTCATATCCCACTCCTCCTGGCCGAACGCGCGGCCGATCGGTCGGCCTCACCAGCCTGGAGCGGGACCACCCCCGGAGGTTCCGAGGGCGCTGCACCCCGTGGCCGCTGACCCTGACGCGAGGCTCGACATGTCCTCCCGGGGCAGGTCTCCTGACTCCCGGATCAACGCTTCCCCGTGCCTTCCCAGGACCGGCGTCCCAGTGGCGTCGCTCGGGTTCGCTCCCCGGTCACAGTGGCGCGACCGTGCCGGACTCCCACCGGCTTCCCTTTTCAGCCCCCGGCTCAACGTCGCCGGCGGCCACCTCGGGCGTTACGCAAATCGTGCAGCGGCGTCATTCTGCACGGCAGCCGCGCCTGCCGCAACCGACCTCAGGACGTCCCGCTCGTGGCGGGCGCGGGCGCGGGGTCGTGGCCGGCGGCGAAGCGCCGCGCCCGGGCGTCGCGTCGGGAAAGGGCGATGAAGACGGTGACCACCGTGCCGGCGTAGAGGAGGTAGGAAATGAGTTGGAGCGCCGTCGGCTGGTCGGCGTAGCCGACGAGGGAGTGGAACACGTCGCCGATCGAGGAGCCCTCGGAGAGCTGGCGGCTCGTGTCCCAGAGGTGCCCCGACAGGACGTGCACCCAGCCGAGCTGCTGCAGGTTCTCGACGGCGTCGGCGACGAGCCCGGCGGCGAAGACCATGAGGAGCGTGCCGACGACGGTGAAGAAGATCCCGAGGTTGATCCGCCGGCCGAGCCGGTAGACGGCGAAGGAGAACCCGAGGGCGCAGACGAGCCCGGCCGCGGCGCCGAGCAGCGTGCCGTGCGTCCCGGTGGCGAAGACGATCGCGAGGGTGAACACCGCCGTCTCGAGGCCCTCCCGGCCGACCGCCTGGAAGGCGAGTAGCCCGAGGCCGTAGCGCTCTCTGCGGCCGAGGGCCCGGTCGGCGCGCGCCGCGAGGTCGCGCGACATCGAGCGCGCGTGGCGGCGCATCCAGAAAGTCATGTAGGTGAGCACGACGACCGCGACCACGTACGTCACCGTCTCGAAGATCGTCTGGATCCGCGAGCCATCGTAGGAATGGATCGTGTAGTAGGCGGTGAAGCCGCCGGCCGTCGCGAGCCCGGCGGCGAGACCGACGCCGAGGAACACGTCGCGGAAGTGGCGGCGCTGCCCGGACCGGTCGAGGTACGAGCAGAGGATCGCGACGATGATGCTCGCCTCGGTGCCTTCGCGCAGGAAGATGACGAATGCCGCGAGCACGTTGCCCCCCGTGATCCCAATATCAGGTGTACTTGACAATATGCTTCCGGTCAACTTGATATTGATGGTTGACCGGCTGGCCGATTGCCAAGTCGTCGGGCCCGCCCGTCGTCCGCGTAGGGTGGACCGGGCCCGTGGGCCGGGGGCGCGGTTCTCAAAGGTGGCCGGCGGTCGAGGAGGGCGGACGTGACGATCGCAGTCGGAGAGCGAATTCCCGATGTCGAGCTCCGCACGATGGGGCACAGCGGTCCGCAGCCGGTGCGCAGCACCGAGGTGCTCGGCCACGGCCGGGTCGTCCTCATCGGCGTGCCGGGTGCCTTCACGCCGACCTGCACGGACTTCCACTTGCCGGGCTTCGTCAGGTGGGCGGGGGAGCTGCGCGCGAGAGGTGTCGACCTGATCGCGTGCGTCGCGGTGAACGACGCCTGGGTGATGGACGCCTGGGGGACGTACCGCAGGGTCGGCGATGCGGTCCTGATGCTCGCCGACGGCAACGGCGAGTTCACCCGGGCGCTCGGCCTCGAGGAGGACCGCTCGGCGTCCGGGCTGGGCGTGCGGTCGCGGCGCTACGCGGCCGTGCTCGACGACGGCATCGTCACCTACCTCGGCGTCGAGTCCGAGCCTCCCGTGCTCAAGGTGAGCAGTGCCGAGGCGGTGCTCGCCGCCCTGTGAGGGCTCGCCGTGACGGACCGACGGGGGGTGTTGACATGATTGTGAGTGATCACTAACGTTATCGCCGTGACAGTGGTCCCCGACGTCGACGCGCCGGTGCCGAAGCGCAGTGGGCTGCGCATGACCGCCGACGAGAGGCGGGCCGCGGTGCTCGCCGTCGCGCTCCGGATCTTCGCCCGCGACGGGATCAGCGGGGCGTCGACGGAGGAGATCGCGACCGCGGCGGGGATCTCCCAGCCGTACCTGTTCCGGCTGTTCGGGACGAAGCGCGAACTGTTCCTCGAGACCGTCGCGCTCGGTTGCGCCGCGATCATCCGGTCGTTCAAGCAGGCGAGCGAGGGTCTCGAGGGCGCCGAGGCGCTCGAGGCGATGGGGAGGAGCTACCCGGCGCTCATTGCCGATCACGACCTGCTCCTCATCCAGCTGCAGAGCTACGCGGCCTCCGGCGAGCCCGAGATCCGCGCATTCACGGCGGCGCAGTTCGCGGGCATCGTTCACTACGTCGCGCACCGCACGGCACTCGGGCCGGCGGCGATGCGGGAGTTCTTCGCGACGGGGATGCTCTGCAACCTCGTCGCTGCCCTCGGTCTCGTCGACCTCGACGAGCTCTGGGGTGATCTACGCGACGACCCGGGCGCGATGGACTTCCACGGTCCGTTCTACGCCCGTCCCGGTTGCGATCCGCCGCCGGCGCGCTAGTTCGCAGTCGCCTGGCGGCGTCGCTTTGTGCAGATGAAAACTAGTGACTACTTAGTACCAATGGGGAAGGAGAGCAGTGTGAGGGCCAGTACCGCAGTTCGACCCCGGATCCGCCGATCCGGCCACACGAGCCGCTCGAGCGTGTTCTGGGCAGTCCTCGTCACCGGCGTGGCGCAGTTCATGGCGGCGCTCGACAACCTCGTCGTCACGACGGCGCTGCCGGTGATCCGGCGCAGCCTCGGCACGGGCCTCGCCGGACTGGAGTGGACGGTCAACGCGTTCACGCTCAGCTTCGCTGTGCTGCTGCTCACGGGGGCCGCGCTCGGGGACCGTTTCGGTCGGCGCCGGATGTTCGTCGTCGGGCTCGCACTGTTCACCGCTTCGTCGGCCGCGGCGGCCCTCGCGCCGGACATCGACGTCCTCGTCGCGGCGCGGGCCCTCCAGGGCGCCGGCGGCGCGCTCATCGTGCCGCTCTCCCTGACCCTTCTCTCGGCGGGGGTGCCCGCGGCGCGTCGCAACGTCGCCCTCGGCATCTGGGGGGCGCTCGGCGGGCTCGCGGTCGCGGTCGGACCCCTCGTCGGCGGTGCCGTCGTCGAGGGGCTTTCCTGGCAGTGGATCTTCTGGATCAACGTGCCGATCGGGATCGCGCTGATCCCACTCGCCCGGTACCGCCTCGCGGAGTCCCACGGCGACCAGCGGCCGTTCGACGTGGCCGGCGTCGCGACGGCGAGCGCGGGACTGTTCGGGGTCGTCTTCGGACTGGTCCGGGGTGGGGCGGTCGGCTGGACGAGTGTCGAGGTGCTGGCGAGCTTCGCCCTCGGGGTCGTCGCGCTCGGCGCCTTCTGCGCGGTCGAGCAACGATCGGCGCACCCGATGCTGCCACTCGGGCTGTTCCGCCGGCGGGGCTTCTCCGTCGTGAATGGCGTCGCCGTGCTGATGAGCTTCGGGATGTTCGGGTCGATCTTCTTCCTCGCCCAGTTCCTCCAGACCGTCCAGCACTACTCGCCGCTCGCTGCTGGGATCCGGACGCTGCCGTGGACGGGCATGCCCGTCGTCGTCGCGCCGCTCGCGGGAGCGCTCCTCGGTCGGCTCGGCGGACGCGCCCTCATCGCGACCGGACTCGCCCTGCAGGCGATCGGACTCGGGTGGATCGCCGTCGTGCTCACGCCCGCGACGCCGTACGCGGACTTCATCCCCGCCTTCGTGCTCTCGGGCGTCGGGATGGCGCTCTTCTTCGTCCCGGTCGCTTCGGTCGTCCTCGGCGAGGTGCCCCGCGCCGCCGAAGGCGTCGCGTCGGGCACGAACAACGCGCTGCGCGAGCTCGGCGGGGTGCTCGGCATCTCGGTGCTCGGTGCGGTGTTTGCGAGCTTCGGCAGCTACGCGAGCGGCGCGGCCTTCGTCGCCGGGCTGATGCCGGCGCTGCGCGTCGGCGTCGGCGTCGTCGCCGCCGGCGCGCTCCTGGCGCACCTGCTCCCGGGTCGCCGTCGCCTCGACCCGCTGGCCGCAGTGGCCGCCCTCGAGGCCGCATGACGGGGGCCCCGATCGCGCTGGCGCGCGTACGAAGGAGGGTGCGGCGGACCGATTAGATTCAAGGCATGGCGAGCAAGAGCGAGACGACGGCCAAGACGTCTGCGGGCCGTGTGACGGCGACCGACCGGGTGAAGCGCGGCCTCGCAGAGATGTTGCGGGGCGGCGTGATCATGGACGTGGTCACGCCCGAGCACGCGCGCATCGCCGAGGACGCGGGAGCCGTCGCGGTGATGGCTCTCGAGCGCGTCCCGGCTGACATCCGCCGCGACGGCGGTGTGGCGCGGATGAGTGACCCCGCGCTGATCGAGGCGATCAAGGCCGCGGTCACCATCCCGGTCATGGCCAAGGCGCGCATCGGGCACTTCGCCGAAGCGCAGATCCTCGCCGCGCTCCAGGTCGACTACATCGACGAGAGCGAGGTTCTGACCCCGGCCGACGAGGCGTACCACATCGACAAGTGGGCGTTCGAGGTGCCCTTCGTCTGTGGCGCGACGAACCTCGGTGAGGCGCTGCGGCGGATTTCCGAGGGCGCGGCGCTGATCCGCTCGAAAGGGGAGGCCGGGACCGGCAACATCGTCGAGGCGGTTCGGCACCTCCGTTCGATCCTCGGCGACATCGCCAAGATCGCGGCGTGCGACCCGACCGAGCGCTACGGGTGGGCGAAGGCCCTCCAGGCGTCGGTTGGCCTCGTCGAGGAGATCGCCGAGACCGGTCGACTGCCGGTTCCACTCTTCTGCGCCGGCGGCATCGCCACCCCGGCCGACGCCGCGCTCGTCATGCAGCTCGGCGCCGAGGCGGTCTTCGTCGGTTCGGGGATCTTCAAGAGCGAGGACCCCCCGGTGCGGGCGCGGGCGATCGTCGAGGCGACGGCGCACTTCCGCGATCCCGCAATCCTCGCCAAGGTGTCGCGCGGGCTCGGCACGCCGATGAAGGGCGCCGAGATCTCGACGCTCGAGACGAGGCTCGCCGAACGCGGCTGGTGAGATGGCGGCGGAGATGACGGTCGCGGCGCGGGACCGCGTTGTCACGGACCGCGCGACGCCGGTGATCGGGGTGCTCGCCCTCCAGGGCGACGTCGCCGAGCACGCCGCCGTGCTGAGAGCGCTCGGCGTCGGCGTCGTGGAGATCCGCCTGCCGGCCGACCTCGCGCGCGTCGACGCCCTCGTGCTGCCGGGCGGGGAGTCGACGACGTTGCAGTTGCTCATTGAGGCGGCCGGCTTGCGACCGCTGATCGCCGCCCGGATCGCGGCGGGCATGCCCGTTCTCGGGACGTGCGCGGGGATGATCCTGCTCGCGACCACGGTGCTCGACGGCCGGTCGGACCAGTGGAGCTTCGGCGCGATCGACCTCGCGGTTCGGCGGAACGCCTTCGGTCGCCAGATCGCGTCCTTTGAGGAGGACCTCGAGCTCGTCGGTGTCGCCGGCGGGCCGTTGCACGCCGTGTTCATCCGGGCGCCCGTCGTCGAGACCGTGGGGCGCGGTGTCGAGGTCATCGCCAGGGTCTCGCTCGCCGGGGACGGCCGCCGCCCGGTCGCCTGCCGGCAGGGGCGGGTGACCGTGACCGCCTTCCATCCGGAGCTGGTCGGCGACCTCCGCTTCCACGAGCTGCTCGTCGCCGACGCGGTGGCGGCCGCGACCAGCTAGCGCCGGGTCGGGGTGGGCTGCGCCGGTAGCCTCGGCGACGAGCGATCCAAGGAGATCCGATGGCGGTCAAGGAACTCGGGCATCTCGTCCTGTACGTCCACGACCTCGAGCGCTCCGCCGCGTTCTACCGCGACGTGCTCGGCTGGCACCAGGTCATCGGCCCCGGTGGCGACGCCGCCGCGCCCGGCTCGTTCCCGGTCGCCGTCTTCAGCGGCGGTCACACCCACCACGAGCTGCTGCTGATCGAGGTCGGTCCCGACGCCCCCGGTCCGCTGACCGGGAGGCACGCCGGCCTCTACCACTTCGGTCTGAAGGTCGGTGACTCCGACGACGAGCTGCGCGCGGCCCTCGCCCAGGTGATCGCGGGAGACGGCGAGGTCACCGGTACCGCCGACCACGCGGTCACCCATAGCGTCTACATCCGTGACCCCGACGGGAACGAGGTCGAGCTCTTCATCGACGTCCCGGGGGTCGACTGGCGCGATCCCGCGCTCCTCGTCGCTCCGATCCGGCCGCTCCGGCTTTAGGGGTGTCGGCGGGTCGGCTGCGGTCGACCGGCGGCCTCAGATGTCGCTCGCGAGGTAGTTCGGCGCGTCACGCACCCCGGACAGATCGTGCGGGTGGCTCTCCCGGTGTGCTTCTGGGCTCACGCGGATGAACTGCGCCTGCTCACGGAGCTGCGTGATCGTGCGTGCCCCGCAGTAGCCCATCGCCTGGCGCAGACCCCCGATGAGCTGGTGGACGACCCCGCCGAGCGGTCCCCGGAAGGGCACGTAGCCCTCGACGCCCTCGGGCACGACCTTGTCGGGGTCGACGACGAGTTCCTGGGAATAGCGGTCCTTGGCGTACGAGCGGGTCGCCATCGCCGAGAGGCTCCCCATGCCCCGGTAGCGCTTCATCGGCCGGTTGCCGATCATCGTCGTCTCGCCGGGGCTCTCCTCGACGCCGGCGAACAGCCCGCCGATCATCACGGCGTGCGCCCCGGCGCCCACCGCCTTGGCGATGTCGCCCGAGAACCGCACCCCGCCGTCGGCGAGGATCCCGACGCCGCGGAGACGCGCCTCCCCGGCGCATTCGTGGATTGCCGTCCACTGCGGGACGCCGACCCCGGTCACGACCCGGGTCGTGCAGATCGCTCCCGGTCCGAGGCCGACCTTCACGACGTCGGCGCCGGCTGCGGCGAGCGCTCGCGTTGCCGTCGCCGTGCCGACGTTGCCGGCGATGATCACGCCGTCCGGCCAGATCTGGCGGAGCTCGGCGACCGCCTCGATCACGCGCCGGGCGTGGCCGTGCGCCGTGTCGACGCAGATCGCGTCGACCTCGGCGTCGATCAGCAGCTTGGCCCGGGCCAGACCCTCGCTGCCGACGCCGACCGCGGCGGCGACCCGCAGTCGTCCGTCGGCGTCCTTGCAGGCTTGGGGGAAGGCCGCCTGCTTCGTGATGTCCTTCACGGTGATGAGCCCGCGCAGCCGGTTGCCGTCGTCGACGATCGGGAGCTTCTCGACCTTGGCGGCCTGCAGGATCCGGCGCGCTCCGGCGAGGTCCGTGCCGACCGGCGCGGTGACGAGCCCGGTCGAGGTCATCACCTCGGACACGAGCGCCCGGGGATCCTCGTGGAAGCGGAGGTCGCGGTTCGTCACGATGCCGACGAGGTGGTCGTCGGGATCGACGACGGGGATCCCCGAGATGTGGAAACGGCCCATCAGCTCGAGCGCCTCGGCGACGGGACGGTCCGGTCCGATCTTGATCGGGTTGAGTACCATGCCGGCCTCGGAGCGCTTCACCCGGTCGACCTCCTCGGCCTGGCGCTCGATGGACATGTTGCGGTGGACGACCCCGAGCCCGCCGAGCCGAGCCAGCGCGATCGCCAACCGGGACTCGGTGACCGAGTCCATCGCCGCCGACACGAGCGGGATGTTGAGCTCGAGACGGTCGCACAGGCGTGCCGTCGTGTCGACCTCGTGCGGCAGGACGTCGGACTCCTGGGGGACCAACAGGACGTCATCGAAGGTCAGGGCGATGCCGTCGGCGAACTGCGGATCGACGAGCGCCACGACGCACCACCTTCGCTTCGAGCCCGCGACGACAGGGCTGGTGAGGTGAACAGTACCGACTACCCGCCCGGGTCGCCGTCGGCCGGACTACAGACCGACGACCTCCGAGCAGACCGGCCACGCCGACCAACCGGCGATGCGCTGCAGGCGAACGGCGGCACGATTCTGGACCACGGGCGGGGCTTCGCTCGGCAGGCCGTCGTAGCCGAGTTCCCACCACGTCGTCGGCGCGAACTGGTAGGCGCCGTAGTAGCCGTTGCCCGTGTCCTCGTCGTATCGGTCGCCCGACTCGCAGTCGCGCAGGGCGTGCCACTGCGCCGCCGTGGCGGCCGGCTCGGTCCCGATGCCAAGGCGGCGCACGGTCGCGACCCGTGGCAACCGGAGGGGTTCTGTGGCGAACAGGTACGGCAACGGGGTGGTTGCGGCGAGATCGTCGAGCAGCGGGCTCGAGGGCCCGACCGGCGCCTCGCCCGCCCGTCGGGTGCGCAACGCGTGCTGGAAGGTTCGGACGGCTTTCAAGTGGCCGGTGACGGTCGAGGTGCGCAGGCTGATCGCGCCGCCGCCGAACACGCCGGCGCCACCGAGGAGAACGATGGCAGAAGTGACCGCGAGCGAAGAGTGTCGTCGCATCGAAGGCCTCCTTGGATTGGGGATGGTCCACGTGGTCCAGGTGGGTCGAGATGCGGGCGAACCGTCTTGTTGCATCCGTCTCGCGGCCCGGTGCCGGCAGGGCCAACGACGGGTCAGGGCGCACAGGGCGCCCGGGCGAGGTGCAGACGGAGTACGCCCTTGGCTGGGTGCTGTGGCTGCTCCTTACTGTCCGGGTAGGACGGTGTGCAGTCGGTCGGCGCAACCGTTGTCCACCGGACGAGGGTTCTTCTGGGACTCTCGCCTGCCGCCGAAGGTCCGGAAAGACGCGCGCCAAAGGACCGGCAGGAGAATCATTCAACTGTAGTTTACCCGTTTGTCACGCAGGTCTTGGTGACTGCAGGCGTTTTGCCAGCTCACACGGGATGTAAGGCGCCGACGAACGCCAGCCAATCGCAGACGGATGCCACCCAGGCATCGTCGGATGGTGCGCAGGCGCCCCGGAGGAGTGTCTTCGACGGCGCGGCGGCGGGCCGATTTCGGGGTGTCCGAAGCAGGCGTCGAGCCGCGACGGCGCGACGCGGTGTGTACGCGGCCGACCCCGGTCGCAGGCGCCGCACGGCCACCGGATCGGGCCGGTCAGGTGGTCTTCGAGCAGGCCTTCGGCGCGGTGCCCTCGAGACTCACGAGGGCACAGAAGCTCGCGTCGCTCACCTTCCAGACCTTGTCCTGGAGCAGCGCCGTGCCGATCGCGTTGGGTTCGGCGGGTGTCGAACCGAGGTAGATCGTGTACGTCACCCGTGCCGTCGTCTTCGACGTGAGCTCCACCTTGGTGACCTTGACGGTCGTCGAGCGCGCCGCCGCGGTCTTGGCCTGAGACGCCAAGAAGGCCGCGAACTCCTTCCCGTTCTGGAGCAGGTTCTCCTTCTTCGCCGCCGAGGTCGTTCCATTGAAGAACATCGTCCAGTTCGCCTTGATCGCTGCCGTCGTGCCGCCGGAGCCGTTCGCGGCGCCGAAGGCGTTCGGAGCAGGCACGCTGATCGCGAGGGCGCCGAGGACCATGAGCGACCCGATCGCGAGGCGCGTGCGGCCACGACCGCTGTTCGAATTGGAGCTGATCATCAACCTCACCTCCGGGGCGGCGCTGAATAGGCGGATTTGCCTGTCGTCATGCCCACGGGACGATGCTAGTTGCCGTCGAACCGGCTGCTTCTGGCGGCATCGCGTCTCGTCCAGCGAGCCGGGCTCGCCCCACCGCGCACGACGTGGCCGGCGCCACCGCCGCATTCCTGGAAATTCCCCTTCTCGATCCTGACGTCCCGCCCCAGGGCCGCCCCGCTAGAATCTCCGATGAGCGGGGATCGCGCGGCCCACGTGTCGGTACTCGCCGCCGAAAGGGAAGGGCCGATGATCCAACCACAAAGTGGTTCGACGGGCATCCGCCCGGTGCACGCCTTCGTCGTAATCGGAACGCTCGTCGTGGCGGCCGTCGTCGCCTTTGCCGCGTTGCATTTCATCGTTGGGCTGCTGTGGTTCTTCGTGAAGCTCGTCGTCGTCCTCGCTTTGGTGTACTTCGTCGCGAGGATGGTCCTGCGTCACGCCCGCCGCTAGCGCGGCCCCGTCGTCTGGGATCAGCGAGCCTTGTGCGGTCGCTACGTCCTCGCGACACCGATCGACGAGCTCGCGAGCTTCTTTGAGGCGCGTCGGGCTCCGAACGTCGACCGGGTGTGGGTCGCGAACTACAACATCGCGCCGACGAGAATGGTGCTGTGCCTGTCACCGGATGCCGGGGGTGGCCGCGTCCTCGACGAGTACCGCTGGGGATTGATCCCGTCCTGGGCGAAGGAGCCGGCGATCGGGAGCCGCCTTTTCAACGCGCGAGCCGAGTCCGTCGCCGTGAAGCCGTCGTTTCGTGGCGCGTTCCGGAGCCGACGCCTCGCCATTCTCTCGGACGGGTTCTACGAGTGGCGCCAGGGCCCTGGCAGCCGCCGCCGGCCGTTCTTCCTCAGCCGGTCGGACGGCAAGCCGATGGCGTTCGCCGGTCTGTGGGAGTCGTGGCGCGATCCGCAATCCGCCGACGACGAAGCCGTGTGGGTCCGTTCCTGCGCGATCATCACGACGTCCGCGAATCCGGAAGTCGCGCCGATCCACGACCGTATGCCGGTCGTGCTCGAACGCGACGTGCTCGACCGGTGGCTCGACCCGTCGGTTGTCGAGCGAGACGAGCTCGAGGCGCTATTGCACCCGTCACCCGCCGGCACGCTCGCCGTCCGCGCCGTCGACCCGCGGGTCGGCAGCGTGCACAACAACGGTCCGGAACTGATCGCGGAGGTGACGCCCGACGGGAGCTGAATGACGGTCGCGGGTGATCGCCGGCACACCTCGCCAGGTCCGGTTCTCCTGCGGCGCGGCCGTCGCACCCGGCAGAGCCCTCACAGCCAGTTGTCGCCGTAGAAGATGTCGCCCCGGTCGTAGTCCGGGCGCGCACCGAGCTTCATGCGGAGCTCGACCCGCCCCGACCGGTAGCCGCGCGCGACGAGGCCGTCGATCGTTCGCCAGCTCGATCCCGGCACGCGGACGAAGAGAACCCCGAGGCCGCGTTCGCCACATTCGTGTTCCGCCGCGTCGAGCAGGTTGTCGAAGGCAGGTCGCGACGTCGCGGCGACAAAGGGCACGAAGCCGGTCGCCGAGTCCTCGAAGGTCGGCGCGAAGTGGCAGATGGCGACGCCCCCGTCGGTCACGAAGGTGGTTCCCACGCCGAGCGCCGCCGCCAAGGCGGCTTCGGTGCGCACGTCGAGGCCCTCGTACACGAAGTCGAGACTTGGCAGCCCGCCGTTCGCCGTGACGTGGGCGGGCATCGGCACGGGCGCGATCTTGCGCCGGAACCCGAGGCCAGTCCACGACGGGCGGAACCCGAACTTCGAGTACAGGTGCACGTGGAAGGGGCTTTCGGCGAACGTCTCGAGCCCGACGAGGAGCACCCCACGTTCGCGCAGGCCCGCGAGGCAGGCGGCGATCAGGGCCTGGCCCACCCCTCGGCCCTGGGCTTCTGGCGACACGGCGAGCGGGCCGAACCACCCCAACGTGCCGCGCGCGATCGAGAACACGGCGCCGGTGACATCGTTCGATTCACCGATCGCGACGAAACAGCCCGCCGGGTCGGCCGCCAGCCGTGTCGAGAAGAGCAGCCGCGGCATCACCGGCGCGGTCACCTCGCGGCCGGTCATCTGTCCGATAATGCGGCCAAAGGCGACGTCGGTGACGCGAGCCACTTCGGCGAGATCGGACGCTTGCATCGGTCGCACGTGAACGTGGGTGTCTCGCAACTCAATCCCTTTGTCCCTGCCGCGGTGGAGGGCGAGAGCTCCCGTCCAGCGCTTCAGTCCTTGCGGCCGGTGACGGCGAGCCGCAGACCGATGCCGAGGATGGCGATCCCGCTCAACCCGCCGACGAGTTCGAGCCGGCGCGGCGTGCGTGTGAGCCACGTCCGCACGCCTCCCGCGGCGATGGCCCAGACGCCGTCGGAGACGAGCGCCATGGCGATGAAGAGCGCCCCGAGGACGAGCAACTGGATCGGGACGCGGCCTGCGGACCGGTTCACGAACTCCGGGAGGATGGTGGCGAAGAAGACGACGGTCTTCGGGTTGGCGACGCCGACGACGAACGCGTCGCGCAGCAGTCGACGGGTAGGCCTCGGCTCGTAGGACGACTGCAGTGCCCGCGCGAGGTCGCGGCGGTGCCGGATCGCCTGAATGCCCAACAGGACGAGATACGCGGCACCGACGAACTTGATGGCCGTGAAGACGGCGATCGATCGCTCGACGATCGTCCCGACGCCGAAGGCGACGGCCGCAACCTGCAGGTACACGCCGGTGGCATTGCCGACAACGGTCGCCAACCCGGCGCGGCGGCCGAGCGTGAGGGCGCGGCTGACGACGAAGAGCACGCTCGGACCCGGTATCACGATGAGCACGCCTGCGGTCGCGCAGAAGGCGAGCAGCTGACCGGTCGGCACCATGGTCGCACCCTAACCGAGCCAAACCCCTAGTCGCCCATCCGCCACTGTGATAGGTGCGTCTACCCACGAGGATCTGCCAGGTGGGCCGATCGCGGTGTCGAGGCCGCGTGCTACCTAGTTCTCGCCGTTCAGCGAGCTGCGGTCCTGTTTAGGGCACGACGCACAAAGCGAAGGTCTGTTCCAGCGGTTTGTTGCACCCGAACGGCTGGGGCATCCGCGCCCCGTGTCGTAATAGCCTCAAATTCTTGACGGTGCGGAAAGGATGAAGGTGGCCTCTCACGCAGACACCGACCGCGTCACGTTGCGCAGTGGCTTGCAGATACCGATCATCGGTTTCGGAACCTGGCAGATCCGAGGTGGGCTCGCCCGTGAGGCGGTGTTCTGCGCCCTGCAGGAGGGTTATCGCCACATCGACACCGCCACGCTCTACGGGAACGAACGAGAGGTGGGTCGCGCGCTAATCAACAGCGGACTGTACCGTGAGGAGCTCTTCCTCACCACGAAGTTGCAGCCCAACGAGCAGAGCGTACGACGAGCGATCGAACGGAGCCTTGCCGAACTTCAGGTCGACTACGTGGATCTTTGGCTGATCCACTGGCCCCCTGCAGGGGAAGCCTCGCGGTCGCTGTATCGGGAGATGCTCGCGGTGCGTGACGAGGGTCTCGCCCGCGCGATCGGGGTAAGCAACTACAGCATCGAAGAGATCGATGACCTCACGATTGCGACCGGCGATGCCCCCGAGGTCAATCAGATCCGTTGGAGCCCGTTCCTCCACAATCCCGGGCAGCAGCGCGAACTCGATCATCGCCACATCATCCTCGAGGGATACAGCCCGCTCAAGAACAGCCGCCTCGACGATCCCGTGCTCGTCGAGATTGCCGCGGCAAATAGGGTCACCCCAGCACAGGTTGTGCTCCGTTGGCACGTCGAGCACCGCATTGTCGTCATTCCAAAAGCTGTCCAGCCGCAGCGCATCGCGCAGAACTTCGACGTCCTCGGCTTCTCCTTGGATGCCGAATCGATGCAGCGTCTTGATGAACTCTCTTCGCGTTAGCGCCTCGGCCTTGATAGTCAGGCGCAGGCACCTCGAGGCTCAGCAGAGCTGTCCGCCGCCGGCGTGCGAAAGCACGCGGCTGCAGCTCACTCGCATCAGATAACGCTGGGGGGGTTCACTTCGGGAAGCGACGCGCTGATTCTGCTACCGGGCACTGACGACTAAGGCTTTCCGACAACTGAGGCGTTGGAGAGCCATTGGTTTGATGAGCCAACGGGGTCGTCGGAGGCTCGCTCTGTCAAATCCGGGCTCGTGGCTCCAACTCGGCCTGCTCAGGGACACCCCGAGGTCCGGCTGCGCCGAACGATACGGGGCGCGTGTTCGGCGCGTCGGGGATGCGAACTTCGAGCGGGCCGAGCTGTTTGGGCGGGTCAAGCCGGCAGCGGGGCTCCGCGCTCGGAGTTTGCGATTTGTTGCCGATGCGCCCTGAATGCACCCTTGAGCATCTCGCGCGTCAAGCATGCTGCCGGCTAAAGCAGGAAGGAAAACAATGGTGATCCCGGCGGCACCTGCTCGATCTCGAGCGGACTTTCTGCCATGCGCTGCAGGAGGCCTCCAAGACGACTGGGATGGTCGATTTCGATGCCGACGAGCGCAGGTCCCGTCTCCCGATTGTTCTTCTTCACGTACTCGAAGACGACAATGTCCTCGCCATCTCGCAGTACCTCATCGAGAAAGTGGCGGAGCGCGCCGGGCTCCTGGGGGAAGGTCACGAGGAAGTAGTGACGAAGGCCCTCGTAGAGGAGCGACCGTTCGACAATCTCTGCGTAGCGACTGACGTCATTGTTGCCACCCGAGACGATGCACACGATCGGACCTTCGGGTGGCTCACTGAGAAAGCGGCGGGTTGCGGCGCTCGCCAGAGCTCCAGCTGGCTCGGCAATGATGCCTTCGGACTGGTAGAGGTCGAGCATCTCCGTGCAGACCGCACCTTCAGGCACTTCCACGATCTCGTCAACCAGATCGCGCACGATCGGATAGGTGAGGTCCCCGACGCACCCGACTGCTGCACCGTCGACGAAGGCATCGATTGTGGACAATGGAACGGGTGCACCCGCAGCGAGTGCCGCGGTCATGCTCGCCGCGCCCGCAGGCTCGGCCCCGATGATCCGAACCTGAGAAGAACGTTCCTTCAGCCAAGTAGCGATCCCGGCGATGAGTCCTCCGCCGCCGACCGGCACGACGATCGTGGCGAACTTCTGAATCTGCTCGGCGATTTGCACTGCGACGGTGCCCTGACCCGCGATCGTCCGAGCATCGTTGAACGGGTGGACGTAGACGGCCCCACTCTCTGTGCCGTCGGCGAGCGCAGCCGCGCTGGCCTCGTCATAGGAGCTTCCGGCCGCGACGAGCTCAACCCAGCGACCACCGATCGCTCGAATGCGCTCGCGTTTTTGGCGTGGCGTGCTCGTCGGGAGAAAGACCCGACCTTCGATCTCAAGTCGGCGGCAGGCAAAGGCGAGGCCCTGTCCGTGATTGCCCGCGCTCGCGCAGACGACGCCAAGCGAGCGCTCCTCCGGAGCGAGCGAGGAAATGAAATTGTAGGCCCCGCGCACCTTGTATGAGCGACCAATCTGCAAGTCCTCTCGCTTCAATAGCACGGGAACACCGAGATCCTCCGAGAGTCGATCACTTCGCTCGAGTGGCGTGCGACGGATGACGTCTCGAAGTCGGTCGGCGGCAGCATCAACCTCAATCGCGTTCACAACGCCGAGTCTCCCATCCCACCTGAACATCGGGTCAGGATTGACCAAGACTGCCGGATCCGCGGTGCGACAGAACGATATCCTGGCTCGGCGGTCACCCCGCAAATACTCGACCATGTGCATCTCGCCGGGTGGCCCGTAAGGCGTGTCGGGAAGAGCCCGGGGGTGCTCTCTTAGATGTGCCGCTCGATCGCGGCAATTGGGGATGCCAAACCCCAGTTCAATCGCAACGGGTTGAAGCCGAGTGGGAGTTCACGTCGAAGAGCCGATGTTCACGATCTCCGACTCGCGGCTTGAGCCGCGGGCCGGGACCTAACCGACGATCAGTGACACCCTCGCCGCAGTTCGTCGGCTCGCATTCTGGGACAGTTGACGGAAGCGCTGTCCACTTTGAAGGTGCGTTTAGGGGTCGAGTCGAACATTCAAGCGTGTCGTTCACGTACGACCGCTACGGCCATCTCTTCCCCGAGGTCGATAGCGGGGCCGCGGCGAAGTTGGATGTGGTTCGCACCTTGGGCTTGGGGGGCCGGAAGGCAAAGAGAGCCACGCCTAACGCCGTTGTTTCGAGGCCGAGCGCTCCACGATAAGACCATACCGATGGGGCCCTACGAGGCGATCCGCACGTCTTACGCGGCTGGGCGCGAGGATCAACACGACATGCAGCACCAGGGAGTCCACTACGACACGGGAACCGTGTTCCGCGGCCCGGGCTATGCCATCTCGACGCGCCGGACGGCACTCGACATGTCGGTGGTGCGGCGCGAGCTCGAGATCGTCCGGGACGACCTGCACGCCAACGCCGTGCGAATCGGGGGCAGTGACGTGGGACGGATCACGGCTGTCGCCGAGATCGCGCTCGGACTCGGACTCGAGGTGTGGTTCTCCCCGGCCTTCTTCGAGTACTCGCTGGAGGAAACCGCGAAGCGACTAGTCGCAGCAGCCGAGGCGGCAACACCGCTGTACGCGGCCCATCCGGGGCGTGTGGTCTTCGTCGCCGGCAGCGAGCTCACGCTCCTCACACCGGGGCTGATCGCCGGCAAGAGCGTGACCAAGCGTCTGCAGCACCTCAAAGGAGACCCGTCGCTGCTCAGCAACGGAAAGCTCGATGAGTACCTGGCGACCCTGGTGCCCAGATTGCGCGCCGTGTTCGATGGCCCGCTCACCTACGCCTCGCTCACCTTCGAGCGGGTGGACTGGGGACCTTTCGACTTCGTAGGCGTCGATCACTACCGCGAGGCCCGGACCAAGAACCACTACGTAGAGATGCTCGAACCCTTCCTGTCAACGGGCAAGCCGGTGATCGTCACCGAGTTCGGGATGCGCACCTTCCGTGGCGCCGAAAGCTCGGGCGCCTTGGGGTTCGGGGTCAGCGATACCACCCGATTGTGGCTTCACACGCGACCGGTGATCGGGCGTTTCGTCCGGCCCCGCCTGAAAGGGACGTTCCAGCGTGACGAAGCCATGCAGGCCCGCGAGCTTGCCGCTACCCTCGACGAACTCGAACGCTCAGGGGTGGCTGGCGCCCTGCTGTCGACCTTCGTGACACCCGGGGCCTACACCGACGACGATCCTCGCTACGACCTCGACATGGACTCCATGTCACTCGTGCGGTCCTTGCCCGACAGGCGCCACGGGATCGTCTACCCGGACATGCCCTGGGAGCCCAAGGAGGCGTTCGCCGCGGTGGCGCACCACTTCGCCGGTCACTGACCGGGGTCACGCCGACGCACCCCTCCGGCAGGGGCTTGTCCAGTTTCATGGATGCCCCTACCAACGAGATCTGGGGATGGTCCTTGTAGTCGGCCAGTAGCGCACGTACTCCTCGGACGGGATGAGCATGTTCAGGCGCGGACGTCCCCAATTCTCGACTGGCGATTGCCTCCGTGGGCGCACGGCCGGCGTCGGCGGTCCTGCGATCTGGTCGATGGCATGACAAATTGCGGTCCCGACCATGGCACATGTTGGTCACTTTCATCAGCTCATTTATGTCTGAATCAACCTCATGTCACCCGACCACGTCTAGCGTCTGTCGATTGCACGCGTAGTCGAAGGAACGTGAACTCCTTTAGGAGGTCCGCGATGAGGAACCTCTCTCACCAGCACCCGTGGCGCCAGGCCGGTGTCATTTCGTTAAGTGTCTTCCTCGGCTGCTCATTGCTCTCCGTTGCGGCGGGCGCGTCCTCGGGTCTTGCAGACTCTCCCCTCGCAAGCGCGGCGAGCCAACTGGACGGGACCTGGACGGCGACGTTTACCGTCTCCTCCTCGACCATCCCAATCGCTCAGCCTGGGCAGCAATTGACCGGCCTCACCTTCACCGTCGAAGGGTCGCAGATCAGTGGGGACATAAGCGGAACGATCGATCTGAAAACTCAGACCCTTCCTACACTCTCTGGGCAGCTTTACGTCGCCCAAGTCACGTCGAGCGCAATCGGTCAAGGCGTCTCCTGCCAAGGTGAGATCTACTTCACTTCTCAAGGGTCCTCTTATGTTGGCACCGAATACGAAGACAGCATCAAATGCAACGGGGGCCAAATCACAGGTTCGATCGACGGCTATCGGGTGTCGGGCTCGTCGACGGGAACCTCGTCGACGACGACCACCACGCCGACACCGACCTGCGGCGTTCCGACTGCTCCCTTCCCGGCAACAGGAGTCTTCGTCACGGTAACGGTCACCAACCACACCGGTGAGCCGGTCATCGTCTACGACACGGCGCCAGCCGGTGGTGCGGGCCGACGTTCGTCGCTGAGCAACGGCCAGTCCTTCGGCTACGACGAGGAGACTGGTGACTATCTCTTCGTCACATCCCAGTCCAGCGGCAAGTGCGTGGGCCACTGGCAGATCGAGGCCGGAGGGTCGATCACCCTCCCGAACAAGGGCAGCCCCACCCTAAGCACGACGACGCCGGACTCCGCAACGACGACCACCATCGCCGAAACTCCATGCCTCGAGACGGCGACCTGTGTGATTCCACTCCTAAGAGCCCCGACCGTTTCGCACGGTGTCGCCACCCTCGTCAATGCCAAGACGGGCGTGAGCGAATCACTCGCCGACGTTCGATCGCTTGTGCCCTACGACTCGGTACACACGAAGAGCGGTGTCGCCCGCCTGGCGGTGGAAGCGGGGGCGGTGACCGCCGGTGCGTCGATCGCGCTCGTGATTGGTGCGGGATCGGTCTGGGCGCTTCCTGCGCTCCCAATCGTGGTGCTGTCCGGCACCGTGTTTCAGTTCACTTCCCTGCAGACTCTTGGCGATGTCCTCTATGACGTCACCGGACGCTCTCTCCAGCCAGAGGTGCGGACGTCAGAGATGATCACCCGGGTCAACTACGCCGCCTGTGGCAAGTGCGATTCCGCCGGACCGATTCCACACGCGGAAACGAATCCGAACGCGAGCTTCAGCGTCGAGATCACTCAGACCTACTCACGGGTTCGCGTCTACGCGGGAGCGGTCACGGTACAGAATCTGCGTGGAGCGATGAAGACCGTGACCGTTCAAGCCGGCTTCCAAAGCATCGTAAGACTCGCGGGCCCGCCGACCACCCCAGGCAGATTTGCAATGCCGAAGATTCCATTCTGGCAATGAACCGCCCTTCTGGGTTTGATGGAGACCCCTGACCTGCCCCAGAGTTCGCTGCCCCGCTGGCTGTTGAGCTCAGGCGGTCCTCTGGTTCAGCGACATCTCGAACTCGACCGGTGAGACGTAGTCGAGTGCGGAGCGAAGACGTTCGTCGTTCCACCATCCGAGCCTTGGTGACGTGTGCGCTGACAAAGCGGCACACGCTGGGGACCAGCTAGACCCCCGTGGTAAATGCCCTGATCACCCCCGCGGAGGAGCTGATGAACTACGACGAGGAATACGCCCCGGTCGGGTGGGTCCCGGTATCTGAGGTGCTTACCCGAGCGCTGGGCACCGCTGGAGTGGGCAATCGCAGCGCATTACGGCGCCCGATGCACTAGCGGCACAGTTGGGACGCGATAAGGGCCGTGATCCATCGAAGCCGTGGCCTCAACCTCCCGCTATCGCGCCAAGCACGATGAGCGGCTCGACACCCGCTACCACCAGCTCGGGTAGTGGCTGGTCGATTGGTCCGTGGGACAGGTCCTCCTCGCAAGCAAAGAAGCGGACGAAGGCACGCCGTTTCTTGGTCTCGATGTCGCGGATCGTGCCGCGAAGAACCGGGTAGCAAGCCTCGACGACGTCGAGCACCGATTCGATCGTGACCGGGGCCGCGACATCAAGTTCGATCTCCCTTTGGGTGGCGGCAAGCGTGCGAAGCAGTTGCGGCAACACGACGCGGATCACGGCAAGGTCTGGACTTCGATAGAGAGCACGCGAGGCAGGTCGTGCACAATCGCCGACCAGTGATCTCCCTCGTCGGAGGAGACATAGACCTGACCGCCGGTCGTGCCGAAGTAGATGCCGCACGGATCGAGGTCGTCAACGGCCATGGCTTCGCGCAGCACATTGACGTAGCAGTCACGCTCAGGCAGACCCGCGCCTAGCTCCTCCCATTCGTTACCGCCGACACGACTGCGATAGACGGCCAGTCGGCCATTCGGCGGGAAGTGGTGCGCGTCGCTTGTGATCGGCACGACATAAAGGGTCTCCGGCGCGTGCGCATGGGTGTCGACGACGAACCCGAAGTCGGTCGGCAGGTTGCCGCTGATCTCATGCCAGGTCTCCGCGCCGTCGTCGCTCCGCATCACGTCCCAATGTTTCTGCATGAACAGCACATTGGGGCGCTCGGCATGTAGCGCTATCCGGTGCACGCAGTGTCCGACGAACGCGTCCGGGTCGGGGATGTAGTTCGACTGCAGGCCCACGTTGGCCGGACTCCACGTCGCGCCGGCGTCGTCAGTCTTGAACACGCCAGCCGCGGAAATCGCGACCCACATGCGCTCGTCGTTCGTCGGATCGAGCACGATCGTGTGCAGGCACATCCCTCCGGCGCCCGGCTGCCACCGTCGCCCGGTTTCGTTCTCACGAAGCCCGGCGATCTCGCTCCAAGTCGAACCCCCGTCGGTCGTCTTGAACAGTCCGGCGTCCTCGACGCCTGCGAAGACGGTGTCGGGGTCGGACAGCGAGGGCTCGAAGTGCCAGACTCGAGCGAACTCCCAGGGATGAGGCGTCCCGTCGTACCATTGGTGGGTGCCCGGCGTGGACGCGTACGCGAATTCGTTGCCGACCGCCTCCCAGGTCTTGCCACCGTCTTCGCTGCGTTGGACGACTTGGCCGAACCACCCCGAGGTCTGGGAGGCGAAGATCCGATCGGGCGCGACTGGCGATCCGATCATGTGGTAGATCTCCCAGCCCGCGAAGTGTGGTCCCTCGACCGTCCAGGCCTTCCGCAGGCCGTCGCTCGTCAAGATGAACCCGCCCTTGGCAGTCCCTACAAGCACGCGAATTCGACTCATTGGATCCCCCCGTCACGGCCGGGGCCTTCCCGAGGCTGGCATTGCCTTGCCGCGAACTTCGCGCCGTGCCGGAATAGTCCGCCCATGACGAGGGCACGACGACGGGATGCCTAGCGATTTGGGATATACGAGGCTTCCGCCTGTTGCTCCGGTGGCGTTTGCGAGCGTCTCCTCGGGCGACCCGGGTTGGTCTGAGAGGAGGTTAGAGGCAGGGACTGGAGCCTCGTGTCGTCAACGCACACATCGCCCGAGCCTTGGTTATCGAACATATGTTCGCTAATGTTCGGGGATGGCCGTGGCACTTCCCGCCCCCGAGCGATCCGAGCCTGCCCGGGGGATGCCGGGTGCTGGTCAGCGGGTCCGTCCGGCGGTTCCCGGCCTGATCGTGCAACGGATCCGGCCGCTCGTCCTGGCGCGAGACGAGCTTTTGCCGGTCGCACCAGGATTCGTCGAACTCCTCGGCACGCCCGGCCTCCGACGGGGGAGCACCCTCGTTATCGCGGCCGACGGCGCCCGGGGGACGACATCGGTTGCGTTCGGTCTTATTGCCGAGGCGAGCTCGCTGGGCGCGTGGTGTGCGGCCGTCGGGCTGGAGGACTTGGGACTTGTCGCCGCGAACGAACTCGGCGTCGCGCTTGATCGTCTCGTCCTCGTGCCCCGACCCGCAAGACGTTTCACGACCGTTGTCGCGGCGTTGCTCGACGGGTGCGACATCGTGCTCGCCGCCGCGCCCGAGCTGACCCCGGCCGACCGACGTCGGTTGGGTGTCCGGGCCCGAGAGCGCCGCGCGGTACTCGTCGTCCTCGCCGGTTCGCAGGCGGCCTCCGCGGTGGTCAGTCGACCTTGGCCGGACGGGGTCGACGTCCGCCTCTCGGTGACGGGGGGCTCGTTCACGGGGTTGGGGGTCGGCAGCGGCAGGATGTGCTCGCACCGGGTCGACGTCGTCGCGACCCGGCGTGCCGCGTCTCCGCGCGAGAAGCGCGCGAGTCTTTGGTTCCCGTCGCTGCCCGGGGACATCCCGTTCACGCCCCGGGTTGCCACGGAGGCTGCGGCGGGTTCGGCGGGCACGCGATGAGAGGTCCCATCCCTGAGCGGACGCTCGTTTTGTGGTGCCCCGACTGGCCGGTGAGCGCCGCCGGGCACCGATCCGAAGAGGCGGTCGCTGTCGTCGAAGCCGGCAAGGTGATCGCCGCGTCGGCAGCTGCCCGGCGGTCGGGCGTCCACCCTTTTCAGCGCCGACGTCAAGCGGAGTCGTGCTGTTCTGGGCTCGCGATCGTCTCGCGCGATCCCGGGGCTGAGGTCCGGGCCTTCGAGTCGGTCGTCGTAGCCCTGGAACGCTTCGGGGCGCTTGTTGCCGTCCGCCGTCCCGGGTGGGCCGCCCTCGCGACCCGCGGGCCGGCCCGGTACTTCGGAGGCGAGGAGTCCTTCGCCGTCGACGTGGCAGAGACAGTCGCGGCGCTCGGCGATCGCCTCGGGCTCGGCGGCGTGCCACAACCCGCTGACAAGCGTGCGCCCCTCGTTGGCGACTGGTGGCGGGTCGGGATCGCCGATGGACCGTTCGCGGCGGCAATCGCCGCACAACAAGGCTGCATCGTTCCCCGGGGCGGAGCCCGGGTGTTTCTCGCGCCGTTCGACATCGAGCACATCGGGAGTGCCGAACTTTCCGATCTCCTCCGGCGTCTCGGGATCACGACCCTCGGTGGCTTCGCCGCGCTCAAGGAGGTCGACGTCCTCGCCCGCTTCGGCCCCGAGGGGACGCGGCTCCACCATCTCGCGCGAGGACTTGACGGACGTTCCCTCGACGTGCGCCCGCGTCCGCGCGATCTCGCCGTCGAAACACTTCTCGAGCCTCCCGCCGTCAACGTCGACACGGCGGCCTTCATCGCCAAGAACCTCGCCGGGAAACTCTGCAAGCGGCTCTCGGGCGAAGGGCTCGTCTGCAGCTTCTTGGGAATCGAGGTCGAGACGTCGACGGGGAACCGGCTCGAGCGCCGCTGGGCGCACGAAGGGGCGTGGACTCCGGCGTTCGTCGCGGAGCGGCTCCGCTGGCAGCTCGAGGCGTGGCTTGCCGGTCCCGACCTTTTCGGGAGCGCGGACGAGACGAGCGAGCAGGTGGGAATCGCGCGCGTCCGACTCGTGCCGACCGACGTCGTGGCCGACACCGGCCGCCAACTCGAGCTGTGGGGACGTCCGCGCACCGACGGCGAACGGGTCGCCCGGGTGTTCGCTCGGGTCCAGGGACTGCTCGGGCCCGAGGCGGTCGTCCGGCCCTTGCTCGTCGGCGGCCGGGGACCGGCCGAGCGGGTCCGTTTCGTCCCGTTCGGCGATCCCATCCCCGCGCGCCTCGCCGACGCCGCGCTGCCATGGCCCGGGCAACTGCCCTGTCCGAATCCGATCGTGGTGCCCCAAGAGCCGTATCCCGCGGAAGTGCTCGACGGTGACGGTCGCCACGTCGGCGTGGACGGGCGTGGCACGCCGAGCGGGGTGCCGGCGAGCGTCGTCGTCGGGGGGCGACCGCCGTCGTCGGTTGTCGCGTGGGCTGGTCCCTGGCCGATCGACGAGCAGTGGTGGGACACGGCCACACATCGGCGGCGCGCCCGGATCCAAGTCGTCACGGCGGACGGGGACGCGCACCTGCTCGCTGTCGATCGGGGTCGCTGGATCGTCGAGGGGAGCTACGACTGACCGGCAGGTCGCACGCCCGTTACCGAGCGACGAGAATCACCTCGACACACGCGGCAGGAAGGCCCGATGGGAAAAGGACCGATCGAGGACCCGCATCCTCAATCCGCACAGCTCGCCCACGCCGACCTCGCGACGCTCCAACAGGCGCTCGACGCCGGCGAGACCACGAGCACCGAGCTGACCGAGACGCTGCTGGCACGGATCGCCGCGATCGACACCGCTGGGCCGCGGCTCCGCGCGGTTCTCGCCGTGGACGCGCAAGCCGTCGGGACCGCGCGGGACCGCGACGCCGAGCGCGCCTCGGGCGCCGTCCGCGGGCCGTTGCACGGCATCCCGGTCCTCATCAAGGACAACCTCGACACGGCGGGACTCGCCTCGACCGCGGGTTCGCTGGCACTCGCGTCTGCACCGCCGGACCGTGACGCCACGGTCGTGCGCGCGCTGCGTGACGCCGGTGTCGTCATCCTCGGCAAGACCAACCTCTCAGAGTGGGCGAACTTCCGGTCGGCGCATTCCTCCTCGGGGTGGAGCGCCGTCGGTGGCCAGACGCGCAATCCCTTCGCGCTCGACCGGAGCCCGAGCGGCTCGTCGTCGGGATCGGGCGCCGCCGTCGCCGCGGGTCTCGCACCGCTCGCGATCGGCACCGAGACCGACGGCTCGATCCTCAGCCCGGCGTCGGTCACTGGGCTCGTCGGCATGAAGCCGACCGTCGGTCTCGTGAGCCGCACGGGAGTCGTGCCGATCGCCGCGAGCCAGGACACGCCGGGGCCGTTGGCGCGCTCGGTGCTCGATGCGGCGACGCTTCTTGGCGTGCTGGTCGGCGCTGATCCCGCCGATCCGGCGTGCGCCCGTCGGCCGGCGGACCTGCCCGACGACTACCGCCCGTGCTGCCGGCCCGACGGTCTGGCCGGTGCGAGGATCGGAGTGCCGCGGGTGGCTGTAAGCGAACGGCCACGGTTCCGTTTCTCCGGCTATCACGAGGCGTCGGATGCGTTGTTCGTCGAGGCGGTCGCGGCGATGCGCGACGCCGGTGCGACGGTCGTCGATGCTGTCGAGATCCCTGGCGCCGAGCAGGCGCCGGTCGCCGAGGACGAGCTCGTCGTGCTGTGCTACGAGTTCCACGACGGCGTCGACCGCTACCTCGCGGCCCGCGCCGACGCCGTGGGCGCCGGACCCCGTTCGCTCGCCGAGGTGATCGCCTACAACACCGCCCACGCCGACGCGGAGCTGGCGTTTCTTGGCCAGGAGCTTCTCGAGCGCGCCCAAGCGACGGGAGGGCTCGACGACGAGGCGTACCGCGTCGCCCGGGCGCGCTGCGCGGAGTGCTCGACGACCGCGGGGATCGACTTCGCGCTCGCCGGGGGTGGTCTCGACGCGCTCGCGGTGCTCACGACGTCCCCGGCGTGGTGCATCGACCACGTGAACGGCGACGCGTTCCTCGGTGCGGGCTACAGCATCGCCGCGGTGGCGGGCTACCCGTCGATCACGGTCCCGATCGGCATGGTGCACGGACTCCCGGTCGGGCTGGCGTTCCTCGGCCGGGCGTGGAGCGAGGCCGTGCTGTTGCGGCTCGCCGCCGGACTCGAGGCGGCGCTCGGGCTCGCCCTGCGTCCGAGCTACCGGCCGGTGAGCACCCTCGCCTAAGGGCGCCAGCCAGCCATGGAAGAGATCGGGGCAGGTGGAGGCCTCTAGCAAATCGAACATATGTTCGATATCGTCATCCGATCAGTTCGTTCAACCCGATCGTTCCCTGGTCCGAGCTCGAGCGTCGCCTCTCGGGACGGCATGACGGGCACACGCCGCCGCGCGCCGCCGTCGCGGGGCGCGACGGGAGTCACAGAGCCCGTCCTGCACCGGCGGGCCTCGAGCCCTCCCGCGGCGCAGTGCCCTACGCCGAGCTGCACTGCCATTCGAATTTCAGCTTCCTCGACGGCGCCTCCAGCCCCGAGGAGCTCGCCGAGGAAGCGGCACGCCTCGGCCTCGAGGCGCTCGCGCTCACCGACCACGACGGGTGCTACGGCGTCGTCCGCTTCGCCGCCGCCGCCCGGGAGCTCTCGCTGGCGACGGTCTTCGGGACCGAGCTCTCGCTGCCGACCGGTGGTGCCCGTCAGGTGGAGGCGCGGGCCGGCGCGATCGACCCCGAGGCCGTCCACGTCGTCGTGCTGGCGCGGGATCCCGAGGGGTACGCCCGTTTGTCGACGGCGATCGCCCGCGCCCAGCTCGCCGGGGGCGAGAAGGGCCGGCCCGCTTTCGATCTCGGGCTCCTCGCCGGGGCACACGCGGGCCACTGGTGCGTGCTCACCGGTTGCCGGCGCGGCGGCGTGCCCATGGCCCTCTGCGCGCAGGGTCCGGCCGCGGCGGCGCGCGAGCTGGCGCGCCTCGTCGAGGCGTTCGGCCGGGACAACGTCATGGTCGAGCTGTTCGACCACGGCACACCGCTCGACGAGGCGCGCAACGACGCCCTCGCGACACTCGGGATCCGCGCCGGCCTCGGCCTCGTCGCGACGACGAACGCCCACTACGCGACACCGTCCCGCTACGCGCTGGCGACGGCGCTCGCCGCGGTCCGGGCCCGGCGCAGTCTCGCGGAGACGGACGGCTGGCTCCCGGCCTGGGCCGGGTCCTCGCTGCGCTCGGGAGCCGAGCAGGCGCGGCGGTTCCGCCGCTACCCCGGGGTCGTCGCCGCCGCCGCAGAGCTCGGTCGGGCGTGCGCCTTCGACCTCCGCCTCATCGCCCCGGGCCTTCCGCCGTTCCCGGTGCCGGACGGCACCGACGAGGCGGGGTTTCTGCGGACGCTCGTCGAGGCGGGCGGCGCCCGCCGCTACGGCCGGCGTGGCGCGGCACGCGTGCCGGGGGCGTGGGAGGCGATCGACCGGGAACTCGAAATCATCGAGATGCTCGGCTTCCCTGGCTACTTCCTCGTCGTCTGGGACATCGTCGAGTTTTGCCGGCGCGCGAACATTTTCTGTCAGGGGAGGGGATCGGCGGCGAACTCGGCGGTCTGCTTCGCGCTCGGGATCACGAATGCCGACGCCGTCGCCCTGGGGTTGCTGTTCGAGCGGTTCTTGTCGCCCGCCCGCGACGGCCCGCCCGACATCGACCTCGACATCGAGTCCGGTCGGCGTGACGAGGTCATCGCCTACGTCTACGACCGCTACGGCCGGGAGCACGCCGCCCAGGTGGCGAACGTCATCACCTACCGCCCGCGCTCGGCGGTCCGCGACGTCGGGCGGGCGCTCGGCTACCCACCCGGCGCCATCGACACCTGGTCGGCGGCGGTCGGGACGGCGTTCGTGGCGAGCATCTCGCACCCCGCGCCAGCGGGCACCCGCCCGTCGGCCGCGGCCTCCGAGCTCGGGATCCCCCCGGAGGTAGTGCGTCTCGCGGCCGGGTTCGAGGGTTTGCCGCGGCATCTCGGCATCCACTCCGGCGGGATGGTGATCTGCGACCGGCCGGTGATCGCGGTCTGCCCGGTCGAGTGGGCCCGGCGGGAGGGACGGTCGGTGCTCCAGTGGGACAAGGAGGACTGTGCGGCCGTCGGGCTCGTGAAGTTCGACCTCCTGGGGCTCGGCATGCTCGAGGCGCTCCACCGCATGGTCGACCTCGTCGCCGCGCGCCACGGTGAGGCGATCGAGCTCGCGACGATCCCTCAGGAGGACGCCGTTTACGACATGCTTGCCCGCGCCGACTCGATCGGGGTGTTCCAGGTCGAGAGCCGCGCCCAGATGGCGACGTTGCCGCGACTGCGCCCGCGGGTGTTCTACGACCTCGTCGTCGAGGTCGCGCTGATCCGGCCGGGGCCGATCCAGGGCGGTTCGGTCCACCCGTACCTGCGCCGGCGCAACGGCGAGGAGGAGGTGCGCTACCTCCACCCCCTCTTGCAGGGAGCCCTCGAAAAGACGCTCGGTGTGCCGCTTTTCCAGGAACAGCTGATGCAGATGGCGATCGACGTCGCCGGGTTCAGCGCCGTCGAGGCGGACCAGCTCCGCCAGGCGATGGGCTCGAAGCGCTCGGCGGCGCGCATGGAACGGCTGCGGGGGCGGCTCTACGACGGGATGGCCGAACGCGGGATCACCGGCGAGATCGCCGACACGATCTACGAACAGCTTGCTGCCTTCGCCAACTTCGGCTTTCCCGAGTCCCATTCGGTCTCGTTCGCCTATCTCGTCTACGCCTCGGCGTGGTTCAAGTACCACTACCCCGCGGCGTTCCTCGCCGCGCTGTTGAACTCCCAGCCGATGGGGTTCTGGTCGCCGGCGAGCCTTGTCGCCGACGCGCGGCGTCACGGGGTCACGACGCTCCGCCCCGACGTGAACGAGAGTGTCGTCGCGACGACGCTCGTCGACGATCCGCGCCGCGCCGGCACGACGGCGGTGCGCCTCGGCCTCGCCCGGGTGCGCGGGATCGGTGCCGAGCTCGCGGCGCGGATCGCCGCCGCGGCGCCGTATACGAGCATCGATGATCTCGCGCGTCGGGTCGGTCCGAGCAGATCCCAGCTCGAGTCGCTGGCGACGGCGGACGCCCTCACCGGCCTCGGCGCGCTCGCAGGGTCCGACCGGTCCGGTGCCACCACCTCGCGCCGGTCGGCGCTGTGGGCCGCGGGCGCGCTTGCCGGCGGGCGCCCCGAGCGGTTGCCCGATATGGTCCCCGGGGCGGTCGCGCCCAAGCTGGCGGAGATGAGCGAGGTCGACCAGCTAGCCGCCGACATCTGGGCGACGGGCGTGTCCACCGACAACCACCCCCTCGCGCCGCTGCGGGAATGGCTCGACGGACGCGGCGTGCGTCCGGCGGCCTCGCTCGTCGAGGCGACCGCGCCCGGCAAGGTGCTCGTGGCGGGCGTCGTCACCCACCGCCAGCGTCCGTCGACCGCGGGCGGGACGGTGTTCATCAACCTCGAGGACGAGACCGGGGTCGTCAATGTCATCTGCTCCCCGGGGTTGTGGGCCCACCACCGTGCTGCCGTCGCCTCGGCGCCGGCGCTTGTCGTCCGTGGCAGGCTCGAAGGCGCCGGCGCGGCGCGGTCGGTCGTCGCCGAGCGTCTCGAGGTGCTCGAGCTCGCGATGGCGGTCGGTCGTTCCCGGGACTTCCGCTGACCGCTCGACCCTGCTGACCACTCTCGGTGCGACACGGAGCGAGAAATCTCACTCTTGGTGAATATTACGACTGGCTCAACCACTCTTCGCGCTAATGCTGATAGGCCAGCTGGAGCGCATGGAAGTGCTAGACAGACCGCAATTGACCACACTAAGTGGCGAATTTCGTTTTCTTCTTGACGGAGAGTGGCTACGAGTGCCACACTGCGTGGCATGCAGAACACGACAGAGGCGGAACTCATCCAGTCGACCGAGGCCGTGGGCCAAACGGTCCAGATCGGCGAGTGGTTGATCGACGGTGGCACGCTCAGCGAGGAAGGCACCCCCATCGACGAGGTGCTCGCCCGCGGCGGAACGTTCTACGGACGCGAGGTCCTCAACGCCTGGCGCTTCCTCCCCCCGACGGGTTGGCGCCTCGTCCACGAGGACCCGGTGAACCGCGTCTACTGTGCGCCGGAGCCCGGCGCCGAGGGCGAATGGGCGGTCGCGCCCTTGAAGCTCGAATCGGGCGTCTGGCGCGCCGGCAGCGCCGGGCGCAACCTGCGACCGACCGCGACCGGCACGTCGCCGACGAAGGACCTCGAGCTGCTCTGGCCGGTCGAGCAGGTCATCGTGCGCGGCCTGGCGCCGCAGCTCTACGCCAAGGTGAAGAACATGAGCAACGAGATCTGGTCGGCCGACGGCGAGAAACCCCTCGAGGTCGTCGCCTGGCTGCTCGAGCTGCCGTCGAACCGGCGCCTCCTCGCCTCGCGCGATGACGAGTTGACCCCGAGTTCGAACCGTGCCGCCAAGACGATCCTCGTCCCGCCCGGCGCGGCGATCGAGGTTCCCGTCCGGCTGGCGACGATCGCCCCGGAGAGCCTGGTCCCCGGCACCTACGGGATCATCGGCCGCCTCGAGCGGCTTGGCCTGACCTCGTCGACAGGAACGGTCGTCGTCGTCGAGCGCTGATCGCGGCTGGAGTGCGAGAAGAGCCCGGCCATGAGCCGGGCTCTTCTGGCACTCGAGATCCGCGGGCTCAGTCCTCGAGCTTGAAATCTCCCGTGGTCGTCGTGCCTGGGGCAGCCGGCGCGTCGGACGCCGCCGCAGCAGCCTCGGCCTGCGCCTTCTCGTGCTCCTTCAGCGCCGCGACGAGCCGGTCGATCTCCGCCGACGTGCTTGCGTCACCGGTGCCGCTGCGCTGCGCGTAGACGGCCGCGCCGAGGTCGCGGAACATCGCGTCCTGCTCACGCTTGGCCTTCGCCTCGTCGATCTTGGCCTGCCCGGCCTTGGCCGCTTCCTGCGCCTTGTGGGCTGCCTGGGCTGCACCCGCCTTCACTCTGTCGATGAACGGCATCGTTCCTCCTCGTCCGGAACCACTTGATCGTCTAGAGCCTGTCGAGGAGACCGCCGCCGGCGCGCACGCCGCGCTTTTCGTCGGTGTTCCTCTCCTCGGTCTCCAGGTTGAAGTGCAATGTCGACTGCAGGATCACGGGTCCGCTGCCCGTGAGGGTGATGAGGCTCAGCCCCTGTCCGCCGAACACGGCGGTCATCATGGTCTGCGCATCGAGGGCGCCAACGTACTCGATGCCGTACTCGACGGTCTCGGCGAAGGCGACGAGCGCTCCCGCGTGCACCTGGATCTTGCCGCCGTAGTTGGCGGGGTCGAGGTCGATGAGCGTCCCGCCACCGGCGATGAGCAAGGTCCCCGAACCGGTGAAGTGCTCGAGGATGTAGCCCTCGCCGCTCCGCCGACCGGAGCGGAACTTGGACAGCGCGATCCCGAACTTGACGCTCTCCTCGGCGCAGACGAACGCCTCCTTCTCGGTCAGCCAGCCGGTCGACCCGTCGAGCTCGATGACGCGCATCTGGCCGGGCAGGTTCCCTCCGAACGCGACGAGCCCGGAACCCCCTTCCGGGCGGAACCACTGGAAGGCGAGGCTCTGTCCGCTCAGCACGCGCTTGCCGACGTCGGTTGCCGTCGACAGCGCCTGCTGCAGCAGGCCGCCCTTCTTCGCCGGGGCCCCGGCGGCGGCATCCGCGCCCGGCGGCGTGCTGAGCCGGGTCTCCATCGACACGTTCGTCGTCTTCCAGCGGAACTTGTTCGAGTTCGAGTAGACCGCCTGCCCCGGCTCGAGTTGGCAGGTGACCGACTGGGCGAGCTCTCCGGCGATCTTCATCTTGATCGTCACGACCGACCTCCCTGCAGCGGTATCGACGCGGTGGCGACTTCGACGGTAACGCAATCGGCGGTCGTCGGCCGCGACGGTCTCGTCGGGTTCACGTCGTGTCTGGCTGTCTCACCGCGCACCATGCTCGCGCGGACGGGCAGGAGCCGCCGGGGCGCGCGCCTCGCGGAACGGGCCGGGCGGCTCCGTCGCCGGCGCGCCCCCTCGGCGGTCGATGCCTCCCGAGCGGAGAAGCGGCCGTCGTCTCGGCTGCGCCCGGCCCGAGGCAGGACCGGTCCGTCATGACCCGGCCCTGCGCCGACGCGGCGTCGGATCGCAGTCGACCCCGGCGGGCCCGGTTCGACCTCGCCGACGGGGTGCGACGCGGCGCGCCGAGCCGAGGCACGCGCCGCGCCTCAGATGGCGGCCGGGCTCGCGCCGGTTCCGGGGCGCTGGGTCGCGGCCCGCCCGAGCAAGGCGATGACCTCCGCGTCGGAGGTCTGCGTGAAGTCCTCGTACCACTCGCCGACCGCGTTGAACCAGGCGGGCGCCGTCAGGCAGACAAGCTCGTCGACCGCATCGGCGAGTTCGGCGAGAGACTCCGCGGGCGCGACGGGGACGGCGAGGACGACTCGCGTGGCACCGGCGGCGCGGGCGACCTGGCAGGCGGCGCGGGTCGTCGCGCCGGTCGCGATGCCGTCGTCGACGACGATGACCGTGCGCTCGGTGAGCGCGACACCCTCTCGCCCGGCGCGGAACAACGTGGCACGCCGCTCGACCTCGACGCGTTCGCGTCGCTCGATCGCGGCAAGTGCCTCGTCGCCGATCCCGGTGGCGGCCGCCACGGCACGGTTGAGGACGCGGACCCCGTGTTCGCCGACCGCGCCCAGCGCGAGCTCGGGTTGGTAGGGCACGCCGAGCTTGCGCACGACGATGACGTCGAGCGCCAGCGCGAGCGCCGCCGCGATCTCGAAGGCGACGGGGACGCCGCCCCGGGGAAGCCCGACGACGACGGCGTCGGTCCCGCGGTACTCCTCCAGGCACGCGGCGAGCTGTCGGCCGGCGTCGACGCGGTCGACGAACCGTCCGCCGGCCCGACCGCCGTGGGGTCTCATCGCCGTTCCCACCCAGGTCCCTTGCGGGCCGACGGCGCGAGCCCGACGCCGGCGTCGCGGGTCGCGGGCAGGGTCGAGTCGCCGGAGGGGCATCGCGGACCTGGCGGCGGGGATGCTCGGCTGCCCAGGGCAGTCACGGTTCCCACGGTAAGGCCTGACTGGCCAGGTGGAAAGGGCCAACTGGGTCTTGCCTGGCGCTGTCTTGCGCCGACAAGCTCCGACAGCGAGATTGGAGGCGGATTGTCCTAGCCGCTGCGAGGTGAGAGAGACGATGGCTGCATTCGAGCTGTCGGCGGTCGCGCTGGAGTTCCCGGACGAGCTCAACGTGATCGTCGGCCAATCGCACTTCATCAAGACCGTTGAAGACCTCCACGAGGTCCTCTTTGGGGCGAGTCCGCAACTGCGATTCGGCGTCGCCTTCTGCGAAGCGTCCGGCAAGCGGCTCGTCCGCACCTCGGGCAACGATGATGAGCTCGTCGCGCTCGCGGCGCGCAACGCCGAGGCGATCGGCGCCGGGCACTCCTTCGTCGTGTTCTTGCGTGAGGGCTACCCGGTGAACGTGCTCAACCAGATCAAGCAGGTCGCCGAGGTCTGCTCGATCTACTGCGCGACGGCGAACCCCGTCGAGGTGATCGTCGCCGAGACCGCCCTCGGGCGGGGGATCCTCGGCGTCGTGGACGGCGCCAAGCCGCTCGGGGTCGAGACGAGCGCGGACGTCGCCGACCGGATGGGCCTCCTGCGGGCGCTCGGCTACAAGTTGGGCGGCTTCTGAGCCTGCCGACGCCGCGCGCCGGCCCGGCGAGATTCCCGGAAACCTGCCCCGCCGGCCGCGGCGGGATCTTCGGTCCGGTCAGTCGCGGCTCCGCAGGCGCTGTCCGATCGTCGACGGGTAGTCGGGGAAGTAGTCGGCGATCTGGTCGAGGCGGAAGCGACGCAGGATCGAGTTCGGCGGCTCGCGCTCGAGGAGGAAGAGGAACGAGGCGTGGATGAGCTGCTCGGTCGGAACGTCGTCGCAGCCGAGCGCGGCCAAATACCCGGCGGGGACGCTGACGACGTGGGTCGTCGCGGATCCGTCGCTGCGCACATCGACCCGAAACGTGCCGTTTGGCTGGGCGACGACGACGATCTCGGTCACCGCTGTGATGCTAGTGACGACGACGACGGACCTGTGACGGAACGGCGCTGGCGGGGCGAGGCGAGATAGCTCCCGAAACGCCTGTAGAACGGACGACACGGCGGTCGGGCGACAACGGAAGGAGCGAGGCGGGCGATGGTTGCGGCGAGTAACGAGGCACGACGACCCCGGCGGATCGCGACGGTGCTCTTCGAGGGGTTCGAGCTGCTCGACGTGTTCGGACCGCTCGAGGTCTTCGGCGTGAGCGAGCAATTCGAGGTGAGCCTGGTGGGGCCCGCCGCCGGTCCGGTGCGCAGCGCCCAGGGGCAGCGGGTGGTGGCCGAGGTGGCCTGTCATGACGCGCCCGCGCCAGAGATCGTGCTCTTTCCCGGGGGCATCGGAACGCGTCGCCTGGTTGAGGACGAGCCCTTCCTCTCCTGGCTCGCCGGGTGGTCGCGCGAGGCGTCGTACGTCACGTCGGTGTGCACGGGCTCGGGCGTGCTCGCCAGGGCCGGACTGCTGGACGGCTACCGCGCCACCTCGAACAAGCGGGCGTTCGCCTGGGCCCGCCAGCAGAGCGAGCGTGTCGAGTGGGTCGCCGAGGCCCGCTGGGTCGAGGACCGCGACCGGTGGACCTCGTCGGGCGTGGCCGCCGGCACGGACATGGCCCTCGCCCTGCTCGCACGGCTGTACGGCGAGCCGCACGCCTCCGGTGTGGCAGACAGGATCGAGTTGGAGTGGCACCGCGACGCGACCGTGGATCCGTTCGCCGCGAAGAACGGACTCGTTCCCGGCTGAGCGGTGCCCGCGCGGTCCGTCCAGGCGCGTCTGTGGTGCCAGGGCGTGGTAGGCGGGCGCGCGATCGCGGGAGCGGTGGACGGTCGGCCCGGCCGACCGGTCAGAAACTGCGGCCGATCAGTTCGCCGACCCCGTCGACCACGGTGATGTTCGGTCGTCTCTCCGGCACAGGGCGACCCGCCGAGACCCACGCCGCCGAGAGCCCGGCGTCGAGCGCGCCGAGGATGTCGCGCTCCCAGCTGTCGCCGACCATGACCGCCGACGCCGCCTGCGCGCCGAGCCGCGAGAGCGTGAGGGCGAACACGTCCGGGTCCGGCTTGCCGATCCCGACTTCGCCGGAGATGACCACGGCTCCGAAACTCGCCGCGAGCCCCGTGCCGTCGAGCTTGAGCCGCTGGATGTCGGCCGGCCCGTTCGTGAGCAGCCCGAGCTGGCAGCGGCCTTCGAGGAGATGCACGAGCTCCGCGGCCCCCGCGAGGAGCGGGTGCCCACCGTGCTGGTATTCCACGTACGCGTCAGACAGCGTCGTCGCGAGCGCGGGATCGTCGATGCCGAGCTCGGCGAGCGCGGCGCGCCAGACTTCCTGCCGGTAGGCGGGAGCCCAGTCGCGGACGTCGTCGAGGACCGAGGGGCTGCCTTCGAACGTGGCCCACAGGCCCTCCCACGACGCGATGCCGAGTCGGTGGCAGAGCGAGTAGTCGGGTCCGGCGCGCCAGATCCGGCGGGCGGTCGTCAGCACGACCTCCACGACCTCCGCGGGATCCTTGCCCTGCAGCAGCTCTCCGGCCCGTCGCAGAGAAGACCGCGCCACCGCCTCCTCGACGATCAACGTGTCGTCGAGATCCAAGATCACCGCCGCAGACGCCACGCCCGCAAACATACCGATGCGCCGACGCCGCAAGCCACCGGGTCGTCGCCGCGAGCGCGCAACCCTGTTGGGAACCCCGTCGTCGGTCAGGACGCGGATGGCCGCGTGATGAGACCGACGCGCAAACGCGCCCGATCGACATCGAGGGCCGCGAACAACGCTGCACCAGGGTCCGGTGGTTCCCGCTCGAGGAGCCGGAGGAGGATCTCTGGCGCGGTGATCTGCCGGCCGCGCCGGATCGGCTTGCCCGCCTCCTGCAACGCGACCTTGGCGGCGGGTGCCAGGGGAAGACGGCCCTGCCAGACCGCCTTCGGGGCCGGTGCCGGGGGTGGCTCGAACGTCGGCAGCGGCGGAGCACCGAGGTGCGCGCGGACACCGATCGCGCCGAGCGCGTCGCGGTCGAGCGCATCGAGCGCGGCGCGGGCCCGGGGAAGATCGGCTCCGAGAAGCGACCCGATCAGGGGTTCGTGCAGCAACCCGAGAACGAGATGTTCGGTTCCCACCCTCCGGTCACCGCGCACGCGCGCTTCCTCGCAGGCGTAGGTGTAGGTGGTCCACGGGTGATCGGGGTCGGGCGCGTGCGCCCGCGTCGTCATCGGAGGGTCTTCCGTACTTGCTGTGAACCGACTGACGGGTGACGCCGACGGCGTCCCCGATCTGCTGCCAGGACCAGCCCCGGGCGCGGGCGGACGCGACGTCGCGCGCCTGGACGCGTTCTGCCATCCGCCGGAGGGCGAGCGCGGCGCGCAGCCCCAGGGTCGGGTCGTCTGAGGGGGCGGTGTCGGTGATCTCGTCAGCGTCCGTGTCGTGAGGGTGCCTTGACGACCCGTGGGTGCCAATCGGATTGACACCCACGACATGTCGTCGCACGGTGCACGGTGCGACGGCAACCGGGATTCGCGCTGCCCGACCGGGTGCGCGCGATGGTGTTCCCGTGCTCGTCCGGCCCCGCACCGAAGCGGACGTGGAGAACTGCGTGCGGTTGACCGAGGCCGTGCGCGTTGCCGACGGCTATCCGGCGCACGTGGCCGGTAGCCTCCGGGACTTCCTCGTGTCACGCGATGCGCTCGCCGTCTGGGTCGCGCAACGTGGCGACGCGATCGTCGGCCACGTGTCGCTGCACAGTCGCAGTGCCGATGCCGTCGTCGCGCTCGCGACCGAGCGGCTGGGCCATCCCGCGGACCGTCTCGGTGTCGTCGCACGACTGCTCGTGGCTCCAGACGCCCGTCGACGGGGATTGGGCAGAACGCTGCTCAACACCGCGGCGGATGAAGCACGTGCCCGCGGACTTTGGCCGATTCTCGACGTGGCGACGACGCACCGTGCCGCGATCAGGTTGTACGAGGCGTGTGGCTGGGTTCGGGCCGGGGTGGTGACGGCGAAGCTGCGCGACGGCGCCGAACTCGAGGAGATCGTCTACCTGAGCCCACCTCCGAGCACGGCCTGAGCGGGAGGCGTCCGACAGACGAGGCGTGTCCCGGGTGCGACAGGCGTGACCCGTTCCCGACGAGACAGCCGATCGGTCGTCTCGCGCGCAGCGCGGCACGCCTCGGCGACAACTCACGCATCCCGTTCTCTTCGTCACCCGGTAGAGGTTGGGGACGGTGCTCAGCTGCGGGTTCAGCTCAGCGGAGGCGTGACCTGTTGCGGCGTTCGCGCCGTCGTCTGAGGATGGCGAGGATCTTCCTGAAGATGAAAACCATGCCCGCAACCTACTGCCGATTCTCCGCGGAGCTCAGCCGGGAGTCGTCGCCGGCTGCCGTGCCCGAGGGTGGGTCCCTCCGGCGGTCTGGCGCCCGTCGCCCGGTCGTCTGCTTGCTCCCTGGGCGATCACGGGAACGACTGTGCGAACGGGGTTCACGCGCGTCCGACCGCAGCCCCGCTGAGCTCCCGGCGGATAGGACGAGATCGGCGTCGACGCCGGTGACGACCTGTCGGCCATCATTGGCCGCTGTCTCGCCGAAGCGGCTTTCGGCTAGTTTTCGGCGCGTGTCAGACGAGATCGAACCCTCAGGCACAATCGGGAGCTCGGACGAGCCGCAGACGAGCTCGCAGCACGGACCGGCGAGACGAGGTCGCAAGATCATCGTCGTCGCTGTCGCGATCTGCCTCATCGGAGGCGGCATCGGTGTCGCGGTCGCCGAGTCGGGCGCTCCAGGCAACGCCTCAACGCCGGCCGCAGCGGTGAACCGGTTGCTCGATGCCGCCGATCACAGCGATCTTCTCGGCGCGATCGACGCGATCGCGCCCGGCGAACGGAACGCGATCGAGCCCGGCTTCGTGGGCCTCGTCCATCAACTCGAGCGATTGGACGTGTTGTCTCCCAGTACGAACCTGAGCGACGTCGGCGGCTTGTCCCTCCACTTCGCCGGGGTCAAGACGGCAACCGCGATGCTGAGCCCCACGGTCGCGGCCGTCTCCATCACCGGCGGTTCGGTGACGGGCTCGCTCGACGCCGGGAAGCTGCCGATTGGTTCTTTCGTCAGGGGACTCACCCGGGGTCTTCTGCCACCGGCGTCCCGGACGTCGACGAGCTCGGTCTCGACCGGGCGCGAGGCGATCGTGACCGAGAAGGTCGCCGGGACGTGGTACGTGAGTCTCGGCTACACGATCGCCTACGACGTCCTGCGCTCGGAGGGTCTCCCGGGGGTGTCACCGACGGTTAGCGCAGCCGTGAGCGCCACCGGGAGCAGCACCCCCGAAGGCGCGGTGCGTGTCCTGTTGAGCGACGCTGCGGCGTTCAACCTGCGCGGACTGCTGAGCGACCTCCCGCCTGGAGAGTTGGGGGCGCTGCAAGGCTACGCAGGGCTCTTCCTCGGCAAGGCCGGGGCGGCGGCGGCGAAGGCCCGCTCCCAGGTGAGCGTGAGGATCACGAGCCTCAAGATGTCGAGCTCGGCGGTCGCCGGCGGGACGCTCGTCCAGATCGGCGGCATCGGGCTTGCGGTGAGCTACGACGGTGTCACCTTCAGCTACAAGGGCGGCTGTCTGACGTATGGCTACGAGGGTCGTTCGGTGCGCAGGTGCGCCACGAACGCGACGTCGTCGGCGGAGTTCCGCCGGATCCTCGCGGCCCTCCCGCTGTCGCTCCGGGGACTGGCGATGCGGTTCACGGCGAGCCGGCCCGCGCTCGGTTTCGTGACCGTCCAGGAAGGCAGCCGGTGGTTCGTGAGCCCCGTGGCGACGCTGTTCGAGGACGTGAACGCGAGCCTGTCCACCCTGAAGCCGCGGGATCTCGGCTCGATCGCGTCCCTCCTCGAGCATCCGGCGGCGGCGGAGGCTCTCGCCCACTCGCTGGAACAGCTCCTGCTCGGTGCGCTCGCTTCGGGGAGCTCCTCGCTCTGACGGGCTGAGCGCCGCGAGCGGGAACGGCAAGCCGCGAGCCGGCTGGCGTTGTCGCGCTGGCTCGCGCGAGACCCGGCCGACGGATCGCGCGGGACGAGCGACCCGCGCGATCGGATTGGTCGCTTGCGTCGCCGCGCGCCGCAGGGATCAGGTCGCGGTCCGATGTCTTCTCCCGGGGAGGAGCGCCTTCACCTCGCCGGGCAGGACCATCGTGACGGGACCCCGAAGACGCGATCCTCGGGCTCTCCCGTGAACTCGACGCCCTTTGCCGCGAGCTCGGCCATCGTGGCAGGGACGTCGTCGCAGAGGAACGAGATCTCCTGCCGGGGCCCCGGCCGGGTGGACGCCGAGTTCTGCCGGCGGGAGGCGGAAGATCAGCCAACCCGCAGCGTCGACGTGGGCCACGACGTGGTCCCAGCCGAAGGCGTCCCGCAGAGCTCGCGAAGATCTTCGGGTCGCGTCGTGTGCAGCATGGCGTGGGTGCCGATGACGGTCCAGCCGCGAGCGTCGGGATCTCCGGGTGACCGGCCGGCGTGTCCGTCTTGATCCGGTTCGTTGCCGACGTATCTTGAGCGTCCGGGGAAAGGGGCCCGAGGATGGGTGTCGGACGGGGCGTGCGGGCGCGAAACCGCAGTTGGCGCGCGCGCTTTTTCGAGCGCAAGACCAGCGGGGGCCACCATGCGTCGCTGGCGCCGATGGCGCTCGTCCTTGAGATCGCGGTGAGCCTCGTGTTCGCCGGTCCCGTCGCGAAGGCCTCGTCACTCCTGCCGCGGGGCGCGCCGGCAACGGTGGCCGAGACGCGCGCCGAGCGGATGACAGCCGCGCCGACCGCGCCGTCGCCGCCGAGCTTCGTGCTCGACGCGATCTCCGCGAGGTCGGGGACACAGCCCCGCTACCGGCTGAGGGTTCTCTTCCCCGAGGTCACGGGGTTGTCCACGGTCGTGGCGGCTCGGATCAACTGGCGGATCGACTCCTTCGTCGGCCACGTGGTGGCGAGTTTCGAGCACGAGACGAAGGCGGCAGGTCCCCCGTATCCGTACGGTCGATCGCCGTCGAGGTTGGTCGGCTCCGTGACGACCGACTTCGACAGCGCGCGCGTCATATCCGTGAGCCTGGCCGAGTACACGTTCCCCGCCGGCGCCGCTCACGGCACCACGGCGATCACGACGTTCAACTTCGACGCCCGCACCGGACAGCAGTATCGGCTGGCGGATCTCTTCGCGCCGTCCAGCAACTGGCTCGTCGCTCTCTCCAGGGCGAGCCGGCGCGCCTTGCCCAAGCTCGTCGGCAGCCTCTCGACGACCCGATGGCTTGATTCGGGCACCGCGCCGAAGGCGTCCAACTTCGCGGCCTGGTCACTCACTCCCTGGGGATTGCAGATCACCTTCGGCGACTACCAGGTGGCGGCGTACGCAGCCGGCATGCCGCAGGTGACCATCCCGTACGCCTCGCTTTCGGGCTTCGCACGCAAGGCCGGACCGATCGCGCTCGCCGTCGCCGGGGCCGGCGGAGCCACGAGCGGGCCCGGGCGCATGCCCCTGTTGCCGGCGGTCAGTCCGCCAGCCTCGGGCGAGTGCTTCCGGACGCTCTCCTACAAGTCAGGGCTGCCGCAGCCGTTCACCTGTCCCGGCGGACGGATCAACGTCGCGGCGTGGGACAGCGTGACCCAGTACGTCGACGGCAAGGGCTTCGCTGGTCTGCGGCTGCTCACGCTCACCGCGAGATCGTCGGTCGGAACCGTGCGCTCCGCGATGTGTTCCGACGTCGGCCCCGGTCCGTACACGGACACCGCGATCGTGGTCGGCGCCGAGCGTCTCGTCGCCGTCTACCACGCCTGGCGGTTCAAGGCCTCGCCGGCGACAGGCTTTCCCAAGTACTGTCACGGCGCCACGTAGGTGGCGGACGTCTGCATCGGGCCTGCGGGCGACGCCGTTTGACTCGGAGGACGTGGTCGCCGAGACTCAAGACCGAGCCGGGACCTTCGGTGCCGGGAGAACGACGTGGAGAAGCAGCAACTCCTCCTGGGTAGATGAGCGATGACAGCACCGTTCGGCACCGCTCGTCACGCATCTGCCCGGCGGTCCCGGTTTGACCTCCCTCGTCGAGCGCCGAGGTGCTCGACGAGGGTTTCGGGCTCTTCTCCGGGGTATCCAGGACGGCCCGCTGTTGCCCGGAAGCACCATCGGCGCGCCCGAGGTGCGCACGCCGACCACGACGCGCGCCGTCTGGCGAAGCTGTCGAGATAGGAGCCGATCATGCGTATCCGACTCGTCGAGCCCCGCCCGGCCGGCCATAACGTCTATGACCTGGCGCTCCTGCCCCGTCTCGGGCTCCCACTCATGGGGAAGATGCTCGCCGACGCCGGCCACGACGTGCGCGTCTACTGCGAGATGCTCGCGCCCGTCGACCTCGAGGACTGCCTGCGCGCCGATCTCGTCGGCATCTCCTCGACGACGGCGACCTCGCCGGACGCCTACCGCCTCGCCGACGTCCTCGCCGACGCAGGGGTCCCGGTCGTGTTCGGCGGCCCGCACGTGACATTCGAACCCGACGAGGCGCTCGGGCACGCGCCGTACGTCGTGCGCGGCGAAGGCGAGGCGACGATGCTCGAACTTGTCACATCGCTCGACCGGGGGATGCCGCTCGAGTCCGTTCGCGGCCTTTCCCATGTGTCCGGTGACGGTGAGCCGCGCCACAATCCCGCCCGGCCCCGCTGCACGCAACAGGAGTTCGAGCGCTTGCCGATCCCGGACCTCACCCTCATCGACGGCTACGGGCGGATGACGAGGAAGCCGATCATGACCCAGTGGGGCTGTCCATTCGACTGCGAGTTCTGTGGAGTCACCGCGATGTTCTCCCGGGCCGTTCGCCATCGGCGCGCCGACCAGGTGATCGAGGAGCTCGCCGGGCTCGAAGCGGAGCGGGTCTTCTTCCACGACGACAACTTCGTCGTGAACAAGACCCGGACGACCGGGTTGCTCAACGCCATGCTCGAGTCCGGCAACACCCCCGGATGGTTCGCCCAGGTCCGTTCGGAGACCGCGCTGCGGTCGCTTTCCCACCAGGAGGTCGACGATGACTTCCTCAGCCTCATGCGCCGGGCCGGCTGCCAGATGGTGATGATCGGCATCGAGGCGATCACCGACGCGGGCCTCGCCGAGATCGGCAAGCGACAGAGGGTCACGATGATCGAGAAGGCGATTCACGCCTTCCACGATCACCACATCGCCGTGCACGGGATGTTCATCGCCGGGCTCGACTCCGACACGGCGGGCAGCGCCGAGGCGATTGCTTCCTTCGCCCGGCGGCTGCACATCGACACGTTCCAGCTGATGGTGGAGACACCCCTTCCCGGCACGAGGCTGTGGGACCGGGTCGTCGAGGAGGACCGTCTTCTGAGCGACGACTGGTCGCTTTTCGACGGACACCACGTCGTGATGCAGCCGGCGCAGATGACGCCGCTCGAGCTCCAGCTCGGCGTGCTGAAGGCGATGCGCCGCTTCTACTCCTGGCCGACGATCCTCAACGGGGGACTCGTCGGCGTGCTGCGTCATCTCCCGTCGTTCACCGCCGCCGCCCGGCCGGCGTTCATCCGCCGGCTCCCGGTGCTCGCCCGGGCCGCCTGGGCGCGCCGTTGGGACGACGTGGCGCCGACGCTGCGGGCGGCCCTGTCCGAGAAGGTGCGCGCCCGGGTGAGTTCGGCGATGTGGTTGCCGGCGCTCCGCTTCTACGCCCGACGCCAGATCGCGGCCTGGTCCGAGGAGGACCGCTCCCGGGCGTACCTCGCGCTCCTCGCTACCGGGAGGTGACGATCGCCCGCTCGTCGCGCCGGTCGGGCCGCTGGCGCGGGCCATCGCGGCGGATGTCGGCAGTCGGGCGCCAAGCGAACCGGCGGTGAACGCCGTCGAGCCGGTCGTCGTCATGGCCAAGCCCGTCGGGCCGGTGTGCAATTTCGACTGCGGTTACTGCTACTACCTCGGGAAGACGAGCCTGTTCCCTCCGGGCGAGCGCTACCGGATGGACCACGGGGTTCTCGAGGCCTACGTGCGGGCGTTCATTGCTGCGAGCCCCGGTCCGGTCGTGAGCTTCGTCTGGCACGGTGGGGAGCCGACACTCGTGGGGACCTCCTTCTACGCCGAGGCACTGGCGCTCCAGGAGCGGTATCTCCCGGAGGGCTGGACCTGTGAGAACAACCTGCAGACGAACGGCAGCCTGCTCGACGACGCCTGGTGCGCCTTCCTCGCCGAGCACCGCTTCAGCGTCGGGATCAGCATCGACGGCCCGGCGCGCCTGCACGACTGGGGCCGACCCGACCGGCGCGGTCGCCCGACCCACGATCGCGTGATGCGGGGCCTGCGCAATCTGCGCGCCCACGGCATCGAGCCCGACGTGCTCTGCACCCTCAACGCGCAGAACGCCCTCCATCCGACCGAGGTCTACCGGTTCTTCCTCGCCGAGGACGTCCGCTGGCTCCAGTTCCTGCCGGTCGTGAGCCGTGACCCGCAGGGGAGCGTCTCATCCTGGTCGGTGTCACCCGAGGCGATGGGGGAGTTCCTCGGTGCGATCTTCGACGAATGGGTCCGTCACGACGTCGGTCGGATCGGCGTGCAGAACTTCCTCGAGAGCCTGCTCGTCGCGACGGGCAAGCCCGCCAACCTCTGCATCGTCGCCGAGACCTGCGGGCGGGTCCTCGCCGTCGAGCACGACGGGGGCGTCTACTCGTGCGACCACTTCGTCGATCCGGCCCATCGCCTCGGCGACGTGGCGTCGGACGGGATCGGCCCGCTCGTGGAGGGAGCGACACAGCGGGCCTTCGGCGACGCGAAGCGCGACTCCCTGCCGGCGTACTGCCGGGCGTGCCCGGTCCTCGCCTTCTGCAACGGGGGCTGCCCGAAGGACCGCTTCGCGGCCACCCCGGACGGCGAGCCGGGTCTCAACTACCTCTGCGCGGGCTATCGCCGCTACTTCGGGCACATCGAGCCGTACCTCGCGCGCATGGCCGCCCTCGCGCGCGTCGGCCGTTCCCCGGCCACGATCATGGCCGAGCTCGAGCTCGCCGAGCGCGACGAGCGACAGCGTTGGCGCACGACCTCGCGCAACGACCCGTGTCCCTGCGGCAGCGGCGTGAAGTACAAGCACTGCTGCCTGCCGACACGCCGGAGTTGAAGCGGCGCCGGCGACCCGGGACGGCTGCCCACGCCGCGGCGGCTGTCGGCGCGGGAGCCCGTCCATGCCGGATCGGATGCGTCGTGCCCGTCCCGCTAGCATCGACGCTCCGATGCCGGGAACGGTCGCCTTCGTCTGCGCGATGCCGCTGGAGCTCACCCCTCTCAAGCGCAGACTGTCGCTCGAGAAGACCCGTGTCGGATCGCTCGACCTCTACCGCGGCTCGCTCGAGGGCCGGTCCGTGGTGGCGATCGTCACGGGCATGGGGGGCGAGCTCGCCACCAAGGCGGTGCGACACCTGCTCGACGCGCTCGAGGTCGAGCGCGTCGTCGTCGTCGGCATCACCGGTGCCCTCGCCGCGGAGAACGCGATCGGCACGCTCGTGCTACCCGAGGTGGTCGTCAACGCCGCCACCGGCGCCGAGTACCGGCCGGATCGGCTCGGCGAGGGCCGTCCGGCCGGCAAGATGTGGACGGCGGACGAGCTCATCACGGATCTCGCTGCCATCGCGAGGTTGCGGGCGGACGGTGTCGTCTCTTTGGACATGGAGACGGCCGCCATCGCCGAGGTGTGCGTCGCCCGCGACCTGCCGTGGTCGGTGTTCCGGGCGATCAGCGACCGCGCGACCGACGTCAGTCTCGATGACGAGGTCTTCGGGCTGATCAACCCGGACGGCTCGTTCCGCCCGGGGGCGATCGTCGCGTACTTCGCGCAACACCCGGGTCGCGTGCCGGCGATGATCCGCATGGCGCGGGACGCGAAGCTGGCGGCCGGGCGTGCCGCGGCCGCCGCCGTGGCCGCGGTGGTCAGCTTGCCGGCGACCGGGGCGACGCCGCAGGACACGTAGGCGCCTCCCGCCGCCGCGGCCTCGCCCGCGGCCGCGCCACCCCGATACCGGCGCCGGTCGAAGTCGACGAGGAACGGGCCCTGCCGCGCCGCGGGGAGGCAGGACGACCGGGCGGGCGGTCGTCCTCAGTCGGGTGGTTGTCGCTGCGCGACGGAGTCTTCCGGCACCTGCGACTCGTGCCGGGGTGCCGCTTTCCGTCGCCGACGCCCGAGACGGTGGGTGAGGAAGTGCCCCTGTGTGCGAACGCGGAGCTGGAGGATGCGCGCCGCGCCGGCGAGCACCACGAACAAACCGCCGACGACCGCGGCGAACAGGAGTGCCACACCCTGGGGGAGGTGGCCGTGTACACCGAAGAAGGCGACGCTGGCGGTCTGGCCGTTCTCGAGAATGAAGACGAGCAGAACGAGCAGGACAAGCAGCCCCACGACGACCGAGGCCCAGTAGCCGCTCGTGCGCGTGTGGGCGAACGGGGAGGGCGTCGAGGTGTCGGGTCGCACCTCCGGTTCGATCGGCGTCGCCGGCGAGTCGCCTGACCCGTTCATCTCGGCCGACTTCTCGCTGCCCGTCATATCGTGCCGCCGAGTGTAGGCGCGATCACTTCCGCATCCCGGGGTCGTCGCACGAGATTCAGGGCGTTGCGCCCCCCGATGGGGAGTCGCCTTCGTTCCCGCCGAGCCAGGCGCTGATGCGGTCGAGCACCGTCGCGAACCCCTCACCCGCCCGCTCGAGCATCGCTGTGAAACGCTTGCGGTAGTGCTCGAGGGCCGCGTCGAACTCCTCGGACGGTGGCGGTTCCTGACCCCGACGGAGATAACTCCCGGAACGGATCCGGTCGAGCTCGCCGGCGCTCACCCACGTGATCAGTTCCCGCACCCGTCGCACCGGGAAGGGGTGGGTCGTCGTGATCTCGGCGAAGAACCGGGAGTAGCGCGCGAAGGGGTCCTTCTCCTCCGCGTACTCGGTCGCCTGGCGGAGGAAGGCGTCGAGGTTGAGGTCCGCCACCGGGCCGCCCGCCATCCGCATCAAGGTCTGGCAGACGACCAGGGGCTCGCCGGTGACGATGGCGCTCGCCCGGTCCGAGGTCAGCTCGGCTGCCCGCGACCACTCGAGCAGGGCGAGGTACAGCGCGACGAGGGGCACGCCGGCGAGCGGCACGGCGCGGATGGCACCGCCCAGGATCATCTGCACGAGCTGCAATGTCGTCGTCAGACCGACGTGGTCGGCGAGCACGTGCCCCATCTCGTGGCCGAGGACCGCCGTCAGCTCGTCATCGGTGTAGGAGCCGACGAGGCCCGAGCTCACCAGTGTGACCGGCTCGTTCGTTCCGATCGTGAGGCCGCTGCCGACCGGTTCCTGGGTCACGTAGAGCTTCGGACAGCGTTCGACGTCGAGCACGTCTGCGCAGTGCCGTTGTGCAGCCCAGAGGCCGGGGAGCTGGTCGTCGCCGAGGCGGACGGCGTTTCCCGTGAGCAGCTGGCGCAACCGGCGCTCGTAGCTGTGCTCGGAGAGGAGCTTCACGACCTTGTCGAGCCCCGGTACCGTGCGGATCGCCGCTGTCGCGGCGCGCTCGGCGGGGTGGGCGAAGCCCTGGCCGCTGATGCCGGGGTACCGGGTCGTCGATTCGATCGCCATCGCCGCCGCCTCAGATCGTGTCGCGTACTCCGCCGATTTCGGAGGCCCGTTTCGCCGGACCCCGCAGCCCTGGCGAGCTGCCTCGAGCCCACAGCGCGGCAACAAGTCTCGCAGACGACCGTGCAGGCGTCGTCACCCGCAACCGCGCGCGCAACGAACCGTACCGCGACTCGTGGTCGCAAAGGTCTTCGCGTCCGGCCAAGCACCGGCGGCAGCGCGCCGCGTTCGTGTTGTCGCCAGAGGTCATCGGGTGACATCCCCCGCCCGCCGACGGAGATTGATGCCGGTTGACCCTCAGAGCGCAACGGAGATCAGAGCGCAACGGAGAGTCGTGATGGGGTGGTTCTCGGGCTTTCGAGCGGTCTCGTTCGCGGCCGATAACGGACCCGCAAGGACCGGTCGCCTCGGCACCTCCGTCGAAGACGCAGCTTGGTCCTGCCAGACGATCGCGACGACGCGCGTGTTGCCTGGCGGCTTCGTTTCGCGCCGCGACCCGACGTCAGTTGGCAGACGCCAGTCGCGGGACGCGGAACCCGAAGGGGGGACTGGCGGTGCACTTGATTGCGCCGGGTTGTGCGGCGCGTGACCCAGGCGCAGGAGCCAGAAACCGCCGCACCTGGGTTCGCGTGGATGTCAGTGGCGGTGTGCGTCTCCGACCTTGCTGAACCATTCGACGCGCGCGGGCGGGGGTACCTCGGCCTTGGCGAATGCCGGGCCCAGCTGCGAGTGCATGAATGCTTCCTGGTCCGCCTTCGACCTCCATACCTCGACGACGACCAACTTGTCGCCCGACTCCCCTGCGACGTGACTCAACATTCCCTCTGGCCACTGATCCCACTCAGGTGTGCCGTCCCAGCCGAGGAGATGGTTCACCTTGTTGTAGATGTTGACCGCATTCGGTGCGGAGAATTCGAGAACGATGACGTCGGCCACGAGAGCCCCCCTTGGTCGTTGCTCAGGCGAGGAACCTGCAAGCAGTATGACCTTAACGGCGGTTTCCCTTCGATCGGTCGGCGAGTCGCAATCGCCGCACGACAGCAATCTCGTAGGCACGGGACAGGAAGTGGAACTCGGGTGCGGGGCGCTGCGGTGTGGCGCAGCTCCACGAGGCCCCGGCCCAGCTGGACACGGCGAGACCCACGCCGCCTGAGACGGGAATCGGGTGGAGGCGGCGCCCAGAATCGCACTGGGTAACTAGCTTTACAGGCTCGGTACTTCGGACTCTTGCGAACGGTGGCGAACCCGGACGACCCGTTACCTGGCCGAACGCTGTTGGCGAACACTGGCGGTCATGCGATCCCGGGTTCAAATCACGGCAGCCTGACTGAGTGAGCGCAATTCACTGACCTTGCCGGACCGTACGAAGCGGCGACATCACCGAACGCGACGGTGATCCCGCACGGTAGCTTCACGAAGCCAGCAGCTGCCTTGGCGCGATCCGACACGAGGGATGCTCTCCCTGCCACGGTGCCCCGTTCTTGGTCGGTTGTCTTCGGTGGGAGCTCGACAAACTGCCACCGGCAGGCCAACAGGCGGGGGACCACCGCCTCACTTCAACAAACTCGGGGACAACCGTCGCGCTACTCGGTGGGGTTTTCAGGTCCGCACGAGTCGAGGTGGACTGAAAAAGGATAGGTCGTTATAATGACTCGGCCGGAGACAACCCGCGGTTGAAGGCGGGAGGAGAAGGGGGTTTAGGTACCGACAGTGGCGTTTTGGACGCTCTGATATGGAGGAGTGCATGGAAACACATCTCAGCACAGTTACGTTGGGCGACAAGGGAGACTGTTCGTTGACTCGAGGATCAGGCCGGTTCCATGGGCATCGTCACGCTGGAACCAGAGTGACTGGTCGTTCCAGACGGCACGCGGTTCGCCCGTTCGTCATGCTCGGGCTGGCCTCGCTCTGCGCGTTGGTGTTCCTTCCGGCGATGTCATCTGGATCCGGAGCAACTACGAGAGGAAGAAGCGCGGTCATCACGCTCAATTACGCGAACTTCACGGCCGCAACAATTCCTGGTGAGAAGGCCTTGGTCGGGGCATTCCAAGCATCCCACCCAGATATTCACATCAACCTCGAAGAACTTCCACTGGCCAACTACGAGACGAACCTAGAACTTGAGACCCGGGTGCACAAAGCGCCGGACCTATTTGAGGCGATACCTGAGTGGCTCTATGACCTAAAGCACTATCAGGTTCCCTTGGATCTCAGCAAACAATCTCCGGGTCTTACGCAGACGTTCATGCCAGCAGGAAAGGAAACGGTTTCGGTTGCAGGACAAGAATACGGAGCTCCGTTCCGAATTGGTGGGAACGCTGTCTTTGTCAATCCAGCGCTCTTCAAGGCTGCTGGTCTGGCGGTTCCAACGACGTGGTCATGGCAGACCTTCGCTGCGGATGCCGCGAAGCTCACGAACTCTTCCACGGGCGTCTATGGATTCGCCGTACCTGTTGCGAGTGCAGAGTCGGACCTTGGCTCGTCGTGGGATTGGTTGACGATGCTGTTCGCCGATGGCGGCCGGATGGAAACTAACAATGGCAAGGCGGCGTTCGACTCTTCTATCGGTGTAAAGGCGCTCGAGAACTACGCCGCAATGTACACCGCAGGCTCCGAGCCGAAGTCCGAGCTCAGTTGGATTACTTCTGACGTCGTGCAGCAGTTCTGTGCAGGCAAGGTTGCAATGTGGATGAACGGTCCGTGGTACATAACCACGATTCAGTCCAGCTGTCCGAAGCTGAAGTTCCAGACTGTTCTCGCGCCCACTGGTACCACTTCCGGAACTGACATCGGAGGTACTTTCATCGGCATCTCCTCCGGGACGCCATACCCGAAGCAGGCGATGGAGTTCCTCAACTACATGACAAGCACGTCGGTTCTTGAGAAATGGGCGGCGGATGGTGCGTTCATCGCGCCAGTGGCCGCTGTCTTGCAATCGCCTGCCATAGCGAAGCAGCCGCTGCTTGTTCCCTACGTGAAAGGGCTAAGTGATCCCAATAATCAAAGCGATTCTCTTACGCCTGACAACACGACTCTGTTGGATCTCATCCAGACGGCGATCGCGTCGGTGATGGATGGCTCGTCAAGCGCTTCGAGCGCGCTAAAGCAGGCTGCGAGCGCGTGGAACAGCCAGGTAGCGCACCCATACGGCGGGTGAAGTGGGGATCCTGTGCGGATGATGTAGCTGAAGTCGAAGTGAAGTCAAATCTTTACCGTTTCAGGACGCCTCTCAGGTGTGGCTGTCGTGCTAGAGCTCTTCAATAAGCTAACTGATGTTGTGGTGACAGGGGTTCCGAAGAGGCGCCCTAATTGTTGGTGGCTACGTCTGAATGACACCGCAAGACTTGCCGGAACTCGACTGTTTGAGGCAGCGAGTTCCGGCAAGTCGGGCGCACCACTCGTGGGCGCGGCAGCGTTGTGAGTGTTGCGGACCTACAAATATACTCGGCCGGCGCGTTGCTGGAACAGGCGGCACAAGTGAGCCCGTGGAGAAGTCGACGGCGCTACGGCATTCTGACTAGAGGAGCAGCTGGACTGCTGGCGCTACCAGCGTTGGTCGTCGTGTCAGGCGGCACGCTGTATGCGTTGGTGGAAGTGATAAGGCTGTCACTGTTGCATGAGGACTTCCTGAGCGGTGGTGTCGCGAGTTTCGCTGGGTGGAGCAATTTTGCAGCGATACTAGTCAACGGACCGTTCTTGAACGCTCTCGAAAGGAGCGTCTTCTTCACGGTCCCGAGCGTGATCGGTCAGCTCTGCCTAGGCCTGGGCCTGGCAATACTCACGCAGAGTGGCTCCCGGTCAATGAAAGTCTGCCGTGCTGCAATCGCTGTTCCGTGGGCTATGCCGCCGATTGTGGTCGCAATAGTCTGGAGATTCCTGTATCTGCCAGGAGCTAGCCCGGTTGCGTCAATCCTCTCGTTCTTCGGGCTGCAGCAAGGCATTCTTGCGGCGCCAGCTTGGGCTCTCGGAGCTCTGGTGCTCGCGAATATTTGGGAGTTCACTCCTTTGTACTTCCTCTTCCTGAGTGCGGGTGTCCAAGGGCTTAGTCCGGCAGTTCTCGAGGCATCACAAGTGGACGGAAGCAGTCGGATACAGCAAATACGGTTCATCATCGTGCCGCAGCTTCGACCGTTGCTTGCGACACTCGCGGCTGTCGACATTCTCAGCTCAATGGCAATCTTCGATCTGATATGGGTTATGACCCAGGGAGGACCCACCGGCGCGACAGAAACGGGAGCGATCTATGTCTACCAACTCGCGTTTCAGAGTTACGAGTTCGGCGAAGCCTCAGCCGCGGTAGTTGTTATGGCACTCGCCAGTCTTGTTCTGGCGGGACTTGCCTACTTCGTGGTGAAGGGGAGGGCGGAGCGGTGAGGTGGCTTCGCGGCGGCATTCTGCTGCTTGTTCTGCTGCTGGCGTGGGGACCTGTCGTCTTTCTCCTTCTGGCCTCATTCGCTCCAGGGACCGATTTCAATGTGAGCTTTAGCAATCGATCGGTGAACGCTTACACAAGCGTCCTGGGACTTAGTGGTGTGGGATCGATACTGTTATTAACGCTGACGGTTACGGTTGCGACTGCAGTGCTAACCGTCGTGATCGCAACCCCGGCTGCGTACGCGTTTGCACGCTATCGCTCGCGAGCATCGACGCTGGCTGCCAACAGCTTGTTGCTTAGCTGGATCTTGCCACAGAGCCTAATTGCGATCGCATACTTTCAACTGGTTGCGCAGTTGAACCTGTACGGCAAGCCAGAGATATTGGTGTTCTTTGGTCTTCTGCAGACTGTGCCGCTAAGCGTGTGGGTTTTGCGCAGCGCGTTTACGAATATCCCGACGGAGTTGGACGAGTCAGCATTTCTTGATGGTGCCGGCATGACGAGATTCTTAACGACGATACTGGTGCCGATTTCGATGCCAAGCATCGCGGCAGTCTGTGGTTACTCATTTCTGCTGGCATGGCAGATGTATCTTTATCCGCTCGTGTTCTTGAGTGGTGCAAAGACTCAGATGGCAACGGTGGGGGTAGTGAACTTCGTTGGTGAGTGGTCGACGAACTATCCGGAAATGATGGCGTTCTCAGTAATCATAACGGTACCGGTCATGGTTGTCTTTATGTTGGTTCAAAGGTACATCGTGACTGGGTTGACGGCAGGAGCGGTCATTGGCTAGATGCGAGGCTTAGTCTGGCAGCGGGCCGACGGGTTGACAGGCGTTTGTATGGGTAGTGGTTTTGCTGTTCTCGAGGCCGACAAGGAAAGACTTGGAGGAGACGGTGTCTAGCAGAACAAGCTCAAGCAGTGCACGCGTAGCGGTGGTGACAGGTGCATCGTCCGGCAGTGGGAAGGCGATAGCGTGCCGGTTCTTTGCAGACGGGGCAGCGGTTGTTTTGGTTGATGTCGATGATGCGGGAGGCAGGAGTCTCGCGAGGGAACTTGATCCCGCTGGGACTCGTGCTTTGTTCGTTAATTGTGACGTCTCGCAGCCGAAGAGCGCCGAGATGCTGGGTGCGTTCTGCTCTGAGCGCTTTGCTGCAGTCGACTTTCTTGTGAACAGCGCGGGAATTGGGCTGTGGGGCACGGTGGAAACGATGAGTCTCGAGAATTGGAACCGGATCATGGCCATCAACGTGGGCGGGGTGTTTCTTGTGTCGAAATACCTTGTCGGCCAAATGCGGGGATCGTCCGTCGCATCGATTGTCAACATTGGTTCAGGTGCGGGGTTGATCGGCACGCCAAATTCCGTCGGTTACTGCGCGTCGAAAGGCGCAGTGATCAACATGACCCGAGCGATGGCTCTCGACCTCGCGCCGTTTCATGTGCGAGTGAACTGTGTCTGCCCGGGTGTCGTGGATACGCCGTTTAATGACAAGGTGCTCCAGACAATGGAGGATCCGGAGCAGACGAAGATCGCCCAGGCGAATGCGCATCCTCTCGGTCGACTTGCGACGCCGAACGATGTGGCCGGCGCGGTCGCATTCCTGTGCTCGGAGGACGCGGGATTTGTGACCGGTTCCGTGGTGATGGTCGATGGCGGCCTGACCGCGCAGTAATGGATCCGTTGACCCGTTCACTCAACATGGTTGAGGTGCTTGACTTGCGATCGATGAATCCGCTCCACGATATGGCCAGGAATGGTGTGGTGATCGCCCTGCGTCTTTTGGGCAAATTGTGGTCGTCCAGATCATTGGTTGGCGGTGTGGTGCAGGTGGTGGGATGAGCGTGGCACGTACCTGGCGAGTGGGTATCGATCTCGGAGGAACCGCATTACGGCTGATTGGTGAGAGTGATGTCGGTGAGCGAACCAAAGTCGCGAGATTGCCGACGCCCCGCGACTATGAGGATCTCCTGCGGCAAATCAAGTCTCTGCTCACATCCGTCGTCAATGGCCCGATTGACTTGATCGCATGTGGGATCTGCGGGACCTCGGAAGGCACGCGCCCGGTGTTTGTGCCTGCTCTTCCGTGGATCGAGGACCGTCCCTTCGAGGATGACCTTGCCGAGCTCGCGGACGCGCCGACCCTGCTCGGCTTCGACGGCCACTACACGCTGCTCGCGGAGGCCGTCGAGGGAGCGGCAATGGGCTACGAGTCTGCAGTACTTGTCACCGCCGGGACCGGCATCGGTGGGGCGATCATGCTCGCTCACAAGATCTGGCGAGGCGCGCGAGGAACCGCCGGATCCTTCGGGTGGTTGAGCGCGTTAGGGGGAAAGGACGATCGGGAGCACGGCCTTTTCGAACAGGTCGCATCCGGCAGTGCGCTCTCCGAGGCCGCCGGCGCGTACCACCCAGGCTGGACGGGTGAAGCCCTCGTCACTGCGGCACGTACTGGTGACGCAGGTGCCGCGGCTGTAGCCGATCGGTTCGGGCGGGATTTCGGGCGCGGGCTGGCCGCGCTCGCGAGCGTGCTCGATCCCGAGGCGATCATCGTCGCGGGCGGCCTTTCCGACGCGTTGGACGTGATCGGCCCGTCGATCGATCGGGCGATGCTCGATTGCGCCTCGCCGAACGGGCGACAGGTACCCGTACGTGCCGCCGCGCTCGGATCGCACGCCGGAGTCGTCGGTGCGCTGCTTGCAACGAAAATCGACAGGGAGATCTGGCTCTGAAGCCCTAGACCATCGGCGATATCGATCAAGGTGAGCCGTCCTGGGGCGTTCAAGAAGTCGTTGGATACGAATAGGAGGAACTAATGACAACCGAGCGATTCACCGACCGGATCATCGAGCTGCTCGAACGGCTCGTCACGACCCAAGACGAAGTTCTTGACGAGGTGGCGCGCCGTTGTGGCGAGACGCTGTCCTCCGGCGGGCTCGTGCACCTGTTCGGAAGCGGTCACTCGGTCATCCCCACCCTTGATGCGTTCCCCCGCTACGGCAGCTTCGTCGGCTTCCATCCCCTCACCGACCCGCGCCTCATGTGGCACAACGTGCTCGGCCCTGGTGGCGTCCGGGAGCTTCAGTGGCTCGAACGTGTGGAGCATTACATACCGAAATTCCTCGATCATGAGCCGATGAATGTCGGCGACGTGCTCATCGTCTATTCCCACGGCGGTCGGAATTCGGCTGGCATCGAGACGGCCCTCTACGCACACGAACGCGGCATCTTCACCGTCGCGGTCACCTCGGTCGCCAATAGAGAACTTCCTCGAGAACACTCCAGCGGCAAACACCTTTCAGAGGTATGCGACCTCTGCATCGACACGGGTGTGCCGGTGGTGGATGCCGTCGTCACCGTCCCGGGTTGGGACCGACCGGTCGGTGGGTCATCGACGGTGGTGGTGTGTGCCGTGAGCCAGGAGATCATCACGCGCACCGCGAGGGTGCTCGCCGGCCGGGGCGAGATCCTGCCAACGTTCGTCTCGCCAACGGCGCCCGGAGTTTCGCTCGCGACGAACGACGACGTCTTCCTTGCTTATCGCCGCCGTCTGCACGCCGCGGAGGGAAAAGCGCTGCAATGAGCACGGCTTGCTCGTCCGAGACGACCTTGATCGAAGTGAAGGCTGCCTTTGACGGGCAACGCATCGTTCCGGGCTGCGTCGCGCTAAGGGACGGACGCGTGGTCTCGACAGGGATCCAACCGCCCGGCGAGCATTTCCTCGCGGCTCCCGGTCTTATCGATCTGCAGGTGAACGGCGTCGCCGGAGTCGATTTCCTTGCCGCGTCAACCGCCGACTTCGCCACCGCCAGCCAGACCCTCCTGGCCTTTGGCGTTACCGCGTTCCAGCCGACGCTGATCAGTGCCCCCGAGTTGCAGCTGTGCCGTGCCCTCGAGACCGTTGGTAAGGCGGGTCCGCTCGCCGTAGGAGCCCGGATTCTTCCCGCTCACCTCGAAGGGCCGTTTCTCTCACCGAGCTGGCCGGGCGCGCACGATGCGCGCTACCTGTGCGCACCCGACCATCACCTCCTCGATCGCCTTCTCAGTGCCGGGCCGGTCGGGTACGCGACGATCGCGCCGGAGTCGCCCGGGGGTATCGAGTTACTCGTGCACCTGCGAGAGCGGCGAGTTACCGTTGCGATTGGCCACAGTGACGCGACATTTGATCAAGCCAATACTGCCTTCGACGCGGGAGCGCACGCACTCACTCACGCTTTCAACGCCCATCGTCCGTTGACGGCTCGAGAGCCTGGTCCCGCGGGGGCGGCGCTCGTGCGCGACGACGTCTTCGTCACGTTGATCGCTGATGGGGTCCATCTCGCGGACTCGGTGATCACCCTCGTTGATCGCTCTGCATGCGAGCGCGTGATACTGATCACCGATGCGAACCTTGCCGCGGCGCTTGGTGACGGCACGTTCGAATTTGGACCACTTCGGGTAACTGTCGCCAATCGACGTGCCACGCTGTCCGACGGCCGACTCGCCGGGAGCGTTGCGATGCTCGACGCATGTCTTCGACGGCTGGTCGCGACAGGTGTTCCTATTGAAAGGGCATTGCGCGCGGTGACAGCTCGACCGGCCGAGCTGATCGGCCGGGACGATCTCGGTCACCTGCGTCCGGGAGACCGCGGAGATCTCGTGGTGCTCGATGAAAGGCTTGTACCCGTGCAAACCTTCCTCAAGGGTGAACTTGCTTGGCAGGCGGAGGTTCCGTCATGCGAGTGAGAAGCGGGGGTCACATTCCGACTTGGCGAACGAAACAGGTGAACGAAGCCGGCGATGCCTGAGATTGGCTTCGGGGAAGCGACGCCTGCCTGTCCGAGCAGTACTCGTCCCGCAATGAATGCGCTCGACTTTCCGACCAAAGACGGCGTGTTCCTCATGCTGGTCGGCCCATCTGGCCGTGACAAGGCGACCGCACCGCGTATGCGCGCCGGGCGCGAAAATGTTGCCGGCAGACACATCTGTACCGGGGACCGCGGTATCACCGACCTAGTTCATAAAGCCCGGAACATCGTGATGGTTTTTCAGGACTGCGCCCCATCCTCACGTGGCGGTTACCCAGAACATGTCGTTCGCTCTTCGAACCGAGCATGCGCGAAAAGGAGAGATCGTGCTGCGCGTCGCGCGGACGGCCAACGTGCTCGACCGATCGGAGTACCGCAAGCTTGGAGTAGAACGGACCGGTTCGCGCAAGGTCGAGCAAGTGGAGAGGTATGCCCGTGTTCCTGGATGGGGCCCTGCCGCCATCGGGAATGCGTTCGATTCGGAATTCATCGTTCTTTCGGCTGGGGGCCTGAGCGCAGCTGTGGACGTATTCCCACAAGGCCGCCATAAGGCACAGGAGAAGTGGGCTTCCCCAGCGACGCGAGATGTGCTCACGGGCTGGGCGATGCTCGATCCGTCTGCTGGAGTCGTTGGGGCTCTGCTCGCGTCGGGTTTGGAGGGGGTCATATATGGCTGCAAATAACAAGGAAGCCGCTGCAGCGGTCTCGCACGTCGACCAAGCTTCCGGAGTGCCGTTGTACCTCCAGGTGGAACGGATCCTCGCGCATCGGATTGAGTCTGGGGAGTGGCACCCAGGCGAGCAGATTCCCAACGAGACCAAGCTGTGCGCGCAGTACGGCCTCAGCCGTGTCACCATGCGCCAGGCCGTCGCGCGACTGGTGTCACGTGGTTTGCTCGCACGCGAGCAGGGACGGGGCACGTTCGTGCGCGATCCGAGCCTGATTGCTGGGTCGCGGAGAGTCACGTCGTTCACGGCCGAGCTTGAGGAGTTGGGCATTAAAGCAGGTGGGCATGTCCTTTCCCACGAGGTGACGACGGCCGCGCGGGCGGCCGCCGTCGAACGGTTACGGCTGCCTGACGATGCCAACGTGCTCTCTCTGCGACGTGTCCGCACAGGAAACGGCGCGCCGATTGGACTCCAGACCTGTGTGTTGCCGCTCGACAGATTCCCGGGACTTGAGAATCTGGATTTTGAGGGCCGCTCGCTGTATGCGACGTTGGAAGAGATCTACGGAGTCGTCGCTGTGGAGGCGTTCGAGACTTTCACCGTTGGTGGAGCGGAAGCGGTCGACGCGGAGACGCTTCAGGTGCCGTGCGGGAGCTACGTATTCAACGTTGAGCGTCTGTCATTCGATTCCACGGGTCCCTTTGAGTATGTCAGAAGCGTGATGCGGGGCGACCGTTACCAGATTCGTCTCGTCCTGCGTCGCCCGTGACGAGCTACACATAGTCGTTCTTGGACAAGAATGAATCGGGTGCCTTCGGCGCACGAACTTGGCCCCAAGGCTTATGTCCACAGCCCGCCCACGCAGGGCGAAGAGGTCCGCGTGGGCACTACACGCGACTAGAACCTCTCGCGTCGCGCCTGGCGGAACACCAGATCAGCCGACGCGTTCACCTACAACTGTCGAATCCGGGCACGAGATCCGTCAGGTAACCGTGACCTTCGTCAGTCCGGGAGGGGCGTCTGGGTCCCGTCCGAGTAACCGCGCCAGAAAGAGCGCTAGTTGTTGGCCTCGGATGACGGCGAGGACGGGAGCCAGAACCTCAGGAGCCGCCGGGGACCAGCCGAGCTCACTACCCTCGACAGGCCCTGCGAGACGAGCGTTGGCGCCGCTCTCTCTCAGCTCGGTGACGAGTTTGATGATGTCGGCGCAGGCCGGTCCCGGGTGGGCGAAGGCGAGCACAGGCGGTCCGCCAGAGGCGATCGCGATTGGCCCATGCCGAAGGTCGGCGGCCGAAAAAGCGGCCGTGAACCTCGATGTCGTCTCTTCGACCTTGAGAGCCACCTCGCACGCCGCCCCGTACAGCAAGCCTCTGGCTACTGTCACCAAGCGATCGGTACTTCGCATCCACTCGGCCAGCGCGATCGCCGGCGCCGGGTCCGCGAGCACGGCGGCGACCTGGCTCGGCAGTTCAGCAGCGGCCTCGTCTTCCAGACCCAGGTCACCAAGGGCCTGGGCAATTATGGCAAATGCCGTCAATTGGGCCGTGACCGTCTTGGTGGCTGGAACGGCCCGTTCCTGGCCGGCGCCAAGATCGACGACCAGGTCGGCGGCACCTGCCAGCGGGCTTCCCAGGTCGTTCGTCAGGGCGATGGCGCGGGCGCCGTTGGCACGAGCCCGGATCACTACCTCGACGATCTCCGGGGTGCGTCCGGACTGGCTCACGGCAACGAGCAGGTAGCCAGTGAAATCGGTCGGCGCCCGGTACAGGGTGACGATGCTCGGCGAGGTGGACGCAACCGGTCTGCCGGTAGCCATTTCGAGGAAGTAGGCGCCGCATGTGGCCGCGTGATCAGACGACCCCCGCGCGACCAACACGGTGCCGGCCAGTCGGGCTGGGACGAGGGAGCGGATCTCTTGGCTAATTTCGTCGCGCCGTGATAACAGAGCGGCCAGAGTCTGTGGTTGTTCGGCCATCTCCGAGGCCATCATCCGGCCCAATTGGCTGTGGTTGGAAGTTAGTTCTTGAGGGTCCACGGCAATTCCTAGCTTCTTACTGCTCGAGCGGTTTCACTTGAGAAGCGATGTGCTGTTTTGCGACGAGCGAAGAACCGGCAACGGGGTGCCTCGCAGACCCACCATGAGCCGGAGAAACGCGTGACACGTAGGCTCGCCCCGTGCCAACGATTCCGGCGCGCGTTTTCAATAGATTCGTCGAAGCCCCAGACCGCCCGCTCAGCCGTCGCATAGACGTTCGGTCTGCTTTCAACCAGCGCTTCTCCGAATCGCCGATGAGGCACGACTTCGCGGCTGATCAATCGTGATTGATCTCAGAGCGACAGGTCACCCGCCGCAACTGCAGCGGTTCTGAGATTCCATCGGTCGTTCGACTCTTGTCTGCGATAACTAATCGGCCGCGAAACGCAAGATGAACAGCGAATGCCAACGCTCCAGCCAAGTGTACTGCCGATTGAGCGTCCAACCCCAGCGGGGTGACGCGAGAATGACGCCTTCGCCGCGCGGGTGACGCGAAGTCTGGGTCAACACGGGTCAATGCCACTCCGCGCCAGACAGCCGTCAATTGAGCTTGGGCAGCACTCTTGCTGGAGGCGGCGCCCAGAATCGAACTGGGGTACAGGGCTTTGCAGGCCCTTGCCTAAACCACTCGGCCACGCCGCCGTTCCGTGCAAACTTACCTCGACGGCGTCCCTGGCTCGTCGAAGAGGTCTCGGCCAGCTCGCGTCCCGCGTCGCGCCTCAAGCTCCGACGGCGTGGCATCCGCCGTCGACGTGGATGATCTCGCCGGTTGTCATCGGGAACCAGTCGGAGAGCAGCGCGACGCACGCCTTGGCGACCGCCTCGCGGTCCCGGATGACGTCCCAGCCGAGCGGGGCGCGGTCTGCCCAAACCTCCTCGAAATGCTCGAAACCGGGGATCGCCCTGGCCGCGACCGTGCGGATCGGGCCGGCGGCGACGAGGTTGACGCGGATCGCCTTCGGTCCAAGATCCCGTGCCAGGTAACGCGTGAGCGACTCGAACGCTGCTTTGGCGACGCCCATCCAGTCGTAGCCCGGCCAGGCGACGGTGGAGTCGAAGTCGAGTCCGACGATCGACGCGCCGTCGGCAGCCTCGAGCAGCGGCAGGAATGCCGAGGCGAGGACCTTGAGCGAGTAGGCGGAGATCTCGACGGCGGTCGCGACGTCTGGCCAACCCGCCTCCAGCATTCCGCGGCCGATGCAGGGGTCGGGCGCGTAGCCGATCGAGTGCAGGATCCCGTCGAGCCGGCCGAAACGTTCGGCGATCGCGGCCGCGACGATTCTGGGATGTTCGGGGTTGGTGACGTCGAGCTCGAGCACGTCGGTCGGCCTGGGCAGCCTGCGGGCCATCCGCTCCGTGAGCGACATCCCGCGATCGGCTCCCGTGAGCAACAACTCGGCGCCTTCGAGCTGGGCGAGGCGGGCGACGGCAAAGGCGATCGAGTCCTCGGTGAGGACGCCTGTCACGAGGATCTTCTTCCCGTCGAGCAGGCCCAAGGTCTCCTCCTTTGTCGCCCAACGCCGGAGGACCGGCGTTGCGGACACTACTGGTGGTGCCCGGGGGCGTCCATCGATCTAGCAACGAGCGTGAGTGAATGCATTGCCGTGACACCGGTTGCGTTGGCTCGCGCCTCAGTCCGCGTCACGGCGACCGCAGCGCCGCTTGGTTGGCTGTCGCGGCTGTACGCAAACCTCCCCAGACGTGAGATCCGGCCGGCTTCCACCGGCCGGATCCTCTGTATCGCGTGAGGACGGCACACGCCGTCATTCGGCTACGGCGCCGACTCGATCTTTGCTCCGGCGGGGAGCTGGAAGTCGCTCGCGGGCGGTGAGCTCGAGTAGGCAACGAGCGTCACGCTTACCCCGCTCGCCCCGGCGTAGGAGAGGATGCCCTTGTTGGTCACGCAGTAAGTCGCCTTCCTCCCGCTGTAGCTGGCGGAAACGCACGTCGAGGGTTGACCGGCAAAGGTCTTCGAGGTCGTCACGACTCCGGTTGCCCCCGATTCCATGGCCTCGATCTTCGGCAGCACCAGACCCGGCTCGAAAAAGCCGAGGTCGGAGCTCACAGTCGAGGTCGTCTCCGCGGCACAGAAGGACCCAGCCGCGGTCGCTTCGCAGCCGTAGGCCTTCGATCCGAGCTTCACGAAGGTGACCGAAATCCCTGCTTCTTTGAAGATCAACTGGAAGTTCGGTGACTTCTGCGCGAAGGCGAAGCTCAGGGGTCCCTTGACACTCGGCGTTGTGACGTTGTAGGTGGCGCTGAAGGTCGCGTTTTCGTTGGCCTTCAGCGAGTTCGCGATCGTCTTCAGAGACGACGAGGACGGCGGCTTCGGCTTTGGTTTCTTCGCGGCGATTGACGAGGCCGATGCCGTGCCAGCCAGCAGTGCGGTAGCACAGAGGGCGGCGATTGCGACGAACCCCGCGCGTCTCACCCTGCCCCGGACGTCAGACGATGGAACTTTGAGCATGCAACACCACTTTCCCCCTGAGGATTCCGGGTGATCGAGATTCGATTACGACAAGATGCTATCTCCGTGCAACCAAAGGCGTGACACCGTCTCGGGCGCCAGGCGTGTCCGCGGTCGTAGACGCGAGTTCCCCCTGAAAAGACTCCCAGGACGGCGAGCGTTACCCGCCGGTTGGCGTGCCCCAGGGCCTGCTCTCGGCTCGGGAAGCCTTGGTCAGCCCAAGCGGCTCATCAGCGGGGCGCGGCCGGAAAGGCGCGCGTAGAGCGCCGCCGTCTCGGGGTGCACGCCGCGCAGGGGATCGCCGTCGATCTCGAGGACGAGCGCGAGGTGGCGGAGCGTCGCCTCGACCCCGGCCCGGTCTCCCGCCGCGTCGGCGGCCTCCATGAGCAGTCGGTGGAGTCGCTCGTCCCACGGTGTGGCCCGCAGGGCCCGCTGTGCCGCCCACATGGCGTCGTCAGGGCGTCCCGCGTCGAGCGCGAGCCCACCGAGACCGAGCGCGCACTCGACGACGGCGTGCTCGATCTCGACGACGAAGCCCTCGAGCGCGGTCCATTGTCCCTGGTGAAGATCGCAGAAGGGCCGACCACGCACGAGTTCCAGTGCTTCGCGCCACGCCGCGGGGTCGCTTTGGCGGCGGGCGAGCGCCTGGAATCGTTGCCAGTCGGTTCTTACGTCGGCGATGAGGTGGCGCTCGCCCGACTTGCGCAGGCGTGGTCGGCCGTCGGACGAGAAGCCGAGCGCCCGGCGGGCCTCGGAGAGTCGGTTGGCGATCGTCTGAGGCGGCATGCGCCGTTCGGGCCACAGGGCGGTCTCCCACGCCGGAGTCGTCGCCCCCTCGGGGTGCATCGCCAGATAGACGACGAGCTCGGTGAGCCTCGGATGCCGTCCGAGGGGGATCGCCGCGCCGCGGATCTCGACCGGGCCGAGGACGGCGACCTCGATCGGACCGGTGCCGCCGGGGCGCCCCGGGAACGCGTCGGAAAGGACGCGGGCCGATGAGGCCGACGCCGGGACCCTCGGTGGCTCTGGGGCTCGCACGTAGACGGCGCAGCGATCCCGCCTCCCGGCGACGAGGACCGCTCGCGCCGTCGTGTGCGGCGTGACGACGACGACTGCCGATGCCCGGTGACGGTGGACGGCGGCGACGAGCCGTTCGAGGTCTTCATCCGCCAACGGCGTTCCGGCGAAGACAACGATCGGGTCTGTCGACTCGGCGAGAGCGCCGAAGGCGTCGGCGATCGTGGCGACGCGAGGGGCGCGCGGCGGGCCGAGATCGCCGACGATGAGGAGTGGCGCCTGACGGCTCCGGGACGCCGAGGCGGATCGGATCAGGGTGTCGAGGACGGGCGCGACGTCATCGACGGGTCCGACGACGGCAGCGCACTGCGCGGCGACGACGTCGATGAACAGCGCCGTTCCGTGTTCGTTCGGCACGGTGACGAGACATACGTCGAGGACCTCGGCTGTGCCGTCAGCAGGCGACGGGCGCGCCTCGGATCCGTAGGGAAGGGTCCAACTCGAGCGCAGCGTGCCGTCGCCGAGTGGCGGGTGGAGGCGGATGCCCTTGTCGGAGACCAGGACGAGCTCGTGCCGGGACAATGCGTAGACGACGGGTCGCTCATCCCGCTCCGGCGCGAGCGAGGAGGCGACAAGTCCGACGATCGCGTCGGCGAGCGCCCCGACTCCCACTCGCCGGTCGGCGCTGCACTCCCCGAGGGCCTCGTTCCCAGGATCGGTGCTTGCGTGGCAGCAAGTCCCGAGCGATACGGAGGCGTCGTCTTTTCCGTTCCCGCCCACCGATGCTTCCCTGTGCATCTCCCGTCCCCCGTTGGAGGGTCCTGCGACCCGGTTGCGGTTGCCGAGTGGTCCCGCCCGATCTCACGCCAGCATCGATGGGCGCCGTACCGTTTCTTCTACCGCCTTGTCGCGCTCGGCGCCAGACGAGGGCGCGTCGCCACCGCCCGAACGGGTCCCGATCGGCCAGGTTCTGGCGACGGTCCGGTTGCTATACTTTGCCCAGCGGTTTGTCGAACGGAAGGTTGGTCTGAACGTGGGCTCCGCGCCCACGTTCTTGTTTTTCGGAGTAGTTCGGTGGTCGGTGGGAATCGACGACGACAGCGGGGAAGATGGCGACAGGGCGAGCGGACGATGCGGGGAGGACGCGATCGGTGGTGGATCCCACCGACGAGCTCGAGCGCGCCCTCGTGGCCGTCGTCGCGTCCTGCCGATGTGAGCTCGTCGACGTCGAATCGGCCGGCGGCGTCCTGCGGGTGACCGTCGAGCGCGACGACGGCCCCGATCTCGACGACCTCGCCGGGGTGTCCCGGGCGATCTCGGCGCTGTTCGACGGACGGGCCGATCTCACACCTGCCGGCCACTACGAGCTCGAGGTCTCGAGTCCCGGCGTCGAGCGTCGCCTGCGCCGGCAGGCGCACTTCGCCAAGGCGATCGGCAGCCGCGTCGCGATCCGGACGGTCGCGGGCACGCCCGGCGCCCGGCGGTTCGAGGGCGCGTTGCGTGCCGTCGACGGGGACTCGATCGCCGTCGTCGACGACGAGGGCGCGGAGCACCGCATCTCGTATGCGGCGATCGACCGCGCCCACACGGTCTTTGACTGGCGCGCCGCCCTTGCCGGACGGCGCGTGTCGGACGACCCGGCGATGACGACGCGGAGCGAGGCGTCATGAGCACGACGAACTTCGAGTTCCTCGACGCGCTCCAACAGATCGCGCGGGACAAGGGCATCGCCGTCGAGACGCTCCTCGAGGCGCTCGCCAACGCGCTCGTCGCGGCGTACAAGCGCCAGCCGGACGCCGCCGAGGAGGCCTTCGTCACGATCGATTCGGACTCCGGCGAGATCCGCGTCTACGGGCAGGAACTCGACGAGGACGGCAACGTCGTGCGCGAGTGGGACGACACGCCGAACGACTTCGGGCGGATCGCCGCCCAGGCCGCCAAACAGGTCATCCTGCAGCGGATCCGCGAAGCCGAGCGCGACCTCAAGTACGAGGAGTACGCCGGGCGCGAGGGCGACATCGTGACCGGGATCATCCAGCAGAGCGACAACCGCTACACGCTGCTCGACCTCGGCAAGGTCGAGGCCTTGCTGCCCCAGGCCGAGCAGGTCCCCTACGAGCGCTACGACCACGCGGCGCGCTTGAAGGCCTACATCGTCGAGGTCCGCAAGACCTCGAAGGGGCCCCAGATCGTCGTTTCGCGCAGCCACCCCGGCCTCATCAAGCGGCTCTTTGAGCTCGAGGTCCCGGAGATCTCGAACGGCGTCGTCGAGATCAAGGCGTGCGCCCGAGAACCGGGGCACCGCACGAAGATCGCCGTGTGGTCGAACGACGCCAACGTCGACCCCGTCGGGGCCTGCGTCGGCGCGCGGGGGGCCCGCGTCCGGATGGTGACGAACGAGCTGCGGGGCGAGAAGGTCGACATCGTCCCGTACTCCGACGACCCGACCGAGTTCGTCGCCCGTGCCCTGCAACCGGCGCGGGTGAAAGAGGTGCGCCTCGACGAGGGGACGGGGACCGCGACGGTCGTCGTCCACGACTTCCAGCTGTCGCTCGCGATCGGCAAGGAGGGCCAGAATGCCCGCCTCGCGGCCCGCCTCACCGGATGGCGGATCGACATCAAGAGCGAGACCCAGCTCGCCGAGGAGGAGAGCGGCGTGGCCTCGGTCGACTGGGCCGAGGGCGAATGGCTGCGGAATGAGTCCGGGGAGATGGTCTTCCAGCCGGCCGGGGGGGGAGCCCCGGTCTCCATGGCCGAATGGGCCCAGGGTGGCGGACCCGAGGGATCGCAGGCGTCGGTGCCGGCCGCGCCGGCCGGTGGAGGCGAGCCCGAGCCGGCCGTCGCCGCCGAGACCCCGGTCGACGAGGCAGCGGTCGTCGTCGTCGAACGAGAGGTCGTCGACGCCGCCGCCGGGGTTGCGGCGGACGAAGCCGTCCTCGAGAAAGCCGTCGCCGATGACGCCGCCGCCGGGGTTCCCGCGTCGACCGACGACACGCCGGGTGGAGCCTCGTAGCGGTCCGCCGGCACGCGTCCTGGGCCGTCGGCCCTCTCTGGCGAAGTTGACGGGCAGGTCGCCGGGCACGGCTCGGGCCATCGTGTGCCAGGATGGATGGGGCGTCGCGCGCCGAAGGTAGGGCGCGTCAGCTGCGCAGCGAAAAGGGGCTGTCAAGAACTTGGCTAGGAAGATCCGCGTCTACGAGCTCGCGCGAGAGCTCGGCCTCACCAACAAGGAGGCGCTCGACCTCTCCTTGTCGCTCGGCATCGGCGTGAAGAGCCACTCGTCGTCGATCGAGGACGCGCAGGCAGACCGTGTCCGGCGTAAGGCCGAGCGCGAGGGTCTGATCCGCGAGGCCCAGCCCGCCCCCGAGCCCGTCGCGGAGCCTGCGCCCAAGCCGGTGAAGTCCGCCCCGGTGGCGCGACGTGCTCCCGTCGTGGAGCCGGCCCCCGAGCCCGTCCCGGAGCCCGCGCCCACGCCGGTGGCCGAGATCCACCGCGTCGTGCGCAGCCGCCCCGCTTCCGAGCTCGGAGAGGCGCCGCTCGCCCCGGCGGCGCGCCCGACGACGCCGAACCGGCCCGCCGCGTCCCGCGAGGCCGCCCCGTACCATCCGGCTCCGGCGCGTGCCGCCGTGCCGCCTGCACCCCCGGCGCGCCGTCCCCTCACAAGTGCGACCGGCAAGCCGATCCCGCCCCCGCCTGGTCCTCCCCGCCTGGCGGCGCGTCGACCCATCCCACCCCCACCGGGCATGGGATCGTCGGGGTCGCCGCCTGGCTCACGTCCCGCGCCCGCCGGCGGGACGCGCGGCGGGGGATTCGGCGCCCGTTCGGCGCCGGGAGGGGCGCCGCGTGGTCTCGGCGGTGGCGGTCGCCCCGGCAGCTACGGCGGCCGCCCCGGTGGGCTCGGCCAGGGACGCTCCCCAGGAGCCGGCGGACCGCCGGCGGGAGGCACCCGCGGGGGACCCGGAGGACGGTCGCGCGCGCCTCAACGGCGGACGCAGCGGCGTCGCCGCAACGTCGAGGAACTCGAGCCGATCCAGGTCGCGACGTACGTCCCCTCGAACGCGCCCGTGCCGGACCACGAGGTCATCATCGAGCGGGGCAGCACCCCCCAGGAGCTCGGGCCAAAGCTCAATCGCTCTGCCGGCGACGTCATCCGCTACCTGTTCCTCCAGGGCGAGGTCGTGACGGCGACCCAGTCGCTCTCGGACGACATGATCGAGCTGTTCGCGGCCGAGATCGGTGCCCGGGTGGCCCTCGTCGACCCCGGCGAGGAGCAGGAGGCCGCGCTGCAGGCGCGCTTCTTCGCCGACGAGGCGGCGGAGGTCGACTCGGCGACGCTGCGTCCCCGCCCGCCGATCGTGACCGTGATGGGTCACGTCGACCACGGCAAGACGCTCCTGCTCGACCGCATTCGCAAGACGAACGTCGTCGAAGCCGAGGCGGGCGGCATCACCCAGCACATCGGCGCCTACCAGGTCGAACGCGACGGCCAGCAGGTCACCTTCATCGACACGCCCGGGCACGAGGCCTTCACCGCGATGCGCGCCCGGGGCGCGCAGGTGACCGACATCGTCGTGCTCGTCGTTGCGGCGGACGACGGCGTCATGCCCCAGACGGTCGAGGCGATCAACCACGCCAAGTCGGCCGGGGTGCCGATCATCGTGGCGGTGAACAAGATCGACAAGGAGGGCGCGGACACCAACCGGGTCCTCCAGCAGCTCTCCGAGCAGGGTCTGGTTCCCGAGGTCTGGGGCGGGGACACGATCACCGTCGAGGTGTCGGCCCTGCAGGGCCTCGGCATCGACGACCTGCTCGACCAGATCTCCGTGCTCTCCGAGGTCCTCGAGCTGAGGGCGAGCCCCGAGGCCCCGGCACGCGGCATCGTGCTCGAGGCGAATCTCGATGTCGGCCGCGGCCCGGTGGCGACCGTCATCATCCAGTCCGGGACCTTGCGCGTCGGGGACACGATCGTCGCCGGCCCGGCCTGGGGCAAGGTGCGCGCCCTCATCGACGAGCACGGCGACCAGGTGAAGGAGGCGCTGCCCTCGATGCCCGCCCAGGTGCTCGGGCTCTCGGAGCCGGCGACCGCCGGCGACGAGTTGCGCTCGACCGGGGATCTCGGCATCGCCCGCACGATCGGCGAGGCCCGCGAACAGCGCCAGCGCTACGCCGGGTACGCGCCCTCGCCCTCGGCCCCGGCTTCGGGCGCCAAGCTCGAGGACATCTTCGAGCAGATCCAGCGCGGGGAGACGACGACGCTGAACCTCGTGTTGAAAGCGGACGTGCAGGGTTCGCTCGAGGCAGTGACCGAGAGCCTGCGCCGGCTCGAGCGCGAGGACGTGAAGGTCGCCTTCGTCCACCGCGCGGTGGGCGGCATCACCGAGTACGACGTGCAGCTCGCCGTGGCGGCGACGGCGACGATCATCGGCTTCAATGTCCGCCCCGACCGCCGCGCGCGGGAACTCGCCGAGACCCACGGCGTCGAGATCCGCACCTACGAGATCATCTACAAGCTCGTGGAGGACATCGAGGCGGCGATGGTCGGCATGCTCGCGCCGGTCTACGAGGAGATCGTGACGGGAGAGGCCGAGGTGCGCGAGGTTTTCCGCGTCCCCCGTGTCGGCGCCGTCGCCGGCTGCTACGTCCTCAACGGGACGATCACCCGGGGCTCCAAGGTCCGCTTCCTGCGCGAGGGCACGGTCATCTGGAAGGGCGCGATCAGCTCGTTGCGCCGCTTCAAGGACGACGCGCGCGAGGTGCAGTCCGGCTTCGAGTGCGGCATCGGGCTCACCGACTTCCAGGACCTGCGCCAGGGCGACATCATCGAGACCTACGAGGAACGCGAGATCCCGAGAACCTGATCGATGATCGCCGCCCCACCGGGACGGTGGGGCGGAAGACAGGAGAACGACGAGGATGCGCCGCCGTGGTCCCGTGCGACCCTACCCACGCCTCGCCCGGGTGAACGCGCTCGTCCACGAGGTGCTCGCCGAGGAGATCGAACGGCTCGTCGCCGCCGACGAACGGCTCGCCCTCGTGACGATCACCGACGTCGCCTGCGAAGCGGACCTGCGCCACGCCGTCGTCTATCTTGCCTCGCTCAGCGCGGACGCGGCCGGCGCGCTCGAGGAGCGCCGGCGCGGGTTGCAGCGGGCCATCGCTTCCCAGGCGCGGCTGAAGCGCACGCCGACGCTGAGCTTCGCCGTCGACCCGGCGATCGTCGAGGGCGACCGGATCGAGGAGGTGCTGCGGCACGCGCGTGCCGGCACCGAGTCGGGCGACGTCGCACCCGGGGAGGAATCCTGACCGCCGAGGGCGCGGCGCAGCGGCCGAGCGGGGAACGGGGGGGTCTCGAGGGGGTCGTCGTCGTCGACAAGCCGAGCGGCTGGACCTCGCACGACGTCGTCGCCAAGGTCCGGGCGGTTCTCGGCGAGCGTCGCTGCGGGCACGCGGGAACGCTCGACCCGGACGCGACCGGTGTCCTCGTGCTCGGGCTCGGGCGGGCGACCCGACTGTTGCGCTTCGCGAGCTCGCTTCCCAAGTCCTACGCCGGCGAGGTCGTGCTGGGAACCTCGACCTCGACGCTCGACGCCTCCGGGACGGTGACGGGGACCTTCGACATGTCGGCGGTCACGCTCGACGACGTCCGTGCCACCGCGGCGAAGCTGACCGGCAGGATCCTCCAGATCCCGCCGATGTTCTCGGCGGTGAAGGTCGCCGGACGGCGCCTGCACGAGCTCGCGCGCGCCGGTGTCGAGGTGGAAAGGGAACCGCGCCCGGTCGAGGTCTTCCGATTCGACGTCGAAGCGACCGACGAGCAGGCGGTCTACTCGATCGCGGTCGACTGCTCCTCGGGCACCTACGTGCGCGTCCTCGCGGCGGACCTCGGAACGGCGCTCGGCGGGGGCGCCCACCTGCGGTCGTTGCGTCGCACGGCGGTCGGGACCTTCCTCGCCGCCGAGGCGGTGGCGCTCGGCGCGCTCGGTGCCGGCGACGTGCGACCGATGGGAGAGCTCGTCGCGCACCTGCCGTCCGTCGTCGCCGTCGCGACGGTCGCGGAGACGGTCGCCCATGGCCGGGTGCTGCCGCGTCAGCTGCTCGGCGCGACGGGCGAGGGCCCGTGGGCCGTCTTCGACGAAAGCGGCGAACTCCTTGCCGTCTACGAGACGTTTCCGACCGAACGGATGAAGCCCGTCGTCGTCGTCTCCCCGGGCGGACCTGGTGGGAGCGCGCGTCCCTCCGAGTAGCGTCGAATCCGATGGCCGTTTCTCGCGGAAGAATCGAGCGCGAGGGTGATGTCGTCGCGACGATCGGCACCTTCGACGGCGTCCACGTCGGGCACCGACGGCTGATCGACGAGACCCGTCGCCAGGCCGCGGCGACGGGACGGGGAAGCGTCGCGATCACCTTCGACCGTCACCCGATGACGATCGTGCGCCCGGACGCGGTGCCGCGACTGCTCACCGGGCTCGACCACAAGCTGGAGCTGCTGCGCGCGCGCGGCGTCGCCGTCGACGTGCTCGAGTTCGACGCGACCCGCGCCGCCCAGAGCGCCGAGGATTTCGTCGAGAGCGTGCTCGTCGGCCGCCTCGGCGTGCGCGCCCTCGTCGTCGGGTCGACGTTCCGGTTCGGCCACAGACACCGCGGGAACGTCGCCCTGCTCCAGTCGATGGGCGCGCGCCTCGGTTTCTCGGTCACCCCGATCGACCTCGTGACCGACGACGAGGAGCGCACGGTCATCTCGTCGTCGTTCATCCGCTCGCTCGTCGAACAGGCGCGCCTCGCCGAGGCACGCCGCCTGCTCGGACGGGACCATGAGGTGCGCGGCCAGGCCGTCGACGCCAAGCACGGTTTGGTCGCGGTCCCCGCCGAGCTCGTCGTCCCACCGCCGGGCGACTACACCGCGTCCTGGTCCGCCCGGAGACTCGCCACAGCCGGAACGGCGCGAGTGGGCGAGGACAGGCCGGGAGACGTGACGGTGATCGAACTGTCCGGCGGCGGGAACGCCACGGGTGACGGCGCGTCCGCCGGTCTCGTCGACGGTGAGCGAATCGCCGTGCGGTTCGTCGCGCCCGTCGCGTCGGCACGGGAGCCGGACAGCTCCCGGCCGACGAGCCGGTCACGAGGTCATCGGTAGGATCGGGCTGTGGCGATCCTGCCGATCCGCGTCTTCGGCGACCCCGTGCTCCGCCAGCCGACCCTCGAGGTCGAGGAGATCGACGGGGCGCTCGTCCAGCTCGCCGGGGACATGCTCGAGACGATGTATGCCGCGCCGGGCGTCGGCCTCGCCGCGCCCCAGATCGGGGTGCAGCGCCGGTTCTTCGTCTACGACGTCGGCGACGGGCCCGGCGCGGTCGTCAACCCCCGGATCGTCGAGACCTCGGGAACGTGGACGTACCTGGAGGGATGTCTGTCGGTCCCCGACCTGCACTGGGAGATCGTTCGACCGGCGAGGGTCCACCTCGTCGGCCTCGGGCTCGACGGCGAGGACATCGACATCGAAGCGGACGAGCTGCTCGGCCGGTGCTTCCAGCACGAGGTCGACCACCTCGGCGGGATGCTGCTCCTCGAGAGGCTCGCGACCGCCGATCGCAAGGACGCGATGCGGATCCTGCGCGAGCGAACGCTCGCCGCAGGGGCACGGGGGAGCGTGCCCTGAGCCGACTCGTCTTCCTCGGCACCCCGGAAGTGGCGGCGAGGACGCTGCGGGCGCTCGCCGACGGCGGTCACGAGGTCGTCCTCGTCGTCACCTCGCCGGACCGTCGGCGCGAGCGACGGGCCTCGCCCTCACCGACGCCGGTGAAGCGGGTCGCCGCGGAGCTCGGCATCGCCGTGACCGAGCGCGTCGAGGACGTCGTGGGCGCGACCGCCCAGCTCGGAGTCGTCGTCGCGTTCGGCAGGATCATCGGCGCCGACGTGCTGGCGCGGGTCCCGATGGTGAACGTCCATTACTCGCTGCTGCCGCGTTGGCGGGGTGCGGCGCCCGTCGAGCGGGCGATCCTCGCCGGCGACCCGACGACCGGCGTCAGCGTCATGGCCCTCGAGAGGGACCTCGACACCGGCCCCGTCTACGGGTGCCGGGAGGTCGCGATCGGTCCCGAGGAGACGGCCGACGAGCTGCGGACTCGGCTCGGCGATCTCGGAACGGCGCTCCTGCTCGATCTGCTCGGCCGGCCGGCGGGGCTGCCGAAGCCCGCCCCCCAGCGGGGCGAGCCGACCTACGCCGCCAAGCTCACGCCCGACGAGCTGCGCCTCGACTTCGGCCGGCCGGCGGAGGAGTGCGCCCGCGTCGTGCGTGCGGGGCGCGCCTGGACGACGTTCCGCGGTCGGCGCCTCCTCGTCCTGACGGCGCGTCCCCGCAGCGCGGGCCGAGCGGCCCCCGGTTCGCCGGGCTCGCTCGAGGGCTCCCTCGTCGGCACGGGGGAGGGCGCGCTCGAGCTCGTCGAGGTGCAGTCCGAAGGGCGCGGGCCGCTGCCGTTCGCCGCCTGGCGCGCCGGGGCGCGACCGGGCCCGCGGGAGATCCTCGGCGCCTGACCCGGCCTCGGCGCAGCACGGTCCGGCGCAGGGCGGGCGGCGTGTCGGGCGGTAGTGTCCGCTGCGTGCTCCCACGCGGCGAGTTCCGGATCAATCCGTCCATCCTCGCGGCTGACTTCGGCAATCTCGCCGGGGCGGTCGGCGAGGTCGCGGGCGTGACGGACTGGCTGCACGTCGACGTGATGGACGGGCACTTCGTCCCGAACCTCACGATCGGGCCTCCCGTCGTCGCCTCACTGCGCCGTTACAGCGCGGCGTTCTTCGACTGCCACCTGATGGTGGCGAACCCGGGTGACCTGCTCGACGGCTTCGCCGGGGCCGGCGCGGACCTCGTGACCGTCCACGCCGAGGTCGGCCACACGGCCGAGCTCGCCGCGGCGGTCCGCGACCGGGGGCTGCGCGTCGGGCTCGCGCTCAACCCGGACACGCCGTTCGTGGCCGCGGAGCCGTATCTCGAGGAGATCGACCTGCTCCTGCTCATGACGGTGTTCCCCGGCTTCGGGGGCCAGGAGTTCATCGCCGACGTCGTCCCGAAGATCGCCCGGGCACGTGCCGCGATCGAGGCTGCCGGCCTGCCCGTCTCGATCGAGGTCGACGGGGGCATCGACGCCGCCACGGCCGCGACGACCGCGGCCGCCGGGGCGCGGATCTTCGTCGCCGGCACGGCCATCTTCGACAGCCCGCGACCCGTCGCCGCGGTCGAGGCGATGCGGGACGCGGTCGCGGCGGTCCTCGCCGGTTCCGAGCCGAGCTCGACGAGCCAGGGAGGTGGATGATGCTCCGACTGGTCGTTCCGAAGGGGAGCCTCGAACGCCAGACCTTCGACCTGTTCGCCGCGGCGGACCTCAAGATCCACCGCAGCTCGGAGGTCGACTACCGCGGGACGATCGACGACGCGCGCGTCAAGGAGGTGCGGGTCCTGCGCCCCCAGGAGATCCCCGTCTACGTGGCCGACGGCATGTTCGATCTGGGCATCACGGGGCGGGACTGGATCGAGGAGACCGGGGCGGCGGTCGTCACCCTCGGCGAGCTCGCCTACTCGAAGACGACCGAGAAACCGGTCCAGGTCGTCCTCGCGGTGCACGCGTCGTCCGGCGCGCGCCGCGTCGAGGACCTGCCGGCGGGCGTCCGGGTCTCGACGGAGTACCCCCGCCTCACCGAACGCTTCTTCGCGGCCCGCGGGGTGCCGGCGGACGTCCGCGTCTCCTACGGCGCGACCGAGGCGAAGGTCCCCGAGATCGCCGACGCCGTCGTCGAGATCACCGAGACGGGTCGGGCCCTCGAGGCCGCGGGCCTGAGGGTCCTCGAGGTCGTGCTCGAGAGCTACTCCGCCCTCATCGCCAACCCCGTCGCCGCGGCGGACCCCGTCAAGGCCCACGCGATGGGGCAAATCCTCACGCTGTTGCAGGGGGCGCTCGACGCGCGCAGCCAGGTGCTCGTGAAGCTCAACGTCTCCGGCGCCGATCTCGAGTCGGTCATCGCGGTGCTGCCCGCGCTGAAGTCGCCGACGGTGTCACAGCTCTTCGGCGGGAGCGGCTTCGCGATCGAGACCGTCGTGCCGAAGTCGACGATCAACGTGCTCATCCCGGAACTGAAGGACCGGGGTGCGACCGACATCCTCGAGCTGCCGCTGGCGAAGATCGTCCATTGAGCACGACGGACGCGACCGGGCCGCACGCGGCACGCGACGCCTGGGGTTCGCTGACCGCGGCCCACGAGGGCCGCGTCGTCGAGTTCGACGTCGACGTGGGTCTCGGAGCCGTCGTCGACTCCGCCGGGCGTCGCTACCCCTTCCACTGCACGGCGATCGCCGACGGCACGCGCCGGATCGAGGTCGGGAGGGCGGTGCGCTTCGTCGTCGCGCCCGGGCACGGCGGTCGCCTCGAGGCCCGCGACCTGACCGGCAGCGGCTAGGTCGCCTTCCCGGATTCGCCGTCGGCGCTCTGCGGCGCCGGCGAATCCGACGCCGGGGCCCGCTGCGACAGTTCGACGAAGGCGAGGCGGATCTGCGCTAGGGCGCCCTGCAGGGTCGGCGCCGACTCGCCGAGACGGCCGCCGAGCGTGTCGACCATCGCGCCGAGCGCGTCGATGGCGAGCTTGGCCTTGGCGAGATCGGGCGGGCTCTGGGTGAGGTAGAGCGCGGCGAGCTGGAAGATCCCGTAACAGTGGTTGGCGACGATGTCCTCGGCCGGCGCGGCGGCGAGCTCCCGCTCGAGCGCGGCGCGCTCCGCGGCGAGTTGCTCCTCGGACATCTCCTCGCGCGGCGTCGCCTGGGCCCCGGGCGCCGCGTCGGGCGGCGCAGAGGGGACGCCGTGCTCGCCCTCGGGTGTCCACAGACTCGGCACGCTGCTAGCCTACGGGCAAACAAGCGGGAAAGCGGGGCTGCACGACGTGCGACTCCCACCTGATCACCGCCTCGGGTCCCGGATCCGGACGAGTGCATCGGGTCGTCGGTGCTCGCGCCGGTCGGCGTCGCCTTCTTCGCCCGGGTCCTTCGTCGGAGGTCCCGATCGACCGAGAGGAGTGATGCCCGATCTCGACAGTCCCCACCGTCAACGAGCCGCGAATGAACGAACGTATCCGCGCCCGCGAAGTTCGCCTCGTCGATCCGGAAGGACAGCAACTCGGCATCAAGCTGTTGCCCGAGGCGCTGTCGATCGCACGGCAGATGGATCTCGATCTCGTCGAGGTCGCACCACTCGCCGATCCTCCGGTCTGCCGGATCATGGATTACGGGAAGTTCAAGTTCGACGAGGCGCAGCGCTCGAAGGTATCGCGTCGCAGGGCGACGAACGTCGGGATCAAAGAGATGAAGTACCGCCCGAAGATCGGCCAGGGCGATTTCGAAACGAAGACCCGTCAGGTGGCGAAGTTCCTGGCCGACGGGCACAAGGTCAAGATCACGATCATGTTCCGCGGCCGCGAGGTGTACCACCCCGAGCTCGGCAAGCGGATCCTCGATCGCATCGCCGAGGTCACCGCGGGCAGCGCGAAAGTCGAGTCCGAACCCCGTCTCGACGGGCGGAACATGGTGATGGTGCTCGCGCCGGACAAGCGGGCCCGCCAGAGCCAGGCGGCGCGGTCGGCGGTGGCACCGGCCGAGCCCGCGCCGGAAGGCGATGAGGCGGTCACGGCCGAGGGTTAGGTCACATTCGTCCCCGATTCGAGTTGCCCGGGGAAGCGCAGACGACGAGGTTGGATCATGCCGAAGATGAAGACGGACAGGGGTGCCGCCGCCCGGTTCAAGATCACGGGGACCGGCAAGCTTCTGCGACGCAGGCCCTTCAGGTCGCACCTGCTCGAGAAGAAGTCGTCGGTGCACACGCGCCGGCTGGGGCGCGAGGCGGAGGTCGCGTCGAGCGACCGCCGCAGCATCCGGCGGATCCTCGGGATCTGATTCGAACAGTCGTCGCTCGAGCCGGGTGACCGGGCGTCCGGGCGCAGGGAGATCTCACCGAAAGGAGCATCATGGCGAGGGTCAAGCGCGCCGTCCACGCCAAGAAGAACCACCGCACGGTCCTTGGACGGGCCGAGGGCTACTACGGGAACAAGTCCCGGTCGTTCCGCGCGGCCAACGAGCAGGTCATGCACTCGTTGCAGTACGCCTACCGCGATCGCCGCGCGCGCAAGGGCGAGTTCCGCCGGCTCTGGATCCAGCGAATCAACGCCGCCTCGCGGGCCGAGGGGATGAGCTACAGCCGCCTCATCGCCGGACTGCACCGGGCCGACGTCGAGATCGACCGCAAGGTCCTCGCCGACATCGCCGTGCGTGACGCCAACGCCTTCGCCGCCCTCGTCGGCATCGCCCGGCGTTCGCTCGCCGAGGCGCCGGGCCCGGCCCGGTCCGAACCCGCCGCGGTCAGGGCTGGCGCCAGCGAGGCGGCTTCCTGAGCGACCAGGTCCTCGGGCCGCGCCACGCGCGGGTGCAGCGGCTGCGCCGTCTCCTCCGCCAGCGCAGCGTGCGCCGCCGCGACCGCGCCTTCGTCGCCGAGGGATCGAAGCTGCTCGCCGCCGCGCTCGACGCCGCGGCGTCGGTCGAGGCCGTCTACTACGGGCCCGGGGCGGCAACCTCGCCCGGTGCCGTCGAGGTCCTCGCGCGGGCGCGCGCCGCCGGCGTCCGCGTCTTCGGGCTCGCCGAGGGGGTGGTCGAGCGCGTCGCCGAGGCGACGACGCCCCAGCCGCTCCTCGCGGTCGTGGGGGCGGTCGACGTCGACCTCGCCGAGGTGCTCTCGGCGCCGCTGCTCTTCGTCCTCGTCGACGTGCGCGACCCGGGCAACCTGGGAGCGATCCTCCGGGTCGCCGGCGGTTCGGGCGCCGGCGGCGTCGTCTGCTGCGATGGCACCGCCGACGTCTACAACCCGAAGACCGTGCGGGCGTCGGCCGGATCGCTCTTCTCAGTCCCGGTCGTCGTCGGGATCCCACCCGCCGTCGCCCTCGCCGAACTGGGCCGGGCCGGCTACCACCGCACCGGGACGGCGGCGCGGGGCGGTGTCGACTATGCGACGGTCGACCTCGGACCGAAGGTCGCGCTCGTCTTCGGCAACGAGGCCCAGGGACTCGGGCCGGAGCTCGCCCGGTCACTCGACGCGGTCGTCACGATCCCGATGGCCGCGACGACCGAGTCACTCAACGTCGCGACGGCGGCCGCGGTGCTCGGCTTTACGCTCGCCCGTCGTCTTCGGCCCGACTCGGGTGGGCCCTACGATGAGCCCACATGAACCGGAAGAGACCCGTAGACGGCGGGGTGCCGCCCGCCGCGCCGAGCAGGGCCGGTCTCGCCGCGCTCGAGGCCGAGACCGGGGCGCGCCTGGAGGCCGCGGGGGATCTCGCCGCGCTCGCCGCCCTCGAGGCCGAGTTCCTCGGCAGGCGCTCGACATTCAACGCCTGGAAGCGGATGCTCGGCGGGCTCGATGAAGCCGAGCGGCGCGCCCTCGGCGAGGTGCTGAACGAGGCCCGCAGGCGCGTGGTCGCGCGTGTCGAGGCGCGCCGCGCCGCCCTCGAGGGGCTCGCGCGCGCCGAGACCCTCGAGGCCGACCGGCTCGATCTCACCGAGGTGCTGCCGGTGCCGGGACCGGGGCATCTCCACCTCGTCACGCAGATCCGCGAGGAGCTCGAGGACATCTTCCTCGGCATGGGCTACGAGATCGCCGAGGGATCCGAGGTCGAGACGGACTGGTACAACTTCACGGCGCTCAACATGCCGCCCGACCACCCGGCCCGCAGCGGGCAGGACAGCTTCTACGTCGACCTCGGCGACGGCGAGAGCGTGCTGCTCCGCACGCACACCTCGCCGGTGCAGATCCACCTGCTCGAGCGGGGCGAACTGCCCATCTACGCCGTCATGCCCGGCCTCGTCTACCGCCGCGACACGCCCGACGCCTCGCACCTGCCGGTCTTCCACCAGATCGAGGGGCTCGTCGTTGACTCCGGCGTCACCTTCGGCGATCTCGCCGGGACGATCGGCACCTTCACGAAGGCGGTCTTCGGGGCGAGCGTCGCGGCGCGGCTGCGCCCGGGGTACTTCCCGTTCACCGAGCCGTCGGCCGAGTTCGACATCTCCTGCACGATCTGCGGCGGCGTCGGCTGCCGGACCTGCGCCGGCGTCGGCTGGATCGAGCTCGGCGGCTGCGGCATGGTCCACCCGGCGGTCCTCGAGTCGAGCGGTGTCGACCCCGAGGCCTGGTCGGGCTTCGCCTTCGGTTTCGGCATCGACCGCGTCGCGATCATGCGCCACGGGATCGAGGACATGCGGAGCCTCGTCGAGAACGACGTGCGCTTCCTCGCCGGGTTCTGAGCCGGGTCCGCGCGCGATGGGAGCGAATTCGTCGAGGGTGGCGAGAGGAGCAGCGTGCGGGTCCCGCTTTCCTGGCTGAGCGAGTTCACGCCGCTCGGCGTCGACGCGCAGGACGCCTCGGCGGTGGGCGCGCTTGGTGCCGAGCTCGACTCGCTCGGGCTCGTCGTCGAGGGCGTCGAGCGCGTCGGGGGCGGCCTCGCCGGCGTCGTCGTCGCGCGCGTGGCCGAGATCCGGCCGATCCCCGGTGCCGACCGGATCCGGCTCGTCACTGTCGACGCCGGCGGCGCGCCGGTCGACGTCGTCTGTGGCGCCTGGAACTTCCAGGTCGGCGATGTCGTGCCGCTCGCGACCGTCGGGGCGACGCTCGCCGGGGGCCTCGAGATCGCGCGCCGCAGCATGCGCGGGGTCGAGTCGAACGGGATGCTGTGTTCGGCCCGCGAGCTCGGGCTCGGTGCCGACGCGTCGGGGCTCTTCGTCCTCGCCGCGACCGGCGCCGCCGAGGCGCCGCTGCCCGCGGGCCTGACCCTCGGCACGCCGCTCGCCGAGTACCTCGGGCTCGTCGCCGACGTCGTGTTCGACCTCGAGATCGAGCCGAACCGGCCCGACTGTCTCTGTGTGGCCGGTGTCGCCCGGGACCTCGCGGCGCGCCGGCACCTCCCCTTCGCGCTCCCCCGGCCGGTCGTCGTCGAGGAAGGCCCGCCGATCGGAGAACTGGCGAGCGTCGTGGTCGAGGCGCCCGAGGCCTGTCGGCGCTTCGTGGCCCGCGTCGTGCGGGGGATCGGCACCGTCGCGTCGCCGCGCGAGGTGCAGCGCCGCCTCATCTTGTCGGGCATGCGGCCGATCCACTCGGTCGTCGACGCCTCGAACTACACGATGCTCGAGCTCGGCCAGCCGACCCACCCCTACGATCTCGACCGCCTTGCCGGCCGCGGGCTGCGCGTCCGCCACGCCCGGCCCGGCGAGACGCTCACGACGCTCGACGGCGTGGCGCGGACGTTCGGCCTCGAGCGCCACCATTCCGGTGAGGAGCGCGAGGTCCTCGACCTCATGATCTGCGACGGCGGCGACGTGCCGGTCGGCATCGCCGGGGTCATGGGGGGCGCGTCGAGCGAGATCGGCCCAACGTCGAGCGCGGTCCTCATCGAGGCGGCCGATTTCGCGGCGATGGCCGTCGGGCGGACCGCCCGGCGCCAGCAGCTGCGCACCGAGGCGTCGACGCGCTTCTGGCGTGGGATCGACCCCGAGGGGCCCGGGCGCGCCGCGGACCGCGTCGCCGAGCTCATCGTCGCCGCGGCCCGGGCCGCCGGCGCGGACCCGCCGGTCGTCGCCCGCGGTGTGCTCGACGTCCACCCGGCCCCGAACCCGCGGCGCACGATCCGCGTCCGGCCCGAGAGGGTGAACGCGACCCTCGGCACGGACCTCGACGCGGCGGCGATCGTGTCGTACCTCGCGCCGATCGGCTTCGTGGCGACACGGGCCGGCGACGAGCTCGCGGTCGAGGTCCCGTCGTTCCGCCCCGACGCCGAACGCGAGGTCGACGTGATCGAGGAGGTCGCCCGGCACCACGGCTACGACCGCATCGCGCCGACGCTGCGCCGATCGCCCGGCGTGGGGCTGCTGTCGCCGCACCAAGCCGACCGCCGGCGCCTCGCGGGCCTCGTCGCGGGCATCGGCGCCGACGAGGCCTGGACGGGCTCGATCGTCAACCCCGACGTGGTGCGGCGCGTCGGCGAGGTGCGGGAGCTCGTCCTGCTCACGAACCCGGTCGTGCGCGAGGAGTCGGCCCTGCGGACCCACCTCCTGCCGGGGTTGCTCGGCGCGTTGCGCCAGAACGCGTCGACCCGGAACGGCTCGGTCCGGCTCTTCGAGATCGGGCGGGTGTTCGCCCGCCCCGGGCCCGGCGGCGAGCTGCCCGTCGAGCGCGAGCATCTCGGCGTCGTGTTGGCCCGCGACGGCGACGGCGCCACCGCCGCGGTCGAGCTCTGGCGCCGGATCGTGGAGGGTCTCGGCCTCGAACCGGCGGCGACGGAGCTCGAGCAGGACGAGCCCGGGTCGCGCCTCGTGCTCGACGACCCGGTCGCGCTCGGCTGCCACCCGACCCGCACGGCGGCGGCACGCGGGGCCGATCGTTCCGGCGAGACGGTGACCGTCGGTTTCGTCGGCGAGGTCGACCCGGCTGCGCTCGGCGCCTTCGACCTCACGGGCCGCCGGGTCGGTTGGCTCGTCCTCGACCTCGCCCGCCTCTTCGCGCTCCGCCACCGGGAAGGTCACGCGCCCGTGCTCAGCCGGTTCCCCTCGAGCGACATCGATCTGTCGTTCACCCTCGACGAGTCGATTCCGGCGGCGCGCCTCGAGCTCGTGCTGCGCGCCGCGGCGGGGGAGTACTGCGAACGCGTGCGTCTCGTCGACGTCTTCCGGGGCCCGGGGCTGCAGCCCGGGTCGCGCAGCCTTTCCTACCGCGTCCGATTCGTGGCGCCGGACCGCACGCTCACCGACGCCGACGTCGCCGCGGCGCGCGCCCGGTGCATCGCCGCGGCCGAGGCCGAGCTCGGGGCGGGGCTGCGCGGCTGAACGGCGTGTCCGTGCCGAGCGGGGAAGCCCTGCCCCCGAAGGGGCGCGCCCGGCGACGCCCGCCCTGGTCGCGCCGCCTGCCGCGGCCGCCGTCCGTCCCGTCGGTGGGTGGAGGCGGCGGGACGCGGCTCGCGCGCTGGGGCGTCGTCGCGGCTCCGACGCTGCTCGCGGCGGTGCTCGCCCTCGTCGGCCTCGACTCGCGCAGCCTCTGGCTCGACGAGGCGGCGACCGTGTCGATCAGCACCCAGCACGGGGCGGCGCTCGGGTCGGCGATGGCCCGCGACGGCGGCAACATGCTCGGCTACTACGCGCTCGTCCACGTGCTCATCGGGTGGTTTGGGAGCAGCGTCCTCGTGCTCCGCCTGCCCTCGGCCATCGGCTGCACGGCGACGACCGCGCTCGTCGTCGTCGTCGCCGACCGGCTCTTCACCCGACGGGTCGCCTTTGCTGCCGGGGTGCTCTCGGCCGTCAGCCTGCCGGCGGTCTACTGGGGACAGAACGTCCGCAGCTACGCCCTCATGATGGCGTTCGTCGTCGCGTCGTATCTCGCCCTCCTCGTCCTTGTCGATCCCGGACGCGGCGGGCGCGTCTCGCGGCGCGCCTGGGTCGGCTACGTCGTCGCCACGACGCTCGCCCTGTACATGAGCTTCGTCGCGGTTCTCGTCGTTCCCGCCCAGCTTGTCGCGCTCGTCTCCCACCGCAGACGGGTCCGCCCCGTCGTCGCGGCGCTCGTCGTCACCGCCGCCCTGTGCTCGCCGCTCGCGGTCCTCGCGGTGTCCCGTGGCTCGGGTCAGCTCTTCTGGGTGCCGAGGCCGGACTACCGGTCGCTCGGCCCGGTCCTCGTCTCGCTGACCTCGGCGGGCTTCGAGCCGAACTTCCACCTCACCCCGACGAGCGTGTTCCTCGCCACGGTCACGGTCGTCGCCTTCCTCGTCGCCGCAGCGGCCGTCGCGGCGCGTCTGCTCCGTGGCGCGAGGCGCGCCGAGGTCTGGGGCGAGTACCTCGTGCTCGCCTGGCTCGTCGTGCCGCTCGTCGTCTCCTTCGTCGAGTCGCGTGTCGCCCAGCCGACGTTCACGGCGCGCAACCTGCTCATCTCGACGCCGGCGGCCGCGATCGTGCTCGCCCGGGTGGTGTGCGACCGGCGCCTGCCCCGACTCGCCAGCGTCGGCCTGCTCGCCGGCTTCGTCGGCCTGCGTGCCGCGCAGCTCGCGCCGACCTACGGCGTCTCCCCGGAGAACTGGCGGTTCGCGACCGCCTTCGTGCTGCAGCGGGTCGAGCCCGGCGACTGCATCGCCTTCTACCCGCTCGACGGCCGGATGGCCTTCACCTACTACCTCGACCGCGCCGTCGACGTCCCGGCGACGCTCCCGCGCCCGGTCCTGCCGACGACCCCGCTGCGCGAGGTCATCCCCTACGTCGAGCGGTACGCGACGCTCCGCCCCAGGCAACTCGCGAGGATCCGGGCGAGCTGTCCGCGCCTCTGGCTCCTCACGAGCCACGAAGGGTCCCCGACCGGGACCGCGACGTCGCGCCTCAACTACGAGAACTACCTGCTGCTCGCCGGGAGGCTGGAGATTCTCTACCCGAGGACCTCGATCTCGACGGTCGGCTGGGCGAGCCCGATCCGCATCTGGCAGTTCGGGCAGTGATCCCCGGGAAGGAGCGCCAGCGCCGCAGGTCGTGGCACCCGTGGCGCACGACGTCGTCGTGCCGTCCTCCCGGCCCCGACCGGTCGGGCGCCGGCCGCCAGGGTGTCGGCCGCCCGCCTTGGGCGGCCCCGCGTGCCCCGAGCTCGCCTCGACCGGCCGGCGATCCGGGCCGCGCAGACCGCCGGGGCCGCGCCGGCGACGGCGGGCGCGCTTCCCGCGGTGCCGTGCCCGGGAGCGGGCTCGTGCGGACGACGTGGCTGGCCGGGGCCGCGCCGGGGTCAGGGACGTGGCCGCCGACAAGCACACCGCATGGGACCGGGGACGTGGTTCGCCGCGCGGTGCGAAGTTCGCGGGACGGTGGCGGCGAGGCCCACGGGAGGAAGTCGCCTCGGGCGAATTTGACACGGTCGAGCTCTGGCGCCGGGTCTCGGGCGCGTCACGTCTCGGAGCTGGCGGCCCCCGCGTCGGCGTGTGACGGATCCTCGAGTCGGCGGACGCAGATGTCGCGGTTTCTCCTCGTCGCCTCGCGGTAGATGAGGGGCAGATCTCGGCGCGCGAGCAACTGCTCGTTGACCTGGAGCGCGGCGGCGACGTCACCGACCCAGTAGGCGGCAATCGCCCATTCGAAGTCCATCCCCCACTCGTAGACCCAGCGCACGACGAACAGGATGTCGTCGTCAGGGTAGGGGATCCGTCGACCCTCGCTCGCGAACAGATGGGCGAGGTGGTGATCGTTCGACTCCCTCGACAGGCGGGCGAGGTCGTAGAGGGGTTCGGCGCGCGTCGGTCGGTACTCCCAGGCCTGCATGAGCTCGGCGACGGCCGCGGACCGGTCCCAGCCCGCGACGAGCAGTGCCCGTTGGTAGCGAGACCAGAACACCTCTTCCTCCCATCCTCCGAGCTCGATCCGACGGCGGTAGATTTCCGCGGCTTCCTCGCCCTGCCCGAGCGCGGCAGCCGTTTGGGCCAGGTAGAACAGCGTCCGGGGGTTGTCGGGGTCGTCGGCGAGGTCCCTTTCCAGCAGCGCCCGCTCCCGTTGGAACTTGTCCGAGCGTCCGCCTCCGTCCGCGAAGTGACGCACGACGAGCTGGGGGAGCCGCTCGGCGCGGTAGTCGTGGCCCAGCGCCAAGTACTCGTGCACCGAACCGACGTAGTACCAGTGGAGGTCGCCCCGGACGAGGCGGGGCAACCAATGGGCCCAGCCCTCGTCGACAAGCAACAGGTAGGCGTCCGAGGTGAGCTCGGGCAGATCGGCCTCGAGGCGGACCGTCTGGTCAGCGTCGAGGAGGAGCAGGTAATCGGCCTTGCCGCGCGCCGCCTGGAGAGCGAGATTGCGATTGGTCGAGTAGTCGACCCAAGCGTCGTGGTGGAGCTCCCCCGGGACGCCGGCGAAGGTGTGGCGGACGACCGCCGGGGTGCCGTCCGTCGAGCCGGTGTCGCAGATCACCCAGTAATCGATGAACTCGCGTACGGATTCGGCCAGGCGCCCGATCACCTGCGCCTCGTTCTTGACGATCATGACGAGACCGATGGATTGCCCCATGTCAGGTTGGCCGGCTCGACGCGGGCCGCGAGACCCGCACGGGCGGGAGCATCATCGGCTGAGACCGCCTACGACTTCGCAGACGGGGACCTGAGCTTCGGCAGGAGACGGACGAGCGAGGGCTCCTTCTTGATCGCGGCGAGGATCTGGCTTCTGCCCGCAGCCTCGTGTCCCGATCTGTCGAGCAGCACGCCGAGATTGAACTCGACGATCGCGTCCCCCGGGTCGAGTCGTTCGAGTCTGCGGTACTCCGAGATCGCAACCTCCGGCTCGTTCGGCGCGAGTGCGATCGCGAGGTTGTAGAGCGCGGGTTGGAAGACGGGATCGACAGCGAGCGCTCGACGGTAGTCCGTGGCGGCACCGCCGGGTCGTCCCTGCTGCTGTGCCACCGTGCCGAGGTCATAGAGCGCGTAGACGTTGCTCGGCTCCCGCCGCAGCACGACGCGATAGTCCCGGATCGCCGCGGTCAGATGCCCCGCCTGTTCGGCCGCGATCCCGGCGCTGAGCGGATCGGACGCACCGCCGGGCGAGGAGGTGGTCGAGGTCGCAACGGAAGCCGTGGGGCCCGTTCCGCACGCTCCGGTGGCGGCACCGAGCCCGAGCAGGCAGGAGGAGGCGAGCGCGCTTCGAAGCAGCCCGCGCCGCCACGGGCGCGTCCCTGGCCGGTGCGCACGACGGGACGGCACAGCTCCCGTGGCCGGGCTCACGACGTGACGCCGCCCGAGCACCGAGCTTGTGTCCGGTCCGGGGCAGGGTCGGCGGCGCGCGAACGGGGTCGCCCACGAGGGGCGACCCCGCCGCTTCCGCTATGACGCGCAGATGGCATAGACCGTGACGGAGCCGGTCGTGGATCCGGAGTACTTCGCGGACCACCCCGTCGCGTGACCTCCGCTTGCCCCGGTGGGGAAGGACGACAGCAACGTGCCCGTGCCCGTGTCGGAGGCACCGCCGCCGACGGCATCCGGTTCGGCGCCGGTGGTCGCGGTGCTGCAGTTGACGGTGACCACGGCGCCCTCGTTGCCGACGTTCTCAGCGAGCACGCTGTTCGCTGCGACGCTCGGACCAGTCGGACCAGTCGGACCCGCCGGACCCGCCGGACCCGCGGGACCCGCGGCACCCGCCGGGCCCGTGGCTCCGGTCGGACCCGCCGGACCTGTCGCACCCGCGGCTCCGGTCGGACCCGCCGGACCCGTCGCACCCGCGGCTCCGGTCGCACCCGCCGGGCCCGTCGCACCCGCCGGGCCGGTCGGACCGGTCGGACCCGCCGCGCCCGTGGCGCCCGCACCCGTGGGTCCCGTCGGTCCCGTGGCGCCGGTGGCGCCCGAGGGACCCGTCGGACCCGCCGGACCCATCGTCAGGTCATAGACAGTTGGGGCCCAACCGGTCGCCGTGCAGGCGTACACCAGTCCGTTGTTCGTCGTCCCGACAACGATGTCGCTGTCACCGGGGCTGCAGGTGCTTATCGGGGCTCCCGAACTCGTGAAGACGCTGGCACCCGTGGCGCCGGTCGGACCCGTGGCACCCACCGGACCGGTCGGACCCGATTGCCCGCTGGCACCGGTGAGACCAGTCGCGCCGGTGGCGCCGGCGGTACCCGCGGGGCCGGTGGGGCCCATCGGACCAGTGGCGCCCGCGGGACCCGCCGCACCCGCGCCACCGGCGGCACCGGCCGGACCCGCGGGACCAGTGGGACCGGCGGGTCCCGTAGCACCCGCGGGACCTTGAACGCCCTGGGGTCCTCGCGGCCCCCGCGGCCCGCGCGGCCCTCGATCGGAGGTCGTGCGTTTGATGACGTGGCCCGCGACGGCGTTGCTCGCGCCGGCTGTGCCGACGAACGCCGTGCTGATGGCCCCCGTGGTGCCGAGCGCGCCCACCGCCGCGACGACGAGGGCCGCCCGGCGCCTCTTCGGCGGTGTATACCGTTTGCTGGGTTCTGGATGATGACCGAGTCTCATTCGCCTTCCTTTCACTGGGCACTTGAAGTGTTCGTTCTGGTCGCAAGCACGATCTGGGATGCCTCTCGGACAGCCCTGCTTGCCCCCTCGGGGACCTCCTCTCTACGCATCCCGTTCCGTCGTTTCCCCCCGCAGCGGTCGGCCGGCCTGCGTCCTGCCGCGGGCATCCCCGGGGTCTGCCCGGCGGAGCCAAACTGTGGGCCGGTGCTGCGACCGATGCGACAAGCCAGGCAAGGTCTGGGGGACGGGGAACGATCGTGCCGAGCTCGCAACGACTGGCGAACCGTGGGGCGAATCGGGCACGTTCGGCGATCAGCGCCCGCGACAGGTGCATCGCAAGCTGTCGACGGCGGCGTCGCTGAACCCACCCTGTTGCTTCATCCTCCACGCCCCATCCCCGGGATCGAGCTGTTGTGCTGCGCCTGTCTTCGGACACCCTCGGCCACTGAGCGGGCTCCGGATGGGGGTGTCGACTAGTTGTACAACCAGACGCCGCAGCCTGTCAAGGCTCCCCACGGGCTCAGCGCGCCGCTCGGTGAGAAGTCCACTAACTTGACGCGGAACAGATCGTGCGGGCGGGGCACTCCGGGGGTTCGGAACGGTGGTTCGGGAAGGGACGAGATCGACAGCGAGGCGGCGTGCGGACCAGACGTTCGCGGACTGGCTGCGGTCGGAGCAGCAACGGTCGGCGATCACCCAGGAGGAACTCGCCGAGGCCTGCGGAGTGAGTCAACAAGCGGTGAGCCGGTGGATCCGCGGGGCGGCACGACCGGGTGGCGTGCGCCTGGGCAAGCTCGCGGAGGCGCTCAGGGTTCCCGTCGACCTCGTGATCGAGAGGTTGGAAGCGGACCAGAAGGTGAGAGGGATGCTCCCTGCTGATCCTCCGGTCGTGTTGCGTTCGGAGTTGGCTGAGCTTCGGAAGCGATTGGCTCGTCTTGAGCGACTAGCCGAAGGCCTCGGTGTTCAGAGGCGACAGCGGCCTCCAGCGCGCTGACGCGCTCGTACAGCTCGGCGAGGACGCGCTCGACCCGCCACCGGCGCGCCGAGGCCTCTCTACGCATCCCGTTCCGTCGTTTTCCCCCGCAGCGGTCGGCCGGCCTGCGTCCTGCCGCGGGCATCCCCGGGGTCTGCCCGGCGGAGCCAAACTGTGGGCCGGTGCTGCGACCGATGCGACAAGCCAGGCAAGGTCTGGGGGACGGGGAAC